>ERZ772854.366-NODE-366-length-54942-cov-6.647184_pt1 | contig 54942 bp, 51 predicted proteins | sample MGYA00580844_ERZ772854 | MGnify/ENA primary metagenome ERZ772854 (study PRJEB29015, sample SAMEA2737727) | human gut metagenome | biome: human gut; feature: human-associated habitat; material: faeces | place: China | collected 2012 ...
ATTATAGCTTATTTGGAAGTCAAATGGCAGCTAATTCTTTTGAAGGAGTTATTTATCAAAAAATAGACGAAGCAATAATGAAAGAAGCTAATGCGATTCAAGCAGGAATTAACAATTTTGGTTCAGAAAACATAGGGAGTCCTGCAACTGACTTTTCCATCTCTGGGTTAGATTATAAGGATACTAAATATTTTGGTGTGGATTCGCATAGAAATTCATATTTAATTAATTATGAGAATAGCTCAAGTGGAGTTTATAGAATAGTAGGTGAAAAGAGTGCTATGAAAGCATACATGGAAAACTGGGTAGGTGATAAAGATATGCCAAAACACATTGGAGGATGGCAATCGGGCGAGAAAATGTATCATATTAGATTTCTAAATAAAACAGGATATGATATTATTCACTTGCAATATTCACGTCAAGATGCATCTGTATTACTGAGAAAAACAGACAACCGAGCAGATACTTTGACTTATACAGCACAGACAGATGAAAATGGAAAACTTGCGTTAAACGGAGTAGTTCCGGGAACTTATCAGGCAATTGTTACTTCCGGTAGTCTGACCGCTGTTAAATCCAATATTGTAATTACTGAGAATAAAGAGACAACCATGCCGGTACTGATGTCAAAAGAGAAGATTACGGTTCCAAATGGAGATTTTGAAACAGCATGGTCAAATAAAAGATCAATTCCAAACTGGTCTCTTGAAGGTACAGGAGCTTTTCTGGAAAATAAAACACCTTATGCGGGAAAAACACGTATCAGCTTCTGGAGCAGCAGTGCATTCCTTGGACATATTTACCAGACTTTAACAGGATTGGAGAATGGAACCTATTATGTGACTGCCATGATAAAAGGTGATTACGCTGACGGAGATGAGAGCTATCTCTATGCCAAGGACAGCGCGGGTAATGTTATCGCAAAACAGGATATGCCGATTTCCGAAAACGACTGGGTCAAAGTTGGTATTCCGGTGAAAGTAACAGATGGAACCATGACCATTGGTGTATATGGAAAGATGAGCGGAAGCATGTGGATGAATCTGGACAATGTGGAAGCATATTATGCAGGTCCGACAGACACTGACGTTGACGCAACCGAAAAACAGATTGATGCACTTGGAGATATTACCTTAGCCAGCGAAGATGCGATTGCAGAAGCACGAGCAGCGTATAATGCGTTGACTGATTTACAGAAGATGCAGGTAAACAATTACGAGACACTTCAGAAAGCCGAAGAAAAACTTGCGGAACTGAAGGAAGATGCAGCAAAGGTAAAAGCTGTAGAGAGCCAGATTGACGCACTTGGAGATATTACCTTAGCCAGTGAAGACGCAATTACAGAAGCACGGGCAGCATATGATGCATTGACAGATGCGCAGAAAGCACAGGTAAGTAATTACGAAGCACTTCAGAAAGCAGAAGAAAAACTTGCAGAACTGAAAGAAGATGTAGCAAAAGTAAAAGACGTCGAGAGCAAGATTGATGCAATCGGAACTGACATTACTTTAGAGAGCAAAGGTGCGATTGCAGAAGCACGAGCAGCATATGATGCATTGACAGATGCGCAGAAAGCACAGGTAAGCAATTACGAGGCACTTCAGAAGGCCGAAGAAGAATTTGCGTCATTGACGGCGTATGGAACAGGCATTTATACGGTTGATGGAGAAGATGTATATTATCTGAATGGAACACGTCAGTACGTTACAGATGTGGCTAAAGTAAATGGAACCTGGTACAATCTGGTAAATGGTGTGGTACAGAAGAAAGTGACTGTTGCTAAAAACCACAATGGCTGGTGGTACATCAACAAAGACGGAAAAGTAGACTTTAATGCCAATACCGTAGCAAAGAACGAAAATGGCTGGTGGCTGATCCGCAGCGGAAAAGTAGACTTTAATGCTAATACAGTAGCAAAGAATGAAAACGGCTGGTGGTTGATCCGCAACGGAAAGGTAGATTTTAGTGCCAACACAGTAGCAAAGAACGAAAACGGCTGGTGGTTGATCCGCAATGGAAAAGTAGACTTTAGCGCCAACACAGTAGCAAAGAATGAAAATGGCTGGTGGCGTATTGAAGGTGGAAAAGTTAATTTCAATTTTAATGGAATTGCAAGCAACGAAAATGGTCGCTGGTACATCAGAAACGGAAAAGTTGATTTTTCCTATAATGGATATGTAACACAGAATGGTGTGCGGTATCACGTTGTTAACGGAAAAGTCAAATAACAAAAACTTATGAAACGAAAATATGGTTGATTTAGTGAAAGCTGGATCAACCATATTTTTTTCACGGTCGAGAAGACTTCCGCTCTATAAGTGGGGAGTAATAACAAGTCCGTATATGTGTGAATGTTTTTGCCTAAGAAATAGCAGGTTGTGTGTTATATGATCAACTTTTACAGATAGTTTCATACTAATTAATAGATAGAGAATGAAAAGGGATGGAAAATGACCATGGTGAACCTGCAAAGTAATCTGACGGGACAGGGATTAGCAGATTTCGCAGAAGGCAGAATCGGAACGCCATATTTTTATGGAGCGAAAATCTCTCATGGAATTTTGACAGAAGAATTTGTGCAGGAACTACACGAAAAACTCCCGGATCTGGTAACGGATGATTATGTGGAACGGGCAAGACAGCAGGGACAGGTTGGAAAAGTGAATACCGATTGTTCCGGACTGATCGGGGCTTATCTGGGCGTGGAGTTGAGCTCAGCGCAAATGTATGCGGTGGCAGATCAACGAATTGTGTATGAAACGTATGCATGGCTCCCTGTAGGAACCGTACTCTGGAAACCAGGGCATGTGGGTGTTTTTCTTGGTAAATGTGATGGCGCGTATCGTTGTGTGGAAGCAAAAGGAATCAATTATGGAACCATCTGCTCAAATGTAACCGACAATGACTGGCAATATGGTCTGCTTTTTCCGTGGGTAAGTTACGATATGGAGAATTGCAGGTCGGATACCATGACAGAAAAATTCAGTATTACACGAAAAGGTGAAAATCCATATTTACGTCCATATGTATGGATCATGCAGCCAGAAGAAGCAGCACAGCATCCGGCTGTAAAAAAGATCACTCACGGAGAAGGCGTTCGCTGGCTGCAATGGGAGCTTTGTGAGGCAGGCTATCCCGTTTCTGTAGATGGCGTGTTTGGTTCAAAAACAAAAACTGCCCTGCAAAAATTTCAGATTTCCTGCGAACTGCGTCCGGATGGAATCGCAAAATTTGAAGAACTGGAAAAAATCTCTTTATCTCCCGGAAGTTTTCATGTATAATAATAAGGTTGAGTGATAATCCAAAATACAGGAGGAACTATACATATTATGAAAAAAGTAGAAGATTACGTTAGAAGTATCCCTGATTTTCCGGAACCGGGCATTATTTTTCGCGATATAACAACCGTTCTGCAGGATCCGGACGGACTGAAACTTGCCATTGACGGATTAAAAGAGCGTCTGGATGGCGTTGATTTTGACGTGGTAGTTGGAGCAGAATCCAGAGGATTTATCTTTGGCGCACCGCTGGCTTACGAATTTGGTAAAGGTTTTGTACCGGTTCGTAAAAAAGGAAAACTGCCGTGCGAGACTGTTTCTGCAAAATATGACCTTGAGTACGGTTCCGCAGAGATCGAGATGCACAAAGATTCCATCAAACCGGGTCAGAAAGTTGTTGTAGTAGACGACCTGATCGCAACAGGCGGAACCATCGAGGCTGCTATCAAACTGATCGAGAGCCTTGGTGGAGAAGTTGTCAAAGTATTATTCCTGATGGAGCTGGCTGGTTTAAACGGTCGTGAGAAACTGAAAGGTTACGATGTAGAGTCTGTCATTACTTATCCGGGTAACTAAGGACATCGAAGTTCTTTGAAAAAAATTTCACAGTCAAAGTGAAATAGGAAAAACAAATAGTTAAGAAAAAAGCTTTCTATATAGAAGTGTCAGTTGAATCTGATCGTTTCTATATAGAAAGCTTTTTATATTTCCCGAGTCAAAGCGGGTGCGTAAAATGGCATTCTGCACGGAATCTTTATTAAACAAAATGACATCCTGATGATCCAGATCAGCAGCTGTGATATAGGTATGATCAGCCAGCGGGTGTTCCGGTGAAACACAAAATACGAGCTGGTCGTGAATGAGCACATGACTGTCGAGCTGGTCAATATTGTATATCAGATGGGAGATGACTCCCACCTCTATAGGTGGTGAGAAACAAGCTAGTATCAGTGGTGGGAGCCAATCCCCCATCTGATATAGCCTCCGGCAGGATTACAGAGGTGCGCAGTTGAAGTATGTCATGCAATTGCATGACGCGCACCTCGCAACAAGAATGCCGGAGCATTCTTGAATTCCATGATGACGAGAGCCAGATCCAGTTTATCCTCCTGAACCAGATCACAGGCGCGTACAGAACCATACTCCTCCAGTGAGACGAGGGCATCCGGATATTTGGAACGATAGGCATCAATGAGTCCAGGAAAGAAAAAACTGCTGAGCACCGGTGGAATGCCGACATGGATTGGATTTTGCTGAATCCGGCTGCCGTTCAATTCAAACTGCATGTCTTTGCAATACTGCAGAATGTAGTCTGCTTTCTTATAAAAAAGTGCGCCATCTTCTGTCAGAGTGAGTCGGTTGTTAAATCTGGTAAACAGCGTGATGCCAAATTCGGCTTCCAGTTCCCGAATTGCCAGGGAAATGGCCGGTTGCGTCACAAAAAGCTGATTTGCGGCAGCAGTTTTTGTTTCTGATATTTGCGATTGTCAGCTTTATATTAGAAAAAATTCCACTGGGGCTTACCGCTACCATCGTAGCGATCGGATTAAATGTGACCGGGGTTCTGGATTAATGCAAATGCAGCAAAAATGGAGAGATTGTTGGAGGACGGAATCAATGCGATCGGTCTTGGACCGCAGGGTATGGGCGGAAAATATTCTGTCATGGGTGTAAATATTGAAAATACGGCACGTCATCCGTCTACCATTGGTGTTGCTGTAAACGTGGGATGCTGGTCACACCGTCGTGGTCACATTGTGATCGACAAAGAGCTGAACGTAGTCTGTGATACACATTCTACTTGGAAATTTGAGTAAAAAATAAGGAGGATAAAAAGATGATTGAAATCAGAGGCGATAAAAAAGGCATTGATTGGTATTTTGTATACTTTGCATAGAATACAAGTGAATTTGCCAAGGAAAGGCACAAAAATGATAGGCAAACAGGAACATTTTTCTTGAATTTTTGTTCAAAATGAAGTAGAATGATTCTGGTATGTTAATAAAATAACAATCTCAAGGAGGTATGAGGCAATATGGCAGAATGTTTAGCGTTAGAGCGAATCAACCGTCTGTTAGATGAGGGTAGTTTCGTAGAGGTTGGCGCATTAGTTTCCGCCCGCATGACAGATTTTACCGTAAATGACCAGTCCGCACCATCCGATGGTGTCATCACAGGTTACGGACAGATCGAGGGCAATCCGGTGTATGTATATAGTCAGAACCGTGATGTGCTGAACGGAACAATGGGCGAGATGCACGCAAAGAAGATCGCAAAATTATATGATATGGCTGACAAGGCAGCAGCTCCGGTGATCGGACTGTTAGACTGTGGCGGCTTCCGTCTGCAGGAGTCTGTAGATGCACTGGACAGCTTTGGCACAGTGCTTGCAAAACAGGCTGAGTATGCGGACAGTGTGCTTCAGATCAGCGCAGTAATGGGTAATTGTGCAGGTGGCATGACATTGATCCCGGCCATGAGTGATTTTGCATTTATGACAAAAGAAGCACAGATGTATGTGAATGCACCGCATACAATTCAGGATAATAAAAAACTTTCCCGTGAGTTCAATTCCGCAGACTATCAGGCAGTAGTTTCCGGACAGGCAGAGGTGCTGGAGAGCGAGGACGCTGTTCTGACAAAGATCCGTGAGCTGGTAGTGATGCTCATCGATGAGGAATACGGACGCTGCGGTGAGGACGATCTGAACCGTTACATCTCTGAAAAAACATGTGCAATAAAAGATGCACGGGCACTGTTAGGCGAGTGTGCAGACGATAAATTCCTGGAGATCCGTCCGGATTATGCACCGGAGATGGTGACAGGATTCCTTACATTAAATGGAATTTTAGTTGGTGCAGTGGCAAATGCCGATGCACTTTATGATGAAAAAGGTGAGAAGACAGCAGACCTGGCTGACGGACTTACCGTAGACGGATGTGAGAAAGCAGCAGCTTTCGTCGCATTCTGTAACGATTGCGAGATTCCGCTTCTGACTGTGACAGCAGCAGATGGATTTGCAGCAGTAGAGCAGACAGAAAAAGGTCTTCCACAGGCTATCGCAAAACTGGTAAAGGCTTATCATGATGGTGGTTTCAACAGTAAAGTAAACCTGATCATGGGCGATACTTACGGCAGTGCTTATGTGGCTATGGGCGCAAGAAGCATCAGCGATGCTGATATGGTATTTGCATGGGATGACGCTAAAGTAGGTATGATGGAAGCTGAAAAAGCAGCAAATATCTTATTTGCAGCTGAAGGAGAGAAAGCAACTGAAAAACAGGCAGCTGCTTATGAAGGAAAACAGAATGCCGTAACTTCCGCAGCAGCAAGAGGCAGTGTGGATGCAGTCATCGCTCCGGCACAGACAAGAAAACATCTGATCATGGCATTTTCCATGTTGTAAAAGAAAGGAAGATAGTGAAGATGAGAAAGAATATCAAAGGGATTGCGGCAGGCAGTCTCGGACTTCTGGCTTTACAGCTTCCGGGGATGACCGTATTTGCGCAGGCAGCAGACAGAAAAGCCCGACTGGCAAATGCATTACAGAATACAGTCCTTGGTATGGGAACGGTATTCGTTATGCTGATCGCAATTGCGCTGATCATTTACTGTTTCAAGATCATTCCTGTGATCCAGAAAAAATTTGCAAAAAAAGCAGAACCGGAAGCAGAGGCACCAAAGGCAGCACCTGTTGCAGCAGCTCCGGTACAGGAAACAGACGATCTGGAGCTGGTTGCTGTTATCGCAGCCGCGATCGCAGCAAGTGAGAATGTACCGGTAGACAGTTTCAGAGTCCGTACGATCAAGAGACGCTAATCACACCATTTTGTTTAAGGAGAATAGAAAAATGAAAAGTTATACAATTACCGTAAACGGAAACGTATATGATGTAACCGTAGAAGAAAATACAAATGGCGCTCCGGCAGCAGCACCGGCTCCAAGAGCAGCAGCACCGGCACCGGCTCCGGCAGCAAAACCGGCAGCAGCCGCAGGCGCAGCAGGAAGCATTTCCATCACAGCAGGCGCAGCAGGTAAAGTTGTTGACGTTGTAGCAGCACCGGGTGCAGCTGTAAAGAAAGGTGATCCTGTCGTTGTACTTGAGATCATGAAAATGGAAACACCGGTTGTTGCACCACAGGACGGCACAGTTGCCAGCGTAGAGGTTGCAAAAGGTGAGACCGTAGAATCAGGAGCAGTACTTGCTACTATGAACGCATAAGACAGGAGGTAGACATGTCAGGTAATATAGCAGAGACATTGGGCAATCTCGTGCATCAGACTGCGTTCTTCAATCTGACCTGGGGAAACTATCTGATGATCGCCGTTGCCTGTGTGTTCTTATATTTAGCAATCAAAAAGGGATATGAACCGTTACTGCTGGTACCGATCGCGTTTGGTATGCTTCTGGTAAATATTTATCCGGATATCATGATTTCTCCGGAAAATGCAAGCAACGGTGTCGGAGGTCTGTTGCACTACTTCTTCAAACTGGATGAGTGGTCTATCCTTCCGTCCCTGATTTTCCTTGGTGTCGGCGCACTGACGGATTTCCGTCCGCTGATCGCAAACCCGATCAGTTTTCTCTTGGGAGCAGCCGCACAGTTCGGTATTTTTGCCGCATATCTGCTGGCTATCGTATTCGGTTTTTCCGATGCAGCAGCTGCAGCAGTATCCATCATCGGTGGAGCAGATGGACCGACTTCCATCTTCCTGGCCGGAAAATTACATCAAAATGACCTGATGGGTCCGATCGCCGTCGCGGCGTATTCCTATATGTCATTGGTACCGATCATCCAGCCACCGATTATGAAACTTTTAACAACCAAAAAAGAGCGTTCCATCCGTATGGGACAGCTTCGTGAAGTTTCCAAACTGGAAGCAATCCTTTTCCCGATCATTGTTACCATCATTGTGTGTCTGGTACTTCCGACCACAGCTCCATTGGTAGGTATGCTGATGCTTGGTAACCTGTTCCGTGAGAGTGGTGTAGTAAAACAGCTGTCAGAGACAGCATCCAACGCCCTGATGTACATCGTAGTTATTCTGCTTGGTACATCTGTTGGTGCATCCACAAGTGCAGAAGCATTCCTGAAAGTGACAACACTTCAGATAGTAGTACTTGGTCTGGTAGCATTTGCATTCGGTACCGCAGCCGGAGTTATCTTTGGTAAGATCCTGTGCGTTGTAACAAAAGGTAAGATCAACCCGCTGATCGGTTCCGCAGGTGTATCCGCCGTTCCGATGGCAGCCCGTGTATCCCAGAAAGTCGGTGCAGAAGAAGATCCGACCAACTTCCTGCTGATGCATGCCATGGGACCAAACGTTGCCGGAGTTATCGGAACTGCTATCGCAGCCGGAGTATTCATGGCAATATTCGGTGTATAACTTTGTTTACAGTGTCGAAATCCTAAAAGCATGTCATGCTTGCATGTAAATGCTTTACAGGATTAGCGACACGCCCCTCCAATGAGAAAAAAGCAGGACAGAGTCATGCGATTTTCGAATGGAGGGAGGATTGTGGGAGCTGAAACAGCGGAACAATCCGTAAACAAAGGCAATGATTATAAAAAAGGAGATAATTTATCATGGAGAAAAAACCATTGAAAATAACAGAAACTGTCCTGCGTGATGCGCATCAGTCTCTGATGGCCACCAGACTGACCACAGAACAGATGCTTCCGATCATCGATAAGATGGATAAAGTCGGCTATCATGCAGTAGAATGCTGGGGCGGTGCAACTTTCGATGCATCCCTTCGTTTCCTGAAAGAAGATCCGTGGGAGCGCCTCAGAAAATTTCGTGACGGCTTCAAAAATACAAAACTGCAGATGTTGTTCCGTGGACAGAATATTTTAGGTTATCGTCATTATGCAGACGATGTAGTAGAATATTTTGTACAGAAATCCATCGCAAACGGAATTGATATCATTCGTATTTTTGACTGCTTAAATGATCTGAGAAACTTAAAAACAGCTGTAGATGCCTGCAAAAAGGAAAAAGGTCATTCCCAGATCGCACTTTCCTATACCTTAGGTGAGGCATATACACTGGATTACTGGGTAGACACAGCAAAACGTATCGAGGATATGGGGGCAGATTCCATCTGTATCAAAGATATGGCAGGTCTGCTGATTCCGTATGAGGCAGAGCGTCTGGTAAAAGCATTAAAAGAAAATGTAAGCCTTCCGATCGAACTTCATACACACTATACAAGTGGTGTGGCTTCCATGAGCTGCTTAAAAGCCGTAGAAGCTGGATGCGATATCATTGATACTGCAATCTCTCCACTGGCTTTGGGAACATCCCAGCCGGCTACAGAGGTTATGGTAGAGACTTTCAAAGGCACACCGTATGATACCGGTCTGAATCAGGATATTCTGGCAGAGATCAATGAATACTTTGCTAAGATCCGTGAGGAGGCAATGGCAAGCGGACTGTTAAATCCGAAGGTACTTGGTGTAAATATCAATACGCTTCGTTATCAGGTTCCGGGCGGAATGCTTTCCAACATGATTTCTCAGCTGAAAGAGCAGAACGCAGAGGATAAATACGAGGAAGTATTAAAAGAGATTCCGCGTGTAAGAAAAGACCTTGGTGAGCCGCCTCTGGTAACACCGTCCAGCCAGATCGTAGGTACACAGGCTGTATTAAACGTTCTGATGGGAGAGCGTTACAAAGTTGCTACCAAAGAGACCAAGAGCATTTTACTTGGTGAGTACGGTCAGACGGTTAAACCGTTCAATCCGGAAGTTGTAGAAAAAGTACTTGGTCCGGATAAAGATAAAGCCATCACATGCCGTCCGGCAGATCTGATCGAACCGGAACTTGCCAAGATTGAGAATGAAATGTCACGCTGGAAACAGCAGGATGAGGATGTGCTTTCTTATGCACTCTTCCCGCAGCAGGCACTGGATTTCTTCAAATATCGTGAGGCACAGCAGACAAAGGTAGATCCGGAGGCGGCTGACCACAAAAATGGAGCTTATCCAGTTTAAAAAATAATTCTTCTTTGGCTTTAAAAATTTAATATTTGATACGAAAACGCAGAATCCTGTCATGACAGCTAGACGTTCACTACCCTCATTTCACGGCGGTTTTTACCTCAGCCTTCCAGACTGAGATAAAAGCTCCGCGAGGATGTGCAGCAATTCTCAGTAGAAATCTGTCAGCTCATGCTGACGAGAATTGCGCACCAAGTCTCACCTATGTTCGACTTGATAAATTCACTCCCAGCTCCTGTAAAAGCTGGTCGGTTCCCGTTCGCGCAAAACCTTGTGAAAATCAGTCGTTCACTTAATCGCTTGTCCTGACCAGGATTCTGCGTTTTCTGCACCGCTTTTGGATGTTCTCCAATATTTTTGAATCACAATGCAGATGAAGGCATCTTGGTTATTTCCTCGGATCATAAAAATATGTATAAAGCTTCAAAGTGATTTTCCAGTGTATTTGTTGAAATGTATGGGTATCAATGATATAATGGTGGGTACGTTAATCAGACGTAAAAGAATTAGTATAAAATAATTGTAGAAAGAGGATTTAATATGGAACATAACAAAAAGGAGCGCAGTAGTTTCTCTGGCGGAATCGGTTTTGTGCTTGCAGCAGCAGGAAGCGCAGTGGGACTTGGTAATCTGTGGCGTTTTCCTTATCTTGCCGCGCAGTACGGCGGAGGTATTTTTATTCTGGTATATATCATTCTGGCACTGACATTTGGTTTCACATTGATGACTACCGAGATTGCAATCGGACGCAAGACAAAGCAGAGTCCGGGTACTGCATATAAAGCCATCAATAAAAAATTTGGATTTTTAGGCGTGCTGGCACCGATCGTTCCGGTGATCATTCTGCCGTATTATTGTGTGATCGGCGGTTGGGTTGTTAAATATATGGTGACATTTGTGTCCGGTCATGGACTGGATGCAGCAGCAGATAGTTTTTTTGGAAATTTTGTCGGAAATTCGATCTCACCGATGATTTATTTCGCTGTTTATCTGGGACTGACTGCAGCAGTTATCCTGCTTGGCGTCAATAAAGGAATTGAAAAAATCAGTAAATTCCTGATGCCGTTATTGCTGATTATTTCTGTGATTATTTCCATTTATATTTTTACATTACCGGGAGCAAGTGCCGGTATTAAGTACTATCTCCTGCCTGATTTTACGAAGTTTTCACTGAAAACAGTGTGTGCAGCCATGGGACAGATGTTTTATTCTATGAGTCTGGCTATGGGAATCATGGTTACTTATGGCTCTTATACAAAAAACGAGACAAGCCTGACAAAATCTGTAAATCAGATTGAGATTTTTGATACAGTCGTTGCTTTGCTGGCAGGATTTATGGTCGTTCCGGCAGTTTATGTATTCAGCGGTGAAGCAGGAACAAAAGCAAGCGGAGCAGGATTGATGTTTGTGACGCTTCCGAAAGTGTTTGAGCAAATGAGAGGTGGCACGATCATCGGAATTTTGTTCTTTGTGCTTGTATTCTTAGCTGCGTTGACCAGCTCCATTTCGATTATGGAAGCTATCGTATCTTCCTTTATGGATCGATTCGGTATCAGCCGTAAGAAAAGCGTTGCGGTCTGCATCATTATCAGTATTATAATGGGAATTCCATCCTCTCTGGGCAATGGTGCATGGGCACATATCAAGATTCTTGGGATGGACTTTTTGACTTTCTTTGATTATATCAGCAATAGTGTATTAATGCCGATCGTAGCACTGTGCACCTGTATTCTGATCGGATGGGCGGCAGGAGCAAAGACTGTTACAGATGAAGTAAAACGAAATGGTGAAAAAATGAATCGTGAAAAACTGTACAATGTGATGATAAAATACATTGCACCGGTAATGTTGGTGATCATCCTGATCACTTATTCAATGGCACAGTTCGGATTCTTTACGATGTAATCCACCGAAATAGGCGATAGATTCAAGTTGAATGCAGGCTGTAAAGTAACTGTGTCAGAGAGAAGTAGCGAGAGCAGAACGTGAGTGCCCGCTTCACTTTTGGAAAGAAGGTATCGAGATTATGCATGATGAAGTGACAGAAAAAGACATTGAACGAATGAAAGAGGAAATCGAATATCGGAAACTGGTAGTTCGTAAAGAAGCATTGGAAGCTGTAAAAGAGGCAAGAGCGCATGGCGATCTCAGTGAAAATTTTGAGTACCACGCAGCAAAAAAAGATAAAAATGCCAACGAAAGCCGTATCCGTTATCTGGAGCGCATGATCAAAACAGCGGTAGTTGTATCCGATGAGTCAAAATCCGATGAAGTTGGAATCAATAATAAAGTTACTTTATATTTTGAAGATGATGACGAAGAAGAAGTGTATACACTGGTGACAACCGTGCGCGGAAACTCCCTGAAAGGCTGGATTTCTACGGAATCCCCAATCGGAAAAGCCATTCTTGGTCATAAAGTCGGAGACCGTGTCTACGTGGAGATCAATGCAAATGCCGGTTACTATGTAGAAATCCGTGCCATTGAAAACACCGAAGATGACGGAAGTATTGGACTCAGAAAATTTTAACAAAAATAAGTCGAACGCACAAATTTCATGTGCGCTCGACTTATTTTTTTACGGACAGCGTTTCTATTTTGTGTTATTTGATACAAAACGTACTTCCAGTTTGTCTGGGCGGGAATAACTTTCTGTATATTCTACAAGGTTACCGTGATGGTCATAGCCAATCAGTTCCAGGTGATTGACGATCATTTCATCTTCCAGATGCAGATAGGAACGGATTTTATCCCCGGCTTCTACCATGGTCAGAGATTCCTGGAAAACAACGGGCAGGTGATCTCTGGTGGACATGTAGTCATACAGAGAAATCTGTTCAAAGTTATAATTATCGATATCCGGGAAAAATTTCAGTGGAACGTAAGTGTACTCAATAGCCAGTGGCTCTTTGTTACCCTGGCGGATACGGTGGATTCCATAAATTGGTTCTTCAAATGCAAGACCAAGTTTATCAGCATAATAATAACGCCCCTGGATGGTGCCGGTGCACAGTAATTTGTTGGATATCTCGATTCCAAAATTGCGGACAAGGGAAGTGAAACTGGCATTTTCGGATTCATTTAATACACCGAAAGCGACTTTGTTATATTCCGGTTTCCTGACAAAGGTACCTTTTCCCTGTCGACGCACGAGATAATGCTCATTTACAAGTTCATCGATGGCTGTGCGGATGGTAGGTCGGCTTACACCATACATTTCTGCAAGGACTCGTTCGCTAGGGATCATTTCTCCGGGAAGATATTCATGGCTTTCAATCCTGCTTACAATAATATCGCGCACCTGTGCTGCTACATGATTTAATTGTTCCATGATTCCTCCATTTCCGCATTTCTGATAAATGCAAAATCATCTATTTTCATAATGTCTTCAAAAAAATGAATCAGTCTGCCGGTTTCGTCGTATACCAGACCTTTGTATTTCATCATGGGACTACCCGGTGCAGTTTGGAGCAGACTGGATTCTTCCTCATTTGTGTAAATGAGTGTCACACGCTGATTGGATTTCAAAATCGGTATCTGAAGATCTGTCTGCAATACATTCAAAATTGGGCGTGAACCCAGAATTTCAGCAGTCAGACCAGGATAGATATCGATTGGAGTATAAGAATAATCCAGGCACAGCGGGGTGTCGTTTTCATAATAAATGAAAAGGATTTTATAAACTGGTGTTTGTTCCGGGATCAGCATTTTGCCGGAAAGACGTTTATCTACCAAAATCTCTTCAAAAGAATAGGGCTGCCAGCGAATATTCGGACGTTTTTCTCCGGGATCAAAATTACCGGTACAGGTGTGAGTAGATATTTTGATTCTCTCAGGAGCAACAAAATATCCAAGTCTTTCCTGGGAAAAAAGGTAATGCTCACGCACAAGTTGTGCCAGAGCATTCCGGATAGTAGGCCGCTGCACATGAAAATGCTCCGCAAGAAATCGCTCAGAAGGAAGCCGGTCTCCGGGGCGATAGCCCTCATTTTTCAACATATATATGATCTCTTTTGCAAGAATGACATCCATTGTCAGTAAATTCTTTCTCATAAATTCTAAAAATACGCTCCTTTTACTTCCAATTTTAAAAATAACTATATGAAAAGATTATTATAGAACATCTTTTACATTCATGCTACCGAATAGTTGCTTATTTCTATCATATAACAGATGCAATCTGTTCGTCAAATATGATTGGTATAAAAAAATGCACTAGTGGTCTAAATCAGCCGGTTATGCAAATATGCCAAAAAATGAATGATAATGAATAAAACACAAGATATAATCGCGAAAAACATATAGTTATTAAATGCGTAGAATAACATTTTTAAAAAAGATGTTGACTATTTAAGAAACTGTGGTATAGTAATTTACATAAGTGGTTGCAAAAAAGGAAAAGGAATTAAAGGAGGATATCAAAATAACATGTTGAAATTTGATGAGCAGAAACAGATTGACAGTGTAAAAGGTGCACTTGCATTGCGCGGGAAAATTGAAGAAATTGTAGACCAGATCTGTAAAGATGGATTTAAAAATATCTGCTGGCTTGGCATAGGAGGCACTTATGCTTCCTGCTTACAGGCAGAAGTTCATATGAAAGAAAAATCAGGACTTGACTTTTTCGTGGAAAATGCAGCAGAATATCTGACAACTGGAAATAAAAAAGTTGGAGCAGATACGATTGTTGTGGTTTCATCCGTAACCGGAAGTACCATCGAGATGGTGGAAGGTGTCAAAAAAGCTTCTGCAGCGGGAGCAAAGGTGCTTGGATTTATTGATGTGGATACTACAGAACTGGCGCAGATCGTAGATTATGAAATTGCATATCCGGGCAATGAACAGCTGAAGTTTTTTATGGTTGCAGACCGTTTTATGTACAATGCAGGTGAATTCCCGGAATATGATCGTTATTACAAAGAACTGGATGAAAATCTGGCTGTAGATCTGGTAGAAGTTGAGAAAGCAGCGGATGCATTTGGAGAGGCATTTGCAAAGAAACATTGCAATGACAGTATCCATTATTTTGTAGGAGCAGGTAATCAGTATGGTTCAACATATTCTTATGCAATGTGCTACTGGGAAGAGCAGCATTGGATCCGTACAAAATCTATCCACAGTGCAGAATTTTTCCATGGAATGCTGGAAATTGTAGACCGCGATACACCGGTCACTGTATTTGTAGGTGAAGATGCACAGCGTTCTCTGAGTGAACGAGTAGTAAAATTCCTGCCGCGTGTTTGTGCAAATTACACAGTAATTGATTCCAAAGACTATGAGTTGAAAGGAATCAGCGAGGAATTCCGTGGAAATCTGTCTCATCTTGTGACCCATGCTGTAACACAGCGTATTGATGCACATTTGGAGCAGATCAATTGCCATCCAATGGAAATCAGAAGATATTATCGTCAGTTTGATTATTAATGAATTTGGAAGAAAAGATGATTCTGCGTACTGAAAGATAAACAATGATGAAGTGATGCGAGGAATGCTGAAAATGGAGAAAAAGATTAAAATTGCAGCTGTAGGAGACAATTGCGTGGATGCTTATGATCAGACAGGTGGGGCATTTCCGGGAGGAAATCCGGTGAATGTTGCCGTTTATGCGGTTCGGCTTGGCGGGGAAGCGTCTTATACCGGTGTCGTTGGAGACGATGCATATGGGAAATTAATGAAGGAGTCAATTGCAAAAAAAGGGGTGGATATTTCTCATTTGAAAGTGATGCCTGGCAGTACGGCTGTGACACACGTGGAAATTATAGACGGAGAGCGTATTCTCGGAGATTATGAGGAAGGCGTTATGGCAGATTTCAAGCTGAGTGAAGAAGATATTGAATTTCTTGGAAGCCATGATCTGGTCGTATCCGGAATCTGGGGGATGATAGAGAATGATCTTGAGAAAATCAAGGCTTGTGGCACCAGGATTGCTTTTGACTTTGCAACGAAATATGAAAGCCCGGTGATTGATATCGCGATTCCATTTGTGGATTATGCATTTTTTGCCTATGATGGAGAAGATGAAGAATGGATGCGAAACTTCATGGAAGAAATGCAGGAAAAGGGAGCAAAGACAGTCATCGTCACCAGAGGTACAAAAGGAAGCATTGCTTATGACGGCACAAGTTATACGGAGTTTGGGATTATCCCATGCGATGTCGTGGATACGATGGGAGCCGGTGACAGCTTCATTGCAGGCTTTTTATATGGTATCTTACAGGGAAAATCATTACAGGAAAGTATGGAACAGGGAGCAAAAAACAGCAGTGTGACACTGGGCTATAGCGGAGCCTGGTAAGATAGATGTGTAATGGGCTCTCACTTCTATAAGTGCGAAGTAATAAGAAAGAAAACATAAGACACATTCTACGGCATCGAATGTGTCTTATGTTTTTGTGTTTGATAAGAAATTATAAAATTTCCGGTTTCAAGTGGAAAGAGAACGTATAATGAGTATCGTCCAGACGATATTCTTTTGCCAGCTGAGGACCACAGCTTCCGGAACCGATACCACTCTGTCTGTAATCGATACAGAATACAGTGTATCCGGATTTTTCCAGTTCATAATTATGACCTTTCGTGGTCAGTTCTTCTTCTGTATACTCGGACAGATTAAAGGAAATCGGCTTCTCATTATATACAGTCAGTTTTCTGTTATCATCAGCAACGCTGACATATTCGCAATGATAGTGGCTTCCGTTTTCCTGCGGACGCATATAATCCTCATGCAGATCACAAACCCTTGCATCAAATTTACCAAGATAACTTGCACGGCGTTTGTCGATATAACTCTCATAAGGTCCATATCCGTAATACTCAGCCTGATCCATCTGGTTTGACAGGAACAGACGAACACCAAGTCTCGGCAGAAATGCCTCATTTGGCTGGAACGGATTCTCATTTTCGGTCACATCATTGAAATATTCACTGTACATGCCATGCATGATAGCGTCCCGTTCAATTTCCATATTGGATTTGATAATTCCATCCGGTGTGATGATCCATTCTGCATCAATTTCCAGGAAACGTTGACGGTAAATCGGAGCCATGGAAGAGGTTGTGTGTAGTTTCAGGGAACTATCGGACAGTGTTTCAACCGTTGTGTCATAAGCACGCTGTGTCATTTTGTCATAACCTGCTTCGTACCACAGTGTCTTAACCACGCGGTCATTGTCTGTCGGAGCACGCCAGATATTCATCTCCATCGGACGTTTTAAGAAGCTGTGATTTTTGTAGATCATGCTGTCAAACATTCCGGTGAGTTTATTGTATACATAGACGAAATTAGTACCGTTGATTGTGATAGCACGATCATTTTCTGTATAGCTGATAGCAGAAACAGTATCGTTTGTATCGCAAGAGCCGTTGGAACTTGTGTCTGCGGCAGCTTTTTCTGCATCCAACAGGGCAGTTAAAGTATCTGTGCAGTTTTCATTCAGCAGGATCTGGTCAAAACCAAGTTTGAAATCAGCTGGTGTAAACGGTTTCTCATGCAGCTGATGAGAACGGATGATAACAGAGCAAGCACCGTCCGTTAATGGTTTGATCGGTAACTGAACTGTCTTTTTGCTTCTTGGAGATACATCAAGAATGCCCGTATCTCTAATCTCACCGGAAGCAACAGCTACACCATTTTGCAGGATTTCATAAGTCAGATACAGCTCATCTTTTAAGTTGGTGAAATCCAGATTGTTTTGCAAAATGTAAGTGCCGGAAGCAGCATCCACCAGATGGACACGAACCGGACGATGTACATTTTTATATTCTTTCAAACCGGTGCTCGGTCTGCGGTCAGGGTAAACAAGTCCATCCATACAGAAGTTACCATCATGCGGATATTCGCCGGAGTCACCGCCGTAGTAGAATTTTTTACGACCATCATTGGTGGTGCCCATATAAATACCGTGATCACACCACTCCCAGACGAAGCCACCAACGAAGGTGTCATACTGTTCCTCTAACTGATAGTAGTCCTCAATATCTCCAGGTCCATTTCCCATAGCATGAATAAACTCGCACTGAATAAATGGTTTGTCCGGGTTATTGTCCAGATAGGCATGCATTTCCGGGATTGCAGCGTACATGCGGCTGCGCAGATCAATATTGGAGAAATCTGTTTTTCCACGTTTCGGATTGCGCGGATGGTGCATGGAGCTCTCATAATGTGTCAGTCTGGTCGGATCGTAGGATTTTGTCCATGCAAGGGCATCCTCAAAAGTGCATCCATAGCCGGCCTCATTTCCCATAGACCAGATGACAACGCTGGTACGGTTCTTGTCACGCATGACATTTTTCTGAACACGGTCGACAACGCTGTCGGTCCAGTCTTCGTTGTCAGATAAAAACGGTGGGAACGGGTTTTTCTTTCCTTCTTTCCAGATATTCAGGTTGTACAGGTTTACAACACCGTGGATCTCTATGTCGGATTCGTCGATGACATAGAAACCGTATTCGTCACACAACTCATAAAACTCCGGTGCATTCGGATAATGGCTGGTGCGGATAGCATTGAAATTGTGCTGTTTCATCAGACTCATATCTTTGCGGATATGTTCCAACGTAACAGCAGAACCTACATAAGGATCACTGTCATGACGGTTGGCTCCGCGGAAACGAACTTTCTGACCATTCAGGTATACAATGGAATCTTTGATGCTGATTTCACGGAAACCGATGCGTTGGCGAATCGTTTCACCATCGGTGGAAAGAGTCAGTGTATACAGATACGGATGTTCTGCATTCCACAGGGTGAGATCGGAAGCAGAAAATGTAATGCTGTCTCCTTCAGAAACACCTTCTGCAACAACGCAGCCGCAGGCAGTGGTCAGTTTGTAAGAAACCGGAATGGATTCTTTTGCAAACGTCAGCGGAATTGTTACGTCTGCAGCAGTATAATTGTCTTTTAACTGCATTTTGATAAAGAAATCACGGACATAGTTTTCCGGTCTTGCAAGCACATAGACATCACGGAAAATACCGGAGTTGCGGAATTTGTCCTGATCCTCCAGATAGCTGCCGTCACACCATTTCAAAACAAGAACCGCAAGGGTGTTTTCACCTTCCCGAAGTGCGTCGGTGATGTCAAATTCACCGGTGGAGTGGGAAACCTGATGATATCCGATAAAGGTGCCGTTTAACCATACATAGTAGCAGGAGTCTACACCTTCAAAATTCAGATGGTAAGTAGCGGTTCCTTCCGGTTTTTTATATGTAAATTTGCGAACGTATGCGCCGCATGGGTTTTCGTGCGGTACATAGGGCGGATCAAACGGGAACGGATAGCGCGTATTTGTATACTGATGAATATCATAGCCGTGATCCTGCCAGTTTGATGGAACCGGAAGTGTGTCGAAATGACGGGTATCATAACCCTCCTCGTAAAAAGCTTCCTGACAATCATAAATGCTGTCAAAATACCGGAAGCTCCAGTCGCCGTTTAATAAGAAGAAACGATCAGTTTCCTGACGGCACTTCCAGTCCGGATTCTGCGCGGTAGATGTCGGAATGTAATAAGCACGCATCGGCTCATCGTTGACACCAAAGGTATGATTGTCTTCAAAATACTTTGGAATAATCATGTAAAAACCCTCCTCATGAAAATGATTTTTTCCTTGAAATAATGAGTAAAAAACTTAATACTCATATGGATTTATTATATAAAAAAGCGGACTACATAGCAAGGTATGCAGTCCGTTCTTAATAATTATTTCACTGTTTACACACACTATTTGAAAAACATCTTTTTACAGAATTTTCACAGCGTGGATATTATTTTTTGTATTTAGCTTCACAGTATTTGCAGCGGTATACTTCGTGCTCCGGATCGGTCAGAAGGAAGATCTGATCCAGTTCCTGCTCGATGGAAGTGATACAACGCGGGTTTTTGCATTTGATGACATTGGTAACGGATGTCGGAAGTTTTAATGCACGTTTTTCCACAATGCGCTCATCTTTGATGATGTTTACTGTGATGTTGTGATCGATAAAACCAAGAATATCCAGGTCTAAGTTGTCGATGTTGCATTCTACTTTCAGGATATCTTTTTTGCCCATTTTGTTGCTTTTTGCATTTTTGATGATAGCAACACAGCAATCCAGCTCATCCAGCTTCAGATCATGATAGATGGAAAGGCTCATGCCTGCTTTGATATGGTCTAATACAAAACCTTCTTTGATTGCACCTACGTTTAACATTGCTTATACCTCCACTCCTAATAATGTAAGAATCAGGGCCATACGAACGTAAACGCCGTACTGAGCCTGTTTGAAATATACTGCTCTCGGATCATCATCTACTTCGGTAGAAATCTCATTGACACGTGGCAGCGGATGGAGTACCAGCATATCTTCCGGAGCCAGTTCCATTTTTGTTTTGTCTAAAATGTAGAAATCTTTCATGCGGATGTAATCTTCCTCATTGAAGAAACGCTCTTTCTGTACACGAGTCATGTAAAGGATATCCAGTTCCGGCAGAGCTTCTTCCAGACGAACCACCTCTTTGAAAGGAACATTGTTCTGGGCAAGTACATCTTCACGAATATAGCTTGGAACACGCAGTTCTTCCGGAGAGATCAGCACAAATTTTACATTAGGGTAACGAATCAGAGCATGAATCAGTGAGTGAACAGTACGTCCAAATTTCAGGTCACCACATAAACCAATGGTCAGATTGTCGAGATGACCTTTGAGACTGTGAATAGTAAGAAGATCGGTAAGTGTCTGTGTCGGATGCTGATGTCCGCCATCACCTGCATTAATGACAGGAATTGTGGATTTTTCGGAGGCAACTAACGGAGCACCTTCCTTCGGGTGACGCATTGCACAGATATCAGCATAACTGGAGATGACACGGATAGTATCGGAAACACTTTCTCCTTTGGCAGCGGAAGAACTGTCAGCACTGGAAAAACCAAGCACGGATCCGCCAAGATTTAACATAGCCGCTTCAAAACTGAGTCGGGTTCTGGTACTTGGCTCATAGAAGCAGGTAGCAAGCTTCTTGCCGGCACATGCATGTGCATATTTTTCCGGATTCTTTTCAATATCGTTCGCGAGATTGAGCAATTTATCTGTTTCTTCCACGGATAAATCTAACGGGCTCATTAAATGTCTCATAGGTCTCCTCCTTGATTGTATATAGTTTCACAGTTTACCTATTACATATGAGAAAGCTTCTTGGAAGATGTTCTTCGGGAAGCCTTCTGCAATCCGGAAAATCCGTTGATGACGATCCTGCGTGCATCAGGAGTTATCCGGATACATTGTGATGGGACAACTGCATTGTTTATCTTAAATATCATATACTATGAAGTTGCAAAATTCAATAGGTAGTTGGCATTCCTGATGTAGAAATTTGACCATTCAGTCAGTGCTTTTGTGCGAAAATTCAGACATTGTTCAGAGTATGGAAAAATGACAGAAACGTGGAGACGATGACTGCGGAAGTAAGTTGCCTGAGACACAGAACAGAGCGAAGTTTCATATCTTAAATACAACGGTAAATCAGGGGTTGAGGCTGGTATGCGGCAGACGGAAAAATTGTTGCAGGGGCTTAAATGGCGATGTATCCGGGGAGAGCTGCCCCGGGAAGTGACGCAGGTGGCATATGACAGCAGAAAAGTAGAGCCGGGAGCATTGTTTGTCTGCATTCAGGGAAGCAGGCAGGATGGGCATGCGTTTATCCGGGAGGCGGTGGAACGGGGAGCGGCGGCGATCCTGACGGAGAAAGATGTGATAGATGAAGAACAGATAAATCAAATTAATAATTTAAGAAAAGTTAATAACCTGCGAAAAATCTGTGTGTTGGAAACTAAGGATACCAGAGCTGCGTTGGCTTCTATTTCACGTCAATGGTTTGATAATCCACAGGAAAATTTAAAAATCATCGGTGTTACGGGAACAAAAGGCAAGACTTCCACTGCCTGGATGATCTGGAAAATGTTCACCGCAGCTGGTCAGAAGAGCGGTCTGATCGGAACCATTGAAGTCTGCTATGACACCTGGCAGCAGAAGATCCGCAACACCACACCGGAATCGTATGAATTGTATGAAATATTGCGAAAAATGGTGGATCATGGCTGTCAGTACGTGGTGATGGAAGTTTCTTCTCAGGCGTTGAAGTTACATCGGGTGAACGGAATCATGTTTGACGCAGCCGTTTTTACCAATCTGCGGGAAGACCATATCGGAGCAGGCGAACATGCAGATTTTGCGGAGTATATGGCATGTAAGCATCGGTTGTTCTGTCAGTGCCGAATTGGAATTTTTAATCAGGATGATCCATACTGGCAGGAAATGTGGCGCGGCAGCAGCTGTGAGAAGGTACTTACCTATGGATTTTCCAGACAGGCAGATTACTGTGCAGACCGGGTACAGCTTTTGCGAGGAAGCGACCGTCTGGGTGTGCAGTATCATCTGAACAGATATCGGATCGGAAAAAATCAGGGAGAAATGGAAGCTGCTTCGGAAAACAGCTGGAATGTGGTGGTAAATGCTCCGGGCAAGTTTTCTATATACAATTCGCTGGCAGCGATTTCTGTGGCGGAACAGTATCAGATACCGGAGGAAGCAATTGAAAAAGCACTGCATACCCTGCAGGTGCCGGGACGCATCGAAATGCTTCCGGTATCGCCACGTTTTATCGTCATCGTGGATTATGCGCACAATGCCATGGCACTGGATGCGTTGCTGAGGACGCTGCGGGATTATCACCCGGGGCGGATTATTTGTATTTTCGGTTGTGGCGGAAACCGGGCGGCAGAACGCAGATTTCAAATGGGCGAAGTGGCAGGGCGGCTGGCAGATCTGGTGGTGGTGACCACGGATAATCCCAGAGAGGAAGATCCGGAAAAAATTGCGGATGAGATCTGTCTTGGGCTGGAAGCGGCAAAAGGAAAATACGGCAGGATTCCGGATCGGGGGCAGGCAATCGCCTATGGCATTTCCCATGCAAAACCCGGAGATATCGTGGTGATTGCCGGAAAGGGTCATGAGACCTATCAGGAGATCAACGGGGAAAAATATCCGATGGATGATCGGAAACTTGCGATGAAGTGTAAGGTTTGGTAAGATAACAGTCAGCAGAGAAGAGTAAAAAGGAGCACTATGGATAAAAAAACATTGTATGCAAACATTATTATCGACATTTCCCTGGAAAAACTGGACCGTACGTTTCAGTATCTGATTCCGGAAATGCTGGCAGATCAGATTCATCCGGGCACACCGGTGGAGGTTCCCTTTGGAAATGGAAACCGACATATGCGCGGCTATGTGGTGGAAGTGACAGATCAGCCGGAATTTGACGTAAGCCGGATGAAATCTGTCCTGCGGGTCGTGCGGGAAGGGATTCCGATCGAAGGGCAGCTGATCGCGCTTGCCGCCTGGATGCGGGAAAATTTCGGCGGGACGATGAATCAGGCATTGAAAACAGTGATTCCGGTAAAACAGAAGACAACGGAGAAGGAAAAGCGGATGATCTGGCTGAAGCCAGATGCCGCAACAGCAAAAGCGCAGCTTGGCGAATTGCAGCGCAAGCATCAGACCGCGCGTGCGCGGCTGATGGAAGCGCTGCTGAAACAGTCTCCACTCCCCTATGAGACGGTGACACAGAAGCTGAATATTACAGCTTCTGTGATCCGTGCCATGCAGGAGAGGGAGCTGATCCGTGTGGAACACATCCGAAACTGGCGCAATCCGCTGGATCAGATGAAAAAGCAGGGAAACATTGTTTCCCTGAATCTGACGCAGCGACGCGTTGCGGATGAAATTTTATCAGGCTGGCAGCGGAGCGATGAACGCCCGTGCCTGATCCATGGAGTCACCGGCAGCGGAAAGACAGAAGTATATATGGAAATCATTGAGCAGGTGGTAAAGTCCGGAAAGCAGGCAATCGTCCTGATTCCGGAGATTGCGCTGACTTTTCAGACCGTACTTCGTTTTTACAACCATTTCGGTGACCGGGTATCAATTTTGAACTCCCGCATGTCCGCGGGAGAGCGCTCCGATCAGTTTGAACGGGCAAAAAGCGGGCTTTTGGACGTGATGATCGGTCCGCGGTCTGCGCTGTTCACACCTTTTCCAAATTTGGGTGTTATCATCATTGATGAGGAACACGAAGCGGCATACAAAAGTGAGACCGTGCCGCGGTATCATGCCAGAGAGACGGCAATCGCGCGGGCGCAGATGTGCGGTGCCAGGGTAGTGCTTGGTTCTGCCACTCCTTCGGTAGAGAGTTATGACCGGGCAAAGCAGGGGCAGTATCGTTTGTTCGAGATGAAAGAACGTGTCAGTGCCCGTCCGCTGCCGAGTGTATACACGGTGGATCTGCGGGAAGAATTAAGAAATGGAAACCGTTCCATTTTCAGTGACAAACTGCGGGAGCTGATCACAGACCGTTTGGAGAAAAAAGAACAGATCATGCTTTTTATCAACCGCCGCGGTGTGGCAGGTTTTGTCTCCTGCCGTTCCTGTGGAGAAGTCATTAAATGCCCGCATTGTGATGTGTCGCTGAACCTGCACAACAACGGAAAGTTAGTCTGCCATTACTGTGGATATGAGCAGCCGATGGTGAAAGAGTGCCCGTCCTGCGGTTCTCCTTATATTGGAGGTTTCAAGGCAGGAACCCAGAAGATCGAAGAAATGGTGAAACGGCAGTTTCCAACGGCGCGGGTACTTCGCATGGATCTGGACACCACCCGTAAAAAAGGCGGTTATGAAGAAATTTTATCTGCATTTGCAAACGGCGAGGCAGATATTCTGATCGGAACCCAGATGATCGTGAAAGGACATGATTTTCCAAATGTTACGCTGGTTGGCGTGCTGGCAGCAGATCTGTCCCTTCATATCAGCGATTACCGTGCGGCAGAGCGGACGTTTCAGCTGCTGACACAGGCAGCGGGCAGAGCCGGGCGCGGACACCGACAGGGCGAGGTCGTGATCCAGACGTATCAGCCGGAGCATTACAGCGTTGTGACAGCTGCCGAACAGGATTACGAAGCATTTTTTGAACAGGAAATATTCTTAAGAGAGATGATGCATTATCCGCCAAAATGGCATATGCTGGTGATTCATGCGGCAGGTGCACAGGAAATGCTGGTCAAACAGGCACAGGATGTGTTAAAATATAAGATGCTGACTCAGTCAGATAACGAAAAAAGCAGTCTGCAGGTTATTGGTCCGGCAGATGCGGCAGTTTCCAAAGTCAATGATATTTATCGGAAAATGCTGTATGCCAAAGCTGCGGATTATCAGAAGCTGGTCAGCATCAAAAATATGCTGGAAGAATATATTCGTATCGATCCGGCATTTCGCAATGTAAATATTCAGTTTGATTTTGATCCGATGAATGGATTTTAACAAATGGAAAAATGAAAAGGCAAACAGAAAAATACAGTGGACAGAATACGAAAACCGGTGAGAAAACCGGGAAAATCTGAAACTGAAAAAAGAGGAAACGAGGAGACAAAAATGGCACTTAGAACAATCAGAATTATGGGCGATGAAGTTTTGACAAAAGTATGTCGTGAGGTGAAAAAAGTAACCCCGCGTATTTCAGAGCTGATCGACGATATGCTGGAGACTATGTATGACGCATGCGGCGTGGGTCTTGCAGCACCGCAGGTCGGCGTACTGCGAAGAATCGTAGTAATCGATGTAGGAGAGGGACCGATCGTTATGATCAACCCGGAGATCCTTGAGACCGCCGGTAGCCAGACCGGTGACGAGGGATGCTTAAGCCTTCCGGGCAGAGCCGGTCAGGTGACACGCCCGAACTATGTAAAAGCAAAAGCATACGATGAAAATTTGGAACCGTACGAGATCGAGGGTGAAGGACTTCTTGCGCGTGCAATCTGCCATGAGCTGGATCATCTGGATGGACATATGTATGTGGAAAAAGTAGAGGGCGAACTCCACGACGTACAGTATGCGGATCCGGAAGATGAGGAAGACTGGGAAGAAATCGACGAAGAGTAATCTTTACAGGTCAGGAGGAATCAGAAGATGCGAGTAATCTTTATGGGAACCCCGGATTTTTCTGTGGGTACATTAAAAGCGTTAATCGAAGCAGGACATGAAGTAGTCCTGGCAGTTACACAGCCGGACAAGCCAAAGGGCAGAGGCAAGGCAATGCAGTTTCCACCGGTAAAAGAAGCTGCCGTTGAGCTTGGCATCGAAGTATATCAGCCGCGCCGTGTCCGGGAGCCGGAATGTGTGGAATATTTAAGAAAATACAACGCAGATATCATCGTAGTAGTAGCGTTTGGTCAGATTTTGCCAAAAGAAATCCTGGAAATGCCAAAATACGGCTGCGTGAACGTACATGCGTCTCTGCTGCCAAAATACAGAGGTGCAGCGCCGATCCAGTGGGCAGTCATCAACGGAGATAAAGTATCCGGTGTGACAACCATGCGCATGGATGAGGGACTGGATACCGGTGACATGATCATGAAAGAAGAAGTTGTTCTGGACGAAAAAGAAACCGGCGGAAGCCTGTTTGACCGTCTGAGCGAAGTTGGTGCAGATCTGTGTGTCCGTACTTTGACAGCTATTGAAAATGGAACAGCTACTTATACAAAACAGGATCATGAGGCAGCGACAAAAACAACCCTGATCAAAAAGCAGTTTGGCATCATTGACTGGACAAAACCGGCAAAAGAGATTGAATGTCTGATCCGAGGTTTAAATCCGTGGCCGAGTGCATATACTTATCTCCATGGAAAGACTTTGAAAATCTGGGCAGCATCTGTAAAAGACGAAACTTCGGAACATGCACCGGGAGAACTGGCAGTTGTGACAAAACACGAAGTCGGTGTGCAGACCGGAGACGGTATCCTGATGCTGGAAGAAGTACAGTTAGAGGGTAAAAAACGAATGACCGCAGATGCATTTTTGCGTGGAAATGCCTTGAGCGACGGAATGAAACTGGGAACTGAAAATTAAGCAGAAAGAAGTGACTACTATGCCTTATAGATATTATGGATTTTACTGGATGGACTATACTTATATTCTTGTCGTTATCGGAGCAATTATCTGTCTGATCGCATCGGCACGAATGAACAGTACCTTTAACCGTTATCAGCGGGTGCGCAGCATGTCGGGAATGACCGGTGCCATGGCAGCCGAGCGAATTTTACGGGATGCGGGCATCCATGACGTGCAGGTACAGCATATTTCCGGAAACCTGACGGATCATTACAATCCGATGAATAAGACGTTAAGTCTGTCAGACAGTGTATACAATTCAACTTCCGTTGCAGCAGTGGGCGTGGCAGCCCATGAGTGCGGGCATGCGATCCAGCATGCAAACGGATATGTTCCGCTGCGTGTTCGTGGCGCTTTTGTGCCGGTGGCAAATATCGGTTCCAATCTGGCATGGCCACTGATCATTATTGGTCTGTTTATCCGCGGTTCCATGAGTTCCGTACTGATTCAGGCAGGAATCATCATGTTCTCCCTGGCGGTACTGTTTCAGCTCATTACACTGCCGGTAGAGTTTAATGCTTCTCATCGTGCCATGCAGCAGCTGGAACGCACCGGTATTTTAGGCGGAAATGAACTGCGGGATACGAGAAAAGTCCTGACCGCGGCAGCTATGACTTATGTGGCAAGTGCAGCATCTATGATCCTGCAGCTTCTGCGGCTGATCATCTTATTTGGAGGACGACGCAGAGATGACGAATAACAGAAATGACAATGTTAATACGAGAAATCTGGTGGTGGATATCCTGTTAGCTGTGACCAGAGACGGTGAATTTTCCCATATCGCCATCCGCGATGTGCTGGATAAATACCGTTATCTGCCAAAACAGGATCGTGCCTTCATCACCCGCTTATCACAGGGAACCTTAGAGCGCATGATCGAACTGGATGCCATCATCAACCAGTTTTCCAAAACAAAAGTAAAAAAGATGAAGCCGGTGATCGCAGCCATCCTGCGAAGCGGTGTGTATCAGTTAAAATACATGGATTCCGTACCGGATTCCGCTGCCTGTAATGAGGCGGTGAAACTTACGGTAAAACGTGGATTTTCCGGCCTGAAGGGATTTGTCAACGGCGTAATGCGAAACATTGCCCGGAATCTGGACCAGATCAAACTGCCGGATGCTGACAAAGAGCCGGAAAAATATCTGTCCGTGCGCTATTCCGTTCCGGAATGGATCGTTGCCCGTTTTATCCGACAATACGGAAAAGAAGCCTGTGAAAAGAGTCTGGAAGCATTTTTACAGCCGCATCCGACTTCGGTACAGGTAGATACGGACCGCATTTCTATGGAAGAAATTACGGCATCTTTGCAGGCGCAGGGAATTACCGTCACACAAAACCCGGAGATCAAACGGGCATTATTCCTGTCCGGATACGAAGCTCTGGATGAAATCGAAGAATTTGAAAACGGTCTGCTCTATGTACAGGATACCGCGTCCATGCTTGCCGTGGAAATGGCAGCACCAAAGCCGGGAGATACCGTGATCGATGTCTGTGCGGCACCGGGTGGCAAGAGTGTGTACGCAGCCCGCATGATCGGTGAAACGGGTCATGTGGAGTCCAGAGATCTGACAGAATATAAAGTCGCGATGATCGAGGATAACATTGAACGCTGTCAGTTATCGAATATGACGGCAAAAGTGTGGGATGCCACTGAATTTGATGCATCCGCGGAAGAAAAAGCCGATGTGGTTATCGCGGATCTGCCATGTTCCGGACTTGGTGTGATCGGAACGAAAACCGATATCAAATATAACGCTTCTGAGGAAAAAATTCAGGAGCTGGCAGCGTTACAACAGGAAATCCTGCAGGTTGTCTGCCGTTATGTCAAACCGGACGGTACGTTGTTATACAGTACCTGTACGATGACAAAAGAAGAAAACGAAGAAAATGTACATAAATTTTTAGAGACGCATACAGAGTTTGAACTGGAGCAGATGCGTCAGTGCTTCCCTTATGAGGGATGCGATGGATTCTTTATGGCAAAAATGCATCGTAAATAATATCAGATGAGAGGCGAAATCGCACATCTGATCGCAGCAAGAATGTCAGAAGACATTCTTGAACGGAGTATAATATGGAAAAAACAGATTTGAAATCATTGCCTATGGACCAGCTGGAACAGTGGGTATTAGAACACGGGGAAAAGAAATTCCGTGCGAAACAGTTATATCAGTGGATGCACGTAAAACTGGCAGATTCTGTGGAGCAGATGAGCAATCTTCCAGCAAAACTGAGAGAACAGATTTCGGAAAACAGCACTTTTACGGTATTAAAACAGGTGACCATGCAGGAGTCTGCCATCGATGGAACCAGAAAATATCTGTTTGAGCTGGAAGACCACAATATGGTAGAGAGCGTGCTGATGCGCTACAAACACGGCAATTCCGTGTGTATTTCCTCTCAGGTTGGGTGCCGTATGGGCTGCCGTTTCTGTGCGTCAACCTTAGATGGACTGGTGCGTAACCTGACACCGGCAGAGATGTTGGAGCAGATTTACCGGATCAGTGCAGACACCGGAGAGCGTGTTTCCAATGTCGTTGTCATGGGAACCGGCGAACCGCTGGATAATTATGACAACCTGCTGACGTTTATTCGGATGCTGACCGACGAAAACGGATTACATATCAGCCAGAGAAATATTACGGTATCCACCTGTGGTCTGGTGCCACGGATTCGGGATCTGGCAAAAGAAGACCTTCAGATCACACTGGCATTGTCCCTGCATGCTTCCAGTCAGGAAAAACGTCTGGAACTGATGCCGGTGGCAAAAGCTTATGAGATCCATGAAGTGGTGGAGGCGTTGCGGGATTATTTTGAGGAAACAGGCAGACGTGTCACTTTTGAGTACAGTCTGGTGGCAGGTGTCAACGACAGTGAGGAAGATGCAAAACAACTGTCCGAACTGATCAGAGGCATCAATTGTCACGTCAATTTGATACCTGTAAACCCGATTAAAGAGCGTGATTTTGTGCAACCTGACGGAAAAGCCGTGCAGGAATTTAAAAATAAACTTGAAAAATGCAGAATAAATGTTACTATTAGAAGAGAAATGGGCCGTGATATAGATGGCGCATGTGGACAGCTACGCAAACGGTATTCAGAAAGGCAGGACTCTTAGAAGATGAAGATAAGTTCTCTTACAGATATTGGAACAACGAGAGAAATGAATCAGGACTATCTCTATTCCTCAGAGGAAGCTGTGGGAAATCTGCCCAATCTCTTTCTGGTAGCAGATGGAATGGGCGGACATAAAGCAGGAGAATTTGCATCCCGCTTTGCGGTGGAAGCTGTTGTTGCGGCCATCAGAGAGAATCAGGAGAAGCGCCCGGTGGCAATCCTTTCCCAGAGTATTCAGAGAGCAAACCGCAGACTGAAGGAATATGCAGATGAGCATCAGCAGATGAAAGGAATGGGAACGACCATTGTTGCTGCCGTGATCGATCAGGATACGCTGATTGTGGCAAACGTGGGAGACAGTCGCCTGTATATCATCGGAGATACGATCGAACAGATCACGGAAGACCATTCGCTGGTTCAGGAGATGGTGCGCCTTGGCAAAATGGACGAGGAAAGTGCCAGAAATCACCCGAATAAGAACATCATTACACGTGCCATTGGCACATCAGAAGATGTGAAGATAGATATTTTTGAACGACAGGTCCATGCAGGAGAATACATTGTACTTTGTTCGGATGGACTCACCAATATGGTAGAAGACAGTGTCATCCTTGAAGTGCTGCATGGAACCGGAAGCCTGGCGGACAAAACCGAACGGCTTGTTGAACTTGCAAATCAAAACGGTGGAAGAGACAATATCACTGTTACTATAATAGAACCTAATTCAGATGAGGTGACAGAATGTTAAATAATGGAACATTTATTGCGAACCGCTACGAGATCGTAGGTCAGGTCGGAACCGGAGGCATGTCCGATGTATACAAGGCGAAGGACCATGCTCTGGGCAGATATGTAGCAATTAAAGTGCTGAAGTCAGAATTCAGCGAAGATACAAATTTTGTAAGCAAATTCCGCACAGAGGCACAGTCCGCTGCGGTATTAGAGCATCCAAACATCGTAAATATTTATGATGTCGGAAGTGAAAACGGCATTCATTACATTGTAATGGAATATGTAGAAGGAATTACCTTAAAGACTTATATTGAGAAAAAAGGTCAGCTGACTTATAAGGAAGCGCTGAGCATCGCCATCCAGGTGGGACGTGGTATTCAGGCAGCCCATGCAAAAAATATCGTGCATCGGGATATCAAACCGCAGAATATCATCATTTCCACAGATGGAAAAGTAAAAGTAACCGATTTTGGTATCGCAAGAGCGGTATCAGAAAATACCATTCATTCTGATGTAATGGGATCGGTACACTATGCATCTCCGGAGCAGGCGCGTAATGGCTATGTCAGCAACCGAAGCGATATCTATTCTCTTGGTATCGTTATGTACGAGATGGTGACCGGCCGTGTTCCGTTCGACGGAGACAGCACCGTTGCAGTAGCGATCCAGCATCTGCAGGATGAGATGGATCCGCCAAGCAAATACGCACCGAATCTGCCAATCAGTCTGGAAAAAATTATCCAGAAATGTACGCAGAAAAGTCCGGATCGCCGCTATGACTCCATGGAGAGTCTTCTGATCGATCTCAGAAAAGCACTGTTAAATCCGAATGAGGATTTCGTGACACTGGTTCCGTTCAGTCAGGACAAAACCCGTGTTCTCACCGACGATGAGGTCAATGAGATCAAGAAAAAGACCGAGGCGGTGAAACAGGATGAGCCGGAACCAGAAGAAGACGACATGAGCGAGTACGATGATGATATGAGTGAGTATGATAAGGACGATGATGACGCGGAAGAAGGACGTTTCCTCAATTCCAAGATGGAAAAAATTGTTGGAATCATGCGAATTGTCGTTGCAATCATTATCGTAATCATTGTGGTATATATTTTAGGAAGCTTTTTTGATGTGTTCCATTTCGGATCAAAGAAAAATAACAGTAAAAATGACACCCTTGTATCCGAAGATGTCGAGGAGTCTGTTGTTATGATCGACCTGAAAGGAAAAACACTGGACGAAGCAAAAACAGAGCTGAAAAAACTGGGCTTAAATGTTACTGAAGCAGGAACCGAGATTTCTGATTCCTATGAAAAAGGACAGATCATTGATCAGGATGTAGCAAAAGGCGAGACCGTAAAGACCGGAACAATGATTAAAGTTACTGTTTCTGCCGGAAGTGAAGAAGAAAATGCCAAAGATGTAGATGTCCCGGATGTTACCGGAAAAACGGCAGAAGCAGCCATGGCAACACTGGAGGACAAAAATCTGACAGTTTCCAGAGAATTTGAATTCAGCAATGATGTGCCGTCCGGTCAGGTGATCCGTCAGGATCCGAAAGCCGGTAAGACTGTAAAAGAAGGCACAAAAGTAACTATTTACGTCAGCCAGGGAACAGAATCCATTAAAGTTACAGATGTAAGAGGCAAATCCGAGGCGGACGCGAAAGCAGCACTTTCTGATTTTGATGTCACAACAACTACAGAACACAGTGATACTGTTGCTGAGGGCAATGTCATCAGTCAGAGTATTTCCGGTGGACAGTATGCAGAAAAAGGTGCTTCGATTACCATCGTAGTCAGCAGTGGTCCGGAGAAGATTTCCTACTATATTAAATCTCCGGTAAAAGCACCGACAAATGTAACGGTTACATCCGCTGATATCTCGCTGTATAAAGCAGAAAGCAGCGATCTGATCCATTCCTGGAGCGGTATCACCTCCTTCCCGTATACGGTAGAGGCACACGACATCGATGTTCCGAAGGGAACTATTGTGATCACATGGCACTACACCGATTCCAACGGCACAGAGCAAAGCCAGGAACAGAGCCAGGATGTAAACTTTAACAAAGAGTAACGGGTTATGAAGCAGGGAAAGATTGTAAAAGGAATTGCCGGATTCTACTACGTATCAGTAGCAGGATCCGGTATCTATGAATGTAAGGCAAAAGGAGCCTTCCGCCAGCAGAAACTGAAACCGCTGGTGGGGGACAATGTACAGATAGACATTATCAATGAAGATGAAAAGACGGGAAATGTGGTAGAGATCCTTCCGCGGAAAAATGCGCTGATCCGGCCGGCAGTGGCAAATGTCGATCAGGCATTGGTGATCTTTGCGGGAACTTCACCCAAACCGAATCTGAATCTGCTGGATCGATTTTTACTGATGATGGAGCAGCAGGAAGTTCCGACACTGATCTGTTTTAATAAAGAAGATCTGGCATCGGAGACTGAGATTCAGGAGCTTCGGGAGGCATATGAGACCAGTGGTTATCCGCTGTATTTCCTGAGTGCGAAAGAAGAAGATGGCATTGCACCTTTACGGGAAGCATTGCAGGGAAAGACAACAACTGTTGCAGGTCCGTCAGGTGTTGGTAAATCCACCCTGATCAATCTGCTGGCACCGGATGTTCAGATGGAGACCGGAGCCATCAGTGAGAAGATTCAGCGTGGAAAGCATACCACCAGACATTCCCAGTTGATCATGCTGGATGAAGAAACCTATATTTTTGATACCCCGGGTTTCAGTTCACTGGCATCTGATTTTTTTGAAAAAGAAACACTGGGAACCTTATTCCCGGAATTTATGGAGTATGAACAAAATTGCCGTTTTACCGGATGCAGCCATATCGGTGAGCCGGATTGCGGCGTCAAAGAGGCACTGGCAGAAAGGAAAATCAGCCAGAGCCGGTACAATAACTACGTTCAGATTTACAACGAACTGAAAGACAAAAGAAAATATTAGTAGTTATTGTATTTTGATCATTTTATACGATTTCAGGCATAGAACAAAATGCTAATATGATAAAAATAAGGAGTATGAAAAAAATGAATTGTTTATCACCTTCACTGCTTGCTTCTGATTTCTCTATCTTAGGAGAACAGGTAAAAATGCTGGATGAAGCAGGTGCACAGTACGTACACATTGATGTAATGGATGGCAGCTTTGTACCAAGTATTTCTTTCGGACTTCCGGTTATCAAATCCATCCGGAAATGTACCGACCGTATTTTTGACGTACATCTCATGATTGATGAGCCGGTGCGCTATATCGATGAATTTGTAGATGCAGGCGCAGATCTGATCACGGTACATGCGGAGGCATGTAAGCATCTGGATCGCACCATTCATGCGATCAAAGACCGCGGCGTGCTTGCAGGCGTTGCATTAAATCCGGCAACACCGCTTTCCGTACTGGATTACATTCTTCCGGAATGTGATATGGTACTTTTGATGAGTGTAAACCCGGGATTTGGCGGACAGAAATACATTCCGTATACAACACAGAAGATCCGTGATCTCAAGCAGATGATGAAAGAGAAAAACTGCCAGGCAGATATCGAGGTAGATGGTGGTGTTTCTCTGAAAAATGTGCAGGAAGTTCTGGATGCGGGAGCGAATATTATTGTAGCGGGAACTGCCGTGTTCAAAGGAGATATTCAGGAGAATGTACGGGGATTTCTTGATATTATGGAGAAGTAGAACATAAGTAGGTGAAGAATTATGCGTTGCCTGATTATAACAGGAGGAACGATTCAGACTGAATTTGCGATTAAATATATAAAAGAAAGAACTTGGGATTATGTTGTTTGTGCAGATGCAGGGATGAAGTTCTGTCATGAAGCGGGAATTATGCCGAATCTGATTTTGGGTGATTTTGATTCTGTAGATGGGGAATCTTATGAATATTTCCAGAAGGTTTGTCTGGAACGGATGGAGCGGTTTCCGACACATAAGGATGAGACGGACACGGAACTTGCGTTGCTTCGTGCGATTGATGCGGGGGCGGATGCGATTACTATGATCGGTGCCACCGGAACACGTCTGGATCATGTGATGGGAAATATCCAGATGCTGAAACTGGCATTGGATAGAAAGGTTTCCTGCCAGATCGTGGATGCTCACAACCGGATCCGCATGGTGGATAAATTCGCAGAATTAAAAAAAACAGACCAGTTTGGAAAATATGTATCATTGCTTCCGTTTACTCCGGAAGTCAGAGGAATCACTTTAAAAGGATTTGCTTATGAAGTGGAAAATTTTACACTGGTCAGTGGAATTGCCCGCGGAGTCAGCAATGAGCTGAAAGCGGAAACAGCTACCATTTCCTGTGAAGAAGGCATCTTGTTGGTAATTGAGTCCAGGGATTAGCAAAATTAAGAAAGTCTCCTGCTATCATTGCGTGAAGCAATAAGCAGGGGGCTTTCTTATATTTAGAAGGGGATATATGTCCTTCTGATAAGCTGCATAGCAGCTATTTTGCTATGAGCAAACAGCGTAAACGAATTGCGAATATCCGCTTGAACTATGTAAATGATGATTATTCCTCTGCCTGGATCAATTCTACAATATACTGAATGCAGCGTTCTAATCCAAGTACGCTGGTATTGAGGATCATACAATGGTTTTTGAAATCACCCCATTTACGGTCTGTATAGTATTCATAATGCAGCCGTCTCTTTTTATCCATATCCTGATTCATATTGCGAGCTTCTTTTTCACTTAGATCGAAAAGTTTCTGTGTACGCGCAATTTTCTCTGCTTCATTTCCACATATGAAAATATGATATGCATCCGGATCGTCTTTCAGAATATAATCTGCACAACGTCCGATGATTACACAGGAACCTTTCTGTGCCAGATCTCTGATTACCTGTGTCTGAGCGGCATAAACCTGATCAGACAAAGAACTTCCGGTGCGGTCGCGTCCTACAAACGCATAGGCAAACAGATTCTTCGATGGAGCATATTCGGATTGTTCCTGAATGAAAGACTCTGAATAGCCGGTTTTTTCTGCAATCTGGAAAATAATATCCTTGTCATAGTAAGGAATATTCATGCGTTTTGCCACTTCTTCCCCAATGAAATGACCGCCGCTGCCAAATTCACGACTGATGGTAATGATCGTTTTCTTCATATAAATACCTTCTTCCCATGGTGTAGTAGTATTGTTTCGTGTCCCTCTCCAGAGACCATATCAGATGGAATTATTTTATCTTCTATCTGATGTAATTACCCACCTATATTATAACATATGAGGAATGGAAAAGGTAACATACAGTTTGAGAGATGTGTTTCAATTCCTTAATAAAAAACAGAAAAAATAACCAACATATATATTAAAATATAAATATGTATGTTAAAATAAAAAGGGTGATAGATTATGAGAGATATAAACATGATATACACAGATTTGATACATCAAAAAAGAGAAGCAGAAGCACGTTTGACAGAATATCAAAAAAAACTAGAGCAGCTGCAAGAGAGGAAAAGTAACATTATAATAAAAAAAATCAATGGGGATTTATACTATTATTCCCAACATCGTGAAAATGGAAAAGTGGTCAGTAAGTATCTGGGAGCGGTAAAACCGGGAAGTATTGTAGACGAAGAAAAAAAGCAGATGCAGATTTCTGATTTGTCAGAAAAAGTGAAAAATTTGAAATTAGATATTGAGAGCCTGGAGCAGATGATAAAATGCTATATAAAAAGGAAAAAGCAGGATTCTATTTTGGATAATTTTTCGTTTGAAGTATACTGGAAAGATGATATTACAGCACGTGTATATGTAAGAGGAAAGAATGTTACAGTATCAAAATATACGGAAAATCCGGGAAAACAGCTTTTTGCAGAGAAAAAAATGACGCGATATCAGCTTGGAAAGATTTTTGAAATGCGTTGTTGGGAAAAGGGACGTGCGGATATCAATGAGATTTTGGAAAATCTGGGATTAAAAGAATACAATCCATATGAAATAGTTCGAAAAACACATGGAGTAAGTTATAACGATTATATATGGTTCCGATTTCCGGGAGAACAGTTGACAAGCAAAGATGTGTTAGTGAGGGATTGATATGTTTTGTGAGAATATTGAAAGTCAATATATCGTAATGCAGGAAGGAACCAGTGAGGGAACCCAGATAAAATATAAAAAAAGATGGATATTGGTACAAAAAGGATAGCCGGGGAAAGGAAGGCAAAATATCGGCGTTTACTGGAGAAATAAACGTCTCCTTTGGTTGACGATAAAGCTCTGGTGGCATATAATACTAGGTATGTAAAGGAGTAGCAGAAACATGAGTAAAATTATTTTGACAGGTGATCGCCCGACAGGCCGTCTTCATGTCGGACATTACGTGGGATCATTAAAAGAAAGAGTTCGTCTACAGAATTCTGGACTGTACGACGAAGTTTATATTATGATAGCAGATGCACAGGCTCTGACAGATAACGCAGAGCATCCGGAGAAAGTTCGTCAGAACATCATCCAGGTTGCACTGGATTATCTGGCATGTGGTATTGATCCGGAGAAAGCAACGATCTTTATCCAGTCTATGGTACCGGAACTGACCGAGCTGACATTCTATTACATGAATCTGGTTACCGTATCCAGAGTTCAGAGAAACCCTACTGTAAAAGCTGAGATTCAGCAGAAAAACTTTGAATCCAGTATTCCGGTTGGCTTCTTCTGTTATCCGATCAGTCAGGCAGCAGACATTACTGCTTTCCGTGCCACAACCGTTCCGGCTGGCGAGGATCAGATGCCGATGATCGAACAGTGTAAAGAAATCGTTCATAAATTCAACAGCGTATATGGTGAGACACTGACAGAGCCGGAGATCGTACTTCCGACCAATCAGGCCTGTTTACGTCTGCCGGGTATCGATGGTAAGGCAAAAATGAGTAAATCTCTTGGAAACTGCATTTATCTGTCCGATGAACCGGATGAGATTAAGAAAAAAGTAATGTCCATGTTCACAGATCCGAACCATCTGAGAGTAGAAGATCCGGGACGTGTTGATGGAAATCCGGTATTTATTTATCTGGATGCATTCAGTAAACCGGAACATTTCGCAGAGTACCTGCCGGATTATCAGAATCTGGACGAGCTGAAAGCACACTATACCCGCGGTGGTCTTGGCGATGTAAAAGTAAAGAAATTCCTGAATAACGTACTTCAGGAAGAACTGGCACCGATCCGTGAGAGACGTAAAATGTGGGAGCAGCGTATTCCGGATGTATATGATATCCTGAAAAAAGGTACAGAAGTTGCTGAGAAGAAGGCAGCTGCTACATTGAAGGATGTACGTGCTGCAATGCAGATTAATTATTTTGATTAATAAAAATATCCCTGTAGGAAATTGCTTGTAAAAGCATTTCTCTACGGGGATTATTTTTGTCGAAGATAAGAGTATTGGTTTACCGTTTTGAGGACAGCCATTCTTGTAAAGTTTTTGCATCTATCTTGGAAGCAAGTTGCACTATTTGGGAAAACTATGGAAAGCCTTGTATTTACTGGTTTGAAAGAAAAAAGAGGGAAAATCCAAGGAACGTAGAAGCCAAAATGGCTCATTTTTGTGAATAATGCCATGAGTATCTGGTAAAAATAATTTCATAGAATACATAAATCTGCGAAATTATCACACAAAAAAAAATCAGTAACGCCTGAAAACGTTACTGACCACCCTGTTTGATCTGATATATAACTTTTTATCCTGCACACTGAATCAACGGCTTGAATTTCTGCATCTGTATTTTCTTGTACTCCATAGAAGAATGGAAATAATATTCCATTGTGATCTTGATATCCGCATGTCCCAAAATTTCACTGAGAGTTCGAATATCCCATCCCAAAGTAATGCATCGGGTTGCGAAAGTATGCCGCAGGCAATGAAAATTTAAATATGGCACTTGTATCTTCTCCAGAGTATTTTTATAAAAATATTGTAGCGTTCGTGGATCTAATGGCGTAATTCCAGATTTTGAAAAGAGATACGGATGTGATTCAGAAAAAAGCAAATGCTCTTTTAAAAAAACAATTATGAAATTTGGAAGTGGAATCAATCGGTATGCATTTTTGCTTTTGGGCTCTGATATCACTAATTCCGTCTTTTTATGATTTGCTTTTTGTTGGGAAATAACAACGGATCTTTGCACCGTTCGGACGATTTTTAAATAGCCATCGGCGAGATTCAGATCATCATATCTCAGGGCACACAACTCACCAATACGGATTCCAGAATACAAGGCCAGTAAGATTGCGCAGGCATACAGAGACGGATGATCAAATAAATACTGTTCCAGTAAAGATTGATTTTCCTTGGAAAAAACGCGAACCAGATGACGGTCGCGTGATAATTTTGGAGACAATTTCAGACGTAGTTGTAAATAACCATGTTCATATCCATAGCCGAGCGTACGATTCAAAATCATACACACACAGCGAAGCGATGTGGTAGACAGTTTTTTTTCATTAGATGGATCCTGGTTTAATGATTCGTAAAAAGCCCGGATGATTTCCTGTGAAATTAAGGCACAGTCGATGCTTTTAAAATACGGTTTGAGATGTAAACGTGTAATCTGTTCATATTTGCAATATGTTGAATGCTTTACCGGTTCCTTTGTCTGCTCTAACCATTCCTCTAGCAATGTCGAAAAGAATTTTTCTGATTTTTTCATAAATGATTTCTCCTTTTTGCTAAACTATAGCATGAAATGCTGTATGTATAGAAAAGAATATATACAATAAGGAAATATAATTACTCATATGTAAGAAAATAAACAAAACAAAATGTTACAATAAGCATTACAGAGATTGTCGACTTTTTGAGCATTATGCTGAGATATGTTTTATTCCTTGCATTTTTTAGTTATTGGGCATATACTTTATTTCGTAGATTTATGTATTCTACGAAAAAAGGAGGGATCATTATCTGGTATGTAGTGTATTGCCCGCATCAGAACATGCAAAATCTGATGGAGCTTTGTAAAAAAACATTATCTGAACAGGCAGCGGCTTGTGTCTTTACTTTTACATACGACCGAATGAAACGTTATCAGGGTGAATGGCATCTGGAACGTTCTCTTTCCTTTCCGGATTATTTCTTCATAGAAAGCAGCAATGGTGAACAACTTGAGAAAGAAATGAATCGAAATGAGCTGGCATCCAAAATACTGGCAACCGGCGGTATTGTCACGCCTGTAGATACGCAGGAAGAAGAATTACTGCGCCGTTTGTCTGATGAATCTCATCATATGAAAATGTCCACCGGGTATATCGCAGAGGGAAAAACATATGTGACACAGGGACCATTGGTTGGTTATGAGTCACGGATCAGAAAAATAGATCGACATAAACGGCTGGCGCGGATCAGTCTGCCTTATGCAAAAGGGGAGATGGAACTTTGTATGGGGTTGGAGATAAAAACAAAAAGTTGAAATTGTACATGAAGAAAAATAGGGAGAGTAGTAATGAGTAGTACAAATGAGAATGAGTTGAAAAAGGAAAAGAAGACAAATATACGGTGGATGTTAGCTGTGTATGATGTCTTAATTTTTGCGATTGTTTCCATAATCTTATTAGTTCTTTATGGCGGCATGGACAAATTATCACCGACAGGGATACTTCAGCAGGTATGCCTGTCTTTTGTATGTATTTTCGGAGGACGCTTTATTGGAAAAATCTACAGTCAGATTTGGCGATATGGTGGAATCCAATGTTATGTCAGATTGTTCTTTACAGATGTGATTGCATTTTGCATTTATCTGTGTCTGGAGTTGATTCTTCCAGTTCAAAAAATTACTTTTGCAAGAATGCTTTCGTTAGCAAGCTTGAATTTACTTGGAGCATTAGCACTTCGCATGATGTATCGCTATGCATATAAATGTGCAAATCAGGAAACGAAAGGAGGGCAAATCCTTTCTATATTATTGCATTTATTTTCTGGTTTAGATGCAGAAAGTCAGAATGATGTACAAAAAATAAAGATTGCAATTATTGGTGCAGGACGAATTGGTGTTGGGTTAGCAGAAGAATTATTAAGTAATTCCGAAACTACATATATACCAAGAAGTTTTATTGATATTAACAGTGAAAAAGTGGGACGAGTAATTCATGGAATTCCTGTTTTATCAGAAAATGAAGCGACTTTTGAAAAATTGAGAGAGTTAGAAATACAGGAAATTGTTTTTGCAATTCCGACAATGGATGCTCAAAAGAAAAAATTACTTTATGAATATTATAAGAAATTTGGCTATAAGTTGAAGGTCTATGATTATCCGACAATGCGTACAGCAGGAGGAAAACGGCATCTTCGAGAGTTTGATATTGAAGAATTGTTATTTAGAGAACCTTTGGTTGTTTCGGATGAGAGAACGAATGCTTATTACAAAGATAAAGTAGTGTTAATTACTGGTGGAGGAGGCTCTATTGGTTCTGAATTGTGCAGACAGCTTGCAAAGATGGAACCGAAGAAAATCATTATCTTAGATATTTATGAGAATGGAGCTTATGATGTTCAGCAGGAATTGAAGATCGCTTATGGAAATGCTTTGGATCTTCAAATAGAAATTTGTTCAATTACACATAGAAAAGCATTGGAAAAAGTCTTTGATCGATATCATCCACAAATTATTATCAATGCGGCAGCTCATAAGCACGTTCCGTTGATGGAACATAACTGTGTTGAGGCTATTTATAATAACGTGTTCGGTACAAGAAATCTGGTTGAACTTTGTGAAGAATATCATGCAGAACGTTTCATGATGGTATCTACAGATAAAGCTGTAAATCCCACCAATGTTATGGGTGCGACAAAGCGCATGTGTGAAATGATCGTGCAGAGCGCAAGTACGCATGGAACTGTAAAATATAGTGCAACACGTTTTGGAAATGTACTTGGAAGTGCTGGATCAGTTATTCCGTTATTTAAACGTCAGATCGCAAATGGTGGACCAGTTACAGTTACAGATAAACGTATTATTCGATATTTTATGACAATTCCAGAAGCATCACAGCTTGTACTTCAAAGTGGAGCTATGGCAAATAATGGAGAGCTTTTCGTATTGGATATGGGACAGCCTGTAAAAATAATGGATTTGGCAGAGAATATGATTCGATTGTCTGGTGTACAGGGAATTGAAATTGTGGAAACCGGATTAAGACCGGGGGAAAAGTTGTATGAAGAATTGTTGGTTAAAACAGAAGAATTAGATAAAACAAGTAACAGCATGATATTTATTGAGCGTGATTCAGCATTAAGTCCGGAAGAAATTAATACTCGTTTGAATATGCTTAGAGAAGTTTGTGAAACAGGAGATGATTCACAGGCAAGAGAAGTATTAAGAAAAGCTGTACCAACATTTAAAAAGCCGGAAGAAGTTAATCGAGTTGCTGAATTTGTTGTACATCAAAAAAAGAGCGATCCTGAAAGGGAAGAAGCAGTAGCTATATAAAATATAACAAGATTGTTTTTTTATAAAAATACGGGAAGGACGCATATGCATTACGAAACAAAATCAATATTAGACAAAATCAAAGGTTCCATTATTTTGACAACAGAAGAGGGCGAACAGGAATATGCAAATATTGATGCAATTCCCAGAGAATCTATTGGATGCTGAAATGATTGTTAGTGCTATTGAGGCAAGGGATAGCAAAATTGTTTTTTATTTAAAAAAGAATGAAATAGTCAAAAATGATCTGAATGCAGATTGGGTAAAAGAAGATGTAGGAAGGACGGGTGTTGAGCCAGGTTTTTCCTAAAATAATCAGTCAGATAAAAGGAGGAAACGATATTATGAAGATTCCATTTTCACCGCCAGATATAACAGAAAAAGAAATTGAACAGGTTTCAGAAGCCTTAAGATCCGGATGGATTACAACTGGGCCTAAGACAAAAGAATTAGAGCGAGAGGTTGCAGATTTATGTGGAGTAAATCGTGCTGTTTGTCTTAATTCACAGACAGCATGTGCAGAAATGACCTTGCGTTTATTAGGAATTAAAGAGGGCGATGAAGTCATTACATGTGCGTATACATATACTGCAAGTGCGTCTGTAGTATGCCATGTAGGGGCAAAACTTATTTTAATTGATACGCAGAGAGATTCTCTTGAAATGGATTATGAGCAGTTGGAGAATGCGATTACTGAAAAAACAAAAGTAATTATTCCGGTAGATCTCGGTGGAGTACCATGTGATTATGATAGGATTTTTTCTATTGTAGAACGTAAGAAAGGCTTATTCCATCCGGTAAATAAAATACAGGAAAGCATCGGCAGAGTGATTGTTATGGCGGATGCAGCACATGCTTTTGGTGCAACCTGGAAAGAGAAACCAGTTGGAAGTATTGCAGATTTTTCAAATTTCAGTTTCCATGCAGTTAAGAATTTTACAACTGCAGAAGGTGGTGCTGCTGTTTGGAAAGATATTGAGGGAATTGATAACGAAGAAATTTATCATCAGTATCAGTTATTATCACTTCATGGTCAGTCAAAAGATGCACTTGCGAAAACGCAGCTTGGAGCATGGGAGTATGACATCATTGGACCTTGGTTTAAATGTAATATGACTGATGTTGTAGCTGGAATCGGACTGGCACAGATGAAGAGATATAAAGGCTTGCTTGAACGTCGAAAAGAAATTATAGGGAAATATGATTCAGCATTTAAGCCAATCGGAATAGAGGTATTAAATCACTATACGGAAAACCATCAGTCATCAGGTCATTTGTATATAACAAGAGTTCCGGGAATTACGTTGGAGCAGAGGCATGAGATTATTGTGAAAATGGCAGAAGTGGGTGTTGCCTGCAATGTGCATTATAAGCCGTTGCCAATGATGACTGCATACAAAAATATGGGATTTGATATTAAAGATTATCCTAATGCATATAAGAGATTTGAAAATGAGATTACTTTACCGCTTCACACAAAACTTACAGATGAAGAAGTGGAATATGTGATCAAGCAGTTTAGTAGAATTGTGAAAGAATATATTTAAATATAATAGCAGAAATGGGAGATACAGATGTTACGAGAATGGGAGAAATTACCAAAATTTATGCAGACGGAGGAAGTTCGTCCATATTATGACAGTTTAAAAAAGAAAAAAATTAGTTTGGCTTTAAAAAGAGGATTTGATGTATTTGCTGCATCTGTTATGCTCGTAACATTTTCTCCTGTATTAATTACTATCTCAATTATGATTGTAAGAGATTCTAAAGGAGGAGTGTTTTATCGTCAGGAGCGTGTTACACAATACGGAAGAAAATTCAAGATATTTAAATTCCGAACAATGGTTGCTAATGCAGATAAAATCGGCACCCAGGTTACCGTATCCAATGACAGTAGAGTTACGAGGGTAGGCGAAAAACTTCGTAAATATCGTTTGGATGAATTGCCGCAGTTAATAAATATTATTTTAGGCGATATGACGCTTGTAGGAACCAGACCGGAAAGTACACATTATGTAAAGAAGTATACACCGGAAATGTTTGCTACGTTGTTATTACCGGCGGGAGTTACATCTGAGGCGAGTATAAAATATAAAGATGAAGCGGAGTTATTGGATAAAGCAGACGATGTGGACAAAGTATATGTAGAAAAAGTTCTTCCGGAGAAGATGAAATACAATCTTGAAAGTATTAGGAAATTTAGTTTTATACATGATATAGGAACAATGATAAAAACAGTTTTTGCAGTGATTAGGTAGGGAGTGTGTATGGAAAAAGGATTAGTATCAGTTATTACGCCAACATATAATTGTGCGAAGTTTATAAGGGAAACAATTGAATCTGTTCAGAAACAAACTTATCAGCAATGGGAAATGATTATTGTTGATGATTGTTCGACAGACAATACAAAAGAAATTGTCGATAAATATATAAAAGAAGATAGTAGAATAAAATATTTTTGTTTAGAAAATAATTCTGGAGCTGCTGTTGCAAGAACAAAAGCAATGGAATTGGCAAATGGGGAATATATGGCTTTTTTAGATTCTGATGATATTTGGCCAGAAGAAAAATTGAAAAAGCAATTAGTATTTATGAAAAAGTATGATGTTGCATTTTCTTGTACAGCGTATGAACAAATTGATGAAAATGGAAAATCGTTAAATAAAATTATAAAGACAGTACCAAAGGCTGATTATAATCGAGTGCTTTTAGATTGCCCGGTAGGAAATTCTACGGTTATGTACAACGTAGAAAAGATGGGGAAATTTGAAGTCCCTAATATTAGAAAACGAAACGATGATGCTTTGTGGCTTCAAATGTTAAAAAAAGAAAAATACATTTATGGTATGAGATCGGTACTTATGAAATACCGCATAAGACAAAATTCTATTTCAAGTAATAAATTTAAGGTAATTAAATATCATTGGATTTTATATAGAGATATAGAACATCTGAGCATAGCCAGAAGTGTTTTTCATATAGCATATTGGTGTGTGATTAAATTGCTAAAAATTAAGTAAGGAAATAAATATGAAAATATCAGTATTAGTTCCTACGTTAGGAACAAGAGAAAGGGCAATTAGACGATTATTAGAAACACTGGAAAAACAGTCATATAAAGACTTTGAAATTATATTTGTAACGCAGGATAATCATGAAATTGTAAAAGATATAATTTGTAAATATAGTAATTTGGATATAAAGCAAATTGAAATGAGTGTAAAAGGATTATCACGAGCTAGAAATAGAGGATTAGAGCAGGCATCAGGCGAGATAGTAGTATTATCTGATGATGATTGTTGGTATCCTGCAAATGCATTTGAAATTATTGTAAATGCATTTAAAAAAAGACAATGTGCTAAAATTGTATTATCACAGATTTTTGATCCGGAAAAAAATATTCCATATAAAAATTATACTTCCAACGAAGAGTATGTAAGAAACAAATTACAGCTCATGTCAAAATCGTCTATTGAAGTTGCATTTAAGAAAGATTTAGTGATGAATAAAAAATTTGATGAACGTTTAGGTTTGGGGAGCGAATTTGTATGTGGAGAAGAAGTGGATTTCCTTTTAAGTAATTATGAAAAAAATACAATCTTTTATATACCAGAGGTAACGGTTTATCATAAAAAGAAAGAAAATGGTAGTAGCAACAAACAAATTATTGCTAAAGGGGCAATTTATGGAAAGAATTTTAATATATTTATTTGTTTATTAGTTTTACTTAGAGATTTGATGTTAAAAAAAGAAAATAATTTTAAATACTTTTTTGAGGGATATAATGAATATTTTAAAAGAACAAATTAAACTGTCAGTAGCTTATCCTGGATGGCGTTCGGCAATAAAAAAATTAAAATCAAATAAAAATAAAAAGATTTTTTTGGTTGGAACACCTATGCATGGTAATTTGGGGGATCATGCAATCGCAATCCAAGAACAATATTTTTTTGAAGATTTTTTCCCGGACTATGAATATTTTGAAATATTGATGCCTATGTATCATACACAAAAAAAAATAATAAAAAATGCAGTAACACCTGAAGATTTAGTTGTAATTTCGGGTGGTGGATGGATGGGGAATTTATGGATACATAATGAATGTGTTATACGTGAGATTGTGCAGAACTACCCAAATAATAAGATTATTATTCTTCCACAAACAGTATATTATACTTCAGACGAACTGGGAGAGAAGGAATACAGAATAACAAATGAAATATTAAAAAAACATAGTAATTTACATATATTTGTAAGAGAAAGAAAGTCTTACAATTTTATAAAACAAAAATTTGAATTTACAGGAAACTCAGATGTATATTTAGTGCCAGATATGGTTTTGTATGGGAAAAATATAGTAACAAAGGAAAAATGTACTGGACATGAGAATGTGATAAATGTATGTATTCGAGAGGATTGCGAATCTGAGCAAGAAAATATTGATGATTTTTATGAAAAAATAAAACAAAATTATAATATTAGAAAAGTTAGTACTGTTATAAAATCGCCAGTTGTTTTAAGAAAGCGAATAAGCGAGTTACAAAAGTCGTGGGAAACTTTTGAAAATGCGGAAATTACTATAACAGACCGTTTACATGCAATGCTGTTTTCTGTATTAAATGGGACTCCATGCATTGTTTTAAATAATAAAACTGGTAAAGTTTTTGGAGTGGCAGATTGGCTTGATGATACAAATATGATTGTAAGAGCTGATTCGTTAAGTGAAGTGCTTGAAAAATTAAAGAGAACAACTATATGGAAACATAAAAAATATGATAGAGAAAAATTGCTAAACTATTTTGAAAAAATGGCAGACGTAATACGAAAGGATTAAGTATGGAAATTAAAAGATTGTTAGTTATCAATGTACCAATTAAGAATTGTAATCTTAAATGTGAATATTGTTATATTTCAGCATTGAAAGAAAATGAAAAAGGAGCAGCCAAATTTTTATATACTCCAGAGCATGTTGGCAAATGTCTTTCAAAAGAGAGGTTAGGAGGCACTTGTATTATAAATCTAACGGGAGGAGGAGAAACTCTTATTCCGAAAGAAATGCCTCAATATATTTACCAATTATTATTACAAGGACATTTTTTAGAGGTTGTAACAAATGGAACATTGACAAGTCGATTTGATGAAATTGCTGAGTTTCCAAGAAATTTGTTAGAGCATTTGGAGTTCAAATTCTCTTTCCACTATGCAGAGTTAAAGAAAAAAGGATGGATAGATAGATACTTTTCAAATGTGAAAAAGATGTGGGAAAAGGGATGTTCGTTTACTGTTGAGTTAATGCCTTATGATGGATTGATTGATGATATTGATGAAATTATAAATCTTTGTAAATCAGAACTAGGAGCAGCATGTCAAATTACAGTAGGACGAAATGATTTGACTGAGAAAAAAGATCTTTTGACATCTATGTCAAGAAAAGAGTATGAGTCTGTTTGGAGAAAATTTGATTCTACAATGTTTGATTTCAAATTGGATATTTTTCAGAAAAAAATAGATGATTTTTGTTATGCGGGAGCTTGGACTTTGTACGTTGATTTAGGAACTGGGGCTGCTAAGCCATGTTATGGACAGCTTAGTAATCAAAATATATTTAAAAATCCTGAACAACCAATAATCTTTAATCCAGTGGGAAAACATTGCAGACAGCCATATTGTTATAATGGTCATGCATTTTTAACCTTGGGAGTAGTTCCAGAATTAGAAACACCAACATACGCTGACATTCGTAACAGAGTATGTGAAGATGGTAGAGAATGGTTGTCGAAAGAAGTTAAAGATGCATTTTCACAAAAATTAGCTGATAACAATGAAGTATGGGATGAAAAGAAAAAGAATAGTTATGAAAGAAAGTATCCGTTTATATTTTTCAAAACGGCATTATATGACTGGAAAGAAATATATAATAAAGTTATAAGAAAACGCAAGAAATAAGGTGCGATATGAGAAATGGACAAAGAAATATAAAACAGAAAAGTAGAATACTTGCAATTATATTGGTGATATATATTTATGTTCCATACTTTGCGAATATTTTAGAAAACACTTTTAAAATTTCATCGTTATATGAATATCTAATTTATATGATGCTTGCGATAATAGCAATAGGAACGACAATGAGCATGAATAAACGTGTGCTTACATTTTTGTTTGTTTTTTGTTCTGCGATAATCATTAATTATATAGTAGTGCCTTATCGATATTATGTATTTATAGAAGGTATACAAGCGTTGGTTGGCATAGCAGTTCCATGTTTGTGTGTTTCAAATAATATATTTGATTTAAGAATATTTGTTGAAAAATGGTGGAAATTTTCTAAATTAAATTTACCGTTGGTATTAGTTGCAGTTGTCTTACTTAAACAAGGGCTAGTGCATTATTCAATATTTACAAGTATATGTGTACCAAATGTATTTATTGGTTCTTACATGGTGCTTCAGGGAATTGAAAAAAGAAAATGGTTATATATTAATGTTGCCATTAATATTCTTGTAACTGCTGTTTTGGGTGGACGTATGTCTGCAGTAATATCAGCGTGCATGATTTTATTTGCATATGTATATTCAGGTAAAATAAAGTTATGGAAGAAACTAATAATTATTGTAGGACTGGTAGTATCGGCATATATTTTGCTAAACAATTTAATAGATATTTTATATTGGGTAAGCCAAAAACTAGCACAATATGGAATGCAATCTCGAAGTGTTACTTTGTTGATAAATCAAATAAAAAGCAATGAGATATACTTGACCAACAGAGATTATATTTATACGGCATGTGTAGAGTATATAAGAGGTAGAGTCGGTTTGCCAGGAGGATTTGGAATTCCGCTATATATTACGTCGGGTGAATATTATTATGCACATAATGTTGTTTTGCAATTTTTGATATTTTTCGGAATATGGGGAACTATCATTATTCTTGGAATTACATTGATTCGTGCAAGAACGATAAAGTATATTGCACCTTTAAAGTGTAAAAAATTTATGTATTTTATGTTGCTATGTTATATAGGCATCGGAATGACAGGATCGAGTATATGGATTCATTATTTATCAACTATTTTTATTGCTATTTTCTTTTTTGGAAATAGCAAGATTTATCAGTCAATAGAAGTGAGTTAAATATGAAACTTTTTCTTAAAAAAATCATAAAAAAATATAGAGATATGTCAGTAGAAATGAAAGCTGCGTCTTGGTATGCAGTGGGAAATATAATACAAAAAATTGCGCCTTGGTTGGTAATGATTATACTGACGCATTACTTAGCTACGGAGGAATATGGAATATATAGTATATTTATGTCCTGGCTAGAAATATTTGAGATTATTATAACATTGAGAATATACAGCAATGGTTATGTTGCAGGATTAGTAAGGGACGATGAAAATAGGACAACATATACAGCAACTATGCAATCATTGAGTATTGTATTGATTGTGATTTGGACATTAATGTATTTAATGTTTCACAAGGGTATTAATTATATTACTGGAATAAGTACTCCGTTAAGTATACTGATGATATGTTCTTTTATAGGAACTATCAGTTTTGGATTGTGGTCATCAAGACAAAGAGTTGATAACCAATATAAGAAAATGTTATTTGCAATAATTGTATATGGTCTTATCGGACCTATCGTTGGTGCATTAACTGTTTTCCTTAATTTAGATAATCCTATATTTTATGTTATAGCTACAAGGACAGTAATCCAGTTAGGGGTTGCAATTCCGTTTTTTATATCAAATTATAAAGATACATCCACATTATGGAAAAAAGACTATGCAATAGATGCATTGAAATATAATTTGCCATTGATGCCATATTACTTATCAATGATATTATTAAATCATTCGGATCGTTTAATGATACAAAAAATTGATGGTTATGAAGATGCTGCTTTATATAGTGTGTCATATAGTGCAGCTATGGTCATCTTTGTTATAAGTGGTGCGTTGAATTTATCTTTACAGGCATGGCTGTTTAAGGAATTAAAGTTAAAGGATTCGTCGAAAGATAAAAGTAAATTGATAACAGTCGGGACAATTATAGTTGCTTTTTGCGCTATTGCGGAAATTGTGATGGCTCCAGAAATAATTTTGATTTTAGGAGGGAAAAAATATTTAGAGGCAATATGGGTTATGCCACCATTAGCAATTAGTGTTATTGTTATGTATATATATCAACAATATGTAAATATCTTGTTCTACTATAAAAAGACGAAATTTATTTTGTTTGCGTCAGTATTTGCAGCAGTGTGTAATATAATTTTAAATGCTATTTTTATTCCGATTTTTGGATATGTTGCTGGTGGATATACGTCATTAGTAAGCTATTTAATAGTCATGATTTTATATTTTGTATTAGCAAGAAAAGAATGTATTGATAATGAGATACAAATGAAAAATTATTTTAATACAAAAATGCAAATGACAATACTTATAGGTACGAGTATTGTGGCGTTGTCTATGGTTGCTGTATATAAAAATGCAGTTGCTAGATATTTGTTGGCTTTAATGATGTTTGTATTGTTGGTTGCAACAAGGAAAAAATGGATACCAGAACTGAGAAAAGGAAAGAAAGTATGAAGAAGAAAAAACGATTAATTTTTATGTTATTTTTTCTCATAATATTTTTTACAGTAGGATATATAATTTTACCACGTATTAGAGTAAAAATTGAACAAGAGAAATGTGACAAAATATATGCAAATAAAATATTAAAATTGCCGGACAAAGAAAAAACTAATGTAGGATTTACATGTACAGGGCTTTATTGGGATAAAGAAGAAGAGTGTTTTTTTATAGGGAATGCAGGTAAATATAAGCCTAATGATAAAACTTTCCAGGCTTCTGTCGAAATAGTTGAAAAGGATTTTTCGGCTATTAAAGGAGATATACCTTGTTATTTAAAATTTGAGAATATGAGAGATATACAAGGAGTTACTAAGTCAACAGATGGAACTATCTGGTTATGTTCTTATGGAGAAAACAAAGTTCGCCATATAGACGAAAAAGGAAATGAATTAGGAAGTTTTGATATAAAAGAACCATCTGGCATTACAAATGATAGTAGGAGTAACACGCTTTGGATTTTGACAAATAATTATTTATATAATTGTTCATATGATGGCGTAGTACAAAAAACAATTAAAATACATATAAAAGGACAAGATCAATTGTTTTTAGACGAAAAAAATGATTTGATATATTTTTCAGCAGGTGTAGACTATCATGGAGATAGCTATATTTATACAGTTGACTTAAAAACAAGTAAAGTTAAACCATTATATGTATTGAAAGATTCATATGCAATTGAAGGGATTACGATTGTTGATGATGTATTGTATGTGCTAAATGATGGTTATTATCATGACGCTGAAACGCCAATCAATCAAGTTAATATGTATTTTTTAAATAAGTTACAAACCAAAGAAAATTATCAGTAAATGGGGGAAATATAATGAAAATAGCAGTAGCAGGAACAGGATATGTAGGACTTTCTATTGCCACATTATTATCTCAAAATCATGAGGTAATGGCAGTAGATATTATTCCAGAGAAAGTTGAGAAGATTAATAAAAGAATCAGTCCAATCCAGGATGAGTATATTGAAAAGTATTTGAAGGAAAAAGAACTGAATCTGACAGCTACATTGGATGCAGAAGCAGCGTATAAAGATGCAGATTTTGTTGTAATTGCAGCTCCGACCAATTATGACAGTAAGAAGAATTTCTTTGATACATCAGCAGTAGAAGCGGTCATTAAGCTGGTTGTTGAATATAATCCAGATGCAATTATGGTAATTAAATCTACAATTCCGGTAGGGTATACTGCAAGCATTAGAGAGAAATTTCACTGTGATAATATTATCTTCAGTCCGGAATTTTTACGAGAGTCAAAAGCATTATATGATAATCTGTATCCGTCCAGAATTATTGTGGGAACAGATGTTGAAAATGCCAGATTGGTAAAAGCTGCGAACACGTTTGCCGGATTGTTACAGGAAGGTGCAATTAAAGAAAATATTGATACATTGATTATGGGATTTACAGAAGCAGAGGCAGTCAAATTATTTGCTAATACATATCTGGCTCTTAGAGTTTCATATTTTAATGAGCTTGATACTTATGCAGAAATGAAAGGACTGAACACACAGCAGATTATTAACGGTGTGTGTCTTGATCCTAGAATCGGTTCGCATTATAATAATCCGTCATTTGGATATGGTGGTTATTGTTTACCAAAAGATACCAAGCAGCTCTTGGCTAATTATGAGGATGTTCCGCAGAACATGATGTCTGCAATCGTTGAGTCTAATAGAACAAGGAAAGATTTCATAGCAGATCGTGTTTTACAGAAAGCAGGATATTACGCTTATGGAGATGAGAATACATATGATGCCTCTATGGAAAAAGAGGTTGTGATTGGTGTATATCGTCTTACTATGAAATCAAATTCAGATAATTTCCGCCAGTCTTCTATACAGGGAGTTATGAAGAGAATCAAAGCTAAAGGGGCAGCTGTGATTATTTATGAGCCAACATTGGAAGATGGAAGTACTTTCTTTGGAAGCAAGGTTGTGAATGATCTGGACAAATTTAAAGAACAGAGCCAGGCAATTATTGCTAATAGATATGATAGTTGCTTGGATGATGTGAAAGACAAAGTATATACAAGAGATTTGTATGGCAGAGATTAAATAATATGTAAGAAGATATTTCAGGGAATGGGAGAAAATATGGGAGAACTTTATAAATCATCATTTTACAATAGGTTTTATGAAGTGGGCGGTCGATATTGGATTTTTAATACGTTAAATCAAGGGTTATTAGAGGTGCCAGAGCAGAGTTTCCTATTGCTGCAAAACAATAAGTTCGATATCGAAAAATGTGACCAAGATATGGTGGAAGATATTAATGAATTGATAGAAAATGAATTTGTTGTTTTTGAAAATTATTCGGGTCTCTCACCAAGAGTCTTGAGAACTCCGTGAAGGGTGTTACCACCTGATTGAAGAGCAGAAATAACATTCTTGGCCGGAGATTGCAACAGTGCAACGATATCGGCGATAACTTCATTCTTACTCTTGATTGCAACGAGAGCATCCAATTGGTCTGCACCAACATAGAAGCTTTCTTCTGCATACGCAGCTTTCAGTCCGGGAATACCGTCTTTCGCTTTGTCTTTGATTAACTTAGCAGGTACGTTTGCAGTGTTAGTAAACATAACAGCAGTAGTACCTTTCAAAGAACCGTAAAGAGGTGAGAAGTCTTCTTCCAGGCTTTCAAGTGCTTTGTGAAGCAGAGTGTTTTTAACCACCATCAATTTGATGTCTGATTTAAAGCAATCTCTTCTCAATGCGCTGGTAGCAGCAGCGTTCATCGCTGTAACGTCTACCAAGTAGAAGTGACCATATTCCTTTACTGTAGCAGCAATTTGCTCTATAATCGTACTTTTATCTTCCTTTCTCATTATTTCTCTGTTTTATTAGATTTCATCCACTGATTTCGGGTCGATTTTAATACCCGCACTCATTGTACTAGAAAGATAAATACTCTTAATATATGTACCCTTTGCTGCGGTCGGTTTCAGTTTGTTCAGAGTAGAGATGAACTCTTTCGCGTTGTCGCGAATCTGATCAGGACTGAATGATACCTTACCGATAGAAGTGTGAACGATACCGCTCTTATCAACTTTAAAGTCAATCTTACCTTGTTTTACTTCTTTTACAGCCTTAGCAACATCCATAGTTACAGTACCACTCTTAGGGTTCGGCATCAATCCACGAGGACCGAGTACACGACCGAGTGCACCAATTTTACCCATGATAGATGGCATAGTGATGATTACATCAATATCAGTCCATCCACCTTTGATCTTTTCAATATATTCGTCAAGACCAACATAGTCAGCACCAGCTTCTTTTGCAGCAGCTTCAGCATCCGGTGTACAAAGTACCAACACACGCACTTCTTTACCAGTACCATGAGGAAGTGAAACAACACCTCTCACCATCTGGTTAGCTTTACGTGGGTCAACACCTAAACGTACATCAATATCCAGTGAAGCATCAAACTTGGAAAAAGTGATTTCTTTTACCAAAGATGCAGCTTCTTTCAGTGAGTATGCTTTCCCTGCTTCAATCTTTTCTGCAGCTAACTTTTGATTTTTTGTCAGTTTACCCATTACAATTGAAGTTTATTAGTTATTAACCGGGAACTCCCCTTTTACAGCGATACCCATACTTCTAGCTGTACCTGCAACCATTCTCATGGCAGCTTCCACAGTAAAACAGTTCAAGTCAACCATTTTGTCCTGAGCAATCGTACGAACCTGTTCCCAAGTAATCTCGGCAACTTTCTTAC
>ERZ772854.373-NODE-373-length-54099-cov-8.203815_pt1 | contig 54099 bp, 48 predicted proteins | sample MGYA00580844_ERZ772854 | MGnify/ENA primary metagenome ERZ772854 (study PRJEB29015, sample SAMEA2737727) | human gut metagenome | biome: human gut; feature: human-associated habitat; material: faeces | place: China | collected 2012 ...
AATACGCATGAAGAATGAACGAGCCTATTATGCGGTTGTAGATTTACTGACCTATCGGGACGCTGAACGCACCGCTTTTTCTATCATCAATCATTATGTCCGCTTTGTTGACAGAGAGGACGACAAGCCAAAAAGTCAATGGATAACAAATGATGATTGGGCATGGTTTGTAGGGGAAAACAGAGAGCCGATACGCTTAACCACAAAGCCAGAGCCTTACACTTTACAAAAAGCGTTGCATTGGCTACAAAGACAAGTCGCACCAACCATAAAAATGGTACAGGCATTAGACAGAGAAAATCGTACAACGATACTGAAAGATATGATTGAGCAGGCAGAACTAAAAGACAAGCATAAACATTTATTACAATTAGAGAAATCAACCATAGAAGAACGTATAGATACCGCTGTTCCACAAGAGAATGACGGTATTTTTTAATGTAATTGAAAAATTTCAGATTTAGTCAGCAAAGAGCTGTTTTCATTCCCTATGTGAAGTGAAAGAAGAAAAATAAATTTTTTATTAAATCTGCAACAAAATGGCTACTTGCGTACAGATATGGTGCGAGAAAAGGAAATCTAAACTTTTTTTGAAAATAGGTCATTAAATCGGGGCTTGCTGTCCCTATATGAAGTGAAAGAAGAAAAAAGTTTTGAAAAAATGACGGAAATTCGTGATTAGTGGACAGTCTTCTGTGAAAAGAGGAAAAACATCATCATTTTGTATTCAAACAGGCATTAGCAGTTGAGTGTTGATGTGAAAAGATGAAAATACTTTGTTCTCAACTTAACAATTTAAGGTTTCCGTTCCCTATATGGTGCAAAGAAAATATTTCATTCTATTGTTGGCAGTAACGGTATGGTTTGGGTAGTTAGGGTGTGAAAAGGAAAATATTCTTTTTTCATCATCAACTTAGCAAAATGACATTTTCTATCCCTATATGGTGCATGAAAAGAAGTTAAAATTTTTCTATTTCAACTTAGCAAATGGACGTTTGCTGTACAGATAGTAGTGAAAAAGGGAAAAAGTTTTGAATTTTAGTTACATTTCTCCTCTTTTCCTACGCGGTATATAGGAAAGATGATTTTCTTCTTTCAATCGCTCTTTGACAACTGAATAAAGCAATTCAATACCTTTGACAGACAGCGAGCCGTTGAAACAGATACGCCATGACCTTTCTCCTGCAAAAGTGAGCGACAACCTATCTGTGTTCTTGTAAAAGACTTGTCCTCTTTTATCGCCATGACCTGTGCTGTCAGATAATGATACTCCCGTACAGCCACAGCTTGAGCGTTCAGAGCGTCGCACGCAATGGGTACGGCTACATAAGAACTATGCAGAGGTGGAACTCCTGTGGGCTATGACAAAAGCCGTTGAATTGCTTAGAAAGATTTTACAGAAAGGGGGTATGTGTTATTGATAATGCTGTAAAAACAATTCAAAAGAAAAATGGCAAGTGTGGCATTGGCAACAGAGGAAAGACAAAGATTGTTGTAAAAGAGCATTTCTCCGAAAAGGGAAAGACAATGGAAGAACTTCTAACTGATGTCATGTTGGAAAAAGCAAAGCAGACAATCACATAAAATCAGTGCAGTTGTAAGAAATAGATTGAATGACAAAAAGTACCCGTGTTATACTTTACTTGCAAGCAGGTATTGTAAACACGGGTTAGTTATAAAGGAGGATAACTGACAATGAAACAACAGATTTACAATACTGCACTTTATCTTAGGTTAAGCCGAGATGATGAATTACAGGGCGAAAGTTCCAGCATTACCACACAAAGAAGTATGTTGCGTCTATATGCAAAAGAACATCATTTGAATGTGATTGATGAATATATTGATGACGGCTGGTCGGGAACAAATTTTGAAAGACCGAGTTTTCAAAGAATGATTGAGGATATAGAGGCAGGAAAAATCAACTGTGTTGTAACGAAAGACCTTTCCCGACTTGGCAGAAATTATATTATGACAGGACAATATACAGAATTGTATTTTCCCAGCCATAATGTCCGTTACATAGCGATTGACGACGGTGTAGACAGCGAAAAAGGCGAAAGTGAGATTGCACCATTTAAGAACATCATCAATGAATGGGTGGCAAGAGATACAAGCCGTAAAGTCAAATCAGCATTTAAGACAAAGTTTGCGGAGGGGGCTCATTACGGTGCTTATGCTCCGTTAGGATATAAGAAACACCCTGACATCAAAGGAAAACTGTTGGTTGATGATGAAACAAAATGGATTATTGAAAAAATCTTTTCCCTAGCCTATCAAGGTTACGGAAGTGCAAAAATCACAAAAATACTGCGAGAAGAAAAAGTCCCAACAGCGTCTTGGTTGAATTTTACAAGGTACGGTACTTTTGCTCATATCTTTGAGGGAAAGCCCGAAAGCAAGCGTTATGAGTGGACGATTGCTCATGTCAAGGCAATTTTAAAAAGTGAAGTCTATATCGGAAACAGCGTTCATAATCGACAATCAACAGTTTCATTCAAGAGCAAGAAAAAAGTGCGTAAGCCCGAAAGTGAATGGTTTCGAGTAGAAAATACCCACGAACCGATTATTGACAAAGAAGTGTTCTATCGTGTGCAGGAACAGATAAAATCAAGGCGTAGACAGACAAAGGAAAAAGCAACGCCGATATTTGCAGGGCTTGTCAAGTGTGCGGATTGTGGCTGGTCTATGCGGTTTGCGACAAATAAGGCAAATAAAACGCCATACAGTTATTATGCTTGCAGTTACTACGGGCAGTTTGGCAAAGGTAATTGTTCTATGCACTATATCCGTTATGATGTGTTGTATCAAGCCGTATTGGAACGATTGCAGTATTGGGCTAAGGCAGTACAGCAAGACGAAGAAAAGGTGTTGAATAAGATACAAAAGGCTGGGAATGCAGAGCGAATACGGGAAAAGAAGAAAAAGGCAAGTGCCTTGAAGAAAGCCGAGAACCGACAAAATGAGATTGACCGTTTATTTGCGAAAATGTATGAAGATAGAGCCTGTGAGAAGATAACGGAACGAAACTTCATCATGCTGTCGGGGAAATATCAAAAAGAACAGATAGAACTGGAACAGCAGATAACCAACCTAAGAGAAGAATTAAGTAAAATGGAACAGGATATGATAGGTGCTGAAAAGTGGATTGAGTTAATCAAGGAGTATTCCGTACCAAAGGAACTGACAGCACCGTTGTTAAATGCAATGATAGAAAAAATCCTTATTCACGAAGCAACAACGAATGAGGATAACGAAAGAATACAGGAAATTGAGATATATTACCGATTTATTGGAAGAGTTGAGTAATCAACAAGAGTAATATTTTTAACTAAGGGAAACCGGAGCGTCCGTGCCGGATCTGGATAAAATCTTAAAGATGAGTGAGATTTTTGATGTGTCTACGGATACTCTCTTAAAAGAAGAAATGGATCTGAACGAGAGAAACACAGTATTTGAAGATTTACAGAATGAACGGATGAAAATGGAACCACCTGATAGGGGAAATTTTGTGAATAATCAAAATGACACACAGCAGCAATTTGGAGAAGATACACGAAACGAAGAAATTCCGACGCATCATGTTTCCATGCAGGAAGCAAAGGATTATATTGAATGGGCAAAGCACAAAGCTCCGTGGATCGCATTAGGAACATTTCTGTGTGTATTGTCTCCTGTATGGCTTTTACTGCTTGGCGGAACGGCAGAATATAAGGTGCTTCCAATCACAGAGGATATGGCAGGCGGAATGGGCATTGCGATTCTTCTATGTATGGTGGCTGTGGCAGTCGCAATTTTTATCATTAAGGGCACGCCCCAGGAACGTTTTCAGTTCTTTGAAACACAGCATCTTATAGCGGATGAGGAAGTTCGGGCTATGATTCTGGAAGAAAAACAGGAATTTGCACTGCTGAGTCGCAAATGCGTTGTGACGGGAGTGGTTCTTTCCATTCTCAGCGTGGTTCCTATGATGCTGATGGCGGCCTTTTCCATGCCGGACATTTATTATATATACAGTCTTGGCGTTTTGCTGATTTTTGTGGCAATCGCAACGTTTTTCTTTGTATGGTCCGGAACCATTGCGGGAAGTTACAGGATTTTACTGGAGGAAGATGATTACAGCCTGAAAAATAAACAGAACAGTGGCAGAAGAACGCAGATTTCCAGGATTTACTGGTGTTCTGTGACGGCAATCTTTCTGGCGGTCAGCTTTTTGACGAACCGATGGGACTTGACATGGATCATCTGGGCTTGTGCAGGAGTGCTATGTGGCGCGGTTTCTGCTATAATGTCTTTATCGAGAAGATAAAATGATATAAAAATACAAAACATACCTGATAAGTTGGTTAAGCAAGGAAAGGCCTTCTTTGGACAAAAAAGTGTCTGAAGAAGGTGTTTTTTTGCGTACAGTTCACCCGCGCCATTCGCAAAACGCCCCTTACAGGGCTTCTCCGCTGCGTTGCCGCTATTTTTGCTCATAAAACGGCGCTTCTTTCGTCCCTAGTCATAAAGATAACTCCTTATGCGAGCATAATCGTTATCTTTATGAGTGGTACGAGTGAACTGGGAGAATAAAAAATATAAAAAATCTTCAAAAACCTAGTTGACAAATAGGAATAAGGGGAATATAATACACTCAACAAATAAAACATAGAAAACAGATATGATTTATAGGAGGACGAAACAATGGCAAACATTTATAAAGGAACACTTGGATTAATCGGTAACACACCACTGGTTGAGGTTACAAATGTAGAGAAAGATCAGAACCTCGACGCTAAAATCCTTGTAAAATTAGAATACTTCAATCCGGCAGGAAGTGTCAAGGACAGAATTGCAAAAGCAATGATTGAGGACGCTGAAGAAAAAGGATTATTAAAAGAAGGTTCTGTTATCATTGAGCCGACTTCAGGAAATACCGGTATCGGTCTTGCAGCTATCGCAGCAGCGAAAGGATACAGAATCATCCTTACTATGCCGGAGACTATGAGTGTTGAGAGAAGAAACATCTTAAAAGCTTATGGAGCAGAGATCGTTTTAACAGAAGGTTCCAAAGGAATGAAAGGCGCCATTGCAAAAGCAGATGAACTTGCAAAAGAGATTCCAAACAGCTATATCCCGGGACAGTTCGTAAATCCGGCAAACCCGGCAGCTCACAAAGCAACAACTGGTCCGGAGATCTGGAATGATACAGACGGAAAGGTAGATGTATTTATCGCAGGAGTAGGCACAGGCGGAACATTAACAGGTACAGGCGAATATCTGAAATCCAAAAATCCGGATGTCAAGATTATCGCAGTAGAGCCTGCAACATCTCCGGTACTTTCCGAAGGTAAGAGCGGAGCTCACAAAATTCAGGGTATTGGCGCTGGTTTCGTACCGGACGTATTAAATACACAGGTATATGATGAAATTATCACAATTGAAAATGATGATGCATTTGAGAAAGCAAAACTTCTGGCAAAGAAAGAAGGCGTTTTAGTCGGAATTTCTTCCGGAGCAGCATTATCCGCAGCAATTCAGGTAGCAAAACGTCCGGAATTTGCAGGAAAAACAATTGTAGCATTATTACCGGATACAGGTGACAGATATTATTCAACACCATTATTCACAGAGGCATAAAAAAACATCCAATCAGGACGGTCAGGATCTGTGAAACAAAGATAACAAACAGGAGCGGCATTTGCAGATCCTGAACACAACGAATTATTGAAAGGCAAAAGGGAAAGAACAATGGCAGAGAAAATCGCAAGAAAAGACAGAAATTTTAAATTTGAGACATTACAGTTACACGTAGGACAGGAGAGTCCGGATCCAGTTACAGATGCAAGAGCAGTACCGATTTATCAGACATCTTCTTATGTATTCCGTAACTGCGATCATGCAGCAGCACGTTTCGGACTTGCAGATGCAGGTAATATTTACGGACGTCTGACAAACCCGACAGAGGACGTATTTGAGCAGAGAATGGCAGCACTGGAAGGCGGCGTTGCAGCATTAGCAGTAGCTTCCGGAGCGGCAGCGATTACTTATACCATTGAAAATCTTGCTCAGGCCGGAGACCATATTGTAGCAGCAAAAAATATTTACGGTGGTTCCTTTAATTTACTTGAGCATACACTTCCACAGTATGGTATCAAGACTACATTCGTAGATCCGTTCAACATTGACGAAGTAAAAGCAGCTATTCAGGACAATACAAAAGCACTTTACATCGAGACACTTGGTAACCCGAACTCTGATGTAGTAGATATCGAGACACTGGCAAACATTGCTCATGAGCATAAAATCCCGCTGGTAATCGACAATACATTCGCAACACCATATCTGGTTCGTCCGATTGAATACGGTGCAGATATCGTTGTTCATTCTGCAACAAAATTCATTGGCGGACATGGAACAAGCATCGGTGGTGTTATCGTAGACAGCGGAAAATTTGACTGGGAAGCATCTGGAAAATTCGCTTCTTTAACAGAGCCGAACCCAAGCTACCACGGAATCAGCTTCACAAAAGCAGTTGGACCGGCAGCTTTCGTTACAAAGATCCGTGCAATCTTACTGCGTGATACAGGAGCAACAATCTCTCCGTTCAACTCTTTCCTGTTCTTACAGGGACTTGAGACACTGTCTTTACGTGTAGAGCGTCACGTAGAGAACGCACTGAAAGTAGTTCAGTACTTAAACAACCATCCACAGGTAGAGCGCGTACATCATCCGTCTGTATCTGAGGATCCAAGCCAGCAGGCATTATACAAAAAATACTTCCCGAACGGCGGTGGTTCCATCTTCACATTTGAGATCAAAGGTGATGAGCAGAAAGCAAAAGATTTCATCGACAATCTGGAGTTATTCTCCCTGCTTGCAAACGTTGCAGATGTAAAATCTCTGGTTATCCATCCGGCAACAACTACACACAGCCAGTGCACACCGGAAGAACTTGCTGATCAGGGAATCAAACCAAACACAATTCGTCTTTCTATCGGTACAGAGAACGTTGACGATATTATCCAGGATCTGGATGAGGCTTTCAAAGCAATTCAGTAATCAGATTCGTGTGTAAAGCCGCAAATTGAATATCAATATACGGACTTTAAAATTTATAAAAGTATAGAAATTCAGGCGGGTTGTATCACTGCAATCCGCCTGTTAAATTAAATGAGAAAATTAAATGTTACTGTGATCCAAACATGAGAAACAGCAGTAAGATTTTTGTATAAAGTGAAAAATATTGGAGTATGGGAGGTATTATAAAAAATGAAGTTTTCAAAAAAAAGCCGATATGGTCTGACCTCTCTGATTGATCTGACAGTTCATTCCAAAAATGGGCATGTGGCATTGAACAGCATCGCAGAGCGGAATGATATTTCTCCGCAGTATTTGGAGCAGGTTTTTGCTGCATTGCGCAGAGCAGGAATTGTAAAAAGTATCAAAGGACCACAGGGTGGTTATCTGCTGAATCATCCGGCAGAAAAAATCACGGTGGCAGAGATTTTGGAAGCTTTGGATGGAACTTATCACATTGCGGATGAAGATACGACAGAAGAAAGTGCCTGTAAAGGCATTGCAGTGGCAATTCAGACAAGAGTCATTGATGAAGTCAATCGTCGGTTAGACGACCTTTTGCGGAATCTGACACTGGCAGATTTGGTAAAAGATTATCAGGAATTTGAAAAATACGACGAGAGTATGTATTACATTTAAAAAGATCAGATTTGAGCGATCAAACTCTGTGAAAAATACGGATCGTGAGTGGGAAAAGGACACATAATTGACACAATTTTTCCTAATATTTAACACATTTCCTCTATAAGATAGTTCTATAAGTAATTTTATGGAAGTTGAAGGAGGAAGTGCTTTGATAGAAATCAGTCATCTTACGAAAAAATACGGCGCCAATGTGGCGGTAAATGATCTGAACCTGACACTTGAGTCAGGCAACATCTACGGATTTCTTGGACCAAACGGGGCAGGAAAATCCACAACGATGAATATCATTACCGGCTACATTGGCGCTTCTTCCGGTGAGGTAAGAATCAACGGATTTGATATCAATAAAAATCCGGAGGAAGCAAAAAAATGCATCGGCTATCTGCCGGAGATTCCACCAGTGTATGGTGATATGAAAGTGTTGGAATATCTGCAGTTTGTGGCAGAATTGAAAAAAATAGACAAACACAGCAGAAATGCAGACATCAAACAGGTCATGGATCTGACGAAACTGCATGATGTGAAGGCGCGTCTGATCAAAAATCTGTCCAAAGGTTATCGGCAGAGAGTCGGACTGGCACAGGCTTTGATCGGTATGCCGGAGATCATTATTCTGGATGAGCCGACGGTAGGACTTGATCCGAAGCAGATCATTGAGATTCGTGATCTGATCCTTTCGTTAAAAGATAAACATACGGTGATCTTAAGTTCTCATATTTTGCAGGAAATCAGTGCGGTATGTGATCATGTATTTATCATTTCCAAAGGAAACCTGGTTGCCAGTGATTCCATGGAGCATCTGGAAAGCCGTATGAGCGGTGCACAGCAGTTAGAAGTGACGGTCAGCGGTGCGCGCAGTGATGTGGAACAGATGAAAGAAATTCCGGGTGTGAAATCCTGCGAGATTACCAGAGAGATTTCAGAAGAAGTAATGGAGTCTGATAATGACGAAACACCAGGCACAGATACTGAGCAGATACCGTTGCAATCAGAAGAATCCGAACAGCATGTAGAAACGCAGCATGGAGAATATCATCTCTCTATCCTGGCAAAAGAAAATCAGGACATCAGGGAAGCAGTATTTCGTTATTGTGTCGCACATGAGCTTGTTTTACTGGAACTGAAAGTAAATACAAAGACGCTGGAGGATGTATTCCTTGAATTGACCGGATCTGAGGAGGTGCATAAAGCATGAAAGCAGTATTAAAAAGAGAGCTGAAGGCATATTTCACCTCCGTGATCGGATGGATTTTCCTTGCAGCATTTTTCTTCGTATTTAATTTATATTTTGTAGCAAATAACCTGATTTATGGTACACCATATCTGTCCTATTCACTTTCAAATGTGGCATTTGTTCTGGTTATAATCATACCGATCCTTGCAATGCGTAGTATGGCAGAAGATCGCAGAACAAAGACGGATCAGCTGTTGTATACCGCACCAGTGTCGATTCCAAAGGTTATTATTGGTAAATTTTTGGCATTGGTAGCAATCTTTTCTATTGTAGTCGGAGCAATCTGCCTCTGCCCGTTGTTACTGTCACGGTTTGGCAACGTGCCAATGACAGAATCTTATGCAGCAATTTTTGGAATTTGGCTGTATGGCTGCCTTTCCATTGCCATTTGTGTTTTTGTTTCTGCATTGACAGAGAGTCAGGTGATCGCAGCGGTACTGTCCTTCGCTCTGCTTTTTATCGGATTTATGATGCAGCAGATTACAGGACTGATCTCCAGCAGTGACAATGTAGTAACGAAGGTACTGAATGCATTATGTACACAGACGCATCTGACAAATTTCTGCAACGGTATTTTGGATGTGACAGGTATTGTTTATTATGTCAGCGGTACGGTATTATTTTTATTCCTGACCTGCCAGCTTGTACAGAAACATCGCTGGTCCGTAAGTGCAAAGAAAATCCGCAGAGGTGTGTTTAACTCCAGCTTTGTAGTGATTGGTCTTGCCATTGTTGTAGCAGTAAATGTATTTGCAAATGAGCTGCCAGAGAAAGCAAAAAGCGTGGATCTGACTTCTCAGAATCTGTATACACTGACCGATGACAGTGTAAATCTGGTCAAAGATTTGAAACAGGACGTTACGCTGTATGTATTATCATCCGAAAAGAGTGCAGATGATACAGTGGCGCGGACACTGAGCAATTATGAAGATGCTTCTTCTCATATCAAAGTAGAATATATTGATCCGGCAGTTTCACCGAATTTCTATGCAAGCTATACGGATACCGCACCGTCTGACGGCAGTATTATTGTAGTCAGCGGCAATACTTCCAAGGTGGTATCTTCCAGTGACCTGTATCAGTATGATATTGATTATTCTACTTATACACAGACAAAATCTGCATACGACGGCGAAGGTCAGCTGACCAGTGCCATCAGCTATGTAACCAGCGAAGATCTGCCAAAGGTATACACAATTACCGGTCATGGTGAGACAGCTTTGGATGATACCTTCAAGTCAGCATTGGAAAAAATGAACATTTCCGTAGAGGATCTGACCTTATTACAGGAGGAAGCTATTCCAGAGGATGCAGCAGCAGTAATTATCAACGGACCGACTTCTGATTTCTCCGCAGACGATGCTACAAAAATCAGTACCTATCTTGCCGGTGGCGGAAAACTGATCGTTACGACTGCATACAACAAAACCGAAGATACACCGAATTTTGACGGTATCCTGTCTGCTTATGATATTCAGGTGACAAATGGACTGGTTATGGATTCTGACAGTTCCCATTATTATCAGTATCCATTCTATCTGTTACCGGACGTTGCTTCTGCAACACAGACTTCCAAGGTAAGCAATTATGTATTTATGCCGTATGCACAGGCACTGACAAATGCAGGTGTACATACGGATACCATAACATGGACGGATCTGTTGACAACATCTGATAATGCTTATGTGAAAACGGATATTTCAAATATTACAACGTTTGAGAAAGAATCTGGAGATCAGTCCGGTAAATTTACACTGGCAGCAAATGTAACCGACAGTGAGAGCGGTGCGGATATTACAGTAGTGGCATCCGTTCTGGCATTTTCCAATGATGCGGATTCCATTGTATCCGGACAGAACCTTGCGCTGTTCAAAGGAATTGCAAGCACATTTGCAAGCTCTGATTCAGCAGTATCCATTGATGCAAAACCATACACATATACAACGTTATCTGTAAATCAGTCTGTAGCCATCATGAGTGAGACCTTGCTTGTCATGGTACTTCCGGTGGCACTGATCGTGATCGGCATTGTGATCTGGTATCGCAGACGCCGCGCGTAGGAAATATTCTGTGGAGATGTACGCAATTCAGGTAAAAGGTCATTTTTTAAGGATCGAATTGCGTATAGAGTATCCTTTACTGGAAAGGAATTTGTATATGAGAAAAAAACAATGGATTATTTTGGTGATTGCATTGGCAGCAATTGTAGCTGCGTCCGCAGGTTTGAACGGGTATCAGAAAAAACAGGATCAGAAAGCAGCGCAGCAGGAAGAAGATGAAAAAGTCTATGCATTGCAGTTTACATCAGATGATGTAACCGGAATCTCTTATGAGTATTCTGGTGAAACACTGGAATTTACCAAAACGGATGATACATGGAGCTGCAATGCAGATCCAACAGTGCAGATTGATGCAGATAAAATGAAAACCATGCTTTCCTCCCTTGGAAGCATGACTGCTGACAGTACCGTAGAGAACCCTGAAGATGTATCAGAGTACGGGATTGATCAGCCGACACAGCAGGTAACATTGAACTTTTCGGATGGCAGTGAAAAAACATTGACTTTCGGAACGGAAAATGAAATTGTGGGCGGTACTTATGTACAGGTCAGCGGTGATGATAATGTTTATCTGGTTGGCAGCAGTTATGTGAATACGACACTGAATAAAGGTGTGGATGATCTAAAAGTGGATGATACTGACGATACGACTTCGTCATCTTCCGAAACAGATACGTCTTCTGATACTTCGGCTACAACGGAATAATAATGTGATACAATGTGGTATTGTAACTGAAAAGTGAAAAAATCACTGTGTAAATGACGAAATCAAAGACTCCTTCTGCGACAAGCGATTCAGTAAGTGACTGAGTTTTGCGAATTTTGCGCGAACGAGAAACGACCAGCTTTTATAGGAGTTGGAAGTGAGCGCGATAAAACTGAAGCAAAACGAAGGTAACGAACGGTTAGCGGTTGCGGAAGGAGTCTTTGATTTCGTCTTATTTAAATTTTATTTTTTATCAGACGTATCATCATTTTGTTTCCCTTTCAGCAAACGGTATATGAAGGAATACGCCCAAAGCAGTACCGGCAGCACGATGGTCGCATACACGGCAACCTTTAACAAGTTAATCGCTTCCGCACTGCCAATCAACGCCAGCACCAGTGTAGACACATATAATCCGACCAGTGCGATCACACCAATGAGTGCGGTAATCTGTTTTAATTTTTTCATATAAATAAATTCTCCATTTCTGTTTATTTTCTTATCTTACTCCTGTGTATCTGGTTCCGTCAATAGTTCGGAACTTTGCAGCGTCGGATTAAAGGCATCTTCAATCCGGCGGATCGGTTTGAAATCCGGGACATAATTTGACGGCAGTTCCCGCGGGGACATGCCGGTAATGTCACGAAACACCCGGTTAAAATGTCGGATCGTTTCAAAGCCGCAGCGGGAGGCGATTTCTGTCACAGACAATCGTCGCGGATGCTCCTGCAGCATATGGATAGCATGTTCTAACCGTACGGTGTTCAGATATTTGGAAAACGTCATGCCTGAGATTTTCCGGAAAAACCGGGAAAAATACGGTTCTGACAATCCCATGAAAGCAGCGGCATCCGAAAAGGTAATGTAGCTGTAATTGGCATCAATTTCGTCCAGCAGATGTTTGTAATTGTCGATAGAAGAATGTTCCGGGCGGCTGATCAGCGGCGTATAAGCCTCTTCCCGGAAAATGTGGATCATCAGCTCCGTGATCAGTACACAGGTCTGCTGCTCAAAAAATGGTTTTTTCAAAGTTCGTTCTTTCTGAATTTTCGAAAAAGTATCCAGGATCGGATAACTGCCGGAAAGCTTGGCACAGCAGAGTTGATAATGGCTCGTCAGATCTGCCGTCAGCGCCACGTCAAATAAGGTAATGGCAGTGATACTGTCCGGATCACTTTTGATATAATGGATCTCACCGCTGGCAAGAAAAATCGATTCTCCGGCAGTCAGGGTATATTCCTGATGGTTGTGGGAGACCGTGACGGTTCCCTGCTCCACACAGATCAGTTCGTTTTCCAGATGCCAGTGTGGGAGATTGTGCAGGTTGCGGTAACGCCCGGTCCACACGCGTTCGGCACCACTGGTATCTCGTTGTTCAAAGTTAGCAAGCATAAAAGTCTCCAAATTATGTTATTCAAGTCGAACGCACGTGAGACTTGGTGCGTGATTCTGGTCAGCGCAAGCTGACATCTTCTTTTCAGAATCACTGCACATCCTCGCGGAGCATTTATCTCAGTCGGAGATTGAACTCCCACTGAGAAATACTTGTTACTACTCACCACTTGCAGAAGTGGGAGTCTCAACTCAGACTGAGATGAATGAAAACGTTTTGAAATATCAGTTTGTCAGCTTAATCTGATCGGATTACAAATTGTATTATTGAAAAAAATGTTGATACAGTTATTGCAGATACTGATAGGTGAAAAACGTTTTTTAGTATGATTGAAAAACATCAATTCAATATTTTTTGTATTGCGTTATCCTTATTTTATACGCCAGGTTAATAAATGTCCAGAAAATGCATAATAAAATTCTTTTGATTTTTTCAGAAATGATTTATGATAGAAGTACTGAAAGATAAGAGAAGTTCAGACAGGAAATTTTAGTCAGAAAACGTGATATTACAAGATGATATAATTGAGAAAGAAAAGGGGGCAATACAATGGAGAATGTGAAAATTGCAGAACTGATCCGCAACGGTGAGACAGTACTTGGAATGGAATTTGGCTCTACCAGAATCAAAGCGGTTCTGATCGATGCGGCAGGAAATCCGCTGGCTTCAGGAAGTCATGGATGGGAGAACCGTCTGGAAAATCAGATCTGGACTTACAGCCTGACTGATATCAAGGAAGGCTTGCAGGATTGTTATGCAAAACTGAAACAGGATGTACAGGAAAAATACGGTGAGACGTTAAAACGGGTAGCTGCCATGGGATTTAGCGGAATGATGCATGGTTATATGGCATTTGACGCGCAGGATCAGCTTCTGGTGCCGTTTCGTACCTGGAGAAATACGATGACAGAGCAGGCGGCAAAAGAACTTTCTGAGACATTTTCCTTTAATATACCGCAGCGTTGGAGCGTGGCACATCTGTATCAGGCAATTTTAAATGGGGAGTCTCATGTAAGCCAGATTAGCTTTGTGACGACGCTGGCAGGCTATATTCACTGGCAACTTACCGGCGAGAAAGTGGTTGGTGTCGGTGAAGCGGCAGGTATGTTTCCGATTGATTCCAATACAAACGATTACGATGCGGCAATGGCAGCAAAATTTGACACATTATTACTGGAAAAAGGTCTGAATTATCATCTGACCGATATTTTCCCGAAAGTACTGGCAGCCGGAGAAAAAGCAGGTGTTCTTTCTGAAACAGGTGCAAAACTGTTAGATCCGGCAGGAGATCTGGAAGCAGGCATTTTACTTTGCCCGCCGGAGGGCGATGCCGGAACCGGTATGACAGCGACAAACAGTGTGGCAGTCCGTACCGGAAACGTATCCGCAGGAACCAGCGTGTTTGCCATGATTGTACTGGAGCAGGCACTTTCTAAATATTATGAAGAAATCGATATGGTAACCACTCCGGATGGTAAACCGGTGGCAATGGTACATTGCAACAACTGTACTTCAGATCTGAATGCATGGGTAGGTTTGTTCGGAGAAGCACTGGAGGCTTTTGGTGTGAAGCCGGACATGGATATATTGTATGGCACGTTGTACCGCAAGGCGCTGGAGGGCGATGCAGACTGTGGCGGTCTGCTGGCTTATAATTATTTTTCCGGCGAGAGTATTACCGGTTTTGAAGAAGGCAGACCACTGTTTGTGCGCAGACCGGACAGCAAATTTAATCTTGCAAACTTCATGCGTGTACATCTGCTGACCTCACTTGGCGCATTAAAAGCCGGTATGGATATTCTGGTAAAAGAAGAAAAAGTGCAGATTGACAAAATGCTTGGTCACGGTGGATTTTTCCTGACCAAAGGCGTAGGACAGCGTGTGATGGCAGCTGCAATGCAGACACCGGTCTTTGTCATGGAGACAGCCGGAGAAGGCGGAGCCTGGGGAATCGCACTTCTGGCAGCGTATATGATCGGAAAAGCAGAGGGACAGACGTTACCAGATTATCTGAATACTGTTATTTTCCACGGGGAAGAAGGTAGCGTAATGCAACCGGATGCCGCAGATGTGGAAGGTTTTGAGACATTTATGAAAGATTACAAAGCTGGTCTTGCCATTGAACGTGCAGCGGTAGAGCAGCTGCGCTAATCTGGAATTGTAATAGAAATAATAAATCATAACGGATATACATGAAAATTTTTTGTTATATTTTCCACGCGATGTTATATAAAGAAGATTTTCATCTCAGTCTGAGTTGAGACTCCCACTTCTGCAAGTGGTGAGTAGTAACAAGTATTTCTCAGTGGGAGTTCAATCTCCGACTGAGATAAATGCTCCGCGAGGGCGCACATTGTCTGGGAGACAATGGTTTTGCGCCGACCGGAACGGAGTGTAGAGTGCAGTGATTCTGAAAAGAAGATGTCAGCTTGCGCTGACCAGAATCACGCACCAAGTCTCACGTGCGTTCGACTTGAAGTATATCGGAAGAATGGAGGAATTTTGACATGTTGGAAGAATTAAAAAAACAGGTGTACGAAGCAAATATGCTGCTTCCAAAATATGGTCTGGTTACATTTACCTGGGGAAATGTCAGCGGCATTGACCGGGAATCCGGATTATTTGTCATCAAACCAAGTGGTGTGGAATATGACCTTCTGACACCGGAAGATATGGTTGTTGTGGATTTGCAGGGAAATAAGGTGGAAGGATGTTACAATCCATCTTCTGATACCGCAACCCATGTGGTTCTTTATAATCGTTTCCCGAATATCGGCGGAATCGTACATACCCATTCTTCCTGGGCAACAAGCTGGGCACAGGCAGGACGCGATATTCCGTGTTATGGAACGACACATGCAGATTATATTTACGGAGAAGTTCCATGTGTGCGGAATCTGACAAAAGAAGAAATTGACGAAGGTTATGAGCATAATACCGGCGTCCTGATTGCAGATGAGTTTGAACGCCGCAAAAAAGATTACATTGCAGTACCTGCTGTATTATGCAAAAACCATGGTCCGTTTACCTGGGGCAAAGATGCAAACGAAGCGGTTCACAATGCCGTAGTATTAGAAGAAGTTGCAAAAATGGCAGCACGCTGTGAGATGATCAATCCGCAGAATCAGCCGGCACCGCAGGAATTACAGGACAAGCACTATTACAGAAAACATGGTGCGAACGCATATTACGGACAGAATAATTAACAAAAGTGAAACTATGAAACATAAACAATATTTATGAGGAGGAAACATACTATGATTCAGCAGAAAGATTACAAATTTTGGTTTTGCACCGGTTCCCAGGACTTATACGGAGATGAATGTCTTGCACATGTGGCAGAACATGCCAAAATTATCGTAAATGCATTAAATGCTTCCGGAAACCTTCCATATGAAGTAGTCTGGAAACCAACCCTGATCACAAACGCACTGATCCGTCAGACTTTTAACGAGGCAAACAATGATGAGAACTGTGCCGGAGTTATCACATGGATGCATACATTTTCACCGGCAAAATCATGGATCCTTGGTCTGCAAGAGTACAGAAAACCGTTACTGCACCTGCATACACAGTTCAACCGTGAGATTCCGTATGATACCATCGACATGGATTTCATGAATGAGAACCAGTCTGCACACGGCGACCGTGAGTTTGGTCATATTTTCAGCCGTCTTGGTATGGAGCGCAAGATCGTAGTTGGTTACTGGGAAGATGAAGCTGTTCAGAAAAAAATCGGTTCCTGGATGCGTACCGCAGTTGGTGTGGTAGAGAGCAGCCACATCCGTGTTATGAGAATCGCTGACAACATGAGAAACGTAGCCGTTACCGAGGGTGACAAAGTAGAAGCACAGATCAAATTCGGATGGGAAGTAGATGCTTATCCGGTAAACGAGATCGCAGAGGCAGTTGCCGCTGTTTCTCAGGCAGATATTGATACTTTAGTAGAGGAATATTACAGCAGATATCAGATTCTGTTAGAGGGCAGAGATGAAAAAGAGTTCCGCAAACATGTCGCAGTCCAGGCAGGCATTGAGATCGGATTTGAGCGTTTCTTGGAGGAGAAAAATTATCAGGCGATCGTAACACATTTCGGGGATCTGGGTGCTCTGCAGCAGCTTCCGGGACTGGCAATCCAGCGTCTGATGGAAAAAGGATACGGTTTCGGTGGCGAAGGTGACTGGAAAACAGCAGCCATGGTACGTGTTATGAAGATTATGACTCAGGGCATAAAAGATGCAAAAGGAACTTCTTTCATGGAAGATTATACATACAATCTGGTTCCGGGAAAAGAAGGCGTTCTGGAAGCTCATATGCTGGAGGTTTGCCCAAGTATCGCAGATGGTCCAATCAGCATCAAAGAGCAGCCGTTATCCATGGGTGACAGAGAAGATCCGGCACGTCTGGTATTTACTGCAAAGACAGGTCCGGCAATCGCAACTTCCCTGATCGATCTTGGCGACCGCTTTCGTCTGATTATCAACGATGTAGACTGCAAAAAGACAGAGAAACCGATGCCGAAACTTCCGGTTGCTACTGCATTCTGGACACCACAGCCAAACCTGATCACAGGTGCTGAAGCGTGGATTCTCGCCGGCGGCGCACACCATACCGCATTCTCTTATGATCTGACTGCGGAGCAGATGGGAGACTGGGCAGATGCAATGGGTATCGAAGCTGTTTATATTGATAAAGATACCAACATCCGTCAGCTGAAAAACGAGCTGCGCTGGAATGCACTTGCTTACAGAAAATAAAACGAATTTGAAAAAGTAATGATAAAATAACAGGAAAATACCGCTACAGGTTCCCAACAACGCTGCGGCGGTATTTTTCTGGGTTAGGAAAGTGAGAGCTTTCCCTTCATAAATAGGGGAGGATAAGTTAAAAAAACTTGTCTTTTGTGTTCATTTTCATTATAACCGGATTGGGAAAATATATTCATGAAAATAGAAGCGGATTCGAAAAAATACAGTTTACAAACATGGCGTGTATGAGTTATACTAAAACATGCAGTAAAGCGCAATGATGAATAAAATAAATAAAAGGTGGTAAACATAATGGGATTATTACAGGATTGGCAGGCAGTTGCCTTTAATGAAAATGCAGACAGAGGTCAGCTTCAGAACTTCTGGAGCCGTTACTTTGCAATTGAAAAAAGCGTATATGAGAAACTTCTTTCCAACCCGGATGAGGTTGTAGAAGGAACTGTTAAAGAGCTGGCAGAGCGTTTCGATATTGAACTGATGGCTATGGTTGGTTTCTTAGATGGAATCAATGAGAGTCTTGTAGAGGAGAATGACCTTGAGGATTTAAGCGAAGACAGCCATGTAAGTCTTGCTTTTGATAAAGAGAAACTTTACAAAAACATGGTAGATGCAAAAGCTGACTGGTTATACGAACTTCCACAGTGGAAAGAAATCTTCTCTGAGGAGAAATTAAAACAGTTATACACAGAGCAGAAGAAATCCGGTACTGTTGTAAAAGCTGCAAAAGTATATCCGAACGATCCGTGTCCATGCGGAAGCGGCAAAAAATTTAAAAAATGCTGCGGCAGAAAATAATAATATAAGAAACATATCGATATCCATGTGAATGATTTTGCATGGATATCTTTTTTATATAGTTATATATTTATGTGTGATATGTCTGCATATTGCTTATATGTTTTTCGATTTATGAGTGTTATATGTGAATTGTAATGCTTTTTCTTTTTTTAAGTTTGTATATTTTTTGAAAAAAGGAAGATACTCTTTTTGTATGAAATCAAAAGGAGGATCTTACAATGACACAATTAGATTGTTCTGTAACAAGCTGCCTGTATAATCAGGATCATTACTGCGCAAAAGAGGATATTACCGTGGGTGGATCAAATGCGAAAAAGGCAAGCGATACTTGCTGCGAAAGCTTCAAAGAGAGAAGTGGTGCGCCGAGCAATTCCACCGGATATGCGACCAGTACGGTAAACATTGATTGTGAAGCAAAAGACTGTGTTCACAACCGCGGATGCAAATGCTGTGCCGACAGTGTGGGGATCGGTGGTGGAGCAGATGCCTGTCAGTGTCAGGACACAGAATGTGGTGATTTCTGCTGTAAATAAGATAAGATGGGAAAGCCGCTGTAACTATCCTGTGTAAACAGTAACCACACATGTAGTCTTTGCAAGCAGGGAACATGATGGTAAGATGTTGTTGCAGGACGAAGGTTAAGAATTGCACATGTTGGAGGAAACACAGGATGCAAGAAGCGATGGAATTAAAAGAGATGATCAAACAGGAACGAAAAATGCTGGATAAGGTAGTGGCGGAATGTGGGGTAGACCATGAGGATGCCTATGACCAGAGTAAAAAACTGGATGATCTGATCACACGTTACTATGAGGATTAAAGTACAAAAACGTACTTTTTTGTGGGAAAACGCCCCACTTTTTGGAAAAAATGTAGATTTCCTTAAAAAACACTGGAATCACGCGAGATTCCGGTGTTTTTTTGTGCCCGGATTATGAAAATGCTATTGATTTTTGCGAATAGATGCATTAATATTTATATAAAAGTGGATGAAAGTGGTGTAAAAGGGTGGAAAGTGGATAAGGTTGATAACTTTGTGGATAACTAAGACACCGAATACGAACCAGAAAGAAGGTGTTTTCGATGGCGCGCGGATTTAAGGGCGAATACAATCATACTGTAGATGCAAAAGGCAGATTGATCATCCCGGCAAAATTCCGCGAAAAACTCGGCGAAACATTCGTAGTAACAAAAGGTCTGGATGGATGCTTATACGTTTACTCGGATGAGGAGTGGGAGAAAATCGAAGACAAATTCAGCGAATTACCACTGACAGATGAAGATGCACGTCAGTTTACAAGATTCTTTTTCTCAGGAGCAGCAGACTGTGAAGTAGACAAGCAGGGCAGAGTGCTGCTTCCGGCAGTTCTGCGTGAACATGCGGGAATCGAGAAAGAGGCCGTACTGGCAGGTGTACTTAACCGGGTAGAGATCTGGAGCAAGGAACGCTGGCTCAAGACAAAAGACTATTCGGATGTAAATCAGATCGCAAAACACATGTCAGAGATCGGTCTGAGATTTTAACCGAATCAAGTAAGTCCCCTGCTTCAATTGCGAAAAGCAATAAGCAGTGGGTGGGGACTTGCTTGTATCAGGAGGAGTGCAAGCTCCTTCTGATAAACTGCGGAGCAGTTATTCGGTTATGAGCAAGTAGCGAAGCGGATTGCGAATATCCGCTTGACCAGAAAGCAATAGAAAGGCGAAACGATGGAGTTTTCTCATATATCAGTTTTACTGGAAGAAACAGTCGGGAATCTCATTACAGATCCGGATGGAATCTATGTGGACGGTACTTTAGGTGGTGCGGGACACAGTTATGAGATCTGCAGCAGACTGTCAGATAAAGGCAGACTGATCGGAATTGATCAGGATGCAGATGCAATCGCGGCAGCAACAGAGCGGTTGAAGCCATTTGAAGATAAGGTGACGATCATAAGAAGTAATTACTGTGAGATGCCGCAGCGACTCAGAGAGATTGGTATTGAGCAGGTGGACGGCATTATGCTGGATCTTGGAGTTTCGTCCTATCAGTTGGACGAGCCAATGCGAGGCTTTACTTATAAGGAAGAAAATGCTCCTCTGGATATGCGTATGGATCAGCGTCAGAGTATGACTGCAAAGGACATTTTGGCAGAATACAGTGAACAGGATCTTTATCGTATGATCCGCGATTATGGTGAAGATAAATTTGCAAAAAATATTGCAAAACATATCGTGCAGGCGCGTCAGGTGGCACCCATCGAGACGACAGGGCAGCTAAATGAGATCATCCGGGCAGCAATCCCGGCAAAGGTACGGGCGACCGGAGGTCATCCGGCGAAGCGTACATATCAGGCAATTCGAATTGAGTTAAATCACGAGTTGGACGTGCTTCAGGATTCTTTAGATGAGATGATCCAGATGCTGAAACCGGGTGGGAGACTTTGCATTATTACCTTCCATTCCTTAGAAGACCGGATTGTCAAGACGAATTTCAAGCGGAATGAGAATCCATGTACTTGTCCACCGGATTTTCCGGTTTGTGTATGTGGAAAGAAATCCCTTGGTAAGATGCTGACACGAAAGCCAATTTTACCGACAGAAGAAGAAATGGAATACAATAAACGTTCTAAGAGCGCAAAGCTGCGTGTATTTGAACGAAGATAATAGGAAATTAGAAAGAAAGCGTGTAGAAGATGGAGAACAGAAACAGACAATATCGTAGTGAATCTTATATCGATGGAAATGTGGTACGCCAGCCGGAACGTGCACCGGAGCGCCGCAGACAATATGAGGAGAAATCCCCGGAGCAGCTGAGAAAAGAGCGGATGCGCCGTAATGCAGCAAGACAGAATCAACAGAGAGCATTGTCTATGAATCGTGGATATGTTGCTTTTCTTGCGTGTGCAACCATTGTCTGTTGCCTGGTATGTGGCGTATTTTTATATTTGCAGTCTGATGTAACTACCAGACTTGCGAACATTGCAACCATTGAGAGCGAGATCGCTGATATGAAATCAGATAATGTGGCAGCAGAGAAGCGTCTGGAGACCACAATGAATCTTGACCAGATCAAGGATGCAGCAATCGGTCTTGGACTGGTTATGCCGGGGAGTGATCAGGTTCGTTATTATTCAGTAGAGAATAGCGATTACATGAATCAGTATGGGGAAATTCCAACGAACTAAAGAGGAGAAAGAATGAGACCCGGAAGACCAAAAAAGTCCAGAAAAAGAGCTGGAAAAAACAGAAACGTTACGTACAAATTTCTCACCAGGATGAAGGCGAAGATGCTGATCGTATTTCTGATCATCATTGGAATGCTGATTGCTCTGGTGGGACGTTTGGCTTATATTGAATTAAAAAGTGGAGACAAGTATGGCAAGATTGTTCTGAACCAGCAGGAATACAGCAGTAAGACCATACCGTTTCGCAGGGGTGACATTGTAGATAGAAAGGGGACTGTCTTAGCGACGAGTACAGATGTTTACAATGTCATTTTAGATTGCAGCGTTTTGACTTCGAAGGAAGATTATATGGAACCGACGCTGTCAGCACTGGCACAGTGTTTTGAACTCAATACAGATGATATCAGAACTTATGTAAAGGCAAACCCGAAGAAGCGTTATTACGTTCTGGCAAAGAAGCTTCCATATGAAGAAATTGCCGAATTTGAGTCTCTGCAGAATGACAAGAAAACAGGAAAAAATATCAAAGGTGTCTGGTTTGAAAAGGAATATATCCGAAACTATCCGTATGACACCCTGGCTTGTTCCCTGCTTGGATTTACCACATCCGGTAACGAAGGTATCGGCGGGCTGGAAGATTATTATAATGATGAATTGAATGGCATTGACGGTAAAGAATATGGATATGTCAATTCAGATTCTAATTATGAGATCAAAGCAAAAGATGCAACGGATGGCAATACGATCGTATCCACCATTGATGCAAATCTTCAGTCCATCGCAGAGAGCAAGATTGCAGAATTTAATGATGCAATGAAGGACAGTGAGCATGAAGGTGCCAAAAATATTGGTGTCATCATGATGGATCCAAACACCGGTGAAGTGCTGGCAATGGCAACGAACAGAACCTTCAGTTTGCAGGATCCGTGGAATGCGGATACTGATAAGTATTTTACCGAGGAAGAACGGGCAAAAACCATCAAACAGGCAGAACGTGTGGAACTGAAAAAGTACTACAGCACCGATGAAATTGATGCTATGACAGATGAACAGTGGAGTGCTGCGTTAAGTGAACATTACAGTGACGAACAGTTAGAGCAGATCCATCATCTGGCATTATTAAATCAGGTGTGGAACAACTTCTGTGTATCTTCCACCTATGAGCCTGGATCTACCGCAAAACCATTTACGGTAGCCGCCGGACTGGAAAGTGGAACGCTGACCGGAAATGAAACATTTTACTGTGATGGTGCAGAGACCATTGCCGGACATCATATCAGCTGTATTAAGAAAGCCGGACACGGCATGGAAACCATTCAGCAGGCGCTGGAAAATTCCTGCAACGATGCCCTGATGCAGATGTCTTATCTGATCGGGCCGGCAAATTTCAGCAGATATCAGCAGATCTTTAATTTTGGACTGAAGACCAATATTGATCTGCCGGGTGAAGCGCGTACTGATTCCCTGATCTACACAGAAGACCAGCTCAGTACCATCAACCTTGCAACCAACTCCTTTGGACAGAGTTATAACGTAACCATGATCCAGATGATCACTGGTTACTGTTCTCTGATCAATGGCGGAAAATATTATCAGCCGCGTGTGGTTGGCAAAATACAGGATGCAAATGGCAATAGCGTTCAGACGATTGATCCGACACTGGTAAAAGAGACCGTGTCAGAGGAAACTTCCGCAACAATCCGCCAGTATTTAAAAGGCGTTGTAGATAACGGTTCCGGTAAGAAAGCAAAAGTGGATGGCTATTCCATGGGCGGCAAGACCGGTACGGCACAGAAATTACCGCGATCCGCAAGAAAATATCTGGTATCCTTTATCGGCTCTGTACCGGCAGAAAATCCACAGGTTGCTATCTATGTCGTTGTAGATGAGGCAAATTCAGAGGATCAGGCACACAGCTATTATGCACAGAGTATTGCCAGAGAAATTTTAAAGGAAGCGCTTCCATACCTTGGCATCTATCCGGATGAAGAGAAAACCGGTATCAATGAAGGTGTTGGTATTACCGGTGAGGGAACCCCGGTAGAACAGACAGAAGCTATGGACAGTGAAGTGCCGACAGAAGCACCGACCGATACCACCGGTCAGTAAAAAGTTTTGAATTTCTTTTATATTAGAAAAATAGAAACAGTCAGAATTATTGTGGAAAAGTAGAAAAAGGGAATGTGCAGTATGTGTGTGGAATAAAGTGTAATAAGTATGCTTTAAGGCACACAATTATGCGGCATTTGAAAACCTTCCAGAGAAAAAAGATTGTTGCATTGATGCTGATGATCACCATTGTGATGGCAGCGTTGTTTGGAAGACTGATCTATCTTATGGTATTTCGGTCCGTCTATTATGAAAAGATTGCACAGGATCTCCATGAACGGGAGCGCAGTATCAAAGCTGCCCGGGGAAAAATCGTAGACCGTAACGGGATCGTTCTGGCAGATAATAAATCGGTATGTACGATATCGGTGATCCACAGTCAGATCGAGGATCCGGAGCGCGTGATCGAAGTGCTGCAAAAGGAACTGGAACTTCCGGAGGAGACGATCCGAAAAAGAGTGGAAAAAAACAGTTCCATTGAGCGGATCAAGACAAATGTTCCAAAGGAGACCGGGGATGCAATACTGGCATATGATCTTGCAGGTGTAAAAGTTGACGAAGACTATCGACGTTATTATCCGTATGATTCACTGGCGTCAAAAGTCATTGGATTTACCGGTGGAGACAATCAGGGAATTGTGGGACTGGAAGTGCGCTATGATGAATGGCTTGCAGGGACAGACGGCAAGATCCTGACCATGACCAATGCCTCCGGTGGAGAATTGGAGCAGGAAGGGGAACGCCGGGAGGAACCGCAGACCGGAAACCAGCTGACCATCAGTCTGGATTACAATTTGCAAAGCTACTGTGAACAGGCAGCACAGACTGTATTGCAGGAAAAAGCGGCAGATGGTGTGCGGATCATCCTGATGAATCCGCAAAATGGTGAGATTCTGGCAATGGTAAATGAGCCGGAATACAATCTGAATGAGCCTTTTACCTTAAACACAGATGTTTCAGGAATATCGGATAAGGAAAAGCAGAATCTGTTAAATCAGATGTGGCGCAATCCAAGCATCAACGACACCTATGAACCGGGATCTACGTTCAAAATCATTACGACGGCAGCAGCGCTGGAACAGCACGTATTATCCGTCAGTGACCGTTTCTACTGTCCGGGTTACAAGATCGTGGAGGATCGCAGGATCCGATGCCATAAGACAACCGGACATGGTGCAGAAGATTTTACCCAGGGAATCATGAATTCCTGCAACCCGGTTTTTATTGAACTGGGACTGCGGCTTGGCGCAGATGATTTTTACCATTATTTTGAGCAATTCGGTCTGTTGTCCAAAACCGGGATAGACCTCCCCGGTGAGGCAGCAACGATTATGCATAAGAAAGACAACATAGGACAGGTGGAACTGGCTACCATATCATTTGGCCAGTCGTTTCAAATCACACCGATTCAGCTTGTGACCACTGTAGCTTCGCTGATCAACGGCGGCAGACGTGTCACACCGCATTTCGGTGTTTCTGTGCAGAATGCACAGGGAGAGACGATCCACACATTTTCCTATGATACTACAGAGGGGACGGTGAGTACTGAAACATCCGAAACACTCCGCAGCCTGCTGGAAAAAGTCGTGTCGGAAGGAACCGGAAAAAAAGCGGCGATTGAAGGGTATTCCATCGGTGGCAAGACGGCGACTTCTCAGACGCTTCCAAGAAGCGAACATAAATATATCGCATCTTTTCTTGGATTTGCACCGGCAGAGGATCCACAGGTCATTGGACTTGTCGTGATCGATCATCCACAGGGAGTGTATTATGGAGGAACCGTTGCGGCACCGGTGATGAAAGAAATATTCGAAAATGTGCTGCCCTATCTGGGAATCGAAAAAGTGCAGACAGAAGCCACGGATGCAAATGAGGAAGGGAATTGATGTCGAACTTATTTTGCGGTTGCCAAACAAATCGAAAAGACGTATGATACTAATTAAGTTGTAAAAAAAGATACAGTCGGCATTGGGAGAATGCCGCAGTAAGAAGAGGTGTGAAAATGACATATCAGGTAATTATTCCGGTTCTGGTAGCATTTGCGATCACAGCAGTACTTGGACCGATCATGATTCCGTTTTTGCGGAAATTAAAAATTGGAAATACAGAGAGAGAAGAATTACAGTCTCATCAGAAGAAAAATGGTACACCGACTATGGGTGGAATTATGATTCTGATTGCAGTTGTGATTACTTCCCTGTTTTATGTAAAAGGATATCCGAAGATTATTCCGATCCTGTTTGTAACCGTGGGATTTGGAATCATCGGTTTTCTGGATGACTATTTAAAAGTTGTTCTGCGCAGATCAGACGGACTGCTTGCATGGCAGAAGATGCTTTGTGAGATCGTTGTGACAGCAGTTTTTGCATTTTTCTTAGTGAAAAATGAGATTCCGATGTCTATGCTGATCCCGTTTAGCGGAGGACGTTATCTGGAACTTGGATGGCTGGCACTTCCGGTACTGTTTCTGGCAGTGATCGGAACCGTAAATGGTGTCAACTTTACGGATGGACTGGATGGTCTGGCTTCCAGCGTAACAATTCTGGTTGCAACATTTTTCTCTGTTGTAGCCGTTGGAAATGCCTGCGGCATCGCACCGGTTACCTGTGCGGTAGTGGGCGCATTACTTGGATTTTTATTATTTAATGTATATCCGGCAAGCGTATTTATGGGAGATACCGGTTCCCTGGCATTGGGTGGATTTGTGGCGGCAACAGCGTATATGCTGCAGATGCCGATCTTTATCCTGATCGTGGGACTGATCTACTGGATCGAGATCTTATCGGTTATGATCCAGGTCGTATACTTCAAAAAGACCGGTGGTAAGCGGTTCTTCCGTATGGCACCGATCCACCATCATTTTGAGCTTGGCGGATGGTCTGAGACACGGGTTGTAGCAGTATTTTCCATTGTTACAGCTATTTTGTGTCTGATTGCATTTATTGGATTATAAAGAGATTTACTATACTATACATCAAGGATCTGGAGGAATGTTGCAATGGAATTTGCAGGAAAAAAAGTTCTGGTTTTCGGAACAGGAATCAGTGGAATTGCAGCGGCAAAATTACTGGAAAACGTTGGTGCCGCAGTCGTATTATTTGACGGAAACCAGGAACTGGATAAAAAACATGTGCTGGAAAATTTTGAGGCAGATCATATGCCGGAATTATATGTAGGTGAATTACCGGAAGAAGTTCGTGCAGGACTGGATCTGGTTGTATTAAGCCCGGGTGTACCGACAGATCTTCCGTTTGTCAATGAACTGCGAGATGCGGGACTTCCAATCTGGGGCGAGATCGAACTGGCATATCGATGTAAAAAAGGCGATGTACTTGCGATTACCGGAACAAACGGAAAGACAACGACCACTGCACTGCTTGGAGAGATCATGAAAACAACGTATCCGCAGGTGCATGTGGTAGGAAATATCGGAATTCCTTACACTGGTCTGGTTGCAGAAGATACGGATGATACCGTGACGGTAGCAGAGATCAGCAGCTTTCAGTTAGAGACGATTGATACTTTCTGTCCGGAAGTATCCGCAATCTTAAATATTACACCGGATCATCTGAACCGCCACCATACGATGGATAATTACATCGCGGCAAAAATGAGCATTGCAAAAAATCAGGGACCGGAGCAGACCTGTGTATTAAATTATGAAGATGAAGTGCTCAGAGAGCAGGCAAAACATCTTTCGGCAAAGGTTGTTTTCTTCAGCAGTCTTTCCAAATTAGAGGAAGGCTTCTATCTGGAAGGTGACAAGATCGTGTATGCACATGACGGTCAGATTGAGGAAATTATATCTACAGATGAGTTGAATATCCTTGGACGCCACAATCATGAAAATGCGATGGCAGCGACTGCTATGGCTATGAGTTATGATGTCCCGGTGGAGCATATCCGTCAGGCTCTGCGTACATTTCAGGCAGTAGAGCACAGAATTGAGTATGTGACAGAGAAACGCGGTGTCCGTTTCTATAATGATTCCAAGGGAACCAACCCGGATGCTGCTATCAAAGGGATTCAGGCGATGGATCGTCCGACCTGTCTGATCGGCGGCGGTTATGATAAACAGTCTGAGTATACCGAGTGGATCAACAGTTTTGACGGTAAAGTAAAGAAACTGGTTTTGATCGGTCAGACAAGAGAGAAGATTGCCGAGGAAGCAGAAAAATGTGGCTTCTACGATTATGTATTTGCCGACAGTCTTCAGGAGGCAGTTGATATCTGCTATGAAAATGCGGAAAATGGTGATGCCGTATTACTTTCTCCGGCTTGTGCAAGCTGGGGAATGTTCCCGAACTATGAAGTAAGGGGAAAAATGTTTAAAGAAATGGTTCATGCCTTAAAGGAGTAATGTTACATGGGTAACCGCAAATATCATAAGAATACTGCGGATGCGGGAACAACCAAATATTTTGATTACAGTCTGCTGTTTATTATCATTTTTCTGGTGCTGTTTGGACTGGTGATGCTCTACAGTGTCAGTGCTTATGAAGGTCAGGATGTGTTCAATGATCCATTTCACTACCTGAAACGACAGGCAGGCTGCGCATTTCTTGGATTCATCGGTATGTTTATCGTCAGTGTGATTCCATGCGAATGGTGGAAAAAGCTGAGTTTTCCGAGTTATGTGCTGTCATTTCTGATGTGTGCGGCGGTTATTGTAGTCGGAAAAGGTTCGAACGGTTCTACCCGTTGGCTGAAGATCGGACCGATTCAGTTGCAGCCGTCTGAGATTGCAAAAATAGCAGTGATCATTTTTATGGCAGCGCTTTTAAGCAGGATTCCAAAACAGGTCAAAGATCTGAAATCCATTATCAAGGTACTGCTTTTTGTTCTGCCGATGGTAGGTGTGATCGCAGTTAGCAACTTGAGTACCGCAATCATTGTCGGTGGTATTGCCGTACTTATGATCTTTGTGGTCAGTCCGAAGACAAAGGAATTTTTCGTTCTTGGAGCAGGTCTGGTCGCATTGGGAGCCATCGGTGTAAAAATGGGTGGTTATCGTGTGACACGTATTGCTGCATGGCTGCATCCGGAAGACTATCCGGATGAGGTGTATCAAACGCTGCAGGGAATGTATGCCATCGGTTCCGGCGGTTTGTTCGGAAAGGGACTTGGTGCCAGTGTACAGAAACTTGGTTATGTACCGGAGGCGCAAAACGACTTTATTTTTACCATTATCTGTGAAGAATTGGGACTGTTTGGTGCAATCTGTGTTATTTTATTATTTGTCTTGTTGCTCTGGCGCTGCATGGTGATCGCAAATAATGCACCGGATCTGTTTTCTTCCCTGCTGGTGGTGGGTGTTATGTCACATATCGCATTGCAGGTAGTGTTAAATATCATGGTTGTTACAAACTGGATGCCAAATACAGGTATTATCCTGCCGTTTTTCAGTTACGGAGGTACGTCGATCCTGATTTTGATCACGGAGATGGGCTTGGTACTGAATGTGTCGCGTCGGATCAAATTTGATTCCAATCATCCGATCGAGTGATGTGATCTGACAGTAAAAAGACAGAGGATCATTGAAAAAATTGGAATGATTCAGAAGAAAAAGTCTCAAATTAGATTGGGAAAGTGTTAATATGATTCAGCACTTTGGTAAGATTCTCAACTCAGACTGAGATAAAATGTGGAGAACTGTATGCGTAGAAAGAGACGAAAAAAGAAAAATTTACGTATCATTCTGACTGCTCTTCTTGTAGCTGCATTTGTAGCTGCATTGGGAGCAGTTTTGATATGGAAAGTATTTGTGGTAAAAGATGTTTCCGTAAAAGGAAATGAGATCTATACGGACAAGCAGATTGAGGACTGGGTTTTGGATGAAAAATATTCCTGGAATTCACTGTATGTTTATTTTGAAAACAAACTGAATAAAACCGAGGAGATCCCCTTTGTGGATTCTCTGCAGATCCGGTTGAAATCGCCGCAGAAGCTGGAGATCACAGTGGTGGAAAAGGGAATCCTTGGATATCTGTACATTCCGTCACTGGGAAAAAATGCATATTTTGACAAAGATGGATTTGTGGTGGAACTTTCCTCTCAGGTGATCGATGGTGTGACCAAGATCAACGGTTTATCTGTGGAAAGTGCAGAACTTTACAAAAAACTTTCCATCGGTGATAACAGCAAACTGCTTCGTACCCTGTTAAATGTGACACAGCTTTTGAAGAAATATGACCGAGTGCCGGAAATGATCTATATCAAAGATGGCAATGTTTATCTGATCTATGGTCAGATTCAGGTAAACCTTGGTGGAGGAACGGATCTGAATGAGAAGATCCTTCGAATGGATCAGATTCTGCCACAGCTTGACGGAATGAGTGGAACGCTGCATGTGGAAACTTGGTCGGAGAACAATACGGATATTTATTTCCGAAACGGGGAACTGATGGAGATCCCGAATGATGTGCAGACTGTTCCGGAAGCGTCAGATGGATCTGCGGATGGTAGTCAGTAGGATCGTATCCTCTTTTTTGAGGATGAATCACATTTCTTTATAAGAAAATGAATTCAGAAAATGGATTACTTCTTCTTATAATGGAATTTATAATGGAATGAATTCTGGAAAATTCAGATTAAATATGATTTAGAGGTTGATTATTTTTGCAAAAACAGATATTATAGAAGAGATAATAAAAATAGTGGCAGGAATGTCGTTAAAGATAGTATAAATATATTCCGTGGGAGGAATAAAAGGAGGAATATCGTGGTTGAAATCATGTCAATAGGGGCTGAGTCCAGCGCAAAAATTATTGTAATCGGAGTAGGCGGCGCTGGAAACAATGCCGTAAACCGAATGATAGATGAAAAAATCGGTGGTGTAGAGTTTGTTGGAGTAAATACAGACAAGCAGGCACTTACTTTATGTAAAGCACCGACTTTGATTCAGATTGGAGAGAAACTCACCAAAGGACTTGGCGCAGGTGCACAGCCGGAGATCGGTCAGAAAGCTGCAGAGGAAAGCGCAGAAGAACTGACAGCAGCAATCGAAGGCGCAGATATGGTATTTGTTACCTGTGGTATGGGTGGCGGAACAGGAACTGGTGCAGCACCAGTTGTTGCGAAGATTGCAAAAGATATGGGAATCCTTACCGTAGGTGTTGTTACAAAACCTTTCAAATTTGAAGCAAAAACACGTATGACAAATGCAGTACATGGAATCGAGAATCTGAAAGAGAGCGTAGATACGCTGATCGTGATCCCGAATGATAAACTGCTTGAGATCGTTGACAGAAGAACCACGATGCCGGATGCTCTGAAGAAAGCAGATGAAGTATTACAGCAGGCAGTACAGGGAATCACAGACCTGATCAATGTACCTGCTCTGATCAACCTTGACTTTGCTGACGTTCAGACTGTTATGAAAGACAAAGGTCTGGCACATATCGGTATCGGTGGAGCTACCGGTGATGATAAAGCCATCGAGGCAGTTAAAATGGCTGTTGCAAGTCCGTTGCTTGAGACAACCATCAATGGTGCATCCCATGTTATCATCAACATTTCCGGTGATATTTCTCTTATGGATGCAAATGATGCAGCAAGCTATGTACAGGATCTTGCCGGTGATGATGCAAATATCATCTTTGGTGCAAAATACGACGAGTCTATTCCGGATGCAGCAACCATCACTGTTATTGCAACAGGTCTGGAGAATGCCGCAGCACCGGCACCGTCTATTTTACCGGGCATGAAATTTAATGGTGGCAATACTTTGAACATGGCACGTACTGCTGGCAGCGTAAAACCGGCACAGACAGGCACAACTCCGGTTCAGCCACAGTTCAATGGAATCCAGCGTCCGCAGAAACCAACACCAACCGTTGCTCCGCGTGACATCAAGATTCCGGAATTCCTGAAAAATACAAAACGCTAATCATTCGAAAATAGAATATTATGGTAATAAACTCCGCGATTTCGACAAAAAAATCGCGGAGTTTTTTGTATACTGTTCAGGGAGGTGACAAGTGGAGTATGAATGGTATGCAGATGTTTTTCTTTTAACAAACCTGTTGATGGATGTGAGTGCCATGTTTGCCGCGGCGCTTTTGCTCAACGACAGACTACGGTTGGGACGTTGTCTGGCAGTCTGTGTGGCAGGGGTGACAGGCTCCACAGTGTTGCTGATACTGCTGAAAAAATATCTGGTCTACAGTATCATTTTACATATGGTAATCCATCCGCTGATGACGTTTGGGGTATTTGGGGCAAAAGACCGAGGGCGGTTTTTACGCACGCTTTTGACCATTTATCTGATTTTGTTTGTGATGGGTGGGGTGCAGAACAGTATTGGGGTGTTGCTTGGAAGCAGTACATTGGAAATCCTGTTGTCCGGGATGGCAGCGGCACTTTTGTTTTGTATCTATCAGATCCGACGGCGTGTCATCCAGCAGATCTGTCGGGTGGAACTGTGGGCAGGGACAGAACATGTCACGGTAGATGCTTATTGCGATACCGGAAATCTGCTGAGAGATCCACTGACGGGAAGGCCGGTCTGTATTTTGCAACAGGAAGTGTTAGCGCAATTTGCTGCTGACCGAACAATACAAAAAGAGATTTCCTGTCACACGATCGGCACAGAAAAAGAAAAACTGAAAATTGTGATGTTGGATAAAATGAAGATTTATCAGAAAGGTACGGTAACGGAGATAAAGGAGCCGGAGATTGGTCTGCATACCGGGGAGATTATGCAGAATCCGAAGGTACAAATGCTTTTACATGCAGGCTATATCAGATGAGAGGGCAGATTACAGTGATTCTGAGAAGAATATGTCAGTTTACGCTGACCAAAATCACGCACTAAGTCTTACGTGCGTTCGACTTGAACGGATATAGTTTTCAACCGGAGTGCAGAGGCACTCTGGAAGTAAGAGAAGAGGAGAAAAAGAAAAGAGCATGGAAAGGATCTATAAGTATGTATTTAAAAGTTTCCGTACCTGGAAAATTCCAACTGAAATTAATACCAACTGTGCAGAATCTGCTGTTTTTGCAGTCAAATGATATTCATTATATCGGTGGCACGGATGTGCTTCCGGCACCGTTAGAACGGGAGGATGAGAATGAGTGTATCATGCTGCTTGGAACGGAGGAGGGCGGCGAGGAAGCCAGAAAACGGCTGATTGAGCATAATCTGCGCCTGGTTGTATACATAGCAAAGAAGTTTGATAACACGGGAATCGGGGTGGAGGATCTGATCTCCATTGGCACGATCGGGCTGATCAAATCCATCAACACGTATAATCCGGGAAAAAATATCAAACTTGCCACCTATGCGTCACGCTGTATTGAAAATGAGATTCTCATGTATCTTCGCCGGACGAGCAAGATGAAGATGGAAGTTTCTTTTGATGAACCGTTAAATGTCGACTGGGACGGCAATGAGCTGCTGCTTTCTGATATTCTTGGAACAGAGGATGATATTATTTATAAAGATATGGAAGTAGAGGTGGAGAAAAAGCTGTTAAAACGTGCCATCGACAAGCTTTCTCCAAGGGAAAAGAATATCATTGAACTTCGCTATGGTCTGACACCCGGTGGCAGAGAGTATACACAAAAAGAAGTGGCAGATCAGATGAATATTTCCCAGTCTTATATCTCACGTCTGGAAAAAAAGATCATGAAGCGGTTGAAAAAAGAAATTACCCGTTATGAATAACCCACTTGGGTAAATAAGAAGAAAAGGTTACAATTTTATTAAGTTTTGCCGGAAAGGTTGATGAAAAATAAAAATGAGTTACAATATGAGATGATTAAGCCAAAAAGACAGGGTAAATTGAAATTAGATACAAAGGAAGTAAGAATCGTGCAAAAGACAAAATTAAGACAGGAATTAAAAAGACAGAGAACAAGTCAGAAACGTTTCCGCAGAATTTTATATCTGATTATTGCGGCTGCAATCGTGATCTACATTGCAGGAACCGTGTATTACAGCAAACATTTTTATTCAAAGGGAACAGCGTTCGGAATTGCTCTGCGCAATGAAAGTGTGGCATCTGTCAAGGAAAAAATCGAAGAAAAAATGAATGCCTACACACTTACGGTATCCGCCAGAGATGGGGAGGAGACCATCAATGCATCGGATATCGGACTGAAATATGATGACAAAAAGGAACTGGATGATTTGTTTAAAAAAGAAAAACCATTTTTGTGGTTTTTGATGGCAGCGACTTCAGAGGAAGAAATTGATCTGGATATTTCCGTAGATGAGCAGAAATTGGATGATGAGATCCAGAAACTTTCCTGCATGCAGGATGAGAACATGACAGCTCCGACAGATGCACATCTGGAATATTCCGATGGGGAATTCAAGATCGTGGATGAGACACATGGAAATCAGCTGGATGTCAATAAGGCAGAGCAGGTGATCGAGACCGCTGTCAGTGAGGGAGCATCTGAGGTTTCATTGGATAACCAGGATTGTTATGTAAAACCGAGTGTATACAAGGATGATGAAAAATTAAAACAGGAATGCGATGATGCAAATAAAATGCTTGTCGCAGAGATTACCTATGATTTTGGCGATCGGACAGAGGTGGTGGATAGCTCCGTAATCGCAGACTGGATTACATTTGGTGATGATTATACCTTTGATTTGGATGAGGATAAAATTACGGAATATGTACATCAGCTTGGATTGAAATATGATACGTTTGGTTTGAGCAGACAGTTCAAAACACATGATGGTCAGACAATCACACTGAAAGGCGGTGATTATGGCTGGTGTATCAATAAAAAGAAAACGGTTGCGCAGTTAAAGGAACTGGTTTTGCAGGGGGCAAAAGAGACGGTAGAGCCTGTATATCTGTATAGTGGTGTCTGCCGTGATACGAATGACCTTGGCAGTACTTATATTGAGGTAAGCATTGCGGCACAGACCATGTGGCTGTACAAAGACGGGGAATGTATTGTATCCACACCGGTTGTAACCGGAAATGTATCAGCCGGACACAGCACACCGTCCGGCGGTGTATGGGCAATTGATGCGCGTATGACAAACTATACTCTTAAGGGTCAGGATTATAATTCAGAAGTCTCTTTCTGGCTCCCGTTTAATGGAGATGTCGGAATCCATGATGCTTCATGGAGAAGTGAGTTTGGTGGAAGTATTTATAAGACACGTGGTTCTCATGGTTGTGTCAATACACCGTACAGTGCCATGAAAACCATTTATGAGAATGTCAAAATTGGTTATCCGGTTGTAGTTTATTAATTTCCATCAGATGTGGAAAACAAGTTTATGTCAGTGGAAGAGATTCATCTCAGTCTGAGTTGAGACTCCCACTTCTGCAAGTGGTGAGTAGTAACAAGTATTTCTCAGTGGGAGTTCAATCTCCGACTGAGATAAATGCTCCGCGAGGGCGCACATTGTCTGGGAGACAATGGTTTTGCGCCGACCGGAACGGAGTGTAGAGTGCAGTGATTCTGAAAAGAAGATGTCAGCTTGCGCTGACCAGAATCACGCACCAAGTCTCACGTGCGTTCGACTTGAACTTCTACCTGATATGGACTTCGGGCTTTGATGTATGATAAACAGAGGTTTTGGAATGTAAGGAGAACGTATGAAAAAAGCAGAAAATCCGAAGAAAAAGAAAGGTGGAAAGCTGACACTGGTGATTATTGTGATCGCACTGGCAGTCATGGCATTTGCACTTTTCAAAATTGCTCAGATCTACAAGGACTATCAGGAATCCGAGCAGACATTTGAAAAACTGGAAGAAACCTATGTGGTCAATCCGGATGGAAGCTCCGTGACAGAGGATGACTGGAATGATGATACCAGAATCCAGTTTGATGCGCTGAAAAAAGAAAATCCGGATATTATGGCATGGCTGCGGTTTGACAATTTCGATGATGTACATATCAGCTATCCGGTATTGTATTCCGGGGATGATTCCAAATATCTGAGAAGCGATATTTACGGAAACTATCATATTGCGGGCTGTATTTTCCTGGAGGGACTGAATAATCCGGATTTTTCCGATTATCATTCCATTATTTACGGACATAATATGAGAAATACCACGATGTTCGGTGACCTTAAGCGTTATAAAAACGATGAAGGATTTTATGAAAAAAATCAGTTTTTTAATGTTTATACCGCGGATAAAGTGTACCGGTATCAGATTTTCTCCTACTATGATGTGGATGAGGACAGTGATATCTATACTGTTGGTTACGGTGCAGATGACAGCTGGCAGGCAATGATCGATAAGATGGTTGCTTCCTCTATGAAAGATACGGGGATTCATCCGACCAAGGAGGATAAAGTGGTGACGCTGTCTACCTGTAGTAAGGCTGGGGAGACCAAACGTTTCGTGGTTCATGGAGCACTGGTCGATGTGAAAACACATTAAAAGTTTTTTGGGACTTTTAGGGTGGCTTAAAATTTACAATTTAATTTTTTGAAAGAACTTCTGCAATTTGTTTCAGTCGCTAACAATCGCTCCTTGAAAAAAATTGCAGAAGTTCTTGTTTTACACAGAGCTTTTCGTAAATTTTTGCGCCACCATAGAGCACTTAGGTTGTCATGAGGTAATTTCGCATGGTTTTTAACGCGGATTTTTCGAGTCGGCTGACCTGTGCCTGAGAAATATGAATTTCTTTAGCTACTTCCATCTGGGTTTTACCCTCAAAAAAGCGCAGATCTATAATATGTTTTTCGCGTTTATTCAAACGTTTCATTGCATCGCTGAGTGAGAGATTTTCCACCCAGCGATCTTCTTTGTTTTTCTTGTCGCTGATCTGATCCATGACGTAAAGTGGTTCACCGCCGTCTGTATAAACGGGATCATAGAGACTGACCGGTGTTTGGATGGCATCCAGTGCATAGGTGATGTCCTCTTTGGAAATATCAATTTCTTTGGAGATTTCATCCAGTGTGGGTTCCCGATTGTTTTTTTTGGTCATAAGCTCTCTGGCATGAATGGCTTTGTAGGCGGTATCTCGCAGGGAGCGGCTGACACGCAGGCTGTTGTTGTCTCTGAGATAGCGTCGGATTTCCCCGATGATCATGGGAACGGCATAGGTGGAAAATTTTACCTCCATAGTAGGATCGAAATTGTCGATGGATTTGATCAGCCCGATGCAGCCAATTTGAAACAGATCATCCACATTTTCGTTGGAGACGGAAAAACGGCGGATCACACTTAAAACAAGGCGGAGATTACCGCGGATGTATTCTTCCCGAGCCTGTTGGTCACCCTGCCGGATGCGGGTAAATAGTTCTTTTTTCTGGTTTTCATTCAAAACAGGGAGCGTGGATGTGTTGACACCACAGATTTCGACTTTGTATGCTGGCATGTATGGGTTACCTCCGGAATTGTTTGATGCAAATTCAAGAATGCCCTTGGCATTTTACATCTGATGTATTAACAGCTTGCACCAAAACAGAAAAATTATTCCGAAGATGGAAAAACAAAGAATGGTAAAATTGGGAAAAAGAATACAGTTGTTTTTTGTGAGAATGCTAATGGGTACAAAAGTGATTTGCAACGGTTGTTTGGGATGGAATGTGATTTTAGTTACAAAATGCGGTTCAGGTTTAAAAATGTGGCTCAGGTCGTTGCACAACATTAAAAATGATGTTAGAATAAAAACAATTGTCAATTAGAAAGATTGAAACCGGGAGGTACACATGAAAAAATTATTAGATAATATTACCGCTGAGGTAACAAAAGCTTTTGTGGAAGCCGGATACGAAGAAAAATTCGGCAAAGTTACATTGTCTAACAGACCGGATCTGTGTGAGTTCCAGTGTAACGGAGCCATGGCTGCTGCAAAACAGTATAAAAAAGCACCGTTTATGATCGCAGATGACGTGGCAGCACGTCTGCAGGATGTGGAGATGTTTGCATCGGTAGAGTCTGTAAAACCGGGATTCCTGAACCTGAAATTATCTGAGGAATATCTGGCAGAGTATCTGCGTGAAATGCAGGCAGATGAGCGTTACGGCTGCGAGAAGACAGCAGAGCCGAAGACCATCATCGTGGATTACGGTGGAGCAAATGTAGCAAAACCGCTGCATGTCGGACATCTTCGTTCCGCAGTTATCGGTGAAAGCGTAAAACGTATGAGCCGTTACATCGGTCACAATGTCATCGGTGATGTTCACCTTGGTGACTGGGGACTTCAGATGGGACTCATCATTACAGAGCTTCATGAGCGTAAACCGGAGCTGGTTTATTTTGACGAGGCATACGAAGGAGAATATCCGGAGGAAGCACCGTTTACCATCTCTGAGTTAGAGGAGATTTATCCGACTGCAAGTGGAAAATCAAAAGAAGATGCAGCTTACAAAGAAGCAGCAATGCAGGCTACTTTTGAACTTCAGAAAGGCAGAAGAGGTTACATCGCACTGTGGAAACACATTCTGTCTGTATCCATCGCGGATCTGAAGAAAAACTATGACAGCTTAAACGTTTCTTTCGACCTCTGGAAAGGCGAGTCCGATGCAGATCCATACATCGCACCAATGGCTGAGCAGATGAAGAAAGATGGTTTTGCATATATGAGCGAGGGCGCACTGGTTGTTGATGTCAGCGAGGAGACCGATGCAAAAGAGATCCCGCCATGTATGATCTTAAAATCAGACGGAGCATCTCTGTATACAACCACAGACCTTGCAACTATCGTATGGCGTATGAAAGATTATCATCCGGATCAGATGGTATATCTGGCAGACAAACGTCAGGAGCTTCATTTTGTACAGGTATTCCGCTGTGCAAAGAAAACAGGTCTGGTAGATGACAACACAGAACTGAAATTTATCGGCTTTGGTACCATGAATGGCAAAGACGGCAAACCGTTTAAAACCCGTGAGGGTGGCGTTATGCGTCTGGAAAAACTGGTTGGGGACATCCAGAATGAGATGTATCAGAAAATTGCCGAGAACAACACCATGGAAAAAGAAGAAGCAGAAAAGACTGCAAAACAGGTTGCATTATCTGCTATCAAATACGGAGATCTGTCCAATCAGGCTTCCAAAGATTATATCTTTGATATTGACCGATTTATCTCCTTCGAGGGAAATACAGGTCCATATATCCTGTATACCATCGTGCGTATCAAATCTATTTTGAAAAAATACGCAGAGAGCGGAAAATCAGCAGCAGATTACACCATTCAGGCAGCACATTCTGCAAGCGAGAAGAACCTGATGCTGGAGCTGGCACGTTTTAATGAAGTAATGACAAATGCAGCAGAGGAACTTGCACCGCACAAGATCTGTGCATATATTTACGGACTGGCAAATGCGCTGAACCATTTCTATCATGAGACAAAAATTATGGTAGAAGAAGATGTGGCTGTACAGGCTGGTTATATCCGTCTGTTAGAGTTGACAAGAGACGTTCTTGAGACATGTATCGATGTTCTTGGATTTGATGCACCGGAGAAGATGTAAGATAACAATTTATAGGAAAAAACGATAGTTTTAAATGAAAAAAGTTTTACACAATGCTTTATAAAAAGATGTGTAAAACTTTTTTTATGCATATAATACAGAAACAACCGCACAGAATATAGAATTTCTTAAATGGGTAGAATTTTTTAGAAATTAGTATAGATGATTAAGAAACGGTGCCGCACAAGTATGTTGTATAAATTATACTCGTGTGGCACCGTTTGGCTTGAGTTATATACCATCAAATACAGGTTGAAAATATGAGACGCTGATAATAAAAGAGTATGACCAAACAAAAGACGATCAACAGAAGAAAGTTGATCGCCTTTTGTTTTTTATAAAATTGTGTAATGTGATTTCGAATTGTCTAATGTGAAATAATGAAACATTCACTAATAGCCTAGTTCTTCACCAACGAGAATCAGTTTAATACGTCCTTTGATAGCACTTCTTCTTGTAATAACAGTATGGCTGCAGATGCATCCTTCTGAAAAACAGTCATGGCAGCTTCCGGTCAGCGCACATGGTGTGTTGCGGTCCAGACGGATGGCATTTGGTGGAGAAGCGATATTTTTTACTCTGGATTCAGCTTCTTCCAATGTGGCAGCAACTTTATTCATGCCGGCAATGATGATTACATTTTCTGGTCCATAGATTAAAGCGGCTACACGGTTTCCTGTACCGTCAGTATTAACTAACTGACCGTCTAATGTGATAGCATTTGTACTCATGAAATAATAGTCACAGGACAGAGCCTTGTGGTAAATCTCTTTAATCTCCTCCGGGGAACAGGCTTTGGAACGATCCAGTAATGTGATATCGTCTCTTTTTTGTAGAGCGTCCATCAGACCACATTCGTTCATGGTCATGGAACCGCCGAAAGATACGCTGGAACCTGGTGTTACATAGGAAAGAGCTTTTTTTACGGCTTCTTCGCTTGTTTCGCAGTAACATCCTTCGTAGCCGCGGCGTTCAATGTTTTTCAGAATCGTTTCTGCGGCAACTTTATAATATTTCTGTTTTGGTGTCATAAAATAACCTCCTTGCTGAAATACTGTGTTAATCTACAGTGCAAAAAAGGAGAACACTGCAGAATTTTTACAGTATTACAATATGTATAAAAATATAGTGAACCAATCAGGAAAGAAAGTCAAGAGATGTGAGAATTGTTAGAAGAGCCAAACTTTTTGCAAAAAAGTTGGGGAATGAGAGTACTAGTGGTTTGACTTTTTTTGCATGGGTGTAGTATATTAGACTACAGTTTAAATGATAAGGGGAAAACGAATGAGGAAAAATTTAAAGAAATTGTTCTCATATTATAAGCCATATATGGGAATTTTTATTGCAGATATGTTTTTTGCATTTGGCGCAGCGGCGGTATCGCTGGTGATTCCGTTAGTGGTGCGTTATATCACATCTGAGGTTGTTCATTGGGAAAGCAGTCAGGCGCTGCACACGATTTTACGACTGGGCGTGATCATGCTGGTACTGATCGCTGTTCAGTGTTACTGCAACTATTTTATATCGAATTACGGACATGTTATGGGCGCAAAGATCGAGTACGACATGCGTGCAGAGATTTTTTCACACTATCAGAAACTGTCCTTCCGTTTCTACGATGATCAGAAAGTCGGTCAGTTAATGTCCCGTATTACATCGGATCTGTTTGATATTACGGAGCTATTGCATCACGGACCGGAAAATATCGTGATTTCGCTGATTCGCATTATCGGTGCTTTCATTATTATGGTAAATATCAGTCCACGGCTGACAGTGGCAGCATTTGCACTGGTGCCGTTTATGCTGGTGTACGCTTATGTGTTCAACAAAAAAATGAAGCGCGCCTTCCGTATGAACCGTGTGAAAATTGCAGATATTAACAGTCAGATTGAGGATAATCTGTCCGGAATCCGCGTGGTAAAATCTTTTGCCAACGAGGAAATTGAAAATAAGAAGTTCAAAAAGGGTAATGACGGATTTTTGGATGCAAAGAAAAACAGTTATCGATACATGGGCGGCTACAATGCCGGTCTGACCGCTTTTACAACAGCAATTACTGTTGTAGTTATACTGTCTGGTGGAATGATGATCGCCCGTGGAAAAGGAAATATCACGGATCTGATCACATTTTTACTGTATATTAATGTATTTACAGAGCCGATCAAAACGCTGATTGACTTTACGGAACAGTTCCAGAATGGTTATTCCGGATTTGAGCGTTTTATGGAGATGATCTCTGTGGTGCCTGATATCAAAGATGCGCCGGATGCGCAGCCGATGCAGGAAGTGAAAGGTGAAATCAGTTTTGAAAATGTGTCCTTTCATTATGCAGACAGTGATCAGATGGTGCTGAACCATGTAAATCTGGAAGTTCCGGCGGGAGAGTATGTGGCGTTGGTTGGAAGCTCCGGTGCAGGAAAAAGTACGCTGTGCAGTCTGATTCCGCGATTTTATGATGTGACAGGCGGTACGATCCGGGTGGATGGTCAGGATATCCGCAAGATCAAATTGTCGGATCTGCGCAACCATATCGGAATCGTGCAGCAGGACGTGTATTTATTTGCGGGGACGATTCTGGAAAATATTCGCTATGGAAAACCGGATGCCAGCAGGGAAGAGGTTATCAAAGCGGCAAAAGAAGCCAATGCCCATGAATTTATCATGAGTTTCCCGGATGGATATGATACGGATATCGGACAGCGAGGAGTGAAATTGTCCGGTGGTCAGAAACAGCGTCTGTCTATTGCCCGTGTGTTCCTGAAAAATCCGCCGATCCTGATTTTTGACGAAGCGACATCTGCATTGGATAATGAAAGTGAAAAAGTTGTGCAGGAATCATTGGAAATCCTTGCCAAAGGACGTACTACTTTCGTAATTGCACATCGTCTGTCTACCATCCGTAATGCAGAACGTATTCTGGTGCTGACGGAAAACGGCATTGAAGAGAGCGGTACTCATGAAGAACTTGTGGCAAAAGGCGGTATTTATCAGAAACTGTGCGAGATGGCAAATCTTGCACAATAAAGTCTGGAAAGGAAAAAACTATTATATATGAGCAGATTGGAAGTAAAAAAAGTACAACTGTCCGATAAGACATGGATGGACGCCTATCTGGATGCAAAACAGGACAAAGGCTGTGACATGTGTTTTGCAAACATCTATCTCTGGGGCAGAAAATATAAAACCGGTTACGCGATGGTCAACGATTGTCTGATTTTTGCGGATCTGATGGATTTTAACAGCGTATCCATGCCGCTTGGCGAACCGGAAAAAGTAAAACAGGCGATTCTGACGCTGGAGGAGTATTTTGCAGAGGATGGCAAACCTTTTGCGCTGCATCTGACGACACCAAAGAATGTGGAGCAGTTAGAAGAATGGTTTCCGGGAAAATATCAGGTGGAGTATGAGCGCGACCTGGCGGATTATGTATATGAGAGGGAAAAACTTGTGGCATTATCCGGCAAGAAATATCACGGCAAAAAGAACCATGTGAATAAATTTAAAAATCTGTATCCGAACTGGGTGTATGAGCCGATCACTGATGAAAATGTGGAAGACTGTTTTCAGATGGGACTGGAATGGCGCAGAATCAACGACTGTGAAGAGGATGAGGAAAAACTGGACGAACTGTGTGTGACGTTCAATGCGTTGCGTCTGATGAAAGAACTTCATCTGACCGGTGGTTTGCTGCGGTTGGAGCCGGATGGCGATGTGGTAGCTTTTGCCATTGGCGAAGAATTAAATAAAGATATGTATGTGGTGCATATCGAAAAGGCTTTTGCGGATGTGCCGGGGGCTTATCCGATGATCAACCAGCAGTTCGCAGAGCATGCGGCAGAGGGGTATCAGTATGTCAACCGTGAGGATGACAGCGGTGTAGAAGGTCTGCGCCGGGCAAAAGAGTCCTATCACCCTGCGTTTATGGGATTGAAGGGATATGTGACACACCTTGACAATTCCTGATTTCAGACTTAAAATAATCTGTCAAAGGGTGGAAATTTAAAAGCTAAGAAAGGATGATATAAAATGACAAAGATAGACATTATTTCCGGATTCCTTGGAGCCGGAAAAACAACTTTTATTAAAAAAATGCTGGAAGAAGTTTTCTCCGGTGAGAAAGTAGTTCTGGTTGAGAATGAGTACGGTGAAGTTGGTATCGACGGCGGATTCTTAAAGGATTCCGGTATCGAGATCAAAGAGCTGAATTCCGGCTGTATCTGCTGCTCTCTGGTTGGTGATTTCAACCGCAGCTTAAATGAAGTAATCGAGACTTATCATCCGGATCGTATCCTTATCGAGCCGTCCGGAGTTGGCAAACTTTCTGATGTTATGTCTTCTGTAAAAGACATGGAGAAAAATCATGATGTAAAATTAAATGCACTGGTAACGGTTGCAAATGCAATGAAAGCAACCAAACAGATGAAAGCATTCGGTGAGTTCTTCAACAACCAGATTGAAAATGCAACAACTGTTGTTTTAAGCAGAACTCAGAATATGAAAGAGGAAAAACTGGAGCTTTGCGTAAAAGAGATTCAGAAATTAAATCCGAAGGCTGCTATTATTACAACACCTTGGGATTCTATTTCCGGAGAGCAGATCCTGAAAGTAATCGAGCAGCAGGATTCTTTGATGCAGGAAATGATGAAAGAGTACGAAGAGCATCATCATGATCACGAGCATGAACATCATCACGACCATGACCACGATCATGAGCATCATCACGACCATGACCACGATCACGAACATGAGCATCACGACGACCATGATCACGATCACGAGCATGAACATCATCACGACCATAACCACGATCACGAGCATGAGCATCATCATGACCATGATCACGACCACGGCGAAGGATGCACCTGTGGATGCCATGACCACGATCATCACCATCACGACCATGATGCAGATGAAGTATTTATCAGCTGGGGCAAAGAGACTCCTCATAAATATACAAAAGAGAAGATCGAGTCTATCCTGAAAACATTCTGCGATACTGAGGACTACGGCATAATTTTACGTGCAAAAGGAATGGTTCCGGCAGAAGACGGCACATGGATCTATTTCGATATGGTTCCGGGCGAGTATGAGCTGCGTGACGGTGAGCCGGATTATACCGGACGTCTCTGTGTCATCGGTACAGATATCGACGAGCATAAATTAGAAGAATTATTTGAACTGAACTAAAAACGGATTCCGATATGGCAGTGCGGTCAGCATTGCTATATCGGAAAAAGTTTTCTTTTGAAACCACGCAGAAAGCAAAAATTACAGAAAAGAGAGAAACGAATAATTATGGATATACCAGTATATTTATTTACCGGTTTTATGGACAGTGGAAAGACTTCCCTAATCACTCAGACCCTTCAGGAGAATGATTTTGGCATCGGCTCCCGCAGTCTGATCATTGCCTGCGAAGACGGCGATGAAGAATACGATGAAGAAGCACTGGCAAAAGACAAAATTACGGTTGTGGCAGTAGAGTCCGAAGAAGAATTTACCGAGGAATATCTGAAAGAGTGTGACGATACCATTAAGCCGGATCAGGTATTTATCGAGTATAACGGTACTTGGGAATCAGCCAAAATTCTGGAAATGAAACTCCCGAAAGGATGGGAAATCGTTCAATCTCTGGCCACCGTAGATGCTTCTACATTTGAACTGTACCTGACAAACATGCGTGCCATGATGATGGAGCAGGTGTTCAATACCGATGTGGTTATTTTTAACCGCTGCACCGATGACACACCGAAAGCAAAATTCCGCAGAACCATCAAGGCTGTAAATCGCCGTGCACAGATCGTATACGAGCGAGAAGATGGTACCATTGATGAGAGTGATGCTGATGAGCTTCCATATGATCTGGATCAGGATGTCATTGAAATCACCGATGCTGACTACGGCATTTTCTATCTGGATGTACAGGACAATCCGCAGAAATACGAAGGCAAAACCATTCGTTTCCTAGGACTTGTATATAGACCGGACAAATTCGGTAAAAAACCGATGATGGTACCAGGACGTTTTGCCATGACCTGCTGTGCAGAGGATATTCAGTTTATCGGTCTGAAATGCAAGTATGACAAAGCAGTGGAGATTCCGCACAAATCCTGGATTTATATAACCGCAGAGATCCACAATGAGTTTGCCAAGGAATATCGTGGAAAAGGCCCGGTTCTGTACGCAAAAGAAGTCGTAAAAGCAGAAGAACCGGAAGACAGTCTTGTATACTTCTCATAAAATGTGAGAAAAATGAGAAAACTGATTGACAAAACTTCAAGAATGTAATAGACTAAAGCACATATAAGAAAACAAGTTGAAACCGTTGAAAAAGAGTAGTAGGCTGGAGACAGTGATGTCGAACCGATTTTCAGAGAGCTGCCGTTGGTGTGAGTGCAGTATGAGGAGAAAGCTGAATGGACTTTTGAGGGCTGCCTGAAATGGATTTGAGAGTAGGGTATGCCGGGAGCCGAACCCGTTATCCAGTCGGTATGTATGAATACGTACATAAAAAGAGTGGGCGTCACGCCAATTTGAGTGGTACCGCGATAATAAATCAGTTTATTACCGTCTCAGGATAAGTTTATCCTGGGACGGTTTTTTTTAATCATGAAACATGAAAAAGAGGAGAGTAAAAAGATGAAAAAGAGATTTTTAGCAATGGCACTTGGATGCGCAATGGCAGTAACAGTTCTGGCAGGCTGCGGTGGTCAGTCAAACGATCAGAAAGATGCAGGAAATACCACTTCTGCAACAGAAGAGGCAGCAGATGGCAAAGTTTATCAGGTAGGAATTGTTCAGTATGTTGACGATGCTTCTTTAAACCAGATCGTAAAAGCTGTAAAAGAAGAGCTGGATGCAAAAGGAAAAGAGCTTGGTGTGACATTTGATTATGCAAATCACACATACAATGGTCAGGCAGATGCAACCGTTATGAACCAGATCGCAAGTGACCTGATCAATGATAACGTAGATGCAATTGTTCCGGTAGCAACACCGGTTGCAATGGTTATGCAGGCAGCAACAGAAGAAACACAGACACCGGTTGTATTTTCTGCAGTATCTGATCCGGTTATCACAGGTCTGGTAGAGAGCATGGATAAACCGGGCAGCAACATCACAGGTACATCTGATATGCTGGATACCGATGCGATCATGGATCTGATGCTGGCGGCACAGCCGGATATCAAAAAAGTAGGTCTGTTATATGACAAAGGACAGGATTCCTCCACACAGCCGATCGCAGATGCAAAAGCATATCTGGATGCGAAAGGAATCGAGTATGTTGAAAAAACAGGAACAACCAACGATGAGGTATCTCTTGCAGCAGACGCGCTGATTGCAGCAGGATGCGAGGCGGTATTTACACCAACTGACAATACCGTTATGACAGCAGAACTTGCAATTTTTGAAAAATTCCAGGATGCAAAAGTTCCACAGTATTGTGGTGCTGATTCCTTCGCATTAAATGGTGCATTCTGCGGATATGGCGTAAATTACGAAGAACTTGGAAAAGCAACAGCAGACATGGTAGTAGATATTCTGGTAAACGGTGCTGATCCGGCAACAACTCCGGTACAGACTATGAACAATGGTATCGCAACCATCAATACAGACACAGCAGAAAAAATCGGTCTGGATTACAGCATGTTTTCTACCATGTGTGAGCAGGTAAAAGAGACTACCACTGCTCAGGAATTTGAATAAAAGCGGGAGCGGAAACTGATTATGTTATCTTCAATTTTTACAGTATCACTTGCACAGAGTGCAATTGAACTTGGATGTATTTATGCGCTGGTTGCGCTGGCGCTGTTTGTATCATTTTCAATTTTAAATATTGCGGATCTTTCCACAGATGGATGTTTTACTTTAGGATGCGCTGTGTGTGCCATGGTAACCCTGCAGGGTCATCCGTTTCTGGGACTTCTGGCAGCGACCGGTGCCGGTGTAATCTCCGGATTTGTAACGGCATTTCTTCAGACCAGACTGGGCGTTGAGTCCATTCTGGCTGGAATTATCGTAAATACCGGTTTGTATACCATCAATATTGCGGTTATGGGATTTTCATCCACCATCAATCTGTTTGCCAACGATACAATTTTCACACTGGCAAAAGACAAAATTGGTGGAAACTGGTATGAAATTATTGCCATTCTGATCGTAATCCTGATCGTGGCAGTTATCCTGATCTGGTTTCTTGGAACGAGACTGGGACTTTCTATCCGGGCAACCGGTGACAATGCCTTTATGGTAAGAGCTTCCTCCATCAGTCCGGTATTTACCATTACCGTTGGACTGTGTGTGGCAAACGCTATGACCGGACTTTCCGGCGGACTGCTGGCTCAGTATCAGAGATCCTGTGATATCAATATCGGAACCGGTCAGGTTACCATCGCTCTGGCGAGTCTGATCATCGGTGAGACACTGGTTGGAAAAGGACATGTGGCAAAACGAATTTTTGGCGTCATCCTTGGAAGCTGCCTGTACCGTTTCATCGTGGCAATTGCACTTCGATTCAATGTCCCGGCAGAATGCCTGAAACTGGTATCATCCATTATCGTAGCAGTAGCGATTTCTCTGCCGTATCTGAAACAGAAAGCGGCGTTTGCAAAGACCAAACGTGCGGCAATCGCAAAAAGAAAACGGGGAGGTAATCTGTAATGCTCCAATTAATCGATATATCAAAAACCTTTAATCCGGGAACGGTAAATGAGAAAAAAGCATTGTCTCATCTGAATCTGGAATTACAGGATGGTGATTTCGCAACCATCATCGGAAGTAATGGTGCCGGAAAATCAACTATGTTCAATGCAATCTGCGGAACATTTTTTGTGGATGAAGGCGCAGTTATTCTGGATGGCAGAGATATTACATATGAAAAAGAACATAAGAGAAGCAAATACATCGGACATCTGTTTCAGGATCCGATGAAAGGCACGGCTCCGAATATGAGCATTGAGGAAAATCTTGCACTGGCTTATCTGAGGGCATCTGCTTCAAGAGGAAAGTTTTTCAGCAGAATTTCTCAGAAAGAAAAACAGATGTTCCGTGAAAAACTTGCTTTACTTGATATGGGACTGGAAGACCGTATGAAAAATCCGGTGGGACTGCTTTCCGGTGGACAGCGTCAGGCACTGACACTTCTGATGGCAACCGTTGTAACACCAAAAATTTTGCTTTTGGATGAGCATACGGCAGCATTGGACCCGGCGACGGCAGAAAAAGTATTGAATCTGACCAAACGGATCGTGGCAGAAAATAAGATCACCTGCCTGATGATCACACATAACATGCAGTCAGCGCTGGATCTTGGCAATCGAACTTTGATGATGAACTCCGGTGAGATCGTGCTGGATGTCAAAGAAGAGGAAAGAAAAGGTCTGACGGTTGCAGATCTGTTGGAAAAATTCAAGGAGGGTGTTGGCGCTCAGCTTGATAATGACCGAATCCTGTTATCATAAATGATCCGAGTGATCGGGAATTTTGTGATTGAGAAGAAAATGAGAGACATAATACAAAAGTAATATTATACAGGAATAGAAGAAAACATAACAAAAACCGGTGTCTGAGCAAAACAGATGCCGGTTTTTATGTAAGAGGAAGTTAAGATTTTCACTCAGAGTAAAAAGCAATTTGGTGAATTTTACATAAGCAATATAATAGAATGTAAGAATGACATAAAGAATAGGAGCAGAAAAAAGAAATCCGGCGTTCTGAAGATCAGAAAACCGGATTTTTTTTTTACAGATATGATAATTCGCTTAAATGAATTATTTAGCAGCTTCTGGTAAAAGAATTACTAACATCTGAGCTGTTGTTGTTCCGATGTTTGTAACGCTCTTTTTAGAGTGCGGTGCGATATGTACGCTGTCGCCTGCCTCAAGAACAGTCTCAACTCCGTCATCGCCTTTGAATAACATTGTTCCTTCTACAATGTAGTAGATGGACTCCATAGCGTTGTCAGCGAACTCTGTGCCGCCGCCGCTTGGAAGGAAGTGAGAAAGACCGTTGATCAGTCTACCACCATCGATATCCTGCGGATCATGAAGTCTGCATAATTTGCACTCTTTGTGTCCTGGTGCCTCATAAGTATAATAAGCATCTTTTTTAGTAATTTTGTAGCCAGCCATAATATAAAACCTTCCTTTCTACCTGACATTTTTTACAAGACATAGTCTACCACCATGTGAGGGAAAAATCAACAATTTTCATGTAAAAAAATAAAAAAGTGTTAGTAGTAATGCACAAAAAGGAAACTGAATTACCGTACAGTAACTTAATAACAATATTGTATGTATTGCATAAAAAAGCGACATGAACTATACTAAACATGATGAATTTGACGAACGGAATTTTAGGTTTATCCGTTTCGCCTTGATCCATCTCAGCTTCTTAATTTAGAAACTGAAATGAGAAAAACCAAAAGGCAAAAAATGAAGGAGGATTTTGGGAAATGGTAAGTTTAAAGAAAGACTTTGTCGACAACATGTTTTCTGTAGAAGGAAAAGTAGCTCTGGTTACAGGTGCAACTGGTGCATTAGGAAAAGTTCTTGCTAAAGCATATGGTTATGCTGGAGCAAAAGTTATGATGACTGGTCGTAACGCAGCTAAATTAGAGGAGCTGGAGGCAGAGTTCAAAGCAGAGGATATCGACTGCGCATACATCACAGCTGATCCTGCAAAAGAGGAAGATGTTGACGCTTTAGTAAAAGGTACAGTTGCTAAATATGGTGAGATCAACATTCTTGCTGTTTGCCACGGATTCAACAAACCACAGAACATCTTAGAGCAGTCCGTAGCTGATTGGCAGTACATCATGGATGCTGACTGCAAATCTGTATACGTTGTTTGCAAATATGTTGCAGAGCAGATGGTTGCTCAGGGCAAAGGCGGTAAAGTTGTAGTTGTTACATCTCAGCGTTCTAAACGTGGTATGGCTGGATACACAGGATACTGTACATCTAAAGGTGGTGCAGACCTTATGGTTTCTTCCATGGCTTGTGACCTTTCCGCTAAATATGGTATCAATGTTAACTCTCTGTGCCCGACAGTATTCCGTAGCGATTTAACAGAGTGGATGTTCGATCCGGAGTCTGCTGTATACCAGAACTTTATGAAACGTGAGCCAATCGGACGTCTGGCTGAGCCGGAAGATTTCGTAGGATATGCTATCTTCCTTTCTTCTGACGCTTCTAACTACATCACAGGCGCTAACTGCGACTGCAGCGGTGGTTACTTAACCTGCTAATTATTGTCTTTGACAATAAACACAGTCATGTAATGTGGCGTACAAAACCATGATTGCAGACTTATTACACAAATTAAGAAGAGCTCCTGCCTGCCACAAGCGGGCGGGCTCTGTAAATGATTAATAAGACGGAGATGCAAAAATAATGAGTGAAATTAAAAATTTCTTAGTATGCGGCGGCGGAATGATGGGAAGCGCAATCGCACAGATCCTTGCAGGACTTGATGATGCAAAGGTTACTGTATATGATGTATTCCCAGTAAACGTAGAAGCAAAAGTTCGCAACAACATGAAACTTCTTGTAGAAAAAGGAATCGTAACAGAGGCAGACGTAGATAACATCGTTTCCAAAATCAGCTTTACACAGGATATGAACGACGAAGGCGTTAAAAACGCACAGATGGTTGTTGAGTGTGTATTAGAGGAGATGGAGATGAAACAGAATCTGTTCGCTCAGTTAGAGGAGTATGTAGCAGATGACTGTATCTTCTGTACAAATACATCCGTTATGAGCCCGACAGAGATTTCTGCAAAATGTAAACACCGTGAGAGACTTTGCGGTACACATTTCTGGAATCCTGCATTCCTGATTCCGTTAGTAGAGGTTGTTAAGACAGATGCTACTACAGATGAGGTTGCCCAGACTGTTATCGACGTTTTAACAGAAGCTGGTAAAAAACCGGTTCTTTGCAAAAAGGATGTTCCGGGATTTATCGCAAACAGAATGCAGCATGCTTTATGGCGTGAGGCTATTTCCATCGTTGAGCGTGGTATCGCAGATGCAAAAACTGTAGATGATGCTTGCAAATACAGCTTTGGTCTGAGACTTCCATACTTACCACCATTAGTAAACTCTGATATGGTAAGCACACAGCTGACATCCAATATCCATAACTATGTATTAAAAGATTTGGAAGACAGACATGATGCTTCTCCATTACTGAAACAGATGCTGGATGAAGGCAAAAACGGTTTCCGTGCAGAGGCAGTAGATGGTGTTCATGAAGGATTCATGAAATATACAGACGAAGAGATCGCAGAGATCAACGGTGGTCTGAATGAGTATCTGATCAAGATGCTTTACAACAAATAAATTTAATTATACAATAACATGGTTCATTCGTATCTTCGGGTAATGTGAAGGTACATGAAATAGACACACTATATTCTATTCAGGAGGATAATAAAAATGGGAAAAGTAGTAGTAGATTTAGCACATCCTTTTAGTGCAGAGATTCCGCGTTGGCCTTACTTTGATAAACCAGAAATCGTAGGCGCACATTCTATGGCTAAAGGTGGCGTTTTAACACAGAGAATTACATGTACAATGCATACAGGTACACACTGTGATGCACCACGTCACGTTATGGAGTATGAGTTCGATGGCAGACGTGCTCGTTACACACATGAGATGCCGGCTGATGCTTACGCTGGACAGGCTATCGTTTTCAAAATCGATATCGAGCCTTGGGGACTGATCACAGACAAACATCTTGATGCATGTATGAAAGAGTACGGCCTTAAAGATGGTGATCTGAAAGGAAAAATCCTTTGCCTGAACTCTGGAATGCATCGTTACTTCGATGATTCTAAAGCTTACTATCATTATGCAGCTGGTACAGGTATCGACGCTGGTAAATGGTTTGTAAAACAGGGCGTTAAATGTGTAGCTATGGACGGACAGGCTCTGGATCATCCGCTTCACACAGCTATGGGTAACAACGGTATGACAAGAATGAATCTTCTTGGCGCTACAGGTAAAACAATCGTTGAAGAGTACAAAGAGCTCTTTGGTGAGGAAGCTTACGCTGAGTTCGATAAATTCGAGTACATCCGTATCCATGGACAGGAAGCATATGATGAGAAATTTGGCGAGTTAGAGAACCTTGGTGTATGGGGAACTTGGGAGCCATGTCATAAAGAGATGCTTGGTCATGGTATTGTTGGTGTTGAGAACCTTGGTGGTGATCTTGATAAGATCGTTCCAGGTAAATGGTTCGACTTCCACTGCTACCCAATCAGATGGTACATGGGCGATGGCTCTATGGCTCATCCGGTTGCTTACGTTGACGAAGAGAACATTGATCCGACAGTTCCAGATAGAAAATACAAATACTGTGGAACAGGTTACGGCGATGCTGAAGAGTATGGTCTTAGCTGCCTTGACTACATCCAGAGACTGTTCAATCGCAACAAATAATTCTGGCTGGAATTACCAAATGATATAAAATAAGCCCATTGCAGCAATGCAGTGGGCTTATTCAGAGCTTATAAAATAGAGATATATTGTCAAATTTTTCAAAAGTTGCTATGTCAATGTCTTGACATTCGACCAGACATGACATAAAATTTAAATGTATGAATTTATACCATATAAATAAGAAATGAGGGAATGAAAAATGGCAAAGAAAACAATTATCACAGCAGCAGTAACTGGCGCATGGCCAAAAAAAGAGAACAACCCGAACGTTCCAATGACTCCACAGGAGATCGCTGATGACGTATACGCATGCTGGAAAGCAGGCGCTGCAATCGCTCATCTTCATATGAGAGATGATGAAGGAAATGGAACAATGGATACAGCTAAATTCGAAGAGACTGTAAACCTGATCCACACAAAATATCCGGATTGCGATATCATCCTGAACCTTACAACATCTGGAGATATCCACGCTGATGACGAGATCCGTGTTGCTCATGTTAAAAAATTAAAACCAGAGATGGCTTCTTATGACTGTGGTTCTATGAACTGGTTAAACAGTGGATTATTCATCAACTCCCCGAAATTCTTAACAGATTGTGGTCTGTTATTCCAGGAGACAAATACAAAACCAGAGATCGAAGCATTTGATCCGGGTATGATCGGAAACGCTGCTTACTATATCAAAAAAGGCGTTCTGAAAACACCTGTACACTTCCAGTTCTGCATGGGATGTGCAAATGGTATCCCGGGAACAATGAAAAACCTGATCTTCATGAAAGAGACAGCTGATGAGTTAGTAGGAAAAGGAAACTACACATGGTCCTGCTTCGGTGTTGGACACAGCGCAATGGAGATGCTGTACGGTGCAGTAGCACTTGGCGGCGGAATCCGTGTAGGTATGGAAGACAACGTAATGTACGCTAAAGGACAGCTTGCAGAGAGCAACGTTCAGTTCGTAGAGAGAGCTGCTCGTGTAATCAGAGAGTATGGTAACGAAGTTGCTACACCGGCTGAGGCACGTGAGATGCTTGGTTTAACAGCTAAATAATAGGAGGCTTCTTTATGACCTGGGGAGCTTTATACATGTATTATCATTGTCCAAAATGCGGAATGAAATTCGAATACGCACTGGATGTCATGACTGAGTTTGGTGATGAGTTCGGTTTCTGTCCGGAATGCCATGTGATGGGTGTCTATGAAAAAGAAGGTGCCCGTCAGAAGGATGACAATGATTACTTTGAAGTAGAGTAATAGAAAAGACACGATCAGAATCAGAAATGGTTTTGACCGTGT
>ERZ772854.382-NODE-382-length-53715-cov-5.433899_pt1 | contig 53715 bp, 54 predicted proteins | sample MGYA00580844_ERZ772854 | MGnify/ENA primary metagenome ERZ772854 (study PRJEB29015, sample SAMEA2737727) | human gut metagenome | biome: human gut; feature: human-associated habitat; material: faeces | place: China | collected 2012 ...
CCATAGCCGAATGTAGCGAGAGCGTGCCTTCGTGTAATGTTTCATTTGCATATACATTACAGAAATTCAAGTGTTTTGCAATTACCTATTAAAACCTCTTATCTGTTCCTACCTAACTTTTTGATTATATCATCTTTTCCTATATTTAACAATCCTTTTTTCCAGACAGCAAAAACAGACAGACCTGTATGAGATCTGCCTGTTCTCCTGCATTATCGATTCTGCTGCTTTATTTCTTTAATGAACTGATTCCGCTCCACTTCTGATCTTTCTCAGAAATAATCAGGTCTTCTTTTGTCATTCCTTCCGGCATCGGCCATTTTACACCGATTTCAGGATCATCCCATTTTAAACCGCCTTCATCATTTGGATGATAGAAATCGGTACATTTATAGGCAAATTCTGCGGAATCTGAAAGTACTACAAATCCGTGTGCAAAGTTCTTCGGAATGAAGAACTGCTTTTTATTCTCTGCGGAAAGAAGTACACCATACCACTGTCCATATGTCTTTGAACCCGGTCTTAAATCCACTGCCACATCAAATACTTCACCACTTACGACTCTTACCAGTTTATCCTGTGGGAAGTTAATCTGGAAATGCAGGCCACGGAGAACACCTTTTTTAGAACTTGACTGGTTGTCCTGTACGAACTCCTGGTCGATGCCTGCTGCCTTATAATCATTATAATTATAAGTTTCCATAAAGTATCCTCTTTCATCTCCGAATACTGCCGGTGTAATTACCTTTAATCCTTCGATTTCACATGTTTCAACTGTTATCTTTCCCATGACATTTCTTCCTTTCCTGTTTCTTATAATCCGTTTGCAATATCTGTAAGATACTGTCCGTATTCTGTCTTCATCAGAGGTTTTGCAAGTTCAAGAAGCTGCTCCCTGTCGATGAATCCTCTCTTATATGCAATCTCTTCGATACAGGAAATGTAAAGTCCCTGTCTCTTCTGGAAAGCGGATACGAAATCCGCTGCAGCAAGAAGCATATCGTGATTTCCGGTATCAAGCCATGCAAATCCACGTCCGAGTGTTTCTACATGAAGATTTCCTCTTCTTAAATATTCATTGTTTACGGATGTAATTTCGATTTCTCCTCTTGCGGAAGGTTTTACGTTCTTAGCAATCTCTACTACATCGTTATCATAGAAGTACAATCCCGGAACTGCATAGTTTGACTTTGGATTTTCCGGTTTTTCTTCGATGGAAAGTGCCTTTCCTGTCTCGTCAAATTCTACCACGCCATATTCTCTCGGATCTTTTACATAGTAACCAAAGATAGTTGCACCTTCTTTTCTCTCGGCTGCTCTCTTTAATACCTGTGAAAAGCTCTGTCCGTAGAAGATGTTATCGCCAAGTACAAGTGCCACATTGTCGCTGCCAATGAATGATTCGCCAATGATGAATGCATCTGCAAGTCCTCTCGGGCTTTCCTGTACGGCATACTGGATATCCATGCCGAGCTGGGAACCATCCTGGAGAAGCTCCTTAAATACCGGTAAATCCCTCGGTGTGGAGATAATCAGTACCTCGCGGATTCCTGCAAGCATCAGGGTTGATAATGGATAATAAATCATCGGTTTGTCATATACCGGCATAATCTGTTTTGAAATTGCCTTTGTCAGCGGATACAGACGTGTTCCTGAACCGCCAGCTAAAATAATACCTTTCATGGTTCTACCTCTCTTCTTTATTGATTCAGATTCAAATAGTTTTCTCTTACTCTTCTATTCTAAAAGATTACCTTACGTCACCTTCAAGTACTTTTTTTATTTAATAATATGTCACTGCAATCACCTGATAGGTTGCATTCATGGCTATTGCAAAGTACATCAGGCAGACTGCCATAACCAGCGGTTTTCTTGCTTTCTCCGGAAAGAGACGGATGATACCGGACAGTCCCGCCGTGATAAACACAGCAAGTGGAATCCACATCGGCAGGCAATATCTTCCCTGTGGCTGGAAATCATTGAAATAGGAATAGTATACACTGATTCCGACGGTAATGATGATACTTCCAACCAATGCAATATGAAACAGTACTTTCTGCTTTACTTCATAGATTTCACGAATCTTCTTTGTAAATACATTTCCCGCAATTCCTGCAACGAACAGCACTTTTACAATAATATAAGATACAGCTGGAAGTGCTACCAGAAACCAGCCGAATCTTCCAATAAAGCCGTCCACACTATAATGAATCCATCCCATTTCTTTCAGCATATAGCCAAGGGAATATCCCATCTTAGATGGTGTCTGCCGGTTATGCGGCTTTAATTCCTCCACGGCATGAAGTTCTCCGCATTTTCTGCTGGCAGTAAGTCCCAGAATATCCCCGTCATAGATAATATAACTCCGGATAAACCACCATCCTGCTACAATCAGTACTGCAAGAACTACCCAGCCGATTCTCTTTGCAAGAAAGATTCCTTTCTTCTCGATCTCTTTGTCCGTCAGAACAGATAAAACGCAAAATACCGCCGCCATCAGAATAACACCATAGGCATTATAGTAGGACAACAGACAGATTCCGATTCCCACACCAAGAAAAATTGTTGACCGGAAAGACCATTTCTTTTCATTTCCTTCGAGAATGGCATAAATAATCCATGCCACGGAAAAGATACAGAGTGCATCACAGTTCACATAAGCGGAGATAAAAATAAACTGTGGCAGCAATGTAACCAGTATAATGAACATCCAGCTATAAATTCCACGAAACAGCTTCTTGCCGATGCGGATAGTGAAATATGCTGTTCCCACCGAGAAGAACACACTTGCCATTCTCGCTGCAAGCTGGATTGCCTGCAAGTCAGTGGTAAAGATAGATGTGATCTTCATAAACACTGCACTGACCATATAACTTAAGATCGGAGTAAATGCATAGGAAATTCCCCAGGCATCATCCATAACATACGGTGTATCACCTTTTGGCAGCTTTCCAAACTGATAAATATAATCCGGTATTTTATAACGGAACGGTTCATCCGGACATTCGCCAAACGGAATCAGAATTGCCCACATGGTATACAGAATAAATACCGATATCAGAAACAGAATTTCTATTTTGGTATCTCTGCTAATCGTTACTTTCTTCATCTTCCACATCCTTTTTCGTAATAAGTAAAATCGCAAATGCCGCAACGGCACAGTTAAGCAGTATCGTCAATATCTTTGCCGCACGCGGGATATCACTCGCATATCCCAAACCGGTTACGAGTCTCAGTACAAACAAAATAACAGCCAATGACACAATTCGGAATGTACTGACAGAATTTTTTACAAAAACTGCAAACAGGATAACTCCCGTAACAGCCATTACCACAAGGGATGCCATCAGATAATCCCTGAGCCACTCCCTGGCAGAAGCTGCTTCCAACGGATTTACCAGGATTCCCGTTATCTTCAGCACAGTCGGTCCTGATGGATTCACATGGATATCCCGGAATACGATTTTCAGTTTTTTTACATCTTTCTTTATTACAACTGTAAAATTATCCTGAGACAGTTCTACTGATTCTACACTTTGATATCCGGTTCCATTATCGTACTGAAATTCGATTCCCCCACAGAATGTCAGGGAAAGATCCGATGCAATCTGTACGGCATCCACATATCCCTGCACATCCTTCAGCACGATCTGCGGATTTTCTCCGGTTACTTCCAGATAATCTCCCTTATCTTCACAGTCCGTAAGCTCAAATGAAGTATAATTATTCCACTCTGCACTCTCATAATTGTCCTTACCCGACATGGAAATAATGCGTATATTTCTGCTATTAATCAGATACATACATACAATTTCCACGACAAGAAGTACAAGAAACAGCACTGCGATTTTTATTTTATTTCTATTTTTTCTGATTTCCATATATTCCTTAACCTTAAACAGATGTTTTTTCCTCTTTGTCATCATTTAATATCTGTCTGACTACATACAGTGGTCTATTCTTTACCTGCATGAAGATATTTCCAACATAGATACCCACCAGACCTGTTACCATGATAATCATTCCGCCTATCAGACAGTTGACAGCTACGATACTTGTCCATCCGGCTGTTACATGATTGACAAAATGATTAATTATCAGCCAGATAATTGCCACAAAGGATAAAAATGTCATGACAAATCCCAGTTCAACTGTCATCTTTAATAATTTATCCGACTGGGAAGTCAGAATCTCGCCTGCCATCTTAAAACGCTTCTTCATATCATAGGAAGACTTTCCTTCCTTACGCGGATCATGCTCCACATCAATAGCGGTCTGCTTAAATCCAAGCCATTTTACATAGATAACAAATGCCCGGTGTAATTCACGCATTTTACAGTAATTGTCAATAACCATTCTCTTGCTGATACTGAAATTGCAAATCGCCGGATCATAATAGCCATCGGAGGCAAAAGAATAAATCTTATAAAATACCTTTGAAACCAGCACCTTTAAGAAGGAATCCTTGCGGTTCTTTCTTCTGGCGAAGACTACGTCATAGCCTTCCTGTGCCTTATTGTACAGGTTAATGATTTCCTCCGGGCGATCCTGCAAATCACAGTCCATAACCACAACCCAGTCTCCGGTACTGTAATCAAGTCCTGCCGTAATTGCCTTAATCTGGCCGAAATTACGTGCCATCTCTATTCCCTTTACACGGGAATCTTCCTTGCACAGCTCCTCAATTACTTCCCAGGAATTCTGCGGACAGTTATCATTTACTAATATAATTTCAAATTCATTACAAATCTGTTCCAATGACTGGCATAATCTTGTATAAAGCTCCCTCAGGGCAGCTTTACAGCCATACACCGGTACTACAACTGAAATATCCATTTTCTCTTTCCTTTCGTACTAACAGTAAAAAACAAAAATTCCTGCAAGAATCAGCAGATTTCCCAACAGCTTCTTTTTGGTAATCTTCTCATGAAAGAAAATAAAGCTTAGAAACATGATTAAGATATAACCCAATGACTCAATGACAGGCCCGTTTTTGTATGCAACTTCCCTGTATGCCAGTATTGTCAGAATGGTTGAACCCACCATCATGGCATAACCGATGATTACATAGGGATTTAAATATTCCTTAAGAAAGGAATCATATTGCTTTTTTGCACTTTTCTTTAATAATATCTGTGAAAATGATGCAATTAACACAGATAAAAACAACAATATCCAGTATCCATTAATTTCCATCGTTATTTACAATAATTGTACCAATAATTACAATTATGACTCCTATAATATTTTTTATACTGATTTCTTCCTGAAAAAATAAAACAGCCCAGAGCATGGACCACAATAATGCCAGGGAACGGTTTGCGTATGCCACCGATAAATCAATCCGCTTGATAATCTGCTGCCACAAAATGGCATAGATTCCTAAAATAAAAATTTCAAGCCCATAAAACAAAATAAATTTCAGAGATAGGAATCCTGTCCCTGAAGCAAATTTTGCTGCTACACCTGATAATGTATAAATCATTACAATTCCCTGAAGAAGCAACAGCATCTTCAGGGATAATTTTTTCTTCTTATCTTCCATTACTCTAAAATCTCCTCCGCTTCGGCTCTTGTATCACATGCCGCAATAAAGTAACCGAATCTTGTGGAACTGTCCACGACTTCGTGTTCGCCGACCGGTTCGATCTCACTTACAAAATACAGAATCTCCGATTTTTCTTTCTGGATTTTCTGCAGCACTTCCAGATCCTTCTTTGTGAAAATAAACCGGATTACCGCATACTTCGGCTCTCTGACCGGTTCAAAGGAAGGCTCTTTCCCCAGTGCGGTTTCAATGACCATCTGTACAAAATCATGTCCGGTTGAAATCTTTACCAAATCAGAACCGATGCAGTCACCGCCCATTCTGGATCCAATCTCAATAATTTTAACATTTCCTTCTGCATCCATCTTAAATTCGGAATGCGATGCTCCGTTTTCAATCTTTAACGCATCGAGTGCCTGGAAAATCTGTCCAATTACCTTATCTTCTTTTCCTTCCGGTAATTTTGCCGGTTCCAGATGTCCGGTCTCAATGAAATGCGGTGCTCCTGTGGTATATTTCTTCGTAACCGCAAGGAAATGATGTTTTCCTTTATAGGAAATGCATTCACAACTGTATTCTTCCCCTTCCAGGTACTCTTCGATAATCGCCTTTTTCTGGAATGAATTTTCCACGGAATCCTTTATTGCTGCCGGAAGCTCCTCAAATGAAGAAATCTTGTTGATTCCTCTGCTGCCGGAACGATCCGTCGGTTTTACAATCACAGGATAGGACATTTCCTTTGCCTCGGATAAATCCTGACCTTCTTCTGCAACCATAAACTTCGGTGTCGGTACGCCTGCTTTTGCAAATGCCTGACGCATCAGGTATTTATTGGTTGAAATCTCTATGCTTTCCCTGGAATTATGCACCAGTCCGAGACCTTCTGCCACATACTGCACCGTGATATTTGCAAGGTCAGAAGCAATGGTAACCACTGCTTCCGGCTGAATCTCACGGCATTTTTCCAGAATTTCTTCTTTTTCCACGATACTGATTGGATAAAAATAATCTGCTGTTTTTTCACCGATCGATCCGTCCTGCCATGCAAAAACATGTGTTTCAAATCCCATCTCTTTTGCTTTTAAAATCAATGGATTCTGAAAGCTGTTTGCTCCGATAATCGCTATTTTTCTCATGACTTTCTCCTATTTATCCTTTAAACGGCTGGAAATAAATGCATCCCATTTTCCACTTTCAAGTTCTTTCTTATAATCTTCCATGATTTCATGATAAGACTGGTATTCCGGAACAAATCCGAAATCTTCTTTTGCCTTTGTCATGTCAAAGAGGAAGGACGGCGTATTGTTCTTCTTTTCCGGACAATATACGATCTGTGATTTCTTTTCGCCGCCAAAAACATCAATTACAGCCTTTACCTGATCCTCGAGGGAAAGTTCTGTTCCGGATGTCATATTATACAGACCATAGGTCTTATCACTTCTGATTGCCAGTACAAATGCTCTCGCAACATCTTTTACATAGATAATATCTCTTGTAATCTGCGGATCTCCCCAGATTTCAATATCTTTTCCGTTTTCTGCATTTTCAATAAAGGTCTGGATGCCTGTCTTGTAATATTTTCCGTTTACATAGATTTCAGAATGAGGTCCTACTCCATATACCGGCGGCAGACGGAACCAGGCACATTGCATGCCATGCTGTTCATTATAGTATTCCATCATGTCATTTGCCGCATTTTTGGAAATAACGTATACCGCATGATCGCCTGTATAACGGAAGTTTCTCGGCTCGTCCTCTTTCAGTGCAACCCCTTTTTTCCAGGAATTAAACACATCGGCATAAGAACTTGTCGCAATTAATTTGCGGATCTTGTTCTTTCTGCAATACTCCAGTACATTAATCGTGCCAATAACATTGATTCTGATATAATCATCTGCATTTTCATCATTCTCAATATCTACTTTTGCATTTGCAGGAAGTAAACCTGCAAGCAGAATAACACCTTCTACATTTTCTGTCGGAAGCTTATCAAAATCTTCCTTTTTGGAAATATCAAGATTTACGCAGTCTACACCTTTTTTCTTAAGCATATCCGCCATAACAGGATTTCTTCCCGTTGCTAAAACCTCATATCCTTCTTCCAGGAATTTATCCACGGTATACATTCCGATAAACCCTGTTGCTCCAATAATTATTATCATTTGCTGACCCTCCGAATCTCCTGTTTTATTTATAAAATTCCTTTATCTTCTCAATTACACATTCTACGTCTTCATCCGTCAGTGCATAGTGCATCGGCAGACGCATAAGTCTTTCGCTTTCCTTCGTAGTATATCTGTCCTCGCCGTGGAATCTTCCGTATTTGATTCCGGCAGGTGCCGTGTGCAGCGGAATGTAATGGAATACTGTCTGAATCTCATTTTCCTTCAGATATTTAATCAGTTCCGTACGTTCCTGCAGATCCTTTGCTTTCATAAAGAACATATGCGCGTTATGCTTACATCCTTCCGGAATTACCTGAAGTTCAATCTTTCCCTCATCCTTTAATTCTTTCAGGCCTTCATAGTATTTATCCCAGATGGCAAGTCTTCTGTCATTGATTTTATCAGCCACTTCGAGCTGTGCATACAAATATGCGGCATTCAGATCGCTCGGAAGATAGGAAGATCCCTTTTCTACCCAGGTATATTTGTCGATCTGTCCGCGGAAGAACTTGCTTCTGTTTGTTCCCTTTTCACGCATAATCTCTGCATTTTCCACATTTTCCTCATCACGTATCAGTAATGCACCGCCCTCTCCCATGCTGTAATTCTTTGTTTCATGGAAGCTGAAGCAGCCGTAATCACCGATTGTTCCAAGTGCCTTGCCCTTGTATTCGGACATGATGCCCTGTGCCGCATCTTCGATTACAAGAAGATTATGCTTCTTTGCAATCTCCATGATCTTGTCCATCTCGCAGCTTACACCTGCATAATGAACCGGTACGATGGCTCTTGTCTTTTCCGTAATGGCATCTTCTATCAGGTTCTCATCAATATTCATTGTATCCGGACGGATATCTACAAATACTGCTTTTGCACCGCGAAGTACGAATGCATCCGCTGTGGACACAAAGGTATATGCCGGCATGATAACTTCATCGCCTTCTTTGATATCTGCCAGTAAAGCTGCCAGTTCTGTCGCGTGTGTACAGGAAGTAGTCAGCAGTGCCTTCTTTGTCCCTGTTTTTTCTTCTATCCACTGATTACATTTCTTTGTGAACATACCATCTCCACAAATTTTCTTGTTTTCTATCGCTTCCTTCATGTAATCTGTTTCTTTTCCTATATACAATGGAACATTAAAATCAATCATAACTTTCCTCTCTCTATCATTCTGACCAATAAGCTCTTTTCTCGTGTATGATACTACTTTCTTTGTTTTTTGTCAATGTTTTTAGATTTCACTGCTCTTCCCGGCTCTCCTCAATTTCCCTGTAATGTTCCATTGCATTGAGTCTGCTGTCCGAACAGTAGGTATCCTCCACCACAAAACTGTCCTCGAGCTTTTTATCCGCAATGCCGCATTTTACTGCCGCATGAATCAGTTCTTCCATGAAAGTCTTTTCCAGTTCTGCCTGCAGTGCCTTTTCGCCGCATAATCCGTAAAAGTCCTCCACATACTGTCTGATTCCTTCCTGGATTTTCTGTATCTGCGGGGTATATTGCTGGTTTACCTCTTCGGTGTAAACCGGTTTCTGGTTTTCATCCATATGGACAAACTGTCCTGCCGGTGCGATCAGCACACTTTCCAGCAGAAGATGATATCTGTGAATCCAGGAATCCGAGTATTCCTGTCTGGTATCTGCATCAATATAATATCCTTCGATGGTATTTCCGGCAATCTTTAATGGTCTCTTCTTTGCATCCGTTGCAAAATAGATCCCCGGATAAGTATCTTTGGTAAGCTTCGATAAATAATACTGGATGCTTCCACTGTATCCGATATCGGATACCATAAGCTTTCCGGTATTATGTCCGGCAATTCCATTATAATATCTGAGATATGCTTCCCTTTCCTTTTCTGCCTCAGCAAAAATTTCCGGATAATATTTCCCGATCTTCTTCTGAATGATGCTCTTCTGCTCCGGAAGTTCCACTTCCAGCTCTTCCGCCTGCGGATCGGTTATTCCAAACCGGCTGTGCAGGAGATTTCCAAAACTGCCGCGGTAATAGATATCCAGTAACCCGGTAATATCTTCCTGTGTTTCTATGGAAGCCACGGATAAGGATCTTCTCGAAGTCAGAAGATAATCGCCTCGGATTTTCTGCAATGCCAAAACTTTCTCCTGCATGACTTTATAAATATTCTGTAGTACATATCCTTCCCTTGCAAAGAACAGAATCTGCTCTGTCCCTGCTTTTACCGCTTCCCGGCACAAATGATTCATATATCCGGTAATGACCGGTCCGAAAATGCTGTAGCCAAATTCTTTCTCATCGGTAATCTTTAATTCAAACCCGGTCGGATTCATCCGGAACGGATTGGTAAAAAGTTTCTTTACCACCAGACCGGAAGCGATGGAATCCAGAGGCCCGCGGATGGAATTAAAACTGTAAAATTCGCCAATGCCGGAACATTCAAACAAATCTTTTCCCGACATGATATGGTAATTGTGCAGCCGGTAATCTCCACAGATCTGGATATCCGACACCTCGTTATCCCCAATATGCATCAGGGATTCACCATATTTCTCTTTCAGAGCCTTCCACACACCGCCATTGTCCTTACGCAGGTTTGTCTCGGAGGAAAGCCAGATTTCCTCACAGGTAATGCCGCACATCTGCAGGATTTTTTCGATATCCTGTCTGCGCATATACATATCCGTAACGATAATACATTTCTTATGCTTCTTCTCTTTCAGATAGCGGTAAAGCTCCACAACCTCTTTACGCGGGGATAAGAATTTCATCTCCGTGTTTAATTCCGTTTCCATCATCACTTTGCAGTCATCCGCAGAATATTTTGACATCTGTTCCAGTTCCCGGTAAATGTCATCCAGATCCGGATCTTCGGACGGACGTTTTACCCGGCAGTTCATCTCGGCTTCTTTGCGTAACTGCTTAAATGGAATCCCGGAATATTTCTCTTCCAGCTCCATTTCCATAAAGTCAAACAAATCATCCGGCCTTGCAATGCTGCGCTCCACCAGGGTATCAAAAACATCAAACGAGATAATATCGTATTGCTCCGCCTGAAGCTTCATATCTTCAAAGCTCTTTGCATCGTACTGATTAAAATTCTTTTTGCCGTGATTATAGGTAAATTCCCCGGTCGTTTCATCAAAAATCAGGGTGTTGAATCCATTATAGCGGCAGACTGGAACCAAACATCTCTCGAACGCGTGTGCGATTGTTCCATCCGTCTGTCCCTTCTCTTCCGGAAACTCAGAAACTTTTATTCCTGCATCAAAGAACTGGTGCAGAGCTTCTGTTCTTGCCCAGAACATCGTTCCCATCGGATATTCGATGTACTTGCGATCCGGGATATAGCCAACCCCGATGCGCTGCAGCAGTGTATTTCTTGCCGCCGTATTCTGAAGCCAGGTATGTCCCCAGTACGGCATTCCCGGATAAGTCTCCGGATAAATCATGCCTATCTTGTCCCCTTCTTCAAACCAGTAAAAGATACTTTTGATTAAGGTTTCACTTCCAAACAGATGGTTTAACAAATGTTTTCTCCAGTCCATCTGCTCATTTCCGGTAAACAATGATTTTTTGCTGTGTACATGACAGCAGTAGTCATATTGCAGCATCTCCTGTCCGAATACGGATATAAACGGTGACACGTCCCTTCCCCTGTTCTCCACCTGCTTAATCGTAATCTTTGAAACATTCCGGATTTTTTCCGCCTTTCTGCGTACTTCATCCTCAAACGACTGATCCATCACGGAAATATACAGATCAAACGGATATGGCATATGATTAAAGTATTTTACAAATTCGTCCATCAGATCCACATAGAATAAATGCAGCTGAATCGCTATTTTTCCGGAAAAGGTGAATTTCTTAAGCTGTGCATCGCTTATCTTTACCTTGCCCTTTTTCATGCTTTTTGCATGGATATAAGCCCACTGCTGATAGGAAGGAGTATTCTTAAACAGCGGGCCGAATACTTTATAAAATGCATTTTTGGCTTTTATTTTGGCTTCCTTATCCACGGGAAGTTTCAGATATACCTTTTTCAGTCCGTGGAAAACCTTCTGGACCACTGCGTTTTTACCCATTATTCCGCCCTCTTTCCAATATTTTTTTATTTAAGCGGAACAGAAAAACAGTTGCCGCAAGTGTGACAATCATACAGAGAAGAAATGCAAGTATCACATCCGAACTTTGCAATACCTTTCCTGTGAATTTCTGCAGAATCTGTGCCTGTACAAAATGATGTGTCAGGAAAATACCATATGTATAACGGTTCACAAAGCTGCTTATTTTCTCAATGACAGGACCTTTTACCGGGTTCAGGCACCAGGAAAGGAAACAGAATGCTGCGATTCCCACTACTTCTGTCTTTAAGACTGCGTTCGTATTTACAAGACTGTCACTGCATATGGCTGCAAGTATCAGGACAAATGCGCCCGCAAGTCCGAGCCACCACTTCGGTGTCCGGATTACTTTGATAAAGAACATACCGAATACAAATTCCGGAAGTCTTGATAAAAAGAAGCACTCCAGAGGCATCGGACTGTTCCATATCTTTAACAGCACGAAAAACAGTACGATAACTGCCCCAAACGTCAGATACGGTGACTTTTTGATGCCACTTCTTAATACTGGGAATACAAGATATAATAAAACAATAACACTTAAGAACCATTCACCGACCATATAAAAGTTCGGACCAAACCAGAGCATATTTCCGTCACAGCCAAGAATACTGTATATAATTCTTGCCTTTGGAATCCCCTGGTTCATGCCGGCATTTTCATAGAAGGTAATGAAAAATGCAAACAGATAAGTCAGCCAGAATAATGGGTAAATTCCCTTTAAACGCTTGATAATATAAGTCTTTATGTCGATTTTTTCTTCATAGACATACATCAGTGCCGCACCACTGACAATAAAAAAGAGGGTCACTCCAAAGCTTCCAAGATACACGGAGAAAACGGTATCCGGCAGTATTTTAAAATCAAATCCGACACCGGCAGCTTCCAGTGATCGTGTAAAATGACACACAAACACGCAAAGCATTGCGATTAATTTGATCAAATCAAAATATAAGATTCTTTCTCTCTGACTCTTTCCCATAAAAATATCCTCCGGTTTTACCTGTGCAATGTGTTCTTAATTTTCTCATGTGCACGCCATGTCTTTGTATTGATAATTGTCTGATACTGGATTTCAAGCTGATCATGTCTTGCACTTAAATCTTTCAGATCCCGCTCCAGATTCTGTACGGTCTCCACAGACTTCTTCCATTCATTTGCGCAGTTCAGCCATTCTGCCTTTGCACTCTCTAATTCTTTCTCAAGATTTTCATTTGCCTGTAATGCGGCTCTCCAGTTCTGCTCACATTCTTTGTTTGCCTGTACAGACTTCGCCCATTCATCGGCACATTTCTGCCACTCTGCTTTCGCATTCTTTAATTTCTCTTCGAGATCCTGATTAGCAGCAACGGCAGCTTTCCAGTTATCCGCACATTTTTCCCATTCTTTCATCACTTCATCGATCTTACGGATATTCTTCAGGCAGCAATACTTATCCTTTGCATAACTTCTTCCCTGTTCATCCGATATAACATAATCATAGAAGTGGCAGTAGCTCTGATCTAAGACTTCCTCACTGCTTTCAATTCCCAGAAATTCCATTACCTTATGGAATGGATAAAACTGCTCCAGTTCCGGATTGTGCATATATCCGTCCCGGATGCAGTGATAAACAGCCAGATCTTTTGGAATCTTAAATTCCATAACCCATTCATAATCGATAAAATACGGTGTATCGTCTTTGAGTATGATATTGCTTGCGATTGCATCAAAGTTCGCATAGACTAACCCTTTTTTTCCGGTATAGCCGTCCGCATCTCCAAACCACTTTTCAAATTCCGCACCTGCCTCAAACACACAGGAGTTCTTTGCATCACCGCAAATCAGCTGCCTATGGTATGTTAAAAGATCTTCATAAGCTGCCGTATCCCCGCTTCGTGCAATCCTTCCATAGCGGTCGGACAGATTTTCTCCCTCGATAAAGGCGAATTCCACACCATCGCCTTGTTTCCGGACAGGGCACATCTCCACCTCAGAATAATATTCCTTCAGGCGGTCATAAAACAGCTGCATTTTTTCGATATGCTCTTTCCCTTCTGGAAAAATGGCTTCTTTATAAACGGTCTTTTTCCCTTCTTCGTTTACAACTTCCGTTCTGATACTGAATCTGCGATTTCTTTCATCACTATATTTTAAGTAATTTAATTTCATAGATTAACTCCTTACCGCCTCAATTAAAAATGAATTTGCAAAGTATTTTAATTCTTCTGTCCCCTTCAGGCTCTTGAATGCCTTTAACTGGTCAAAACATACCAGCACATCGGAATCATAATTATTTCTGGATGAAAAATCCACCTCATACTTCATCAGTGCATTTTCATCGTAAATTGCCTGCGGTAATTTATAATCCGGAAATGGAAATGCGAACGCAAGCTTCTGATATCCACATTTGTTTAACAGTGTCCGGATCTCGGAATAGGAAAATGTCCGGATTCTGTTTTCATTTTCATATCCCTCGATTCCCACAAATGGCTTTGCAAGATGATCTTCGTTGTATCCGGCAAAATACTTCATGCCAAGCCGGTTTTCGATGGCGATATAGAGTTTTCCGTTTTCTTTCAGGCATTCCCCGATTTTATTTAAAAATGCCTCGAACGGGTTCTTATCCTCGATATAATATCCTGCATATTCCAGTACACCGATTAATGTGATGACATCATATTTCTTGGTAATCGGAATATCCTGAAAGTTACCGACAAAGATTTCAATATTGTCACAATCCTTATGTCTGTGTGCATTGACAAGGGAACGTCTTTTTGACAGTTCGATGCAATCCACTTTTTTTGCCTTTGCTGCCAATGCTCCCGTAATCGCACCCATTCCGGCACCTACTTCAAGCACTTCATCCGTATCCTGTATCTCCATCGGCTCTGCGATGTTTTCTCTCTGTCTGCTTAAATGATATAAAATCGGCCAGTTATCAAACCTTTTATCTGTATAACGGTAACTGTCACTTTCCTGAACCATGTCTAAGATCACATTTTCTATATCACCGTCACTGTATAAATCTTTTCCTTTATAATAGTCATAATTCATCGTGACTTTTCCTATTTTTTCTATCATCAGCACTTTCCTTCCATTAATATCAATTATCCCTTAAACTCTCTTCCCCGCAAATGAAAATAATATTTCTTTCCCTTTAAATATATTTTCTCCGGAAGAACTTTTTTTAATCTTCTTTTTGTTCTTGCTTTCCAGTTATTATCAATAACAGGCGGCTGTGGCGGCTGCTCTAATATATTATTCTTTACCCGGTCAGCCACAACACTGTGATAATTTGCACCATACTTGTCAAATACGGCTTTGTTTAATTCCCTCATCATATAATCAGAATTTGTGATATCAACTGCTGCATATTCATTACTGTACAGTGTTCCGGTGTAATATCTCATTCCCTGCACAATAAACGGCAATGCGATGTAAAATACATCATCTTCCACCGGTTCTTTCAATGCCTCTGTCATGCTGTCACTGCACAGGCAGTCAGCCTTTATCATTACTGCTCCTTCGGTTGGAATCAGCGGTGCAATCTCTTTCTTCTTATTTACCCTGACCGCGATACGCTCTAAATATTCACTGACCTTCTCATAATTTCCTGCCCATCCGTCCGCATATTTTGCGAAAAACTCTCCGAAATCAGGCACCGGCGGTATGCCAAGTCCCATCCGGGGATTTTCCAGGAAGGTATGCTTCTGGTTGATCATATATTCATCGGATGCAAAGATACATTTCCAGTCCTTGAATACATTGGAAATCTCATTGCTGTATGGTCTGATTTTTTCCACCGTATCCATCACAAGCAATGCATAATACTGTATTCCCGGCTTATGGTTCTTCTGCACTGCTGCCAGGAATTCCTGATAAGTTCCCGGTTCTTCCGGTGCGATGTTAAGATGGGCAGCTCCTGCTGCGTAAGCCACCTTCTTCGTATTTTCCGCAGAACCATATAATACGATGTCACAATTTCTGTTTTCAAGAAATTCCTGATAAAATACCAGGCTCTCTGTCTGCTTTACCCAGATGGCAGCCTGCATATTTTCCAGAGTTTCCCCATCGTAAGACACCTGCTCCGGCATACAGTAATTAAACTGCATGACCTTATGCACTTCTGAAATATTTTCCACACGGAGAATATTATCCCAGATCATATTCACATCATAATCCGTATGATTGCGGATATAGTCATATGCCTCAACCGAAGGCTGTCCGCAGGTATTGATCAGGAAATCCTTATAATCCGTAAAGAACGAACGTCTCTTGATAATCGGGCATCTGTCCTTCTCCAGCATATCTTTGATATAGAACATAACCGGACAGTATGCATAACGCTCGTAACGTGCGGTGTCCGCATAAACTTCCCATTTATATCCGAGATCTTCAAAATGTTTGGTCAGAATCGTTTCATAATCACAGATAGAATCCACATAAGATCCCGGATTCTTCATGGATATGATAAATTCTTTATAATCATCACTGGACACCAAAGAATTACGCAGTACCAGAAAATGAGACTGGATATGTTCCGGCATATAACCGTAGCGGTTCTTTCCATAAGGATCTACTTCTACCTTATGATGCTTTGTGATACCCCAGAAATCCAGGTCTTTTGTACTCATCTTCTCAAACATTTCGGAAAATGGATAAATTCCTCCGAAAAAGGTATAATTAAACAGTACGATCTCATCATACTTCTGCAATTCTTTAAATCCAAGATAAAAGAGACCTTCCCTGTAACCGCCTACATCAAAACCATGATTTGCTCTTATCAGAACTTCATCTGACTCAGACTGCAGCCTTTTTAATCCCTCTTCACCCGGCTCTCCATTGCATACAACCAGAAGATAGGATAAGTTCTGTCTGAGATCTTTTAACATATAAAGAATATAATCGTCTACAATTCCATCCCGGTCATAAAACAAAAAAATACCGCACCTGTTTTTCAGATTGTTTTCTACTTTCATCTTTATCTCCTATATTGATTTAATCTTATCAATCAATTCCCTGAAACGTGAAACACCCATATGTTTCATTGCCGCCCTGCTCATCTCGTCATTCATGAATCTCCAGTTTGTCAGCTGGATTCCGGCATAGCTGTCCGCCATGAGCCAGCCTGCATAATATCCCTCATTCTGTACACAGAACGGATAGATTCTTTCAATGGCATGAAGCACCGTTGCATCTGTTTCAATCGGTTCCGGCGGAAAGTCAGTGTATTCCCAGCCGTAATCAAATAAACCTTTCAATGCTTTTGTACGAACCCAGAACATTGAGCCCAACGGTGCTACCGGTTCTTTCTCCGGATTCATGTCCACCTTCAGTCCCAGTTTCTCTGCCAGTTCCTTTGCAACCTTGAAATTATCGCCCCATTCGCCTTTTCCGGTAGTCGGATAATACGGACCATGCACCGGAACTGGAGGAGTCAGCAAGCCCAGAAATGGATTTTCTTCAAATGTTGCGATTACATTATCTATATATGTCGTATTTTTTAACATATTTTCAAAGCACATATGTCCCCAGGAATCCCCGATTGACATCGGAACAACCTGATATACCTTCTTGTCATGTACTTTTGCAATCAAATCATATTTATCAATCAAATCCTTGCATCCTACCAGGAACGGTGCTACATCTCTTCCGATATTTCCCACGAGCCGGTAGTCAATCGTATGATTTTTCACCCCTGCAAATGCATTCTTTGCATTTTCGAGTTTTTTCTCATCCGGTACAGTGACATAGATATCCACATTTTCCGGTACATTTGCGGCATATTCTGCACACATTGCAGCCAGTTCTTCATAATAAATGTGGATAACCAGTGCTGTCTTTAATTTTTTTTCCTCTTTGTTCAGGCGTATTCCGGTCGGAAGCACATAATTCAGATGCATTCTTTTCTTAACATCCGCCATATTTTGCAGCCTTAATATATTTTTCCATATCATGGAAGTATCATAATCCGTATGTTTTTCGATATATTCCATGGCTTCTCTTGTACCTTCGCCGCCACTTCTTGACAATGCTTCCCCATATTCATGGAAGAAGGATCTTCTCTTGATCACCGGACAGTGCTTTTCTTCGATCATCAGTCTTGGGAAATCTCGCAGCGGATCGTAGGTATAGCCTTCGAGTTCCTCTGAATCGGCATAGACTGCCCACTGAAATCCCTTATCCGCAAATTCTTTGGTAAAGATGGCTTCGTGATATCCAATTGCCTGCTCGTAGGAAGTGATCTGCGGCATATCTTCCCAGTATTTCTGGAATTCCGGCGACATGGTCAGCGACTTGCGGAATACCATAAAGAACGACTGCACATGTTTTGGCAGCATGCCATATTTTACAGTTCCGAACGGATCAAACGGAACTTCATGGAAATTGGTAATTCCCCAGAAATCCAGATCCCTCACTGCCATTTTCTCGAACATTTCCCGGAACGGATATACCGGACCGAACATGGTGGAATTACAGATAATGACCTCGTCAAATTTTCCGTCCCTGTTGTAGCCATATTTTTTTAAGCCCAGATGATATGCGGTAATATCAAAGCCTTCATTTCCACGCATCATTACTTCATCCGCAATCCTGGAAAAACGTTTTCCTGCCTCTTCCTCCACGTCGCCATTGCAGATAACCAGAAGTCTACTGACCTGTTTTTTTAATTCCTCTATAAAATAGAAATTATATTCATCTGCAATACCATCTTTATCATAAAATACAAAGATACCCAATCGATTGGCTGTATTCTTTTGAAGAATCATCTTCTGCCTCCTTACTTTGTGATCGTTACGGTTGAATTCATATCATAGAATCCAACGGTATTTTTATCCGAAATTACATGTATGTCACACACATCGTACAGTCTGTGGTATACCACAAATTTATTGCTGAAGAATCCGACACAGCCTAAGGAAAGCATATAATCCCTTCCCTGCAGATTCATGTTCTGCTTAAATTCTATGACTCTTTCTTCCCCTGCCTTTACCGGGCCAACCGGAATATCCTCATACATGGTATTTGTTCCCGTAACTTCCGTTCCCTGTAAATCCTTAATGGTAAACGCGAAGATCGGCTCCTGCAGCTCCTTATGGAAACGCACCTTCATCTTAATCGTAAATTCTGTATTCTTCTGGATATTCGATGTAATCTTTCCTGTTTCATCTATGATGGCATAGTCAACAATCTCGCCATGCTTCTCCCCATAATCCTGAAACTTCGGGTTGTTGTTCAGATACTGTTTCCACATTCCCTGCTGGTTATTCTCCACCACGGTCTTTGGCACATCGGTAGGTGCATCATTCTGTGCCATGAGCTGTTTATACAGATCCACGATCTCCTTCGGCTTTCCTTCTGCCTCTTTCACGCCTTTGTTCAGCAGAATAACTCTGTCACAATACTTACTGATACTTCCAAGGTCATGGCTTACAAACAGGATGGTCTTTCCCATCTTCTTGAATTCTTCAAACTTGTGATAGCATTTTACCTGGAAGAATACATCTCCTACCGACAATGCCTCATCGACAATCAGGATTTCCGGGTCGATATTAATTGCCACCGCAAATGCCAGCCGGACAAACATACCACTTGAATATGTTTTTACCGGCTGATGCACAAAGTCCCCAATATCTGCAAAACTCAGGATATCATCCATCTTTGCGTTGATTTCTTCTTCTGAAAATCCCATCATCGTACCATTCAGATAGATGTTTTCAATTCCGGTGTATTCCATGTTGAATCCGGCACCCAGCTCCAGCAGTGCGGATATTCTTCCCTGAATACTGACATTGCCCTGTGTCGGGTTCAGTACTCCGGTAATGATTTTCAGGATGGTTGACTTACCGGAACCATTTGTACCAATGATTCCGACGGTCTCACCCTTTCTTACTTCAAAGCTTACATTGTTCAGTGCATAATGCTCCTGATAGAGTTTTTTCTTTGAAAAACCAAGTGCCTCTTTTAATCTGTCCGATGGTTTATTGTATAAACGATATATTTTTGATACATTATCAACATTTATTGCGATTGATTCCATTTGTTACCTCTCTACAGCACATCGGCAAAATGTACTTTTAATTTTTTAAATACGACTGTTCCCAATGCAAATAATACCAAGGTAAAGCCCCAGAACCATGCTGTTTCATATGGTCTTTCCCAGAACCATACCTTATCGATCAGGGAATCCCTGTAACCTGCCACGACATAATACATCGGCATTGCCTTGAAGATCCATAAAAACTGGGTTGGCAAAATAGCGATCTGCCACATAATCGGTGTCATCCACATTCCTATCTGAAGGAAGATTCCGACAATCTGTGTGGTATCGCGGAAAAATATAACAATGGAACAGGTAAAGTATACCAGCGCCAGTGAAAGCACCGCGGTACAGAATGTATAGTAGATAATCTGCAGGGTATGCCAGTCCGGTGTATATCCATAGAACGCATAAATGATGACCGTAAGTGCCATAAACGCAATATGCACATACATTGCCGAGATAATTTTAACAGCGGGCAGCACACTGATTTTGAATACAATTTTCTTTACCAGATACTGATATTCCAGAAGGGATGTTGTTCCGGCACTCAGTGCATCGGAGAAGAAGAACCATGGTACAAGTCCGGCCATCAGCCAGAGAATGAAAGGAAAGTTTCCTACGTCACCACTTCTTAATCCGACCTGAAACACAAACCAGTAGACCAGAATCGTAACCAGGGGCTGGATAAATGCCCAGATAATTCCAAGGTATGAACCTACATATTTTGTCTTAAAGTCATTCTGTGCAAGATTCATGACCAGTTTTCGGCTGCTCCAGAGTTCCTGCAACAGACTTACGATCTTTCTTCCAATCAGTCCTGCGGCAAGCAGGATAATGTCGAATGCAACACAGATAATGATATTCAGGATATCGCACCATTTCTGTGCCAGGTTTTCCAGATTTTTCCTGATATAATCCTGTGAAAATGCAAAGATACACTGCGGATCGTCACTATTGGTCTGAATCAGGATAGTGCCGGATTCCTCGGAAATAGAATCCACTCCCTTAAACTGATTGTCCTTTAATAAGAGCTGATCCTTTAATTCCCATGTGTTTCCATGATAGCTCACATGAATGGAATAAATCTTTACTTCCGCTGTTTCTTCCCCAAAATCAATTCTCCAGGAATTGAACTTTGAAGGCACTTCAAATTTAAGGTTTTCCCGCTTTCCTGCCTCTTTATACTCGACCGTTTTACAGTTATTGATGTCGAATATTCCGTCAGAATAGAAAAACTGGTAATTGCCGGCCTTTGTTGATTCCATGTCAACACTTACCGTAACATTGTCCGGAATGACTACCGGGACTTTATTTAAAATGAGCCAGTCAAACAAAATAGCCACAATGACTACAATGACTAATGCTTTCTTACTTTTCATCACAATACTCCTTATATGAAAGCAGCTTATTTCGCTGCTTTCATAATTTCATTAATCTTAGTTGCGTCACCCCAGATTCCAGGTGAGTCATATGGTCTGTCCGGATATGCTCCGTATTTCAGCTTTATCTTAAAATTATTCTCTTTGATAAAGCTTTCCACTTTTTCAGCCAGTGTCATTGGCTGTCCGGTACAACTGTTAATAATTCCGTTTATTTTATCCTGCAGAACAATTTCTGCAATCTGATCTGCCATGTCGTAAATACTCAGAAAATCGTACTTATTTTTTCCCGATGTAAATGGAAATTCTGTTTTTCCTTCCTGTTCTGCCTCTACGATTTTCTTAAAAATAGAGTTGTTCTTTAAATCATCTCCAAAGATATAAAAGCCACGAATCCACTGGACAATTACGTTTTCATTTTTTCCCAGAAGGAATGTGAGCTGTCTTAATGTATTTTTCGCAATTCCATATAAAGACAATGGATTTGTAGGTGTATTCTCATCGATCGCACCTTCGTAATATCCGACCTCGTGCATTGAACCCATTACCGCAATCTGCTTTAATCCGCCCTTCATCATGTTGCTGATGAATTTGTAATGGCTGTCCAGATCTTCGATATGTTTCTCGGAATTATGGATAAATCCGTCCCTCCATGCCATATGCAGGCAGACATCCGGCGAACCCATCTCTGTAAAAATATTCTCATTCTCTCCAAAAATATTTTTCTGTATTTTTGTTGCCCTGTCATCCACATCATCCAGACGGATATCTGTTGCAATGACAGCTGCTCCCTTATCCAGCAGTGCTTTCACAACATGCTGTCCGATATAACCACCGGCTCCTGTTACTAATATCTTTTTACACATATGTCCTCCTTACATCTGCTTCATGTACTCTGCAATCGCATCTTTCCAGTCCGCCATTCTGAAATCACTGGTAAGCTTTATCATATAATTTTCAAGAATGGAGTATGCCGGTCTGTCCGCTGAAGCCGGATTCATTTCCTTATACTGCTTTGATGTCACATGATTTACCTTTGTTTTCTTTCCTGCCAGACGGAAGATTTCTTCCGTAAAATCCGCCCAGTTCGTATCGCCTTCACAGGTTGCATGGAATAATCCGTAATTTTCTGTCGGCTCAAGAAAATGTATCATCCTTGCCAGTTCTGCGGCACTTGTCGGTGAACCTAACTGATCACAAACTACATTGACTTCATCGTGTGTTTCCGAAAGACGCAGCATTGTCTTTACAAAGTTCTTTCCATCCCCGTACAGCCATGCCGTTCTCAGGATAAAATATCTCTGTGCAAATTCACGGACGAACTTTTCGCCCTCTGCCTTTGTCTTTCCATATGCACTGATCGGATGAATTTCATCAAATTCGGTATATGGTCTTGTTCCATTGCCTTCAAATACATAATCCGTTGATACATGTACCATCTTTGCACCGGTTTCGGTTGACGCAATACTTAAATTTCTCGGTCCGATGGCATTGATTTTATACGCAAGATACCACTCCTGCTCACATTTATCTACATTGGTATGTGCCGCACAGTTAATGATAACATCCGGTTTTGTCTGTTTTACCAGTGACATTACCTCATCAATATCCGTAATATCCAGAGTCGAATGAATCCCCTCTGTCATAACGACATCCGTATTGATAAATTCCACATTCTCGCCGGCATATTCATGGCGGATCGCCCTGCCCAACTGTCCGTTTGCGCCTGTGACTAATATTTTTTTCATCCTGCTTATCCTTTCTTATTTTGCCAGTCTGTTTAAAGCACTGAATAATGCCCTGATGGAAGCTCTGGTGATATTCGTGCTTACACCTACACCATAGGTTGTTTTCTTTGTATCCAGATCGGTTACACAGATATATGCTGCTGCCTTTGCATTAGAACCTTCTCCAAGTGCGTGTTCTGAATAATCGTTAATCTTGAAATTCACACTGGTTGCCTGATGAAGTGCATTCTTTACCGCATCGATCGGACCATTTCCGACTACCTTTACATGCTTTTCTTCGCCTTTATACTTGAAGTTCATGGATGCCTGTGTATCACCCTTATCGGTTTCTTCCACATCTTCTATCTTACAGGAATCAAAGGTATATGGGTATTCCCTGTCCGTCTTACAGGTCAGGTATTCCTCACGGAATTTCTCCATAATGGTATCCGGTGCTACTTCTCCATGCTGCTCAGCAATGACCTGAATCACATCTGCAAATTCTTTCTGCATTCCCTTCGGAAGCTTGTAACCGAAGTAGGTATCCATGACAAATGCCACACCGCCTCTTCCGGACTGGCTGTTGATTCTTACGAGCGGCTCGTATTCCCTTCCCAGATCAGACGGGTCAACCGGCAGATAAGGAACTTCCCAGAATCCGTCATTTCTCTCCTTCATCGCCTGAATTCCCTTGTTGATGGCATCCTGATGAGAACCTGAAAATGCGGTAAATACCAGTTTTCCTGCATACGGATGTCTCATGCCGACCGGCATCCTGGTACATCTTTCGTATACTTCAATAATATCATTGATATGTTCTAACTCCAGTTCCGGATCAATTCCCTGTGAAAACATATTGTACGCAATGTTTAACACATCCACATTACCGGTTCTCTCACCATTGCCAAACAAAGTTCCTTCCACCCTGTCCGCACCTGCAAGCATCGCAAGTTCTGCTGCTGCCACACCAGTACCCCTGTCATTGTGCGGATGTACGCTTAGTATAATTGATTCCCTGTTTTCAAAATGTTTATGCATCCATTCAATCTGATCCGCATATACATTCGGTGTATTCATTTCCACAGTAGCCGGAAGGTTGAAGATGATCTTCTTCTCTTTCGATGCACCCCACTCCTTCTGTACTGCCGTACATACTTCCAGTGCATAATCAAGTTCCGTACCGGTAAAGCTTTCCGGGGAATACTCGAGAATAATTTCGCCCGGGAAGTTTTCCACATAACTCTTGACCATCTTTGTTCCATCGATGGCAATCTGCTTAATTTCTTCTCTGCTCTTGTGGAAAACCGCCTCTCTCTGGAGAGTGGATGTGGAGTTATAGATATGTACAATGGCACGTTTTATGCCCTCTAATGCCTGGAAGGTTCTCTCGATCAGATGCTCCCTGCACTGTACCAGTACCTGTACAGTTACATCGTCCGGAATCAGATCCCGGTCCACAAGCTGTCTTAAGAAATCATACTCGATCTGGGAAGCTGCCGGAAATCCCACTTCAATCTCTTTGAAACCGAGTTTTACTAACATATTAAAGAACTCTATCTTCTCTTCTACCACCATTGGCTCAATCAGTGCCTGATTGCCGTCACGCAGGTCAACGCTGCACCAGATCGGGGCTTTTTCAATTTCCTTATCCGGCCATTCCCTGTCCGCCAAATCCACTACCGGGACTCTTTTATACTTTTTATAATTCAACATGTTTCTTCCATCTCCTATCTCTTCCAATATGCTTTATTGGATGTACATTTCATAATTATTTTATCCGGAAGTTTCCGATACATTTTTCCAAGCTTCATTCCGATCAATTTCATTCCACTGTGATAAAACAGCACCGGAATATCAAAATAGCTCTTCCTCTTCATCAGATAGCGGAAAGTCTGCTTTACCAGCCGGATGCCTTCATCTTCTGCATGGTATTCATTAAAAATATAAGAAAAGTCAGCCTGTGACACTCCCAGATCGAAATAACGTTTAAAATACTGTACTCCGCTGTAATTGTGGGAATGAATCACAACCGCCTGTGCCTCATAACGGATATCATATCCTGCTTTCAGTGATTTCGCAGCAAATATCTCATCTTCATTAAAAATAACTTTTCCCGGAAATCCTCCGACTTCTTCGTATGCTATACGATCGTACATGGCACAGACATCCGAACAGAAAATCGACTTGATTCCATTATTTGTCTGTGCCGCTTTTTCCATCGCAGAATGGGATTCCGCAGGATAATTAAAAGTTCTTGTATACCGTTCTATGATACGGCAGTCCTTTGCCGGCTCCTGTCTTGCAAATACCACGGATATCTTTTCACCCTGGGCATTTCTCAGGGTCTCTATCAATTTTCCATTCTTCGGCATGGCATCCTGTGTCATCATCAGAACATATTGTGATTTACACAGATGCATGGCCATATCTCTCGTACCGCCGTGGTCAAATTCTTCCTGTGCAATGGAAACCACCTGAACAACAGAATACTCCGTCTGTACCTCCTGCAGAAGCTGTTCCGTATGCCAGTCATCTTCACTGCTGCGGGTATGAATCAGAAATATATTGGATGGGACAATGGTCTGTCCCATCAGTCTGCTTATGACCATCTGTAATTTCTTGTCCGGCTTGTATACCGGTATTACCACATCCACATTTCCCATAAATTATCTCCCTATGATATTGCATACTTCTGTAACTTCAAAACGACACGTTCTGCCATTTCCCTGCAGATTTCATCTGTTTCCGCTTCCACCATGACACGCACCAGATTCTCTGTTCCGCTTGGTCTTAGCAGAATCCTTCCGTTTCCTTCCAGTTCTTCTGACACTTTATCGGCTGCCGCAAGCACCTCAGCATCCTCCATCGCCTGCTTTTTATCCTGCACTTTGACATTAATCAGGATCTGTGGGAAAATTCTCAGTTCTCTGGTCAGTTCACTGAAAGACTGTTTTTTCTCAATCATTGCTTCCATCATTTTCAAAGAAGTAAGGATTCCATCCCCTGTCGTTGCATGCTTGCTGAATATGATATGTCCTGACTGTTCACCTCCCAGACAATGACCATTCTTCATCATATTTTCGCACACATACTTATCACCGACTGCTGTCTGTTCCGTCTTGATTCCTTTTTCTTCCAAAGCACGGTACAGACCAATATTAGACATAACAGTTGTCACCACTGTATCGTTTGCCAACTGCCCATGCTCCTTCATATAAGTTCCACAGACATACATGATTCCATCACCGTCGATAATATTTCCCTTTTCATCCACGGCAATACAGCGATCCGCATCCCCGTCATAGGCGAAGCCTGCATCCACTTCATGATTCTTTACAAAATCTGCCAGCACTTCAATATGGGTAGAACCACAATCCGTATTGATATTCGTTCCATCCGGTTCATTGTTGATGACCAATGTCTTTGCTCCCAGTGCATCAAACACATTCTTTGCAATCGCAGAAGCACTTCCGTTGGAACAGTCCAGTGCCACCGTCTTATCCTTAAAAGATCTTGTTGCAATGGAAATCAGATAACCGATATAACGGTTCCTTCCTGCAGCAAAATCCACGGTTCTTCCGATATTTTCCCTTACCGCAAAAGGAATTTCAGGTGTAATTCCATCGATATACTCCTCTATCTTATTCTCGACTTCTGCTTCCATCTTCATGCCTGCCCTGTTAATCAGCTTGATCCCATTGTCATAGAATGGATTATGACTGGCTGATATCATGATTCCGCAATCGAACTCCTCTGTTCTGACAACATAAGACACACTCGGAGTCGTTGTAACATGCAGCAGATATGCATCTGCTCCTGATGCCGTAAGACCTGCAACCAATGCATATTCAAACATATAGCTGCTTCTTCTGGTATCTTTTCCGATGACCACTCTCGCCTTATGTTCCCTGCCAAAATACCATCCAAGATAGCGGCCTACCTTATATGCATGTTCTACATTCAATGTTACATTTGCCTCACCTCTGAAACCATCTGTTCCAAAATACTTGCCCATGTTTCTGCCTCCCTCTGTTAAAGCAATTCTTCTTTATATAATTTATGACTGATATCATGTACCAGTGTGTTTAATGCCTCTTCCTCATCCGGTCCTTCACAGATTAGTTCTATTTCATCTCCATATCTGACACATGCTCCCAGTACACTCAATACACTTTTTGCATTATAAATTCCGGTTTCATTCTTTATCTTTACGGTACTGTGGAACTTTACTGCCTTCCTGCATAAGATTCCTGCCGGTTTCATGTGTAATCCGGTTTCATCTATTACTTTTACTGTTGCGCTAACCATGTTTCTGTCCTTTCCGTATCTAAGTTTCTTCTGTCTCGTCACTTGCCGGCTGTGTCGTTGTTTCCTCCGGTTTCTGTGATATTGTCTCACTCTCATCTTCCCTCGACGTTTCCGTCATTCTCGTTGTGCCAGCCTGACCTGTTGTTGTCTGAGTATTTGCACTGGTCTGACCGGTCGGTGCAGTACTGCTCTGACTCTGACTCGGATTCTGTACGGTGGTGGTATCCTCCTGTACACTCTTATCCGTCAGCTTCACACTGACATATCCATCTGATATCTGCGTTAATCCTTCTGCAAGCTGCAGTGTTACAGGGACACTTGACACCCCTTCTTCCAGATTCTTCAGACTCACATATGCCACAATATCTGAGTCTTTCAGTTCATCAATCAGTGTTTTCTTACCCTCCACCCGGATCGAAACACTTCCTGTCGAGCTGATGGATGCGTCCATGCCATCCGGTATGTTCTTTATTCCAATATCCTTAACATCCACATAGATTGTCTTTTCTGCTATTCCTTCCAATACTACCGTAAGGGTAATGGTTTTTGCCGTATCATTCAGGTACACATTTTCCGGCAGCAGAGCCTCTATATCAAAGGTTCTGGTGATTTCTTCCTGTGTTCCATCAATGATGATATCTGACACCGGAAGCACAATTTCTTCTATTCTGTCCAGATATTCCTTCTTTCCCATAATGGAAATATTGTTTTTACTCAGTCTGATATCCGACACAACTGCGGTATTCTCCGGACTCGTAATTTCCGTATAGGAAACCGGTATGGACTTCGTATAATATACCGTACTGCTTGCATTTACCTGTGCAATATCCGTTGTAACATGATTATCTGCCTGAATCAGTTCCACACCTTTATTATTATATACTTTAATCGGAACTGTCGTTTCAAAATCCTCTGACACTCCCACAATATTTACATTCGCACACACTTCTTTGATACTCTCATGAACCGACTGCGGTGCGGTAATCTTCACATTTTCCCTGTCGAGCTGCGTATCTGCCACCACATAATTATCGGCCGCAATTCCGACATATTTTACCTGAATCTCATAGGTTTCTTCGACCAGATCTTCAATGTCCAGCCGAATCGTATTATTTGACTTCTCATTAATGGTAACTTTCTGCTGATATGCATATTCATTCAGCTGCACGTCAATCGGCACAGAGTTTGCCTGTGACAGATCCTTAAAATCCGCCGTAGCCGTAAAATCATCTGCTTTCAATGAATCCACAATCGTTCTCGGACCTGTTACCTTTACAGAGATCAGCTGTCCTTCCGTAATCGTATATACCTGGTTATTATCCGTGATAACAGACTCATTCTCAACCGCTACCTTAATGCCTGAAATAAGCCTGGTTTTACTCGGATCATTAATATTTAATACGACTATCCAGATCAATATTGCCATCAGTACAGACAGTATCTTTAATATTAAATTGTCAGTCAGTCTACTTTTCATGGCAATACCGCCCCCTTCTACTTCTCTTTCTTTTCCTTTTTAGCTTTTTCTTTTTTGGTTTCCATATTTTTGGCCTTATCATTTCTTATCTTCCATAAACGGAACTTCTTCACATCGATCTGCTTATTCTGCAGACGAATCAGATGGGAACGGAGTTTATCTCCATCAATGTTCCGGAACAATCTGCCGCCCACCGCAATGGAAACTGCTCCCGTTTCTTCTGAAACAACGATGGTAAAGGAATCTGTTACTTCACTGATTCCCACGGCTGCCCTGTGTCTGGTTCCAAGTTCCTTGCTCAGTTCCATATTATCTGACAATGGCAGATAGCAGGTCGCTGCCGTCAGCCGGTTTCCCCGCATAATAACCGCACCGTCATGCAATGGCGTATTATGCTCAAAAATATTAATAATCAGCTGGCTGCTTACCAGTGCATCCAGTTCAATTCCGGTTGCTTCGTATTCTGAAAGATTTGTATCCTGCTCAATGACGATTAATGCACCTGTCTTGACCTTTCCCATCTCATAGGCAGCCTTCACCAGTGCATTTACCGTGTCATCGCTGAATCGCTCATTTGTCTCCGAATTATCCGGAAAAATGCCCTCAAAAAACCGCTTTCGTCCCAGCTGCTCCAGTGCTTTGCGCAATTCCGGCTGGAATACGATTACGATTGCAAACATCAGTACATTCACTGCCTTATCAACAATCCACAGAATCGTATTCAGTTTAAATATGGCTGCAAGTGCGATGAAAACAAGAATTACAATAATTCCTTTCAGCAGCTGCCATGCCCTCGTACTCTGAACCCATTTTAATACTTCGTACAACATAAAGGAGATAATAATAATCTCCACAATATCTGTAACTTCTATTTTCAACGGGATATATGTTCTAAAAAATTCTGATATCGCCTGACCCATTATTATCTCACTTCCTTCCGGTTTTCTATCCTCTCTGTCTACCTTGCGGCTCTTCTGCCGCTATTTTTCTTTCCTCTTCGCTCTTCCTGTTCCACCTGCAGCTTCGGTACTGCCTTTACATAATAATAATAGTCATCATCCTCAAACTGTACCTGTTCCGTCTTATGATAATCGACATTGTGTTCCATAAACGTCACACAGATGCCAACAAGAACTGCGGCAATATTTCCAAGGATCAATGCCGGAACCGTAAATACATCTGCCATGCCAAAACTTGCATTTCCAATCAGCAGAATTACCAGATCTGTCACACTTCCTGCTGCCACACCTATCGTCCAGCAATATTTTACCGGCAGTCTGTGTATAATATACACTACAATCAATGTAATGGAAAATGCTATCATAATCAGATACATGGTCTGATTTGTAAATATTTCCTTCGCCATATCCGTCATGATGCCCAGTCCGTCCGTGGACTGTCTGATGCTATCATAATTCATATGCACATACTTCAGAATAAAGTACATCAGTGTTCCAAATGCCACAGAAACAATGGAAAATGGTGTTGCTGCCAGTCCCATAACAACCGGAACGATAAACGGTACTTTCAGCACAAATAATACCGGAACAAGTACCAGTACCAGACTGTCACCGGCAGAAAATCGGAAATACAGCAAAAACATTATGATCAGTACTGCCAGTATAAATCCGGCAAGTTCTATTGACAACGAACTGATATGTGCCAGTACAAGCACCGCAAGCAAAAGTATCATCAGACTCTTCGGCACAACCGCACATACCACTGCCGCAACCGCTGCCACCAGCGGACTGTTCAGCAGGCTCATCGCTCCGATATTTGCATTTATCATCAGCACTGCCACCAGTGATATCACAAAGCGGATGCCGATATCTATCACTATGGCATATCTGCTGTATACCTTTCTATACCATTCTCTGATCATCAGTAGATTTGTCATTCTTCCGTCCTCCTGAACTGTTTTTCTCCCTGCGCCCGTTCATGGCATAGAGTTTCTTCAAATTACCATTGTACTCATTGAGACCCCTGCGGTACTTCCGGAAGCGGCATCTGCTTACGAAATAAGTGATTAGCCCATTTATCAGAGTCACTGCTATATAAGATCCCAGAAGATATTTTCCTGTCTTTAGCAAATCCATCGTTACCAGGTTCTCCAGAATACTTTCAAAATTCACCAGGACAACCATTGCCACAACCAGCAGATATGCCACCGTAACAACTATGGTAGCATTAATCAGTCTCAGGCTAAGATAATCTGAACGATAATACTTGCTCATCGGGAAACTCTTCTTTCCTTCTCCCTGCTCATAGATTGCCATTTTAGTCATCAATGCAATTTTCTTCTCATTCAGCATAATATGCCCTCCTGTTTTGTTCCTAATTTTACATACCCTAAATTGTATTGTGAACTACCCATCACCTAAAGGTAATGGGTTTTACGCCCTATATTATAAAGTATTATTCCGTATCATGCAAGCAAAATTCACAAGGATTCTCTCTTTTTGCCACTGCTGACCTGTCATATTATACTTTTCATATGCGAAAAGTCAAGTTTCTTCTAAAAAACAGCAGCTGATTTTATTTCAACTGCTGTTTTACTCTTTTCTGATTTATAATTGCTTCTTAATTTTAATTAAACCTTCAAGCTGAATTGATGCACCCTGTTCCAGTCTTGATATGCTACGAACAGATACTCCCGATTCGTTCTCTAAATCTTTCTATGAAACTCCTGCATTAATACGATATTGTTTTATCCTGTCTCCAATAAGTTTCTGATATTCCTGACAATTCATTTTATCCATTTTAATACGCCACCTTTGTCTTGTTATGTCTATATTATATGATAATGAGTCATTTTTGTCCAGTTATCTTTGTTCTATCAGGTGCTTATTTCTACCATAAGTCATACATTTTCATGGTTTCTAAATTCCTGTATTCGTGTTTTTCATAATATCCTATCAGGTTTCCTGCGTCCCTGAGTGCCACCATATATACATCCTTATTCTGCTTCTCATTATGAAATGTATACACAATATTATGGCTTTCATCTGCCGCAAACCATTCAATTACCTTTTGTATTTTTTCCGCTGACTCTGCATTATGACATTCCATCAGGCTTCTTCCTATCAGTTTTTCTCCGCCTCTTTTTTCATAACTTCGTATTGCCTGTGGATTCATATAGATAATCTCATGATTCAGATTGCAGATTACAACAGATGCCCTGTCCTGTTCCAGAATACTCCTGTAAAAACTGCTCATGTTTAAAACCTGTTCTTCCATATTTTATCTTCTTCCTTTATATTTTCTTTCACTGTTTATATATAGACATAATTTATCTGATAAAATGCGTCCATACATGTTCTTCCGTCTCCGGAAGTCCAAACTGTTCTTTTCCAAGTGCAATACTTTTCATCAGAAATGCCATATTTCTTGCAAGCACACGCATTGTCTGCTTTCCTTCTTCATCTTCACTTGCCTCGCCCGGTCCGCGCCCATGGATGGAATTCCAGTACTGGCTTGATGCGATTGGCATATTGCATATCGTAAAATATTTATTCAATTCGTCGAAAGTAGCGGAACAGCCGCCGCGCCTTGCACAGACAACACTTGCTCCGACTTTCATGGCTTTATCGAAATGTGAACTGTAAAAAAGCCGGTCAAGAACAGCAATCAGCGTTGCATTTGCAGACGCATAATAAACCGGACTGGCAATCACGAGTCCGTCCGCCTCTTCAAACTTCGGTGCCAGTTCATTTACCACATCATCAAACACACATTTTCCAAGCTCCGCACAACGTCCGCAGGCGATACATCCTCTTACCTCTTTATTGCCAACCTGTACGATTTCCGCATCGATTTTCTCTGCCTCAAAAACTTTCTTCATTTCTTCCAGTGCAATGGATGTATTTCCATTTTTTCTCGGACTTCCATTAATCATTAATACCTTCATAATTCTATTACCCCTTTTCTGTTTTCTATCTTCCAAATATATATTGTGCTGCAACCGGATGCAGATCTTCTATTAATAAATATTGAATTAAATATTCTCTTCTTTCACTCTGTGTCATGATACTTCCCTCCATTATATTTATCATTGATTTTCATTCTGTCATGCTCTCTTTCTAATTGCAATGTATAGTTTTATAAAAAATATATTGATAAGTACCAGCAAACCCGATTACATCATCTGCTGATAATTGATATTTCTTTCCGGGTTCCATACGAATCCCATTTATCCAAGTTCCATTGGTCGAATGATTATCCCGTATAAACCAGCTATTTTTTTCATAGAAAAAAGAGGCATGGTTTCTTGATATAGCTGTATTGACTAATTTTAACATACAATCATTACTCCGGCCACAGTCAAACTGTACAGCTCTTATTTGTATTTCTTCTCCGGTAGCTTCATTCGTCAGGCTAATGATCTCATCGTAAAGAACCGTTGTTATGCCCTGATTTATAAAAACATATTCCTCTGCTGATGCAGAATTGTTTTCGTCAGGCAAATCATTCTTTCTCTCTCCGTTCCCATTTTTCCTTAACTGCAAAAAATATCTGCCTGCCGCATCAGCCATTCCATAGCAGACAGCTGATGCAATGGTTTTCATTCCTTTTATATTCGGATGTGTGCCATCAATGGAATCATACCTCGTATTCATATGATACAAATCAATTAATTTGCATTTTTCTTCCCTTACTATTCTGCGAATTATTTCGTTGTATTCTTCGATATGAAGTCCGGCATATTGATACGGAAAACGGAATTGCGGATTACCAGAAATAAAAGTCGTACCCAAAGTACAACACCATACCTCACACTCCGGATAATTATATTTCACTTTTTGGAGCATTGCTCTGTAAGCATCTTTAAATAATTCACTCCATGCTTTATTCTGATCATGTGCTTCCTTACCTGTTTTTACACCAAATGCCCAATCATTCGTTCCAAGATTAACAAGAAGCACATCAGGAGTTGCAAACATACTATGTAAAGAAGATGTTCTCTCATCACTACACCCGGCCGGGAATAATTGTTCCTGATCGGGAAACTTTGTTACTCTGCTTCCTGACCATGAATTATTTACTAATAATTCCGCACCAAAGAACTCCAAAACCTGTCCCCACCATGTATCTGTATAAGCTTCTATATTTGCTCTTTTACAGTTGTCTGTATCATAGAACACCTTATATCCTTGTGGATTGTACCCCTTTAAAGTACTGATAGAATCTCCCAGGATAGAAAACTTTTTGCCGTAATATCTGTTCCTATCTCTCCATTCATAATAGGAAGTAAAGTTTTCCTTACCTTCCCTCGCCTGTGCCATCTGCACAAGCCTTTCAAACGACTGTGTAAACCGTTCATCATCCTCGCTTGTCCGTTTTCTCGGTCCCTTTATATGATTCCGAAACGATTTTCGCCTTGCTTTCTTATTAAGGTGCCGTTCCATCAGCATCCGATCTATATTCTCATCTGTATACCATCTGCCTGACTGATGAATGGCATATGCTCCTTTTCCAAGTGCCATGGCTGCAACACCATAATCCTGGGATACCACGATATCTCCTCTATGGCAAATACTTATCAGTTTATAATCTACTGCATCTGCCCCCGCACCAACCACAAACACTTCACTATAATCTGAATATAATACATGGTTTGTATCACACAACAAAGTAACTGGAATATTATATTTTTCTGCTATTGTCTCAACAATGTCCACTACCGGACACGCATCTGCGTCTACAAATATCTGCATAATTACCTCTTATTCGTTCTGATTACCTGTAAAAAATCCTATCTGTTTCTGGTTTTCTTAGATTGTTGTAGTTCCATAATATATTTTTCATACAATGGATTTATTATACTATATATCCTAGGTAATTACAAGAAGCCGCCTGCACTCACGAAGGAAATCATAAGTGCAGGCAGCTTGAATTTGATACTCATCAAGTATTTCCAGAGACTCTGTATCAATATAACTGTTCTTCTCAAAATCAAAAAATATTTTGCAGTTGAAAGCTGATACATCATTTTTTTAATAAATCATTTAATCTTTCAAGAATATATCGCGTCTGTTCGTCAATAATCTTTCCAAGACTTTCTACATCTATATTCCCATATTTTTTTACCGCCAGTTTATATGGGTCATAAACAGCCATTGTCCTGACTTTGCTCAGATTTGATAATATCTCATTCTGTAATGTTCCTTGTATGGTTTTCTCAAATGAAGCCGGTAAAATCAAATGTATCTGTCCCTGATATCGTGATTTTTGAAATATATCTAACAGATACAGTACCTCCACCTCTTCACTCTGCACTTAGAATCCAAGTGTATCATTTACCAGAATAACGTGTATCCTTCCCTCATGCCGTGAATAACGTGTAATTAAGAACTGACAGCATATGGTATCCGGAGATTTGCAATCAAAACATTTTCCAGACACTTTGCATGGTGTTTTCACATCAAACCGCTGTGCATTTACCGGGGCTGCCACATTTCTTGCACGCTTCATTGCTTCATCCAAATCAGAACAGACTTTATTCATTCCTACAATAAAAATAACCTTCTTCGGTCCCTGTGCAATACAGGATACACGATTGGAATTTCCATCTATATTTACCAGAACTCCATCGCTTGTCATCGCATTCACACTTGACAGAAATACATCCGCATCATATGCTGCCAGGAGTCCATCACGAGGAGACATTTTTAAGCGGTCAATATACTGATAGTTGCCCTCCTGTAATGCTTTTACCAAACCAATCTCATGAGCACTCTCGCATCCACCCATGGCAACACTGCTTTCTTCTCCTATCAGTTTCAATGCCTGTGCAAGTGCTTCTTCTTTATCTGCTGCATAGTAACCAGTCATATTTCTGGACTGAAGTCCTTTGATTACAACCTGTGCGAGTTTCTCATTTCTTTTCATCATATTCTCATTCATGTTTTTTCTCCATTTCTTTTAAAACATTTTCTGCTTATCCAGGAATCATTTTTGATCCTGCATATCCTTCAATATCTTCACAATCCGTTCCCTGTTTTTTGCCGTTTTCATCCATCCTTAATCATTAAAACTTCACTACTTCTGCTTCTGTACTTTAACTATAAATTATCTTTTGCCCTGTATCTTCTGCGATAATATTCCATTGTACGATATTCCAAAATATCTTTCATATGTATCTTAAAAGTTTCGTTTTCTATAACATCTTTCATTTTATCACTTATTGCAATGGCATAACCTTCTTTCTCTGTAAAAAATCCGTTTCCGGACTTCTTCAAATATTTAATCGGCATCGTTTTCGCTTTTTGCAAATGTTTTTTATCCGATATCGCTTTATATTCTTCATAAGACAAATCCGGAGCAAAATCCTTCCAGTTTGTTCCCTCATCAAAGAACTTTTTCCATGTCTCCAGAACTTCTTCCTCTTTCACATCCAGCCTTATATTTCCATCATTATAGAAGCTGTACAAAATCGGCATTTTATATACTTTCTGCATCTCAGTTGTTTCAATCAAAGTAAGAAATTCCCGTCCAATACCGGAATAAATAAGTTTCTCATCTTCTGACAGTTCATTCATTTTATTTAAAAAATCCAGATATCCATAAAACGGATTTTCTTTTGCATGTCCCATACAATACTGATAAATAGTATCATCCATATATGTAAAAAATTCCATGCGGGTTGGGACTCTGCCTTTCAGCCTGTCCTTTGTTTTATAAAATTCCTGAACTATTCTCTGTCTCACGGATAATGACTTCTTATCCATTTTGCTGAACAGATCTATTAGTTTCATGTCAAAATCTACAATACAGTCATCCGGATACTCCATATCCTGATAATTACCAATTACATTTTCACTGAAATTTCTTCCTCCGCTCAAGAGCAGCGGAACTCTTCCTGCTTTTTCATAATTTCCCATAAAATCAAGAACATTCAGATAGCTTTTTCCTTTACTGATACGAAGTCCTCTGCCTAACTGCTGTAAAAATACAACCGGCGATTCCGTCGGTCTTAAAAACATAACCATATCCAGCGATGTGATATCGACTCCCTCATTAAACATATCCACCGAAAAAATCACCTTAATTTCCTGATTTTCCAGTTTTTCAATTGCCAGCTTTCTGTCTTCAGAATACGCACCATCCGCATTACTGTATACAGCCACTGCATCAATTCCTCTTTCACAGAATTCCCTCGCCATATCCTCTGCGTGCTGCCGGGAACAACAGAATCCTAATGCCCTTTTGGAGCGGTATTTTATATAATGCTTATAAATCAAATCACAACGTTTCTTATTGCCAATATAAACCTGATTTAATTCTTCCTCTTCATAATTCCCCTTTACAGGATGTAGTGCAGAGTAATCTATTTCGTCATAAATACCATAATAATGAAATGGCACCAGCATGCCTTTATTAATTGCTTCCTTCAGTGAAATCTCATATGGAACATTATAATCACAGATTTCATAAATATTTTTTCCATCCATTCGCTCCGGAGTCGCAGTAAGTCCCAGTAAAAATTGGGGTTTAAAATAATCCACAATTCTTCTGTACTGTTCATTCACTGCATGATGAAATTCATCAATAACTATATAATCAAAATAATCCGGAGCAAAAAACTCTTCTTTCAGATACTCACTTTTTCCCAGAGTTGCAACAGATGCAAAAATAACAGATTTATCTGTATCTTTCTGTTTTTGATAAAAGAAACCATAATCATCCGACCGTCTTACATTCCGAAAAGATACCGCCGCCTGTTTTAAAATTTCCTCTCTGTGTGCTACAAATAATACATGATTATATTTTTCCGAATCAAATGCCGCCAGATAAGTTTTTCCCACACCGGTAGCTGCCTGCACCAGTCCCTTAACTGCCCCTTCTGCCCTGCTGTTCTCCAGTGCATACAATGCTTCTATCTGTGCTCCTCTCGGTCTGGGCATTTGTCCTTCTTTCGTATTCTTTTTATTTTCTGTACCATCATACTTTTCCAAATCTTTATACACCGCCGGCTTGTGCCAGTTTCCAGAATACCTTGCAAGTTCTTCATTATCAATTATAATGGCATGATTTTCAAACAAATCAAGAAATGTTTCATAAAATAAATCAAAATTTTTCTTATCATGAAAACTATGAAAACGGTAATTCCATTCAATTCCGGAAGTCAATGCACTCCTTGAAATATTGGAAGAACCGATGTACATTTCGCCTTCATTCTTATAATGAAATATATACGACTTTGGATGAAACGAACGTTCTTTTTCATTGTAAAACCGCAAATCAACCTGATTACCCAATTCCTTTTTAATCAGATATAAAGCAGATGGCTGTGTAATGCCCAGATAATTTCCTGTAAGAATCCTTATATCAGCTCCTCTGTCCAATGCGGCTTTCAAATCTTCCAGAATCATTCTGACACCGGATTCCATCAGAAAAGAAACAATGATATCAATCCTGTCCGCTTTTTGCATACTCATTTTTAACTGATAATACAAAAAACGTTTTCTGTTTTTATCCCCAGTCATAACGTCCGTAGAAACTATTTGTAATTCCTTCCTCATTAAGTTTTCTGCAATATCAGATTCAGCCATTGTTCTTTCTCCCTTCCCGGTCGTGCATCCCCGGTTATCCACTGTTCCTTCACTTCCACTCCACTTATTTTTAATAAAAACTCTGCAAATGAAGCTTCCGTCATATCCGTAAAAAATCTTCCATTTCGTTCTCCGGAAAATTTTCCATATTTGAAGGACGTATAAATAATCCCTTTTTCCTTTAATGCAGTTACCATTTTTCTCATTACCTGTGCCAGTTCATCCCCCGGCAAATGCAATATAGACGAACATGCCCAGATACCATCATACTTGTTTATCTCTGATAATTCCTGAAAATACATATTTTTTACTTCTATTCCTGTATACTCTTCTGCCAGTCTGCATAATTCTGCAGATGCATCTATTGCATCCACCTGATATCCATGCTCCAGAAAGAATCTGGTATCACGCCCCGAACCACAGCCAAAATCCAGTATACAACTTCCTGATTTTAACTCCGCCAGAAACTTCTCCTGCATGGCTGAAAAATCAATTTCTACTGTACTTTTATAAAATTCATCTGCATGGTTATTGTAATAACCAATCGTGTTATTGTCTTGCATTGTACTCCTTTCGGTGGGGGATGTTAAGTTTCTAGTTGCTTGAATTATATTTTCAGTCTTTGCTATTATATATTTTCATTTAATACTCATCAAATTTCATATGTCCTATTCCCTTTATTTTAATACTATTACTTGTCTTAACAAGAACAAGTCCAACAATTAGTCTAGGGAACTCTGATATTTCACCTGCTGTCTTCAGACTTTCAAGTGCACCCCAAAGATTCTCTGTCGTAACACCCAACTGTTCTGCATTCTTTTTTGATAAAATAATATAGTTCTTATTATCCTTCATTAAAGTTACTGCTTGTTCTTCTTCAATAGATGCCGAAATTTTCATATCATCACTTTGTATGGCTAAATGCGTCGTACCATAAAGATTTCTGCACCCCCAACGCTGTTGTCCATCTTTACCTACAAAATCAAAAAAATCTCTTCCACTCACTACCATCTCATTTATTTCAGAAATATTTCCAAGCCAAGCCCATACAGTCTCATTTTCTAAACTACATCCCTGTTGAATAAAGGCACTTGATATCATTATAATTCCAGAAGAGATTTTAACCTTCATAGATTGTGCTTTCCACAAACATACTCGTTCTTTTCCATCACAAAGTTCCATCTCATGAGCAATATTCGCCTGCAGTAACATACTCGAAACATATGCCATCTCTGCTTCATTAGAAAGAATTATATTTAATATCTTTCCATAAGATAATTCCTTAATCAGCTCCTCTATAATCTTAGTAAATTGATATGAACCCGCTAGTTTATCCTTAACCGCCTTTTCATATTGAAATTTTTTAGCCTCATCTAGAACAATGCTAACTGTTTCTTTGACTTTTTCTTTAATCTTCGGCTTTATATCAATTGATTTTAATATCTTGTTCTTAGAATTTTCGCCAACTTTACGAGTATTTTCATGAATCATCTCTTTTCTGCTACCATATTGATGTGTAACCAATTCTCCCTCTTTTTCTGTGTCATCTACATATCCCCATATAGGAGACAACTGATTATCTGCGTCACCAAAATAAGTCTCTTCATATCCGATAATAACTAATCCTTTGTCTTTCGCCTTCCTTTTTTTCAGCACCACAGGCTTTAAATCAGGTATTGGAGGGAATTCTATTCCTGCCCCTTTAGGTTCCGAAAAATAACGAGACATTTCCTCCTCAGACACTAAATCAACAAGATAGTACTTCTTTTGTTTATCTGGATGCCCATACAAGACCTTTGCTTCCTCTGTCATTGTCCAATACTCTTGCTGTTCCAAGGTATAAGTCGGATTACATTTCTTAATTCGTGGACATGTCCCCTCAATACATCTGCTTTGAATTCCTTGTCCGTTAATATATCCCCAGCAAGGATCAGATTTCGCATAAACACATCTCATTTCTATTTCTAACAATTGCATCTGTTTCTTCGTCAAATGCACTGCAGACTGACCAAATTCCTGCATCTTATATATAGTTCTTATATAATTATAATCCTCTATCTGATCTACAAACTTCTGATCACTGAGAGGACTGCTTTTACATGGATAGACATTACTACCACCAATAACATTGCTTTTTTCCATTTAATTCACTCTAAACTTTCTTTAACTTTAGTCCTCATTTTGTTCTGGTTTCGGAGCATCAATCTCATATGAAACTTTTAAATTTGAATATGTCCATACTCTGAAGAAATCATCCGGCATTCTATTCGATTTAATTTTCATTCTGAATACCATATCTGCATCCACATAACAGGATACCTTCAGCACCTCATCAGTGAATCCTCTAATCTTTACAGGAAATATTTCCGAAAAAGTCTGACTTTTTTCATCTCCATCAGAAATAATAAATCTTGCATCATCACTACCATCTATCACTCCAAAAGAGACTGTTTTCTCTTCAGTTGGTACCCTCTGTCCAATTTTAAAAAGCGGATAAAATTTATTATTCGAAAGCATTAATCCCATTGGTTTGTTCAGGGTGTAACACCCCGGTTTATAACAGATCTGTGCAACACCGGTAGCAATATCCCACATGGCCTTTCTGGGGAAAATAAGTTTCTTGCGATCGAACAATTTCAACAGTTTCTCCTGAAGAGGACGTAATCTACTGGAGCCACCTTCACATAAAATACAGTCTATAGATTCCGTATTCATTCCAGCATCAGCCAATGCTCTCATTAAACAATCTACCGCTTGATTAACTTCATTTTCAATTAGCAATGCGAAATATGGATAATCGATTTTCTCCATCATCATGCCATGTCCATCAAGATTTGCATCCATGATGGTTACAATATCCTCATCTGCTAAATCACACTTTGCTTGCTCGCATTTCTGTAATAATCTAAGTTGAACCTTCCGAGATAAGTCTTCAAAAGCAAAATCCTCTCCTGATTTTGAAGATACATTCATACAAATACGCTCGGCTACATGGCGGTCTATATCATTGCCCGCCATAGTGATTCCAACAGTTGATAATTCATGAACCATATTTCCCTGGATTCTGAGTACAACAACATCAAGTGTTCCACCTCCCCAGTCAAAGACAGCCACATTATGGTACTTTCTCATCTCAGGAGCACGACTACAATATGCAGAAGTCGGCTCACTTACAAACATCAAAACCTTTATTCCAGCCTTCACTGCTGCTTTTCGAACATTGTTCTTTTTCTTAGAAGAGAAACCAACTGGAACTGCAACAACCGCTTCAGTCATAGAATCTTGCGTACTACTCTCAGCCTTTTTCTTCAATGCTTTAAATAATTCTGCTGCGATATCGACTGGTGTCCAAAGCTTACCAGCTATAATCCATTCTCTATCCTCACCAATAATAGTTTTTATAGAAGAAAAAACCTGATATTCATTCTCATCCGCTATACTGCCCTTTGCGTCAAGGCCAGTAACCACTTCTCCTGTATTCTTGTGAATTGCAACGAAAGAAGGCAACGGTCTCCTATCATTTTCTCCTATATCAAATTCATCATCTATACTATTACCAATAGCTGTTATTGCATGTACAGCACTATTGGTTGTGCCAAAATCTATTCCAAAATAAGTTGCCATTAGTCATTCACCTTAATTCCCTTCTGCTCAAGTATCTTAAAAACTTGTTTTAATTTCTCACGATAAATCTCACCAAGCAATTCATTCATAGGCATATCTTTTGTTTCTGCATAATCTCCGTATTCTGATTTCAATGATCTAGCTATATCCTGCAATAGAGATACCTGCGAATCCTCTCTATATTGAATCTGTGCATCATTGAGTTTTTTTCTTTCATTAACTTCCTGATTTGCCTGACTAACCTTAGATTTTAATTCCTTAATCTCTGTCTGCAATTCCTTTATTCTCTTATCTTTATCCCTTTCCAATGCTTCGGACTTATTCAATTTATCCTGCAAAGTGCTAACTTGTAAAGTCAATTTTGTTGCTTCTTGAATAGACTTATCTAATTCCTCTTCAAGAGACTTGAAATGATTAACCAAAACCAATAATTCTTCACTCTTTTTAGGTGGCTTGTTCTTCTCTTTTTCTTTTAATACCTTAACCTCTTCTGCATACTGCTTACCAGTAGAAATCCATTTTTTTACACAAAAAGCTTCCCGTATAGTATCTCCAGTTTCCTGTACAGAATTCAATTCTAACGTCCGTTCCATAATCGAGCAAAAGGTCAACACATTTTCCGGAGTCATTTTCACAGTTTTCCATTCAGGAAGTTTTATATTCTTAGGCAACATCTCCAGAAGCAATTCCCTAACAACTTCATATATAGCTACATCAATTTTTTCTTGTTTGGGTAGTTTAGCTGTATTAACTATAGCAGTTAATATGTTTCCTAAGATTGATGCTGTATTAACATCTCCTCCTAAAGCGGATGCTGCAAATGAGCACATAAGTCTAAATGCTCCATAATCAGCATTATTCTTAAATTCTTCACAATTACGCGTAACTTTCCAAGCATCCTGTACCTGTTTTTTATCTAACGCAACAAAAGCATCTAAGAAATTAACTCCCTGATCCAATTTTACTGCCTCTATTGCAATATTTGCTGTAGCAGTATTAATTTTCACTTCATCAAGTAACATTATATAAGCATTAACAAATGTCTGGTATTTTGTATCATCCTCTGGTGCTTCAATTACTTTTAACAATTTTTCTTTTACCGATTTAACATCCATTATTCTTCCTCTTTTCTGCCTTTTGACAATTCTTTTCTTCACAAGTTGACAATTTCACTGTTTTTAAAAATTTGCTCTCCTAAATACTTAGCATATTCGCCATTATTTCTCGAAACAAACTACTCTTCTATGTCATCAAACTTCTTTGATTCATCTACTTTAAGCTTTTTCGTATATCATCTCAAAAGCACATAATTCACATATACACCCCAAATGAAATACGGATATTTTTGTATAAAAAGCCGTCACATTTGGCAATACACACAGATATTCGTTTAGCATTTCCAGATGAAACTAATTCTCCTTAAATTCAAATTAGTGCACTTACTATTCAACATATGTTTTATGTACAATCAGTGGATGTTGTCTATTAATTTGTTCACGGTAATAGTCAAATGTTTCTTTATTCATATATAACAATTTATCAATTATATCACATGCCACTGGAACATATTTATCTTTTCCTGCTCTTTGTGCTTTTATAAATAACTGTATTCTTTTATTTCTAGACTTAAATGTCGGAGAACCCGAACTCACAATCAATGTATATTCCCCCTTCACATATCCATCAACCACAAATTTATAATAGTTTACCTGTTTATCTTCTATTTCATTGTTAAAATGTTCTTCGATAGGCATTTTCTTTCGCTTGTTTTGCTCGTACAAATAGCTACTACTTATGTAGATACCTGAAAAAATATAATCCGTTGTTTCTCCATATAACGTCCCCTCTGTATAATCCCCATATCCACCTGACCAATCCCATTCCCATCCATATCCAGTCCTATTTCTTTTATTTTGGGCTCTTAGATGAAAAGGCTTATTAAATTTAATAAATATATCTCTATCAACATAATCCTCAATATTAACAAGTAACAATTCTTCTTTTATATGATTTCTTAAATCGCCAACATAACCTAATTTAAAATTTGTAAATGTAATATCACCAATATAATCTCTATTCTGACTTCTCTCAATAACATAATGCAACCAATATCTACTGCTACCATCTACTCTATCTCCATTCGAAATTACTAACCTTTCATACGGTTTGCCATTCCCTTCCAATCCCTCAAATTCATTTAAAATATCCATAGTTCGTGTCGTATCATAAACAGTTGCTATCAATTCTGTATTTCTTCGATTATCAAATTCCGTCTTTGAAAATTCTCTTCCATTTACTTCCACAGGAGCATCGTTTTGAATTAATTGTCTTGTGAATTTTAGATCAGATGCACTTCTTGATATTGTATTTTTCTTATTATCTTCTGATATATTCTTGAGTTCGATGTCAATACATTCTTCTACAAATTCTTGTAATCTCCCCTGCTCTTCTGTATATATTTCTATCATTTCATAAATATATGATGTATCTAATATGCTATCTGATTTTCCCGACAAACAAATGCTATATACTCCATTTACTTTATCAAATCTTATTAAATATTCACTAAACATTCTATCATTATTAGGCACTTCATTAGTAACTTTTAATTTCATTAATTTGGCACAATACATATCAACATCTTTTCTAGTACAATAACTATTCCTTCTTTTTATGGAAAATTCTATCTTTACCGTTACTTCATCATTGTCTTCCTCTATAAAATTAATCTCAATATTATCCTTTTCATTTATCGCTTCGCTTAATATATCTTCAACAACTCGATTTTTCAACTTGTTATCTGTAACAAACAATTGACTTACTGGTACATTTAGCTTATCTGCCATACTCTGTACCATCCACAGGCCGCAATACCCTTCTGGCTCACATTCAAAATCATTTTCTTTTTTCAAATTATTAATTTCCATGCTTACATCTTGAATAGTTTTATCCAAATCAAGCCCTCTGTCATATGCTAAAAGAAAAATATGTTCATATATATCATATAAAGCTTGTCTCATGCTCATCTTATATTCTTCAAAATTATCATACATAATATTTTCCTCTATATGTACATCATTATTCTCTGAATGTCCTCTATATAAAATCCATTAGGGAATAATAAAACTGTTGTTTCATTAAAATAGCACCATTTTACAACTTTTTCATAAAAATTATCGTACAGAAACTTTCTGATGTATAACAAGTTTACAATAAAAAGTCCAGAAAAAAGTGACCCCCTACAACAAATTTATTATACAGCAAAATTTCGCTGATTGATAAACTAAATTCTTTTTTGTTTATTTTGAATTTTTTCTGTTTCCACAGCACAGACACCATTTTTACTGCTACTTTCCATCCTTGCATCAGAATCAGCCCACTCCATCCGTTTTCATGAAACCCGTCGAAACCGTTATAAAATCACAATATATCGTCTATAAAGTAGTGTAAATATCAAATATTCTTTAATAGTTCTAAAAATTGCTCTATCTTCGCTTCATATTGAATATATGTTGCCGAATTTAGTAAACTTCTTTTTTCCGTTAATATAGTTTTATAGTATTTGGCCTCCACACCATTTTCAAAATCCTGAAAATCCATAGTAGCTAAAATAATTTGTGGTAAAAAATTTATGTCACATATCATTTTTATTATATCTTTACTGCTAGCAAAACTCGCCTCTTTAGCCCTTGGAGAATCCACAACAAAAGGAAATCGAATAGACTTAGATTTAAAATCATCTATCGTCTGAAACAATCCAACAAACTGTGCAAGAATTATTTTGCTTTCTAGAGTTCCTTGAGCTTTTATTGGTTTAGTTAATTTTATATTTCCCTCATATGCAGCATCCCATGCACCTAACTTAATTATATTCAACCTTACATATTCTACATATTTTTTCTCTATTTCTTTCTTGTTAGGCACTTTTCTTAATTCTTTATCAAGTTTCTTTATCTTCTCAGTTCTTTGCGATTGCTCATAATTATTTTCTCCTAATTGTGCAGTAAAATTCTTCATTGATTTTTGTAAACCACGCTGTTTAACATAAATGTCATAAGAATTTTGAGAATCATCAAATGATTTTTCCATAATTGCTAATTCATTCATCATATTAACATATTTTTTTTGTATTCATCTAATTCTTCATTTATGGAATTAATAATTAATTGTATTTGCTGACACATATAATCTTCATTACTTATATTGTAATTTAGACGAACCATATTATAAAGTTCATCATCAAAAATATAGCCACATCTTGGACATTCATGTAAACTATCATATTGGGGTAAATTAGAATTTTGTTTTATCTCATGATATTCCCTTATTACACTCAGTTGGTACTCATGCAGTTGTAATGTAGTTTCCAATTCTTGTACCCTGTTTCTTACTTCTCCAATATGTGATACTAATGCTGCGATTTTTTCTTTTGGTATCTGCAAATTATTTTCTAATTCATCCATAGTTTCTGCAGGTATAAGATTTTGAACCTCTTGTGATAAAGCATCAATAGTTATTTTTATTTTTACTTCTTTATCTTTTAAATCTTCTATTTCGCTTTTTAATCGGTCTTTTTCTGCCAATATTTCAATCCTATGCTTATTATATATATCAAGATGAAAATACAAAGATTTTTCTCTTTCATTCTTCTTATATTGATCCAAATTCAAAAAACTATTATATAATCCATTCCAACCTCTATCTTGATCTATATAATATGGCATAAAAGAAAATACAGGCGGTGCTAATTCTGTTTTATTTGTTCTTTTATTTGGTAAGTAGATAGAAAACGAAAATATTTCTTCATATAATTTCGCCAGATCCCTCGATACACTATTTGTTAATAATACTAATTTTTTCTCCTCAAACACAGCAAAATTTTTTTGAAATCTTACAACAGTATAATCTTTTTCATTAATGCTTACTTTTACAACATACAATTTTGTACTTACATCCCAAACTGTATCATATTCAACTTCTGCACCTAATGCATAATACAATGACTTTAGTAATGAAGATTTTCCTACATGATTATCTGTACTGGTTATGACATTGATTCCTTTTTTTAACTCCTGAAATCTAGCCGTGCGTGTTTGTATATCTGCAATTAGTATACTTTTAAAATACATTTCGTTCATTACACTTTCCTCATTTCATTTATTAAAATACATATAGATAACACACAAATATATGTTCTGTTATAAACAAGTTCTATATTAGGCATTTCTGCAAATAGCAAATCGCACATCCTGTTTGCATATTGCCAAGCCATTTCTCCATTCTTACTTTTTTCCTTTTCTTGAATACTACTTAAACGCCTAAAAACATTTAAAAATGATTCCAATTTTTTTTGTGAATCTGCCATTATTCTCGTATATTCAAACGAAGCTTGATACTTTTCTTCCAATAAATTGGTTATACTCAAAATTTCATCAAAAGGTGGAATTGATATACTCATTGCAGTTTCAATAATTCTTGAAAAATCCTTTCTTGATACGCCTTTATTTTTTCTTACATCTTCATACGAAGCATTATCTGGTAATAATTCATATTGTTGCCTTTTAGTCATTAATTCTAATATGGTTGCATAAATTGTCTTAACCGAATCAATTGAAATTTTAGGATACTTTCTATACAAAAAGTTACCCATCTCATTTTCAACAACTTCCTTATGATTAGGTATAGATAATGTTGTTCGCATATGAATAAATTTAGATAAATCAACATCTTCTACCTTTATCCCTCTTTTTTTAGAAATATCCTCTTTAATTTTTTTAACGGTTTCTACATTAAAATCAGTAAACGGTGTTCTAGGTGAAGCAAATAATTTTTTCTTCTGCTTTTTATTACCATTTTCATCTTTATACGTTGTTGTGATTTTTAATGGACAATTCGTGATAAGTCCTAATTCTTTTACAATCCAATCCGGTCTCTCTAACTGTGCATATAATTTTTCCAACCAATTTTCTGATATAGCAGTACTAATACTAATAGATTCATCATTTGTTTTCATTTGATAATAACTTACTATGTCTGGATTATCATCATCTTCAAACAGAGTAATATCATCATAATAATCAAGAACTAGTAAATAATTTAATGTATCGAATAATTCTATTGCCATATGTAATGTCTGACTTATCTGCATCTCAAATCTATTATAAGCCAAACTTCCAGATCCAGTATCTACAGTTGATTTTTTTTGATTTTTTGATTTTTCCTTTTTTCCATTAATTACCATAACGTTTCACTTCCCATATTAGGCTACATATTATATAGTACCCCATACTTATATTATTTATCTTTCAATTTACCTCTTTGTTCCATGTAAGTAATTATATCATTCAACTCCCTTTATCTCAACCACATTATTGAAACTCTGTTCTGTCCAAATAAATATTTGTTTTACTTCGCCAAGCCCTAATACTATTGATAAATGTGCTTTTCTAATATTGTAAATATTCATTATTTCTAAATATCACCAACATTAATTACACCTTCCGCCTGTCTGTATTGTTCGTCAATAGATTTTATATTTGCATCCAAAAGGCCAGGAATATCCATCTCCTTTCCACATTCCTCACATACTGCAATAGCAATTTCAAATTCATAAGTTTTGTCTTTAATCACTTTTGGGACAATTTTCTTACGCATTTTATATGATGTTTTTCTTCTGCACGAAGTACAAAAGTCAGACCTTCTCTCATTTTCCATTTATTTTTCTCCCATTTTCATGATGTTTTTTACTATTTTCCTATCACCACAATACATCTACAACAACATTTTGTCAATATCACATCATCAAAAAATAACTATTGATAACTTCCCCCATCGTATAAATAATGTTTTTCTCCTGAATCCTTGAAATTATTTACTTCTTAAATTTATATTTTCCTTTTCCATGACCGGATACTGGTTCAATAATATCCGCCTGTACCAAATCGGAAAGAAGTTTTGAAGCACCTGAACCTTTCAGCTCAAGAAGTTCCATAACTGCACTTCTTCCAAATACTTCATCAAAACCAAACTTCTCAAATAGTCTATGGATATGAACCGTCGCTTTTATCGAGAAATCGCTGCCTTTTTCGGAAAGTACACTTTCAATATCCACTTTTTGGTCTTGAATGTCCACTTTCTCATTCTTAATATCCACTTTTGTATCTCCAATGTCCACTTTTTCTTCATTCAAAATTCCACTTATATGAAGATTTTTATTGTGAAGCTCATTTTTCTCGTTCAAAAGCAGATTTCTAAGAAACACCTCGAGATATTCTGTTGTTTCGTGAATTCCCTTTTGCAGGTTCGTATAGTTCGCACGAACAAGTGTATTTCTGAAATACCACGCGTTTTCCGCAAAAACATCATTGATTGTAGAAAACCCAAGTGTTCTCAAATATTTAATAAAGAACACTGCCGTTGTCCTCGTATTGCCTTCCCCGAAAATATGGATTTGCCATAACCTTGAAATGAATACCGCAAGATGATAGATAATTCCGTCCATTGAAAGTCCTTTATAATTAAACTCTTTCTCCTGTGAAAGATCATATTCAAGTGTTGCTCTCAGTTCAGAAGCACTACCGTACATAATGCTTGCTCCATCAAGCACCCATTCTTTCTTTGTTATGTTATACTCTCTAATCTTTCCGGCATGTTTGTAAATCCCCTGAAAGAGTTTGCGATGAATAGAGATATACTCGTTCGATGAAAATGAGAATGCTGTTTCAGAAAGAATTTCTGCAATACGGAACGAAACCTTATCTGCTTCTTCGGTACGCTCATCATCAAACAAATGGTAAGGTTTTTCCTTATAATAACTGTCAATAAGACTCTGTGCCTCTTTCATCGTGATTTTGCCTTCAATATTCTGAATGGCTGTATCAATCAAATATTTAGACGGTTTGAGTCCGTCCACCGCCTGAAGTCCGATTGCTGTACTCCAGGCATAACCTTTATAAGCTTTATCCGGTTCAGACTCCTTCAAATATTCCTTAAACAGGTCTTTTTCCATATCCACTACCTCACTTCATAGTTTTATGCTCCTCTTAGCAATTCATAAATTTAAATTTTTCATTTCTGTTTATTTAAAAAATGGACAACTCCGTTTGGAATTGCCCATTCATTTATCATATCATCTTAATACAGTTTTGCTCCTGCCGGAATATGGTCATCCACCATCAGAAGATGCAGTTCTTCATCCTCTGAATCCTTGAGATTATTTACTGCTGACAGTAACATACCGCAGGATTCGATTCCCATCATCGGTCTCGGCGGAAGATTTGTAATAGCAATCAGAGTCTTGCCAACCAGTTCTTCCGGCTCATAGAATGCATGAATACCGGACAGGATTGTTCTGTCTGTGCCTGTTCCGTCATCTAAAGTAAACTGTAACAGTTTCTTTGACTTCGGTACTGCAACACATTCTTTTACCTTTACTGCTCTGAAATCCGACTTGCTGAATGTTTCAAAATCAACTGTTTCTTCAAATAACGGCTCAATCTTTACATTTGAGAAATCAATCTTTTCCACCGGTGTTTCAGCTTCTGCCGGTGTTGCCGGCTTAGCTGCTTTCTTGTCGGAATCGAGAGATTTCATAGTCGGGACGAAATCGTCCAAATTAACATTAAAACCATCTTGCCAATTTCGCTACTTGTAAATGGGCATATACAAGGCATTTTTACACCATTTCTATCAGTTTCATTAAGCTAAAAATAAGATTTGGTGTAAAAAATGGTGTAATTGGTGTATGGCTATATTAAATTACTCAGGCTCTTATTATGTATCATTGGAATAATTTTTTTGTTTTTCCGAACTTCGATAATCGCTTCATTTCATTTTTACTATTCTACCATTTTCATCACATAAAGTAAAGAGAGCAGACACCGGCATTATAGCCGACATATGCTCTCTTTTTCATTTTCCATTATTTACTAATTGAACTGCTGTTCAAGTCCCTCAAACTCTGACTTTCTTAATTCCTTTGTTACATCTGTATAGATGTTCAATGTTGTGGATACATCTTTGTGTCCGAGTGCGTCCTGTATGACTTTCACATTCACTCCTGTGTCATTTCGATGACCAGACCGGAATTTGCAGGTTGATTCATAGTAAGCAGATATAAAAGATTGCAGAGCTTTACCTGTGAAGAATTGAAGTCCTGATGAATCGTTTCAAATAAAAAACGATTTACATACTTTGAATACCAGTTCACAACACTGTTTGCAAGTTCAGGATTGGAATCAAACATCGCCTTGAACTGTGGGATTGTAAACTCTATTACTTTGATATCAGATATAGCAATCGTAGTTAGTGACAATTCAATATGAAAATCCGTTGTATGATACCCCGGAAGTATTGTTCCCGGACCATGAAAGCTGATAATCTTCCGATATCCACTCTCATGATCTGAAAAATGCATAGAGGCACCTGATACATAATACTGAATACGATCATAGGGTTGTCCTGGTTTCCAAAGATACTCTCCCTTGGAAAAGTGGCGTTTTGTATGCGGCTGTGTCTGAAAATATTCATAGAATCTGTGGAAGTCATCAGCAAAATAATATCTTGGTTTCAGCATGGGAATTATTTATCTCCTGTGTTTTGATGAAACTATTATAACATGGTAAAAGCATTTTTTCCATGTTAACTAACAAATGGAGGAATGTATATGCATATTGCAATGATTACCGGAAGTCCTCACAAAAAAGGAACTTCTGCTTTATTAGCCGATGAATTTATTCGTGGGCAAAAGAAAAAGGAAACTCTGTTTATCGCTTTGATACTGCTTTTGAATGTGTTCATCCATGTATTGGATGTGAGACATGTAAATGTGGTGATAATCCCTGCGTATTTCAAGATGCAATGATGGAGTTATATTCTGAACTGAAAAAATCAGATATGGTTGTGTTCGTATCGCCGCTTTACTATCACGCACTTTCTGCACAAATAAAAATTGCTATCGACCGTTTTCATGGAATTGAGAAATATTTACAGGCCTATCCAAGAAAAACTGTGCTTTTATTGACAGCCGGCGCAAAGGATGAAAAGGTTGCGTCTGGGGCACTTCTAAGTCATAGCATTACGCTTCGTCATCTCGGTTGGGAAAATGTGGGACAGGTTATTGCACTAAACTCTTACGAAAGAAAAGATATCGAAAAAACTAATTACCCACAAGAAGCTTATGAATTAGGAAAGGCGGTAAAGTAAATGATTGCAAATAGACTCGCAATGCCCATTAAGATTTGTGGAAAGCAAGTTCAAAACCGTATTATTGTACCACCAATATCAGATTTTGGAGTTGTATCTCCAACTGGCAAAGTTACTGACCGACATATAAAACGTTATTCTGCTTTTAGTAAAGGTGGTGCAGGACTTGTTATCATAGAAGCCTGTTCTGTTCTGAAAATGCACGAAAACAGGGATACGATTTTTCTTGAAGATGATGCCTGTATCACAGGAATGAAGTGTATTTCGGATGCTATCCACAATTATCCGACTGTTACATTAGTCCAGATTATGCTGACCGGTCTTGCAACAATGCCTGAAAACAGTATTGCCGAAATCAGCAGAAACAATTTTATGAAATATAAAGAGGCATTTATTCAGGCTGCAATTCGGTGCCAAAAAGCAGGATTTGATGGTGTGGAGCTTCATGCTGCACATTGATGGAAACTTATGCCCTGCAAGAAAAAAGGAGGTAATTTAAAATGGAATATAAAGTTAAAGTAACGGTACTCGATAAAAAACTCTACCCAGAGTTACAGCAAGAATATTGTGCTGTTCCTAATAGTGGAAAATGTCCCTGCTTCTATGTTGGAGATGAATTTATTTTCAGCAGAAATGATGAAAAAGATGATTTCTGGCATTGTGGTGAAGGAACTCTGGTAAAATCAGGGAAACCAGATAATGATTGCCTGCAATCACCTGGTACAGCACATTCTGGAACAAATGGTGTTCCATTCTGCTCGGAAGCATGGGATGCCATTGCACGATATATCTATACAGGCTTACAAGGCGGAGCTATTATGCGTGGATGGATGAAAGAAGAAAATACAATGATTACCTGTTGCTCAGATGGCACCAGACCTGTTATATTCAAGATAGAACGAATTGATTGCGAGGAGAAATAACAAATGAATGAAGTAATTAAAGCTATGGAAGATCGTCGCAGCATTCGTAAGTTTAAACCTGATATGCCTTCAAAGGATGACTTAAACCAAATCATAGAAGCCGGTTTATATGCTGCTAATGGTATGGGAAAACAGGCAACGATTACGATTGCCGTAACAAATAAAGAATTGCGTGACAGACTTGAGAAAATAAACACCCAGATAGGCGGTTGGGAAGAATCTTTTGATCCATTTTATGGCGCATCGGTCATTCTTATCGTTTTAGCAGATAAAACATGGGCAAATCGTGTATATGATGGAAGCCTTGTTATGGGAAATATGATGCTGGCTGCCCATTCACTTAATCTTGGCAGCATTTGGATTCATAGGGCAAAGGAAGAATTTGAACTGCCGGAGTATAAGCAGTTATTGAAAGAAATAGGTGTTGAAGGTGAATGGGAAGGTATAGGTCATTGTGCAGTCGGATATATTGATGGTGAAATACCTGTAGCCACAAAAAGGAAAGAACACAAGGTTTTCTGGATAGAATAATAGTTCAAAATCTAATATCTTAATTAAGCGGTAATAGAGCGAAATGACATTCGGCATACTAAAAGAGGGGATTATCATCGTGCTCGGTGGATGCAGATGACACTCTTTATTTATAATGTTAAATAATCCCCAAAAATTCTAAAATTTTTCGGG
>ERZ772854.385-NODE-385-length-53573-cov-5.519507_pt1 | contig 53573 bp, 40 predicted proteins | sample MGYA00580844_ERZ772854 | MGnify/ENA primary metagenome ERZ772854 (study PRJEB29015, sample SAMEA2737727) | human gut metagenome | biome: human gut; feature: human-associated habitat; material: faeces | place: China | collected 2012 ...
GTATGCAGATAAAATAGATATTTCATCACAGCATCTGTTAGGAATCATTAATGATGTTCTGGATATGAGCAAAATTGAGGCAGGAAAAACAGTTTTTAAGTATACCGATTTTTCCATCTTGGATTTTATTACAGAACTCAATACCATATTCCATTCACAGATAGACGAAAAAAATCAGACTCTTACAATCATAAAAGAAAACATCCGGCACGAGTGGGTGAACGGAGATCAGGTTCATCTGATGCAGATTTTCAGCAACTTGCTTTCTAATGCAGTGAAGTACACGCAGGAAGGTGGAAAAATTCAGTTTCTGGTAGAAGAATGTGAGACAAAGTCATCTGTCTACGCAAAGTACCGTTTCTTGGTCAGCGATAATGGCATGGGAATGTCGGCAGATTTCAAAGATACAATTTTTGATGCTTTTACTCGTGCTGAAAGTTCTATGACGAATAAGATACAGGGAACTGGTCTTGGAATGGCTATTACCAAAAATCTGGTTGAAGCAATGGGAGGCACCATTGATGTGGAGAGTGAACTGGGGCAGGGAAGCTGTTTTGAGGTTCTCATGGATCTGAAAATTGCAGAGGATAGAACGGTTGCTCTGGCGGTACAAGAAGAAACAGATGAGCAGGATGGTAATATCCTTCAGGGAATGAGATTCCTGTGTGCAGAGGATAATGAGCTGAACGCAGAGATCCTGACGGAACTGTTAAAGATTGAAGGTGCGGAATGTACCATCTGTGAAAATGGCGAAGAGATTTTGAAAGCATTTGAACAGTCTGCTCCAGGTGATTATGACATGATCCTAATGGATGTGCAGATGCCTGTTATGAATGGCTATGAGGCGACGAGGGCAATCCGCAGAAGTTCCCATAAACTGGCAAAGACGATTCCGATCATTGCCATGACTGCCAATGCATTCTCAGAGGACATTCAGCATTCCCTTGCGGCTGGCATGAATGCACATGTTTCAAAACCGGTTGAGATGAAGGTGCTTGAAAAGACGATAAGAAGTATAAAATCAGGCGGGGGGGGGTACCGAACCGCAGGTCACTGAACAGTGACGAATGGAAAGTAACCGGACATAGAAGAATCAAAAAGGATAGTTAGGGATAGACAGAAAATGAAAGGAAAAAGAGTGATTGCAGGCATTCTGCTTGCGGGAATTTTAGCAGTCACCCTGGCAGGGTGTAAAAACACAGATAACACGAAAGAAGAAACCGAAAAGCCTGTTATTACCCTCGGCAGCGACAGCTATCCACCATACAATTATCTGAATGAGGATGGTGTACCGACGGGAATCGATGTAGAACTGGCTACAGAAGCTTTCAAAAGAATGGGATATCAGGTGGAGGTTGTCCAGATCAACTGGGAGAAGAAAAAAGAACTGGTAGAGAGCGGAGAGATTGACTGTATCATGGGCTGCTTTTCTATGGAAGGACGTCTTGACGATTACCGCTGGGCAGGACCGTACATAGCAAGCCGTCAGGTGGTCGCTGTAAATGAGAACAGCGATATCTACAGCCTGAATGACCTGGAGGGAAAGAACCTTGCTGTCCAGTCCACAACCAAACCGGAAGGCATCTTTCTGAACCGGACAGATGAAAGAATCCCAAAGCTGGGCAATCTGATCAGCCTAGGACACAGGGAACTGATCTATACATTTCTGGGAAAAGGCTATGTAGATGCAGTCGCCGCACATGAGGAATCGATTGTTCAGTATATGAAGGATTATGATGCAAGCTTCCGTATCCTGGAAGAACCTTTGATGATCACTGGAATAGGTGTCGCTTTTGCAAAAGATGATGACAGAGGAATCTGTGAGCAGATGAGCCAGACACTGGAAGAAATGCGTCAGGATGGCACATCCCTGAAAATTATTGAAAAATATCTGGATGATCCCCAGAAGTATCTGGAGGTGGATGATCTTGGATATTAAGAGAAAGAAAAAAGAAAAACGAATCCAGCTATTCGGTGGTCTGATTGGAATCTGTGTGGCTGTAGTTTCTCTGTTTTATTTCTTTCATGCGGAGAAAGCGGAAGCAGAGAAAAGAATGGTAGAGATTGTAAATTATGTCAAAGTGCAGTGTTCCACCTACACCCATTATAATGAATCTTCGGAATCCAAAAGTCTTCTCCGTGCGATTGAAAGTGCCAGACAGATGAGTACGAATATCGATATGGAAATAGAAAACGGCGGTCAGCTAAGCCGGGATTTCCTGAAGGAAAACCTGCAGACTCTATGGGTGGATGGTATCATTGTACTGGATGCAGAAGGAAAGACGGACTGTGAATACAGCACGGATGAGTCTCTGGCTAATGAGATTACGGAGTATCTGCAAAAAGAAATTATCATGGATTTTGCCGGATATGAAGAAAGAAGCTATTCGGAACGGTTTACCAGGGAAGATGGATCCTTTATTGACATTGCAGCCTGCGCCAGAAAAGATGCACCGGGTATCGTTGCAATCTATTATTACACATCTCCTGAATTTGCCAGAAACTATACGCTGACGATACAGGGGCTTTTAAATGGTTATAGTATCCAGAAAGATGGAACGATTATCGTTGCAGATGACGGAATCGTTGTTGCTAGTAATAATGAGAGCCTGTTGGGGCAGAATACGGCTGGCAACGAGGTTGTTCAGGCAATGAAAAAGCATACAGACAGTCAGCACATTTATCATCTCAAGAATGAAGGAACCGGATGTTATGGAATCATGCTGAAGCAGCGGGATTATTATATCTATGCGTATCTTCCGGATACGGAAGTGTTTCATAACCTTCCATTAAGTGTAGCAGGTGTTATTTTTCTTTATTTTCTGATATTCAGTATATTTTTGTTCTGGGGTCACAGAACCAATCAGGCACATCAGAAACAGGAGCAGGAAAAAGATGAAAAATATAAAGCAGAACTTCTGACAGCAGCAAAAAAGGCAGAAGCCGCCAATGAGGCAAAAACAGAGTTTCTTCAGCGGATGAGCCATGATATCAGGACTCCGATTAATGGAATCTACGGTTTGATCAATATGGCAGACTATTATGCAGATGATATGGAGAAGCAGAAGGAATACAGAACAAAGGTTAAAGCGGCATCCAATCTGTTGCTGGAACTGGTAAATGATGTTCTGGATATGAGTAAGCTGGAGTCTGGTGAAGTTGTTCTGGAAGAGGTTCCATTTAATCTGAGCAAAATCTCTGAGGAAGTGCTTGTCGTAATTGAACAGATTGCGGCAGAACAGAATATCCGGATTGTATGGGAGAAAAAAGAAATCACACACCGTGATCTTATTGGAAGCCCGGGGTATGTGAAACGTGTGATGATGAATTTCCTGTCCAATGCAGTGAAATATAACAGAGAAAATGGACATATTTATCTTAGCTACATGGAAATCCCATCCGAACAGCCGGAAATGACGACAATGGAATTTGTCTGCCGGGATACAGGAATCGGAATGACTGAGGAGTTCCAGAAACATATTTTTGAACCATTTGCACAGGAATATACGGGAAGCCGCACAAAGTTTGCCGGAACCGGACTGGGAATGGCCATTGCAAGGAAGCTGGTCGAGAAAATGGGTGGAACCATTACTTTTGAAAGTGAAAAAGGCGTAGGGACGACATTTGTGATCCGGGTTCCATTTAAAATAGATCCGGATGCGGATAAACGTGAAGAACAGAAGGAGGTATCCGAAAAATCTATAAAGGGATTGCATATTCTTCTGGCGGAAGATAATGAGCTGAATATGGAAATCGCTGAATTTATGCTTCAGAATGAGGGCGCGGACGTGATTAAAGCGTGGAATGGGCAGGAAGCGGTTGAGCTGTTCAGAAAAAGTGAACCTGGTGAATTTGATGTCATTCTTATGGACATTATGATGCCGGTAATGAATGGTTATGAAGCTACAAAGATGATCAGGTCTCTGGACAGAGAGGATGCAAAGGAGGTACCGATCATTGCAATGACAGCAAATGCGTTCACGGAGGACAGAATAAAAGCAAAAGCAGCAGGGATGGATGAACATGTTGCTAAGCCAGTTGATGTGGAATTACTGATAAAAGTAATTCATAAATTGGTGAATGATTGATAGAGCAGTGTCAAATAAGCGGTGAAATATAGACAGGAGGGCTAAAATATGACAATGCAAGAGTGTTATGAAGCTAAGAAGGGACTGTAGCATTAAGTGATGCGACATGACTTTCTGCCTTGAATCAAGTGCTTGGAAGATCATAAAAAACGAGTGGATAAAGGAAAGAAAAATGTGGATAAAAAACAAAAAATACTGATTGTAGATGATGCAAAATTTAACAGGGACATATTGAAGGAGATTCTTGGAGATGCTTATAACTATCTGGAAGCCGAAAACGGAAATCAGGCAATCCAGATGATAGGAGAAAATATTGGAATTGATCTGATGCTTTTAGATATCAATATGCCACAGATGAATGGTTTTGAAGTCTTGAAAATAATGAAAAGAAGCCAGTGTATTGCTGAAACTCCTGTAATCATGATATCTTCTGAAGATGCTGTTGATACTATGCGTAAGGCATATGAGCTGGGAATCACAGATTATATCACACGACCGTTTGATTCTGTGATTGTAAAGAAAAGAGTTCAGAATACCTTGGACCTCTATATGAACCAAAAGCATCTGATAAATGTGGTTTATAATCAGGTTTACGAAAAAGAAGAAAATAATAATATCATGATCCAGATTATGAGTAATATATTGGGATCCCGTAACAGCGAGAGCAGAGAACACATCCTGCATATTAAAACAGCAACGGAGATGATGCTGAGACAACTGGTAAAAGTAACAGATGCTTATCCTTTGACAGAGGCAGATATTGCTTTGATTACAACTGCTTCTTCCCTTCATGATATTGGTAAGATTCGTATTCCGGAAGAAATATTGAATAAGCCAGGCAGACTTACCGATGAAGAATTTCAAATTATGAAAACCCATAGTGAGCTTGGCGCAGCTATAATTAAGGATATGGACTTTCCACAAGATCATCCACTGGTGCATACCGCATGGGAAATCAGCAGATGGCACCATGAAAGATGGGACGGAAAGGGTTATCCGGATGGCTTGAAAGGTGAAGAAATACCAATCTCTGCACAGGTGGTATCAATTGTCGATGTTTATGACGCACTTACAAGTAAAAGATGTTATAAGAAAGCATTTGATCATGACACAGCGATTCAAATGATCCTGGATGGGCAATGCGGACAATTTAACCCAATCCTTCTGAAATGTTTGAAAGAACTGAGGCTTCAATTTTCAAATATGTTTGATAAGGAAATGGATGAAAATAGCTATTACCATGAAGTACAGAGACTTTCTAATGAAATACTTAGCGACAGATCTTTACCGAGCCAAAACTATTCACAGAGTGTTGTCAAGGTCATGCAGGAAAAGATCGATTTCTTTAAATCAAACAGTGGAATGAACTCAATTGATTACAATGCAATTTCAGGCCAATTAACTATCTTAAACGGAGAACATCAGATATTATGTCAGAGAGATAATCCGAAATTCAATTTGTTCAAAGAATTTGGAGTAAATGAAGAAGATGTTCAATGTATTCGTGTTTTATTACATCAGACATCTGTACAAAATAAAGAAATATCTGCCACGATAAAAGCGATGGTGGAAAATAACAGTCAGATGTATAGAATGAAATTGCATACATTGTGGTCGCCTTTAAAGAAGGATGGATACATTGGAATCATTGGATATTTTGACACTGTAAAATAAATATGAAGATTACAATCATAGAGTGTATGGAATCAAATCCATACGCTCTTTTTCTTGAAAGTGGTAGCTGAAATTGACTTTATTCGCACTTGGAATTATAATTTAAAAATAGAAACATAATTGATCGTGAACTCACTATAATATGGAGATGAAGGCATGGAATATCTTTCAATCAGTCAAACAGCTGAAAAATGGGGACTGTCGAAACGACGAGTGCAGGTTCTTTGCTCTGAAAAAAGCAGTGAGACGGCAGATCTTTTTATGTCAGTTATCATGTATCGTTTAAAAGAAAATGGTAGAGCAGCGGTAATTCTGCTAGATGGATTTTTATTTGGAACAGACAATGCAAAAGTAGCAATTAAAACAAAACTGTTTTCTGAGTTTAACCGAATCAAGTAAGTCCCCTGCTTCAATTGCGAAAAGCAATAAGCAGTGGGTGGGGACTTGCTTGTATCAGGAGGAGTGCAAGCTCCTTCTGATAAACTGCGGAGCAGTTATTCGGTTATGAGCAAGTAGCGAAGCGGATTGCGAATATCCGCTTGACTGTACATACAATTGTACGTATGCCTGGAAGTGTTTTTTCTCCGTATACATCAATCACATAGGTGTTTTATAAACACCACAAACCCTTTGATTTTAAGGGCACTAAAAAAGCCTAATTCTTTTTTCGAAGAATTAGACTTTTTCAGTGCCCTTGATTTATAAGGCTTCCGCACCAAATTAAGTAATGCGGAAGATGGGACTTGAAGAAATTGTTCCCCACGCAAATCAAGAAAAGAAAGGCCTTCGGCGCACTGTCTAATCGTTACGTGTTCAAAACGTGTTCAAAGAATATGAGCAGTCTGGTGAGTAGAGCACGTTTCATTTCAGTAGAAGAGTTATATCCAGATTATAAGAAAATGGTAATTCAAAATTTTTCTGTACATATTGATTATCCATTGAAAAGTGCAGAAGAGATGCTCATTGCTGAGGTGATTATGAGTCAGGGAACACAGATTAACTTCTATAATTCTCCGATGGAGCAGACACATTATCGCATGGAGTATGGAAGCTTTATTGATTTGATTCTCCTGAAAGATGGATGGATCAGAGTCGAGATGAAAAATATGGATTGTGAGAAAGTTATGGTTCGTAATTCTGATACTTTGGAACAGGCACTGGATATCGTAGTCGACGATCTTGTACACAAAGGAGATTTTGTGATTGATCAGATTGAGGACGGAAAAGTGATTTATGCTCCAGTGTTGGCAGCAGCATTACAGCGTCAGGCAGTTCCGGTTGTGGTTGATATGAACACGGGATTGTTCTATTCCTATATCAGATTCGGTTTGGTTGATGGTGGAGCAGACGCTGGAAATGTGTTTGTGGATCTGAATCGGTATAATGGGATTTCGAATGTGGAGTATGCACAGATGCTTTTTGAGAATGAAAAGTAATGGTGTGAATAAGTGAAAAATATTAGAACGTTAAGAATGACATTGAATAGCATACAATAGGTAGTAAGATAGGACTAATATGAGATAAAACATCTGGGAAGGAAAATCTTCCTGGATGTTTTTTCTTTTACGATATCATAAATTGATTAAAGTAAGCGAAAAAGGAAATATATTTGTGCCGAATGTGAAAAAAAGGTAAAAAATACATTAAAAATGTAAAAAAAGCACAAAAAACACTCAGATATGTTATACTGACTGTAAAAATAATTGAATGAATAAAAGATTTTCAAAAATATATTGGAGTGATGAAATGCTAGGAAAATTAGAATTGAAATTAAGATGTGCGGAGGAGATAAATTATCAGATGGCGTCTTTGTTTCATGGAGTATTAATGGAATTAATTCCCTCAGAATATGCAGATTATTTACATCTGTCTCAATTACATCCATATAGTCAACATTTGGAATATAGAGACAAAACATGGTATTGGATTATTTGTGGACTAAATAAAGAGGCGGTGCAGACAATTATTGTTGATTCCGTGTGGAATGTAAACAGGATAACGTTAAAAAAGAAAAATATAAAAATAGATATTATTCAAAGAAAATATACAGAAATATCTTATCAGGAATTAATGGATCATTTTTATGAAATGGAGAATAGTCCCTATATCAATGTTCATTTTATAGCTCCAACTGCGTTTAAACAAAAAGGAAAATATGTTTTTTATCCAGATTTAAGAGGAATCTATCAAAGCCTAATGAGCAAGTATGATTCAGCAGCACATGATGAGGGTATGGTGGATGAAGAAACATTAGAACAGTTATGTGAGAATTCTCAAATTGTACGTTATGATTTGAAAAGTGTTAACTTCTTTGTGGAAAAGGTAAAGATACCTGCATTCATAGGAAAAATTACCATTAAATTGACAGGTACAAAAACAATGACCAATTTTGCAAATATGTTATTTGAGTTTGGAGAATACTCTGGAATAGGAATAAAAACTTCGTTGGGAATGGGATGTATAAAACTAAATGAAAGGGGAAGAAAATGATTACAGATAGGCAGATAAAACTTATTATTGGCAGTTTGCTTCATGATATTGGAAAAGTAGTGTATCGAAGTGGTGATGGGAGAAATCACAGCCAGAGCGGCTATGAATATTTGAAAACGGAAGCACTGGTGGAAGATACAGAAATTCTCAATTGTATCCGATATCATCACGCGGCGTATTTGAAAAATGCAACACTTTCAGATAATGATTGCGCATATGTCACGTATTATGCAGATAATGTAGCGGCATTTAGTGATCGGAGAGATGCATCAGAGCAAGAAACGGGATTTGATAAAAAAATGCCATTGGCTAGTGTGTTTAATATTTTGAATGGAAATCGTGGTGATGAGCATTATGCGATGCAGATGTTGAATCCAGAAAGTGGTATAAATTATCCAACCAATGAGCCAATTGCGATGGATGAACAATTTTACCAAACGGTTGTGCGAAATATCACAGATAATATTAAGGGAATTGAGTTAAATGAAGAGTATTTAAATTCATTATTATCTGTATTGGAGGCGAATCTTTCATACATACCATCATCAACTTCTAAAAAGGAACTTGCAGATATTTCTCTGTATGATCATGTGAAAATGACAGCTGCGATAGCGTCTTGTGTAGAACAGTATTTGGAAGAAAATGGGGAACAAAATTACCGAATGCGATTATTTGAAGATGCAAAAAAATCCTATGAAGAAAAAATGTTTTTGCTTTATTCAATGGATATATCAGGAATACAAAATTTTATCTATACAATCGGGGATAAAGGTGCATTAAAAGGATTAAGAGCCAGAAGTTTTTATTTGGAAATTATGATGGAACATATTGTGGATGAACTTCTGGAAAAGCTTTCACTTTGTCGGGCGAATTTGATTTATACAGGTGGCGGACATTGTTATTTGCTGGTACCTAATACAATACATGCCAAAGAAGTTTTAGAAAAAAATGAGAGGGAGCTGAATGGATGGCTTCTTGAAACTTTTGACACAGCATTATATGTGGCTGGTGGGTATGCAGAAGCAAGTGCGAATGCATTAAGAAATGTGCCTGAAGGATCCTATTCTGATTTATATCAGAAAATTTCAGAACATATTTCAAGAAAAAAGACGCATCGATACAATGCAGACATGATTATAAAATTGAACAGCAGAAGGCATGAAGGAGAAAGGGAATGTAAAGTATGTAGGAGAGCGGCAAAGTTAATTGATGATAAGTGCCCAATTTGTTATGCACTTGAAAAAATGTCCGGTAGTATTCTATATGATGATTTTTTCACTATAATGTGTGTATCTGAAAAAGATTCTGTTCCGTTACCATTTGGGCGTTATCTTGTGGCGGATACGGAACAAAGTCTTCGTAAACGGATGGAACAAGATACTTATGTTCGCTGTTATACAAAAAATAGAATATATACAGGAAAACATGTTACAACCAAACTGTGGGTAGGTGATTATACAACTGGCGATACATTTGAGAAGCTTGCAGAGCAGTCTTCTGGTGTAAAGCGTATAGGAATCTTGAGAGCAGATGTGGATAATTTAGGAACAACATTTGTACATGGATTTCAAGGAAAAAATGGTGAAAACACATACACTACAATTTCCAGAACAGCTACATTATCCAGACAATTATCTCTTTTCTTTAAGTGCTATATCAATAACATATTAAGAGAAGAAAGCACGGGGATTATCTCAAAAACTGAGGAACGAAAGGTAGTCATTGTATATTCTGGTGGAGACGATGTGTTTTTGGCAGGTGCCTGGAATGATGTACTTGCAGCATTTATCGATTTGCGAAATGCATTCCATAAATTCACACAGGGAACATTAACAATTTCAGGAGGAATAGGAGTATATCCATCAAAATATCCATTGAATGTGATGGCGAAAGAAGTAGCAGCGTTAGAAGATTATGCAAAAGGATTGGCTGGAAAAAATGCCATTGCATTGTTTGAAACAAGTACATATAAAACGGAAGAATCTGCAAAAAACGGTGATATAGCAGTTGTTGAAGATCATAGATATTCATGGTCGGAGTATGAAAAAAATGTAATAAACGAAAAGCTTATAACTTTAGATGAATATTTTAAACAGTCAGAAGATCATGGTATGGCTTTTCTCTATCATTTGGTTGAACTGCTAAGAAATACAGAAGAAAAGATTAATACAGCTCGATATGTTTACTTGCTTTCACGCATGGAACCGCAGGATGATAAAAAGAGAATGCAATATAATGCATTTTCAAGAAAAATGTATGAGTGGAGTAAAAATAATAAAGATCGGAAGGAATTAATTACGGCAATTTACTTATATGTATATCTGAATCGTGAAGGAGGAGAAGAAGTATGAAATTAACGGAAGATAATTATACGGAACTAGCTGAGAAAGTTATCGTGAAACTTTCACAAGAAAAGAGACCAAATGGAAAGCCTGTACAGATGGTAACAACATCCAAAATCCGCAATTTGTTAGCCATGACAGCTGATATTTATAATGATGTTGTTAATTCACAAGATGAAAAACTTTCGCCAGACATTGTTGGGTGTATAAAATATATGAAAATTCGTTTTGTATATGAAGCTGGAAGACAGGCTGAAGTAAAAAAATTAGTAGAGCAGGCAGGATTGTTGGAACATTTAGATGATATTGGTAACAGCAGGAAACAATATATTTTATTTAGCAGGTATATGGAAGCACTGGTTGCATATCGAAAATTTTATGGCGGAAAAGACGATTAAACGGAGGAAAATAGAATGTTTGCAAAGGTTGAAATTAGCGGAATGATTGAAACAGTGACAGGTTTACATATTGGAGGATCAAGTGCATTTTCAGCAATTGGCGCTGTAGATTCACCCGTAATTAAAGATGCAAGAACAAATCGCCCAATGATTCCTGGAAGCAGTTTAAAGGGGAAAATGAGATCTCTTTTAGCAAAAAAATATAATGAAGGTTATGTGGCAAGTACACCGGATGATGATGCTGATTGTTTGACACGATTGTTCGGAAGTGCAAAAAAAGGTCATGTCAGAGTTGGCAAAATTTTATTTACAGATATGTTTATTGAAAATGTGGATGAATTAAAGCGCGCAGGTGTGGTAGGACAAACAGAGATAAAGTTTGAAAATAGTATCACAAGAACAACTGCAGTGGCTAATCCACGCCAAATTGAGAGAGTAGTTCGTGGAGCTAAGTTCCCGATGCAATTAATTTATGAAGTGACATCTGAAGAGGAGATGCTTCAGGATTTCAAAATATTGAAAGATGGATTTCAGTTATTAGAGTATGATTATCTTGGTGGAAGCGGATCAAGAGGATATGGCCGTATCAAAATATCTGATATAGAGTTATGTGTTGTAATTGGAGATGTCAGCGATGATGTGCTGGATGAATGTCAGGAAATTTTGAATGGTGAAAGGGAGTAGATGGGAGAGGTAGATTATGGAGTATTCCATTTATAAATTAGAGTTTCACACAGGCGTGCATTTTGGTACGGGCATGTTGAATGAAAGTACATATGCATTTCAAGCAGATCAACTATTTTCGTCACTGTATATAGAGGCATTAAAGTTGGAATGTGCAACTGAATTTTATGAGGCAGTGGATACAGGGCGACTATTGTTTTCTGATGCATTTCCATATTTGCAACAGGAGTATTTAATCCCGAAGCCGATGATTTATGTGAAACCGTTAGAACAGGGAATATCAGAACAAAAGAAATTATTTAAGAAAGTAAAATATATTCCAATCGAAATGTTGGATGATTTTCTCAATGGAACTGTGCAATTGCATCAAGATCCAATGAAGAATTATGGTACATTTGTACAGCAGACGATGGCAAATGTGAGAAGTGAGGATGAAACACTCCCGTTTCGAGTCGGAAGTTTTTTTTATCAGGATGGCTGTGGCTTATATCTTGTTGTAGCATATGAAGGAATGAACGAAAAAGTACTGCTGGAGAACTTGTTGGAATCTTTATCCTACACAGGTATAGGCGGAAAAAAGAGTGCAGGTATGGGAAAGTTTATTCTTAAAGTGGCAAAAATGCCCGAGATTTTTGAGGCACATTTGAAAAATAAAACATCCCGACAGATATTATTATCGGTGGCATTACCGAAAGAAAATGAATTAGAAAGTGCACTGGATAAGGCATCCTATCAGTTGTTGAAACGATCTGGATATGTGGCATCTGTAAATTATGCAGATGAATGGAAAAAGAAAAAGGATTTATATGTTTTTTCAGCGGGATCATGTTTTGAACAGCGATTTGAAGGTGATATATATGATGTGTCAGGCAGCGGGAAACATCCGGTATATCGTTATGCAAAAGCACTTTTTCTGGGGGTATAATTGATGAGTGAATATTTAAAATGTTATAAAGTTAAACTACATGTGTTATCTCCCGTTCATATTGGTTCTGGAACGAAAATAGGAAAAAAAGAGTATATTTATATGCCATGGAATCATCAGGTAATTATTCCAGATATACAAAAAATGTATGCAGAATTACAAAAGAAACATCTGGAAAAAGAGTTTGAAACATATATGTTAGACACAAGAACAAAAGGTTTGGCATTAGGAAAGTGGCTTAGTACACATAAGTTTCAGAGCAAAGATTATGATAAATGGACGTTGTATCAGATGGATGCTGGTGAAGCTTTTGCAAATAGAGAATCTGCACCGCCTAAGGAAATTGATACATTTGTAAAAGATGCTTATGGTATGCCGTATGTGCCTGGCAGCAGTATAAAAGGTATGATACGAACAGCATTGATATCATGGGAAATTCAGAGAAATCCGGAAAAATATGAAAAAATTCGACAGGTAATTATGCAAAAATCCGGAGAACGGGCAAATCGAAAACAATGTTTATTGCGTGAAACAAAAGAATTGGAAAAAGAAATATTATACACGTTGAATCGTTGTGAAAAAAGTGCAGGAAATGCTGTAAATGATAATCTGTCTGGATTGCATGTAGGTGATAGTGAACCAATTTCGCTGGAGCAATTAACCTTGAGTCAAAAGATTGATTATTCATTGGATTATAAAGAAAAGCCGTTGCCACTTTTACGTGAAGCATTAATCCCTGGTACAGAAATTTGTTTTGAAATATCGATAGACAGCACGATATGTCCATATGATATGGATGATATTATAGAAGCTTTGAATTGTTTTCAGAAAATTTGTTATCAGTATTTTTATTCCAGATTTCGTAGAGGAACAACAAAGGAGAATATTGTCTGGATTGGTGGCGGATGTGGCTTCCTGTCAAAGACGATTGTATATTCTTTACTTGGGAAAGATGCTGTGCGGGTAGTCGACAATATATACAAAAATACTCTTGGCCCCAATTATATGAAACATAAGCACTCTAAAGATATTTCTTTGAGATTGGCACCACATGTATGCAAATGTACTAAGTATCAAGGTAAATTATATGATATGGGCATGGCGCAGATTGTTGAGTATGAAAAAATATGATTTTGCGCCGATTCCTGTAAAATCAGTGGATTTGTCCGATTAACAGCAGAATTTTAATGAAAATTATCTGGTTTGCGGATTTGCGCCGCAAACCGGATAATGAGCCCAGCATTCTTGCGGGATAGCAGGGAGAGGGTAGATATATAGATTCCCCGTGGAGGGGACGAGAACATTTTTTTTGCTGTCTCTTTGCTAACATACATTTGTAGATATATAGATTCCCCGTGGAGGGGACGAGAACCATTATATAATTCATCATATATAACCGTAAATACTGTAGATATATAGATTCCCCGTGGAGGGGACGAGAACTATGTTCAATAAGTCTCAAAGCCTGTTTAGAAGAATAAAGTAGATATATAGATTCCCCGTGGAGGGGACGAGAACTTTTCTAAATTCTTCTGAGCGAAAGAAGTCAAGCGTAGATATATAGATTCCCCGTGGAGGGGACGAGAACAACTGCCTTTATATTGTTATACTCATTTTTGTCTGTAGATATATAGATTCCCCGTGGAGGGGACGAGAACCAAAACACATTTTCCTATATAACCATCCAATAAGTAGATATATAGATTCCCCGTGGAGGGGACGAGAACTCACTTTTCGGTGTCCATTGAAAAATTCCATACCCGTAGATATATAGATTCCCCGTGGAGGGGACGAGAACAAATTATCTGTTTTTTATAATAGAACATTGATTTGGTAGATATATAGATTCCCCGTGGAGGGGACGAGAACTGTTCCTGTGTACGCTGTTCTGCCCTTAATTCTTCGTAGATATATAGATTCCCCGTGGAGGGGACGAGAACTAATGCTTGTGCCATTGGTAAGCATGTCATCAATAGGTAGATATATAGATTCCCCGTGGAGGGGACGAGAACGTGCAATACCCGACATCCTAATAAAAGTGTTATGCAGGTAGATATATAGATTCCCCGTGGAGGGGACGAGAACAGCTGAACCGTTCTCAGTATTTAGATATTCATCCCGTAGATATATAGATTCCCCGTGGAGGGGACGAGAACGTATTCATCACATGTCGCTTGAAAGTTTTTTAGCGGTAGATATATAGATTCCCCGTGGAGGGGACGAGAACAGAGTTACCCTAACACGGTATCAACTAAGCTATGTGTAGATATATAGATTCCCCATGGAGGGGACGAGAACTGTATGCAGTTGGCTTCGAATGGATGGTAGAAGCTGGGTAGATATATAGATTCCCCGTGGAGGGGACGAGAACTGTCTGTAATCCACTAAGCTGAAATTTCAGTTCCGTAGATATATAGATTCCCCGTGGAGGGGACGAGAACGCAGCCATGATGTCGGCATAATTTGACATTTTTCCGTAGATATATAGATTCCCCGTGGAGGGGACGAGAACAGTCTTACCATGCGTTGATTAATACGCTTTGCAAGGTAGATATATAGATTCCCCGTGGAGGGGACGAGAACGTGCCAATTGCGTTACTTACGATCACATATGGACGCTGTAGATATATAGATTCCCCGTAAGGGGACAATACAAAAATAGTTGGAGTAGAGAGGGGGAAAATCTGTGAGTTATTTGTATGTAAGTGAACAAGGGGCAAGCATTGGCATTTCTGAAAATCGATTTCAGGTAAAATATAAAGATGGTTTAATAAAAAGTGTGCCTGCGGAACCGTTGGAAGTGATTTCTTTATTTGGAAAGGTGCAGATTACAACACAGTGTATGGAAGAATGCTTGAAAAGAGGAATAGATATATTGTTTTATTCGATTAATGGGGCATATTATGGAAGATTGATTTCAACATCCCATGTTAATGTGCAGCGTCAGAGAAAGCAGGCAGAAATAGGAAAAAACGAGGATTTTAAACTAACATTTTCCAAGAAAATTATTGATGCCAAAATACGAAATCAGATTGTTATTTTGAGACGTTATGCAAGAAATAAAAACGTAGAGATTGAAAGATCCGTTATTGAAATGCAAAATATGTATAAAAAATTATTAATAGCGGAGAGTGTTGAACAGGTAATGGGATATGAAGGAACGGCAGCTAAAATTTATTTTCGAACATTGGGAGCATTGATAGAACCGGAGTTTAAATTTTCTGGGCGTTCAAGACGACCACCTATGGATCCTTTTAATTCAATGATCAGTCTTGGTTATTCAATAATGATGAATGAATTATATGGAAAAATCGAAGCAAAGGGACTAAATCCATATTTTGGTTTGATGCATAAAGACCGGGAAAAACATCCAACACTTGCAAGTGATTTAATAGAAGAATGGAGAGCTGTATTGATTGATTCGACAGCATTGAGCATGTTAAATGGACATGAATTATTAGTGGATGATTTTTATTCAGGTATTGAGCAGCCGGGAGTTTTTCTGGAAAAAGAAGGATTCAAAAAGTATATTCAGAAATTGGAAGGGAAATTTCGAGCAGAAAGCAAGTATTTGTCATATGTGGATTACAGTGTAAGTTTTAGACGAGCATTGGACTTACAAATCGGACAACTGGTAAAGGCAATTGAGACAGAAAATGCAAATGAATATCGTCCGATTTTGATTCGATAATATGGTTGGTGTATGAGGATGCAGGGATGGAAAATTATTTTTGGAATACAGAAATACTAAGTGATAAGAAAAAACTTTATATTTTGGTTATTTACGATATTGTAGATAATAGACGGAGAGTTGCTTTTGCAAAGAAGATGAATGGTTATGGATTTCGGGTACAGAAATCAGCATTTGAGGCAATGATTACAGAAAATTTATACCGGAAGTTGCTTGCAGAGATACCACATTTGATTGATAATACAAGTGATACCGTAAGGGTATATAAAATCCGAGGAATGGGAGAAGTAAAGTTGTTTGGTTTAAGCCATAGAATTGAAGACGAAGAGGTTATTATTTTATAGAATTTGGAGATAGTAAAAATGGATAAAATAATTTTATTTACACCAGTGGGCGGGACGGATCCAATATCTTCTACGAATTGTAGAGATGGTTCCATGTTACATATTTGCAGAAATTATAAACCGGATAAAGTGATTATGTATATGTCGAAGGAAATGCTAGAGAATCAGGAAACAGATGACAGGTATCGTTATTGCCTTGATCGGTTATCAAAATTGCAACAGCATGAGATGAAATATAAAATTGTTGAACGTAGAGAATTAACAGAAGTGCATGAATTTGATTATTTTTATGAGGATTTCCGTGAAATTATACGTCAGATTTATGAGGAAATGGATGAAACGGACACATTACTGATAAATGTATCTTCGGGAACACCCGCTATGAAAAGTGGACTTCTTGTATTACAGACATTAGGAGAATTTCCAGCAAAGATGATTCAGGTGGCAACTCCGGAAAGAAAAATTAACGAGCATATCCATAAAAATTATGATGTGGAATTGTTGTGGGAGTTAAATGAGGATAATGAAGATGGTTCTCCGAATCGATGTAGGGAAATAAAATGTCCGACATTATCAAAAATAAAAAAGGAAGAAATTATAAAGAAGCATATTTTGGCATATGATTATTCGGCAGCATTGGAAGTTGCTGATACAATGCAGAAAAAAGAAGTAGAATCATATCGTGATTTGATTTATATGGCATCACAGAGAATGATGCTAGATTTTGAAAATGTTGACAAAATGATTCGGAAAACAGGAATTCAGTGTTTACCGGTACGCGGAAGTGGCGAGAGAAAATATTTTGAATATGCCTGCAATATGGAAATTCGATTGAAAAAGAAAGAATATGTGGATTTTATTCGTTCTGTTACACCTTTGATTGTAGATTTATTTGAGCTGATTTTGAAGAAAAGATGCAATATAAAATTAGATGATTATTGTCGATTTAGTACAAAGGGTGGAAAGGGGCATCGCAGGTGGTCAATGCAACATTTGAAAGATACAACTGTATTAAAGATATTAAATGACGCATTTGATGGAAATTTTAATGCGCAGGATATTTCTTCGAAACATTTGAAGGTATTAATTGAGGGATTAGATAAAGACCAACATCTAATAGAATTGGTGAATGCTGTTCGTTCCGTAGAAGATAATGTTCGAAATCTGGCAGCACACCAGATTATTTCTGTAACAGAAGAAAAAATACAGAAGCTGACAGGATTTTCCAGTGATAAAATCATGGAAATGATAAAAGAACTATTCAACTACACGGGAATCAATATTAAAAAAGAGTATTGGGATTCATATGATGAGATGAATAAAATAATTATATCTAAGATGTAGAAATAAAGAATACATATGTAGTATTAAAGTACAGATGATAAGGAAGGCGACGGAATGAAATTTTGGGATGATGAAGTAGATAACGGTATTGATAGTATATAAGTAATGCGGAAGATGGGGCGCACGAGATCCGGTGGATCTCGGATTTGCGCCGACCGGAGCGAAGCGGAGATATGAACCTTGGGTTCATGTCTCCGTCCGCAAAAAAGACCCCAACCAAAGGTTGAGGTCTTTTGATGCGGAAGATGGGACTTGAACCCACACGACTGCAATAGTCACAAGATCCTTAGTCTTGCTCGTCTGCCAGTTCCGACACTTCCGCATGTGTCGTCATTAATGTTTCCGACAAGAAGAAATGATACCAAAAGTAAGGCATAATGTCAACAGTTTTTCGGAAAAAATATAAAAAATATGCATTTGAAAAAACAGAAAAAAAGTGTTGACATTTAAATGCCGTTGTTGTATTATATACTTTGTCAGCTGCGGGGCAGCAAAGCAATTTGATATGCAGGAATGGCGGAATTGGCAGACGCGCACGGTTCAGGTCCGTGTGACTATTGCAGTCATGAGGGTTCAAGTCCCTTTTCCTGCATCATTGAAATCAGCAGAGAATATCTGCTGATTTTTTTGTCGTAAAGAGAAAAATTGGTATCTTAACGATATATCTTTTTTTGCGTGAACAATGGAATATTTCTTTTTATAAGTACAATCATTTTCTGAACACATGTAATGAATAAAATGTAATATACTGATACGAATTTACAGTATTTGGGAAAAATCCTTCTATATTTCTTTACCCTAAAGTAGTAAAATTATTTTTATAAGATGAGTGATAGATATATTAAAAATCAGTTCAATTTGGGGGCAGACAATGAACACTACAAACATAAAAAAAGAATCTAGAAAAATATCTTTATGGGAAAAATTCAGCTACAGCGGTGGAGACGTGGCAAGCTGCATTACATTTGGTGCAGTCAGTTCTTACCTTTCCTATTATTATACGGATATCGCAGGAATTTCCATTGCGGCAGTGGGCGTGATCTTTGGTGTGACGAGGTTAATAGAAGCACTGGTGAATTTCCTGACGGGAGTCGCCATTGACGGCAGTCATTTCAAAGGGGGCAAGGCAAAGCCTTTTATTTATACCACCACGATTCCGCTGACGATTATGTTTATCCTTGTTTTTATGGTGCCGGATCTGAGCGCACACGGGAAAGTGCTGTTTGCGTTTGTTACCTATTTGCTATTCTGCATTTTGTATGCGGTCAACAATACCGGTTATGGCACGTTGCTGTCATTGCTCACCAGTGATGTAAAAGAACGCCGTGTATTGAACAGTTTTAAAGTATTTGGAAGCGGAACCGGAAGTCTGCTGGTGAGCTTTCTGACCTTGCCGTTGGTGGCGTTGTGCGGTGTGCAGGGACGTTTCAGTTTTGCACCGGTGGCGGTAATTTACGGTGTGATAAATCTGGTGTTACTTGGAAACTGTAGTATTTCCTGTCGGGAACGTGTGCGGACAGAAGGGGAAGCGCGCATGAGTTTAAAAGAATCTCTGCAATGTGCGGTAAAAAGCCGTTCCTGGATTTTGCTCTGTGTGATCGGGGCTTGCGTCATGGTTGTGATGATCCTGCAAAACCAGAGCATTATGTATTATTCCAAATATATTCTGATGGATGAAAGCCGGGCAACTTTAATTCTTACGATCTATACGATGGCGCAGCTTTTGGCGGCGTTGTTTATGGATAAGATGCTCAATCGGCTTGGAAACAGAAACTGCATGCTGTTTGGATTTGGAGCCTTTCTGGTGCTGACAGTGGTTATGTTTGTGTGCAGAAAAAATCTGGTCTTGTTCTGTGTATTTATGCTTTTGGCAGAACTTGGAAAAAGCATGGCAACCAGTCCGTGTTATGCCATCTGTGCAGATACAGTGGATGAAGTGGAATCGTTGACCGGAAAACGCCCGCAGGGTGTGATGACATCTTTTATGATGTGCACGATGAAAGCGGGAACAGCTATCGCCGGTGTGGTATTTTCGGCTGTGCTTCATGCGGGACATTATGCGGCAGAGGCAGCGCAGCAAAGCCCGGAAGCGATTCGTGCAATTTATATGAATCTGTTCTGGCTTCCGATGCTGATCGTGGCAGGCTGCATGGTGCTGGCATTTTTCTTCAAACGGCAGCCGGTTCAAAAATAAGGAAAAAATTAGAGGCAAAGAGAGACTTCTCTTTTTACACACTCTGTGCTATAATGTGACGACAAGTGACAAGACAGACAAAATAAAGAAATTAAATGAATTAATTACGCATGAAAATGTATTTGTCTATTCTATGAAAAAGTCATGCTCTTATAGCAATATGAGAAAATATAAAGGAGAGAAGTTTTATGAAAAAAGTACTGAATCACATTTTTATTGATGGTTTGAGTGGAATGGCGCTTGGACTTTTTTCCACACTGATCATCGGAACGATCATTGGACAGATTGGAACTTTAGTTGGAAATGAGATTGGAACTTATCTGATTGCGATTTCCAGTGTGGCAAAAACAGTGACCGGAGCAGGTATTGGTGTCGGTGTCGCTGCAAAGTTTAAACAGGGACCGCTTGTAACAGTTTCTGCTGCGGTGGCCGGTATGATCGGAGCGTTTCCGGCACTGGGAATGGAAAGTTTTGCATTGGGAAAAGCAGGAGAGCCTCTGGGAGCTTTTGTGGCAGCTCTGATCGGCATTGAGTGCGGCAGGCTGGTTGCAGGAAGAACAAAAATTGATATTATTTTGACGCCACTGGTATCCATTTGTACCGGTGCGGCAGCAGGATTTATCGTGGGACCGCCAATTTCCAATTTTATGAAATGGCTTGGAAATCTGGTAAATATTAACGTAGAGGCATCTCCGATTCTTGGAGGTATCGCAGTATCCGTTCTTATGGGAATGATTCTGACCCTGCCAATCAGTTCTGCAGCACTTGGTGTTTCCATGGGACTGACAGGACTGGCAGCAGGCGCGGCAACCATCGGATGCTGTTGTCAGATGGTTGGCTTTGCGGTTGCAAGTTATCGTGAAAACAAATTTGGCGGATTTATCGCACAGGGAATCGGAACATCCATGCTTCAGGTACCAAATATTCTGCGCAGGCCGCTGATTTGGCTGCCACCGATTATTTCCAGCGCGATTTTGGGACCGATAGCATCTGCGGTCTTACATATGGTAAGTACACCGATCGGATCAGGAATGGGTTCCGCAGGTTTCGTTGGACAGATCGCAGCTTATGGCGCAATGATTGAGACAGGAATGTCATCCAAAGTGGCACTGATTCAGATTATTCTCATGCATTTTGTTCTGCCGGCAGTTGTGACATTGATTTTCTCAGAAGGAATGAGAAAAGCCGGATGGATCAAAGACGGTGACATGAAACTGGAAGTATAGAATTTGAAAAATAGAAATGATACCAAAATCCATTTACAAAATGTGGGCTATATTTTGTAAATGGATTTTTTGGTGAATGGTACAGGGAATGGTGACGTAAATTCTATGGAATATCGAAGGATTGGTTGAACATTTTTACGGATTGTTATAAAGTAATAGCAACACAAGTAAATGTTTGCTGGAGGTAGAATGGTATGGAAAACTTTGTATATGAAACACCCACGAAAGTTTATTTTGGAAAAGAGGAAGAATTAAACGTTGGAAAAATCATTGCCGGATATGCACCGAAAAAAGTGTTGGTTCATTTTGGTGGTCAGTCTGCCAGAAAAAGTGGACTGTTAGACCGCGTGGAAAAAGCGTTGGAAGCAGAAGGCATTGCTTATGTGGAACTTGGCGGTGTGACAGCAAATCCGGAACTGAAGCTTGTGCGGGAAGGTATCGCACTCTGCCAGCAGGAAGGCGTTGATTTTGTACTGGCAGTCGGTGGAGGTTCTGTACTGGATTCTTCCAAAGACATTGCAAACGGTGTGGCAAATCCGGACGTCGATGTATGGGATTTCTCCCTTGGAAAATGTGTTCCGCAGAAAACATTGCGAAAAGGTGCGATTCTGACACTGGCAGCAGCTGGTTCGGAAATGTCCAATTCCTGTGTTATCACAAATACAGAAACAAACGAAAAGCGAGGCTATGGATGTAGCTGCAACCGTATGGATTTTGCCATTGAAAATCCGGAACTGACCTATACCGTGAACCCGTATCAGACAGCTTGTGGTATCGTAGATATTGCAATGCATACGATTGAGCGTTATTTCTGCCCGGGCGAAGATACTTATCTGACGGATGCCATTGCAGAAGCTGTGATCAAAAACGTGATGAAAGCCGGAAAAGACTGTCTGGCAGATCCGGAAAATTATGGAGCGCGTGCAAATATGATGTGGGCATCTTCACTGGCTCATAATGGTCTGACAGGATGTGGACGAAAGACTCAGCTTGTTGTTCACCAATTAGAGCATGAGGTTTCCGGAATGTATACACAGGTGGCACACGGAGCTGGCTTGGCAGCACTCTGGTGCAGTTGGGCACGTTATGTATACAAGGCAAACATCAACCGCTGGTTACAGTATGCACAGAATGTATGGAATGTAGATGTGGATTTTGAACACCCGGAGAAAACCATTGAGACGGCCATTAACATGCAGGAAGCATTTTATGCATCTATTGGAATGCCAACAAATTTGAAAATGCTTGGTGTGAAAGAAACAGATTTGGAGATGCTGGCGTTTAAGTGCTCCAGAGGGAAAACACGTACACTGATCGGTTACAAAGAACTGGCATACGATGACATATTGGAAGTGTTCTGTATGGCGTATGATGTCTAAAAACTCAGTTAGGCGGAGTAAATGATGAATTTTATTGATTCTTATAAGAAACTTGAAAAATTATGCAATGAGATGTACGGCGATAAGCATGGTGTCTCATTATATATTGATGAAATGATTAATACACCTGTGGATTCGCGTTATGTTAAAAGTTGGAATGAGGATTTGAACGCAGAATAAGCATTCCCCCGCTTCAAGTGCGTAGAGCACTAAGCAGGGGGGATGCTTATGTCAGTGGGAGTTAAAAGCTCCCACTGACAGGTCGCAAAGCGACTGCGTTCATGAGCAAGTAGCGAAAGCGGATTGCGAATGTCCGCTTTACGCAATTGAAACATTATCGTTGGGTGAGAAATCAAATTGTGCATGAACCGGGATGTACGGAAACAAACATGTGTAACCGTGATGATATACAATGGATAAATAATTTTTATACTCGGATGATGTCTACAAGTGATCCGCTGGCTTTATATCGAAAAACAATCAGGTCAAACAGAAAGACTCATTCATCATCAGGGGGTAAATCGGCATCGCGGCAGTGTGACGATTCACAACAAAAAGGAAAGCACAGTAGATTTTCACAGGAATCTCACAGGTGTGGAGTGTTCGTTTGGGGCACTATAATTGCAGTGATAGTTATATTCCTGTTTTTTAAAGTTATATTATAAATTTTTCTCAGAGATATGTCGATATATTTTTATGACATTTTAGTACCTTGTCTATGGTTTTGAATGGACAAGGTACTTTTTTCATTTTTGTCTATTTTGTGTTTTAGGATAACATCTTTTGCAAAAAAAATTATGAAAATGGAAAATTCTGTAGTAAACGACAGGCTTTTTCCGTTATTATATATATAAGAGATAAATCACAATCTTTTTACTACGGATATCTGTAAATGGGTTTTCGAATCTTTGTTTAAAAGATTTCGAGAATGTATGTAAATAACGGGGAGGAAACGTTATGCTTTTGTTTTTAACCATGCTGGACAGCGATGAGGAACAGTCCAAATTTGTTCAGCTTTATCATAAATATCGGTATTTTCTATGGTATCTGGCGCGTGAACGGTTGCAGGACGACCATCTGGCAGAGGATGCGGTACAGGAAACATTTTTAGCACTGACGCGTCATATGGACAAAGTTGGCAGTGTAGAGTCTGCCGCAACGCGGAATTTTTTGGCAACCATTGTAAAAAATAAGGCAACGGATCTCTTAAGAAAACGTCAGAAAATTACGGAAGATGAGGAGACTTCACAAAAACAGGAAGCAGAAGTTTCGGGTGAAGATCTGCTGAATCAATATCTGGCGCAGGAAAGTTATGAACGCATTTTGCATGCCATTCAAAAACTGGATGAAATTTATCGTGTGGTATTTGAATATAAATATTTGCATGAACTTTCAGATCGGGAGATTGCCGATCTGCTTGGCGTGACACCAAAAGTTGTAAATGTGCGGATTTTCCGAGCGCGGAAAAAGTTGCAGAATCTTCTGAGAGAGGAGTGTGGGAGCAATGAACAGACAAAATCAGGACAGAGCAGATAAAGTCGCACATGTTTATAAAAAAAGCAGAAAAGTGCGTAGCGCGGACGAAGTACTAAAACGGGCACTGACAGACTGCATGCAGGAAGAAGCGAACCAGGTGCAGAAAAAGATGGAACGAGAAGGACAGCATGCATTTTCAAAGCCGTTTATTGAAAAAATGCAGTTTGTTTTAAAGTTGGGAAAACAGGCAGAAGAACAGCAGAAAAAGAAAGCACGTGGGCGGCGATGGACCCGTGTGGCAGCCGCATGTATTGTATGTGTGGTTGTGGCAGGCGGAAGCTGGATCGGACTGCGTGGAAATGTTAAAATGTCGCAGAATGAATCGTCTGCTTTGACTGGCAAAACAGAAACGGCAAGCCAGGAGGAAAGCCCTGAAATGGGAAAGTCAGATTATGCTGATACAATAAGTGGAAACGTGGATGCTTCGGATACGCAGGAGAATGAATCTAATGTTTTAAATGAGGATAAGAAAGAAACAGAAAGCAGTCAGGATTCGGCGGGCACAGAGGAAGACGCATCAGCATCTACGGGGATACTTGCACAGAATGTGGATATAAAAGTGTTAGAAGTGACACCAACATCCCTGAAAGTAAGATTGACAAATAACGGTGATGAAGATATTAGTTTTGGAGATGATTACGAAGGCATAGAAGTTTATGATGAGGCGACAGATACATGGATGGAGTGTCAAAAGCAGTATGAAATCGCATGTCACGATATTTTACATTTAGTGAAGTCAGGGGATAAACAGAATTGGTTTGACTGGTACGTAGACTGGGCAAATGTATACGGTTCTCTTGAGGCAGGGCATTACCGCCTGCTGAAAAATATTTCTATTGGAAATATCGATGGTGGTGATCAGTATGTGCAGTCAATTCAGATTGAATTTGATGTCAGATAACAGCAGCGATTGCAGGAGGAGAAGGATCATGAGAGAAAAGAAAAAAGCGAGAAAATGTTCTGTTTTGAGAAAATGGATACTTTGTATGTTGTTGGCTGGATGTATGCTATTAACAATCGGATGTGGAAAAAGCGCAATGTCAAGTGCAAACGGTGGTGCCACAAATCGCAGTGAAAGTGGTTTCGGTGCTTTTCGGGCAGATAATCAGAAAACAGCCAGTGAGGGAACAACGGCTGAGGATGGTGCCACAGAAGCAACAGTAAATACAGACGATGCCGTGGAACAAAGTGCACAGGACTTTGGAGAACAGGGAGCAGATACGAATGGAACAGAATTTGAACAGATGGAAGGGGTTAACACAGAGCAGAAACTGATCAAAACAGTCAATATGTCAGCGGAGACCACCGAGTTTGATACATTGGTAGCGGATGTGCGGGCAAAGGCGGAGAGTGCCGGCGGTTATGTGGAAAAATCAGATGTTGGCGGAAATTATGGCGGGGATACAACACGTTATGCATATCTTGTACTTCGAATTCCGGCAGAAAAACTGGATGATTTTGTGGGTGGCGTAAAGGATGCGTCCAATGTTCGGACATTTAGTGAAAGCACCGAGGATGTTACGTTGCAGTATACAGATATGGATACTCATATCAAAGCGCTGCGGGAAGAATTAGATGCACTATTTTCCATGATGGAACAGGCAACATCCATGAAAGATATTTTATCCATCCAGTCTCAGATTACAGATGTGCGATATGAGATTGAAAGCTATGAGTCTCAGCTTCGCGTATACGACAATCAGGTTACTTACAGTACCGTCTATCTGGATCTGTATGAGGTGAACCGGGAAAGTTCCACAACGGGAACAACCTTTGGAGAACGTGTGAAAGCAAAATTCAATGATAATATGTATCAGATGGGACAGGGATTTCAGAATTTTATGGTTGGATTACTGGGCGGTCTGCCAATATTGCTCCCGATCGTTGTCATTTGTGTGGTGGTTGTCGTAGTGCTTCGCAAAATCTGGAAAAAGAGAAAAAATGATAAACAGAAGAAAGAGGAAGAATAAGATGACACATGGGAAGGTGTGATACTATGAAAGGGAAGAACATCATACTGATTATTTCGTTGTGTATAGTTTGTATATTTGGAGTATCAGGATGTAGCAGAGAGAAAACTACAGTCACATCAAATGAAGAGATGAGTAGTACACAAATAAGTACATCCGAAGAGACATCTGTAAAAAATAAAATGATAATTGTATTAAAGGACAATGAGACAGGAGAATCGCTGGAAAGTAAAATCATTGATGATGAAGAGGTGATTTTGTCATTCAATAAAATATGCAGTGAATTTGAAAATCCGATAAATGAGAAGTATTCAAAGGCTTTTTTCGATAGCATAACCAGTGATGAATATACACTATACTTTTCCAGTAGTGATTTTGCTGAAACGGTACTTACAGGAGATGGTGTTGTGATTGTTGAGTGTAATGGTTTTTGTTATGAGCTGATAGTTGGTGGGAAAGAATGGCAGAGCATAGTTGATTATCTGGAAAGTATCTGTTAATGAAAGATGTAAATATTGTTGTATCCTTTTCAATGAATCTTTTGTAATGGGAATCCACCTTGCGGGATTCCCGTTTTTGTGGTAAAATAGAAAAACTTTAGTGAACATTTGTTCACTGACTTGAAAGGATGAAAAAATGGCAGATAAAGTAACATATGACGCGGGAAGTATTTCCGTACTGGAAGGCCTGGAAGCGGTTCGTAAGCGTCCGGGTATGTACATCGGAAGTGTGTCCCGCAAGGGTTTGAACCACCTGATCTATGAGATCGTAGATAATGCGGTGGATGAGCATCTGGCGGGAGCCTGCAGTGAGATTAAGGTCACACTGGAAGCAGACGGTTCCTGCACGGTGGAGGATAATGGACGTGGAATTCCGGTTGGCATGCATGAAAAAGGTGTACCGGCAGCACGTCTTGTTTTTTCTACGCTGCATGCAGGTGGAAAGTTTGATGATTCTGTATACAAGACCAGCGGTGGTCTGCATGGTGTTGGATCTTCGGTTGTAAATGCACTGTCTACCTATCTGGATGTGCAGATCAGCAGAGACGGAGCAATTCACCATGACAGATATGAGCGTGGTGTGGCAGTGGAGCCACTGGTAGATGGTTTATTACCGATTATTGGAAAAACAAAAAAAACAGGAACAAAAATCAATTTTCTTCCGGATTCGGAGATTTTTGAAAAAACACGGTTTAAGGAGGATGAGGTAAAAAGCCGTCTGCATGAGACAGCTTATCTGAATCCAAAGCTGACAATTATATATGAGGATCTTCGCGGAGAAGAACCGGAGCATATCGTGTATCATGAAGAGGAAGGAATCATCGGCTTTGTCCGCGACCTGAACAAAAAGGCGGAAGTGCTTCATGATGTGGTTTATTTCAAGGGTGAGAGCGAAGGTATTACCGTAGAGGCGGCTTTTCAGTATACGAATGAATTTCATGAGAATATCATGGGATTCTGCAACAATATTTACAATGCAGAGGGCGGCACGCATATTACCGGTTTCAAGACGATTTTTACAACCGTTATGAATCAATATGCCCGCCAACTTGGAATTTTGAAGGAAAAGGATGCAAATTTCACCGGTGCAGATGTGCGTAACGGTATGACGGCGGTCATTTCCATCAAACATCCGGATCCGCGTTTTGAGGGACAGACCAAGACAAAACTGGACAATCAGGATGCCTCCCGTATTACGGCGAAGGTAACCGGTGATGAGATTCAGCTGTTTTTTGACAAAAATCTGGAAACACTGAAAACGGTATTATCCTGTGCGGAAAAAGCGGCAAAAATCCGTAAGACAGAGGAGAAAGCAAAGACGAACCTGCTGACCAAGCAGAAATTTTCCTTTGATTCCAACGGAAAGCTGGCAAATTGTGAGAGCAGAGATGCTTCCAAATGTGAGATTTTCATTGTTGAGGGAGATTCTGCCGGTGGTTCGGCAAAGACAGCCCGCGACCGTAATTTCCAGGCTATCCTTCCAATTCGTGGAAAGATACTGAATGTAGAAAAAGCAAGTATCGACAAAGTACTGGCAAATGCGGAGATCAAGACGATGATCAATGCGTTCGGATGCGGTTTTTCCGAAGGATACGGCAACGATTTTGATATTTCCAAACTGCGTTATGATAAGATTGTTATTATGGCAGATGCCGATGTGGATGGTGCGCATATTTCCACACTGCTTCTGACATTATTCTATCGTTTTATGCCGGAACTGATTTTTGAGGGGCATGTATACATTGCAATGCCGCCACTTTATAAAGTGATTCCGTCAAAGGGAAAAGAAGAGTATCTCTATGATGATGCAGCTCTGGAGCGTTACCGTAAGACGCACACTGGAAGTTTCACATTGCAGCGTTACAAAGGTCTGGGTGAGATGGATGCAGAACAGCTCTGGGAGACCACACTGGACCCGGAGACACGTATGCTGAAAAAAGTAGAGATCGAGGATGGACGTATGGCATCGGATGTGACAGAAATGCTGATGGGTACGGATGTACCGCCACGAAAAGCATTTATCTACGAGCATGCCAATGACGCAGAACTGGATATCTAATAAATGAAGTGATGAAATTGCAAGTAAGCAATGTAGAATTGATATCTGATAATAATGGAAGCAGATTTTACAAATATCCGATAAATGAAAAGAATAAAAAGTCCAGATCAGAAAAATAAGTATCTTCTGATTTGGATCAGGATTCGCAGGCGAACCCTGAATGATGATTGTAGGAGAAAAACATGGCAGAAAACAGAGAGCAGATTATCAGGACTGAGTATTCGGAGATCATGCAAAAATCATATATTGACTATGCAATGAGTGTTATCATTGCCCGTGCCCTGCCGGATGTGCGGGACGGATTAAAGCCGGTACAGCGCAGAACGCTGTATGATATGCACGAGCTGGGTATCCGCTATGACCGCCCGTATCGTAAGTGTGCGCGTATTGTTGGCGATACCATGGGTAAATATCATCCGCATGGTGACAGTTCTATTTATGGAGCCCTGGTCGTTATGGCGCAGGACTTCAAATATGGTATGCCGTTGGTGGATGGACACGGAAACTTTGGCTCCATCGAAGGTGATGGCGCCGCAGCAATGCGTTATACCGAGGCACGTCTGCAGAAAATCACGCAGCAGGCGTATCTGGCAGATTTAGACAAAGATGTGGTAGATTTTATCCCGAACTTTGATGCGACAGAGAAGGAACCTTCCGTACTTCCGGTAAAAGTGCCAAACATTCTGATTAACGGTGCAGAGGGCATTGCGGTAGGTATGGCGACCAGCATTCCGCCGCACAATCTGGGTGAAATCATTGACGGCGTGATCGCATATATGAAAAATCCGGATATCACCACAGAAGAAATGATGGAGTACATTCCGGGACCGGATTTCCCGACAGGCGGAATCGTCATCAACAAAGACGAACTGGTTTCTATTTATGAATCCGGAAACGGCAAAATCAAACTGCGTGGAAAAGTAGAGATCGAGCCGATAAAAGGAGGAAAAGAGCGTATCGTTATTACCGAGATCCCATACACCATGATCGGCGCAAATATCGGTAAATTCCTGAATGATGTATACAGTCTGGTTGAGACGAAAAAAACATCCGATATTGTGGATATTTCCAACCAGTCTTCCAAGGCAGGTATCCGTATCGTCATTGATCTGAAAAAAGGAGCCGATGCGCAGAACCTGTGCAACCTTTTATATAAGAAGACACGACTGGAAGATACTTTTGGCGTAAACATGTTGGCCGTAGCAAATGGCAAACCGGAGACCATGGGACTGGTGTCCGTGATCCGTCACAACGTACAGTTTCAGTATGAGCTTGCAACCCGCAAGTATACAACACTGTTGAAAAAAGAACAGGACAAGTGTGAGATTCAGGAAGGTCTGATCAAGGCCTGTGATGTCATTGATCTGATCATCGAAATCCTGCGCGGAAGCAAAAATATCAAACAGGCGAAAAAATGCCTGATCACCGGAGAGACGGAAGGAATCAAATTCAAATCTAAACTTTCCGAAAAGACAGCTTCCATGCTTCATTTTTCCGAGCGTCAGGCGACTGCCATTTTGGAAATGCGTCTGTACAAGCTGATCGGACTGGAGATCGAAGCCCTGATGGCAGAACATGAGGAGACACTGAAAAACATTGCACTGTATCAGGAAATCCTTGGAAGCCGCGCGGCAATGGCAAAAGTCATCATCAAAGAGCTGAAAGCACTGAAAAAAGAATTTTCCCATCCACGACTGACTGTGATCGAAAACGGAAAAGTTGCTGTATACAAAGAAAAAGAGGCAGAAGCGGTGCCGGTTGTATTGTTGATGGATCGCTTCGGTTATGTGAAAACTGTGGACAATTCTGTATATGAGCGAAACAAGGAAGCAGCAGACAGTGAGAATAAACAGATTGTTCCGTGCATGAGTGACGGAAAAATCTGTCTGTTTACGGATAATGGTCAGATGCATCTGGTAAAAGTTGCTGATATTCCATATGGAAAATTCCGTGATAAAGGAATTCCGGTGGATAATATCAGTAACTATGACAGTAGCGCTGAAAATATTGTATACATTACTGCACTGGAAAATATTATGGACAAGAAGCTGCTGTTTGTGACAGAACAGTCCATGTGTAAACAGGTGGCAGGCAGTGAATTTGATGTGTCCAAACGAACTACCGCTGCAACAAAACTACAGGAGGGAGACAAAATCTTGTACATGGCAGTGGCAGAACCGGAGACAACACTGGTACTCCAGTCACAGAAAAACTATTTCCTGCGTTTTGCAACCGAAGATGTTCCGGAGAAGAAAAAAGGAGCGGTTGGTGTGCGAGGTATGCGACTTGGTGATGGAGAATTGCTGACAGATGTATGGCAGTTGGATGGTGAAACGGAACAGATCATTATGGTAAAAGAAAAGGCGGTTCATCTGAATCGGCTGAGGACGGCAAAACGCGATACCCGTGGGGTCAAAAAATAGATCTTGCTTGTGCGGCTTAAAATTTTGGGGTAGTTAATGAAAGCGTCCTCCGTTTATTTTGTCTTTGCGGCTAACAATCGCTCGCCAAGAAAAAATAAATGGAGGGCGCTATTTACATTGGTGTGGTTACAAAATTTTAAGCCACCCTAAACAAGAACTTAAACGAAAAACTTTCGAGCCGCCCGTACAAGATATTCAGTATCTTTGATACCGGCGGTCTCATACGGTGAATGCATTGCCAGCTGCGGCAATCCAATATCTACGGTATTGAGTGCCACCTGCGTATTGGAAATATTTCCAAGTGTGGAACCGCCTGCAATATCGGAACGGTTTGTGAACGTCTGCACCGGCACATTTGCCTGTTTGCAGATATCGCGGAACATGGCAGCAGATACTGCATCAGTACAATATTTCTGATTCGCATTGAATTTGATCACAATACCGCCATTCAGGTAAGGACGGTTTGTCGGATCGGCCATATCAGTGTGATTTGGATGAACTGCGTGAGCATTGTCAGCGGAGAGCATCAGGCTGTTAGCCAGATGAATGCGGTAATCCTCTCTGTCATAGCCTAATACTTCATGGATACGCTGCAGGGTATCACGTAAAAAAGTAGACGCAGCTCCCTGTTTGGTGCCGCTTCCGACCTCTTCGTTATCAAATACACAATGTAAAGCAAGAAAATTGTTTTTTCCTCCGTACAAGAAACCTTTCATGGATGAAAATGCACATTGCAGATCATCGAGTTGCGGAGCGGAAATGAATTCCTCATTGGCTCCCCAGATGCTGGCAGATTCTCTGTTATATAAGAAGAGATCGTGTCCGAGAATATCGTTGACAGACACATTTGCTGCCTGAGCGATTGTTTCCATAAAGGTGTCCTTTGCTGTACTCATACCGTAAAGCGGAAGCATGTCTTTTTGTGCATTATATTTATAGCCGCTGTTTACTTCCCTGTTCATATGGATGGCCAGGTTGGGTATCATGACCAGATCACGGTCTACATTGACCAGTTTACTTTCCAGTTTCCCGGTGGAAGGATTTTTGAGGATCAGACGTCCGGCTACAGAAAGCGGACGGTCAAACCAAGGTGCAAAAATCATGCCACCGTAGCGTTCCACGTTGAGTTTGATATATTGTTTTTCCACTTCTATTTCCGGATTTTCCTTGATTTTAAAGGAAGGAGAGTCGCTGTGGCTGGCCATGATACGCATGCCGTCAAATCCATTTTCCGGGATGGAAAAAGCAATGATGGAAGAGTCGTTTCGAGTGACAAAATATTGTCCGCCGGCTTTCAGACTCCAGCGCTCGTTTTCTTCCAGGGCTGTAAATCCATTTGCCAGGAACTCTTTTTTCATCGTATCTACTGCATGAAAAGCAGATGGACTTGTCTTTATAAACTGTATTAATTCTGTTGCAATATCTGACTGCATAAACATTCACCTCGAATAATATAATTAGTAATAAAGCATTAAAAATGCCATGCATTATTGTAGCATAAAACATACATTTATGGAAAATGAAATTGAATCTGATTTATTATGAAAAATAGTGATTCTTGAAAAAATGTGGAAAAAAGCGGAAAAAGCATATGGAATAATGACGAAAAGAATGGTGATATCAAAGGTGAAATAGTTGGATTTGCACAGAACAGATTGATAATTGCATAACAATCGTTGACAAGCCTATTTTGCATATGCTAGTATAATGCCTAGACAATTTTTGCAGGCTTTTATAGACATGGCATCATTTTTGATATGAAATAAGAATGTATGGCATGAAATATGAAAGTTGCGGAGATTAGTTATTCACAATGAAGTATGGAAGTTAGAACATACTTTATGACTATTGAAGGGAGAGTTAATACATCATGACTTGGACTATTATTATTCCAATCATCGGCATCATTGCTTTATTGGTTGCCGCAGGATTAGCTGCCAATGTAAAAAAACAGTCTGAAGGTACAGACCGTATGAAAGAAATTGCAGCAGCAATCCATGAAGGTGCTCGCGCGTTCTTATTCGCTGAGTACAAAATTCTCGCAATCATTATTGTCATTGTATTCGTGGCAGTAGGATTTGCAATTGGCTGGACAACAGCTATTTGTTTCTTAATTGGAGCTTTCTTCTCTATTATTGCTGGTTTCTGTGGTATGACAGTTGCTACAAGAGCAAATGTCAGAACAGCAAATGCTGCAAAAGAGAAAGGTATGGCAGCTGCTTTATCCGTTGCATTCCGTGGCGGTGCAGTTATGGGACTTTGTGTAGTTGGACTTGGTCTGTTTGGTGTCAGCATCATTTATGTTCTGACAGGAAACGCATCCATCCTGTTCGGCTTCAGTCTCGGTGCTTCTTTCGTTGCTTTATTTGCCCGTGTTGGTGGTGGTATCTATACAAAAGCTGCTGACGTTGGAGCTGACCTTGTTGGTAAAGTAGAAGCTGGTATCCCGGAAGATGATCCTCGTAACCCGGCCGTTATCGCTGATAACGTAGGTGACAACGTAGGTGACGTTGCTGGTATGGGAGCTGACCTTTTCGAGTCTTATGTAGGTTCTATCATTTCTGCAATCACACTTGGTATTGCAGCATCTACATCTTACATCGGAGCAGCAGGAACCATTGGAGCAGCTTTCTATCCGTTAGTACTTTCCGCAGTTGGAATCATCGCTTCTATCATCGGTATTTTCTTTGTACGTGGTAAAGATGGTGTGAATCCGCAGAAAGCACTGAACACTGGTGAGAATGTTTCTTATGTGATCACAATCGTGCTCGCTGCAATTCTTTCCAAAGTTATGCTTGGTTCTATGAAACCGTTTATTGCAATCGTTGCAGGTCTGATTGTTGGTCTGCTGATCGGTAAAATCACAGAGTGGTATACATCTGATCATTACAGACATGTACAGAAAATCGCAGATCAGTCTGAGACAGGATCTGCTACAAATATCATCAGTGGTCTTGCAGTTGGTATGCAGTCCTGTGCATTACCGGTTGTTCTGATCGCAGTTGCAATTATCGTAGCTTTCATGATGGCTGGTGTATACGGTATCGCTCTTGCAGCCGTAGGTATGCTTGCTACAACAGGAAGCACAGTAGCCGTTGATGCATATGGTCCGATCGCAGATAATGCAGGTGGTATTGCAGAGATGTCCGGTCTGGATGAGAGCGTTCGTGACATCACAGACTCTCTGGATTCTGTAGGTAACACAACAGCAGCTATCGGTAAAGGTTTTGCTATCGGTTCCGCAGCTCTGACAGCTCTTGCACTTTTCGTAAGTTATGCAGAAGCAGTTAATCTGATGGAGTCCGGTATCAGTATCCTGAACCCGGTTGTTATCGCTGGTCTGTTCATCGGTGCCATGTTACCATTCCTGTTCTCATCCATCACAATGGAAGCAGTTTCCAAAGCTGCTTACAAAATGATCGAGGAAGTTCGTCGTCAGTTCAGAGCTGACAAAGGAATCCTTGAGGGAACAAGCAAACCGGATTACAAAACTTGCGTAGGTATCTCTACACAGGCATCCTTAAAAGAGATGATCGTTCCGGGTGTTCTTGCAATCGTTGTTCCGATTGTCGTTGGTCTCCTGCTTGGTACAGAAGCTCTTGGTGGTCTGCTTGCAGGTGCTCTGGTTACTGGTGTTATGATGGCTATCTTCATGGCTAACGCCGGTGGAGCATGGGACAACGCTAAGAAATTCATCGAGGGTGGAAATCATGGTGGAAAAGGAAGCGAGCCGCACAAAGCAGCCGTTGTTGGTGATACTGTAGGTGATCCGTTCAAGGATACATCAGGTCCTTCCATCAACATCCTGATCAAACTTATGACAATCGTGTCATTAGTATTCGCCCCACTGTTCTTACAGGTTGGTGGACTGTTATTTTTCTAAGATAAGATAATAGATCGTTGACGAAGAATATTCATATGTGTTTGATGAAATAAATATTGGATAAGAAGAGAGAACCTCCGGTTCCTGTCTCAGGCAGGAATCGGAGGTTCTCTTTTTGTTGTACAAAGCTATATAAAAAACAGCCGGGACGTTATTGTAAGTAGTTTACGAATTATTTTGGCAGATATATCAGAAAAGGTTTGGAATTGGTAAAAATATATAAAAAATAAAATGATTGTAGAATTATATTGTAAGATAAGGATAAAAGTGATAGTATTACTATCATAAAAGAAGGTGATAAACATATGAGTGGAGATAAAATAGCACTCAGCACAAGAGAACGACAGGCACAGCAGAAAAGAAAGCAGATTCTGACGGCATCGATAACCTTGTTTGAGAAAAAATGTATCGAAGACACTTCAATAGAAGAAATTGCGAAACATGCCGGTGTGGGTGCTGCGACGGTATATCGTTATTTTTCTACGAAAATCGAACTGGTGATTGAAACTGCGGGACACTACTGGGAACAGGTGGCAGGAAAATATCTGACAGAGCTGGAAAGAGCGGAATCTGTTTCTTTAAAGAAGTGGAGCGGTTATCAGCGTTTGGAACAGATTTTACATATTTTCTGCCGGATTTTTGAAGAAGAGAAAGCATTTTTGAAATTTTTACAGGAATTTGATGTGTTTGTAAAAAAATATGAGATTTCCAAAGAAGGTCTGTCTGATTACGAAGATGGCATTTTGAAGTTGAAACCATATGTGACAAATGCACTGGAAACAGGGCTGGAAGATCGGAGTCTTACTTTTTCCTGTTCGGTAGATGAAATGTATTTTTCACTGACACATACCCTGTTGTCACTGATGGAAAAACTGGCAGTGGGAGGAGACATTTTAACTTCAGATCAGATGGTAGAAGGAAACGTACAGCTTCAGGTGATGACAAGGTTGATTTTGAAGGGACTGACACAGAATGGTTCTGATTATGAATGATGCTGTGTGGACTTTGGAGATGGTTGGAGGGGTTATTCCATTATAGAATAACAGATAAATAATGTAGTTTAAATTTTTTTATGATGAATCATGAGAAAAGATAAGATAGAAAAGGAGACGGTATTATTATGAAGAAACTTTCAACGGCAAAAATATGGCAGTTTGCAGCAGGTCAGTTTGGCTGGGCAATGCTGTCAGGAATTATTTCAAACTGGCTGGTATACTTTTATCAGCCGGATCAGGTAGCAATCAGTCAGGGACAGACGGTATTTATTCCACAGGGACTGGTGGTATTTGGTATTTTTACGATTATCGGAGGAATTACCGCGTTCGGACGTATTTTTGATGCGTTTACCGATCCGATGATCGCATCGTTATCCGACCGGTGTACCTCGAAACACGGTCGAAGAATTCCGTTTTTGAAATGGGCATCCCTGCCCCTGGCACTTTCCACGGTGTTGGTGTTCTGGTCACCGGTGAATAAAAACAGCCGGATCAATGCAGTATTTTTATTAATTATGATTCTGGCATATTATTTATCAATTACGGCATATTGCACACCTTACAATGCGCTGATTCCGGAACTCGGACATACGCAGCAGGAGCGTCTGAATATTTCCACAGTGATTTCTTTTACATTTATTGCAGGAACTGCAGTCGCTTATCTGGCACCGACGATCTGGGGCATGTTTATTCCGGCGTTTGGAAGAGTCGGGGCAATTCGTGTGACTTTTACGATTATGGCAGTGATCGCATTTATCTGCATGCTTGTTCCGGTGTTCTGTATCCGGGAAAAAGATTATGTCAATACGGTTCCGGCAAAAGAATCTGCATTTCGTTCTCTTGTGGAAACATTTAAAAATGGGGAATTTCGCAAATTTGTCGGATCTGATATTTTTTACTGGATTGCACTGACCATGTTCCAGACCGGACTTCCGTTTTTTGTGACCAGTCTGTTACGTCTTCCGGAGACAATGACAACGATTTATTTTGTTGGAATGACTGCATTATCTCTGGTATTTTATATACCGGTTAATAAGCTGACACCGAAGATCGGAAAGAAAAAGATGATTCTGTTTGCATTTGTGGTATTCAGTCTGGCTTATTTTTATACCGGTTTTATGGGGAAAATCTCTTTTATTCCGGAAAATGTGCAGGGACTGATTCTCATGGTAGTGGCAGCGCTGCCGATGGCAATTTTCGGAATTCTCCCGCAGGCAGTGGTTGCAGATATCGCACAGAGTGATGCTATAACTTCCGGAAGCAACCGGGAAGGCATGTTTTATGCAGCAAGAACCTTTGCATTTAAACTTGGGCAGAGCCTTTCCATGCTGATTTTTACAGCTGTTTCTACGATTGGAGCGGGAAACGGAACCGGTTATCGGGTCGCAGCATTTGGAGCAGCAGTATTTTGCTGTGTTGGCGGTATTATCCTTGCGTTTTATAATGAAAAAAGAATTAACGGGATTATTAGCGGGAAATAATCTTATATGAAAAGGAATAACACTATGGAAATTATACAGGAAATAAATTATGATGTAACGATGAAGGAAACGGTGGAGCTATATTTGAAACAACGATGTAAAAGTGGGTACACAGACAGTTCTGATGCAACAGGAAAATTGCATGTGATGCGTTATGAGGCAGACACCCCAAAAGGCGTAATCATGATCTGTCATGGATTTACGGAATCTTATCCGAAATATGATGAACTGGTCTATTACTTTTTGCAGGCTGGGTATCATGTGTATCTGGCGGAACATTGCGGACATGGATGGAGCTATCGTCTGACAGAAGATTCTTCGCTGGTACATATTGATACATGGAAACGTTATGTCAGAGATTTTCTGAAGGTTTGTGAGATGGCAAAAAAGGAATATCCGGATTTGCCGTTCAATCTGTTTGCCCATTCGATGGGAGGGGCGATTGGAGCGATTGCAGTATCATGGAAGCCAGAGTGGTTTGCACATGTGATTTTGAATTCACCGATGATCCGGCCGCATACCGCAAATGTTCCCTGGGGGATTTCTGCATCCGTATCAACGCTTCAGTGTCTGATTGGAAAAGCAGAGCATTATGTCATGGGACAGAAACCTTATGATGCCAGCGAAACGTTTGAGACTAGTGCGTCAACATCAAAGGCGAGATTTACCCGGTTTAACGAACGCAGAAAAGCAACAAAAGAGATGCAGATCTGTGCGGCATCTTATGGCTGGTTGGCAAATGCTGCAAAGATGAACACTTACCTGATGCATCATGCTTGGAAAACGTATACAGCCCCGATGCTGATCGTTCAGGCAGAGCAGGACGATTATGTGTGGACAAGTGAAATACAGAAATTTGCGGATAAGATTAAAAAGAACGGTGTGGCTGACTGTGAATATCTCTATCTGCCGGGAACTAAGCATGAAACCTATAGCAGCGATGATGAGACGATGGACAGGTATGTGAATACAGTGCTGGAATTTTTTCAGAAATAACTTGTTAGATTTTTTTAATCGCTATATACTGTTTTACATGCAAGAATATGCGAAACAGCATAGAAAGACATAACAAAGCGAAGGAGAAACAAAAAATGGGGATTTTTGATCGATTTAAGGTTTTAACGGTAAATGATGCTATCAATGAGTCAAGAACAGATAAAAATGCAGTGCTGATTGATGTTCGTGCCAAGGATGTATATAAACGGGGATATATCAGTGGCAGTATCAATATTCCAATGATGCAGTTAGAACTGATCGAAAAACGTGTGCCGGATAAGGAAAAGAAGATTTATATCGTTGGAAGCTATGATAATGATCCAAAAAAAGCTGCGAAAAAATTGAAAAAAATGGGATATGAAAATGCAATTCCGGGTGGAAGAATGGAAGAACATGAAGGCTCATTGAAGAAGCTGAAATAAATAGTAATTTGAGGCTATGTAAAAATATAACAGAAGCTTCCAAGAAAATTTGAAATAAGTGCTAATAATTGTTAAATTAATTTACAAATGCGGCATAATATCAAAAAATGATATTATGCCGCATTTGTATTGTGATTTGCGGAAAGAAAATATATTATAGTATGAAGAGATAATTAGCGGGAACGCGAGGAGTCATGATATAGAATGAGAGCTGAAAATGATGGAAAAGAAAGAAATCAGAAAACAGTATAAGATGCTGCGAAATAAAATGAGCGAGATGGAAGTAAAAGAAAAATCAGATCGAATCTGCCAGAATATCATTTCAAGCAATTTATTTCAGCAGGCAGAAAAAATGCTGGTATATGCGCCGCTTGGAAATGAAGTAGATATCTGTCCGGTGATGGAAGAAGGCTGGCGGCAGCAGAAACGGATTGCTTTCCCGAAAGTATTTGGAGAAACAATGCGATATTTTGAAATCAGCAGTTTTTCACAACTGGAGGAAGGTACTTTTCATGTGATGGAACCGGTGGAGACAAATCCAATTGATTGGGAAGAAGCTCTGGTGCTTGTGCCGGGAGTAGCTTTTGACCGTCAGGGTAGCCGTATGGGATATGGCAAAGGCTACTATGACCGGTTTTTTGAAGGAAAAACAGATTGTGTAAAAGTAGGAGTGGCTTATGAACTGCAGGTGGCGGATCAACTGCCAACAGAAGAAAATGATCTTCCTATGGAATATCTCGTGACAGAAAAAGGAGTATGGAAAAGGCAATGAATTATATAGAAGCAATGGATTTTCTGGAAGAAACAAAAAAATATGGCAGTCAGTTAGGTTTGACCAGCATTCAGAATCTGATGGCAGAACTTGGCAATATACAGGATGAAATTCCACTGGTGCATATCGGCGGTACAAACGGAAAAGGTTCTGTGGGCGCTATGCTTTCACAGGTCCTGACAGAATCCGGATATCGTGTGGGAAGATTCTGCACGCCGGATGTATTTGCTTATGAAGATGAATTTCAGATGAATGGTATAAATATAAAAAAAGAGCGGCTGGCACAGCTTTTTACCAAGGTAAAAGCGGCCTGTGAGAAACTGGTGGCACAGGGAAAGGCACATCCTACCCGGTTTGAGGTGGAAACCGCGGCAGCTTTTTTATGGTTTTATGAGGAAAAATGTGATATTGCATTGCTGGAAGTCGGAATGGGCGGTGCGACAGATGCGACCAATCTGATCAGAAAGCCACTGGTCAGCGTGTTGACATCCATCAGTATGGATCATATCCGTTTCCTTGGAAACTCACTGGCAGAGATCGCAACTGTAAAAAGCGGCATTATCAAATCGCAGGTGCCGATAGTTACCATGAAGCAGAAACCGGAGGCAATGGAAGTCATCAAAAAGAAAGCAGAAGAAATGCAGGCAGAACTGATTCTTGCGGATGCCACGCAGGTCCAGAATGTGACACAAATAGGTGGCCGGTATGCGTTTGAGTGGAAAGCACCGATGGATAGTAATAAGGTATGTATTGCAGTGGATACTGTAAAAAATAATATTCGGAAAGACGAATCAGCAAGTGATTCCCTATGCATTACGGTTAACCTGTCTCTCTGTGGTGCATTTCAGGTAGAAAATGCGGTCTGTGTGTTAAATATATTGCATATTTTACAGAAAAAGTATCCGAAAATCACAGAAACTGTGATTCAACAGGGACTTTCACATACCACCTGGCACGGTCGTATGGAACAAATCGGAACGGAACCGGATTTCTATCTGGATGGGGCACACAATGAAGATGCAGTGCGCAAACTGAGAAAAACATTGGACGATGGTTTTTCTGAGCGTAGAATCGTATATATTATGGGCGTTCTGGCGGACAAAGATTATGAAAAAATGATTGCAATGATGTTTCAGCTGGGAGATCATGTGTATACCGTGACACCTGGGAATCCCCGTGCATTGGACGGAAAAGAGCTGGAAAAGCAACTTTTGAGACAAAATATTCACGCACAATATTGTGAAAATATCCAGGATGCGGTATTATATGCTTTACGGGATGCGCAGAAAGAGGATATGATACTGGCTTTTGGTTCTCTGTCATATCTGAGGGATGTGTGTAATACATATGAGAGTGAAAAATAAACTACTGGTGTTAGGATAAAAATCACATAAGTAAATTAGTTCGTGTAGACAATTTGAGTAGCATTGATTGCAAAATTAGGTTAGTCAGATTAAAACTTTGCATGGAAGAGACAGTCGGAATGGGTAAATTTGCATGAAAAAAATAATTTGATAATGGATAACACCAGAACAGTAACAGTTGCACAGAAACAGGAAAAGAAAGATTTATGAAATTTACGGAAAAACTACTGAAACACCCGGAATTTTTGCAATTGCAGAAACGTGTGCAGGAGATGGAACAGGACAGAATGTACTGTCATCATGAACTGTCACATGCGCTGGATGTCTGCCGGATGGCATGGATGATGTATCTGGAAGATGAATATAGGACACATTTGAAAGACCATTGGCAAAAAACAGAAACGAGAGCGCATGTCAATGCACTGGAAAACAATATGACAATTGCAGGACAACATGTGACAGATATGCAAAATGACAATGTTGACTATGCAGAGGAAACATACCTGAATGCAGATAACATCCAAGAGAAAAAAGATCAGTTTTATGTGACCGGTCTGTTGCATGATATTGGCAGAGTGGCGCAGTATGAGACCGGGGAACATCACAGCGTTGCCGGTGTGCGGATTGCAAAAAAACTGTTGATGGAAATTGAATATCCGACAGAATGGATGAAGGAAACATTACAGATCGTGGGTGTGCATCATGGCAGAGAAGAAGATGAAGGAGAGCTTTATACGATGGAATACTATATTCGCAGAGCGGATCATCTTTCAAGAAACTGTTTTTTCTGTGAGGCATCAGACTCCTGTAAATGGAAGAAAGAAGAACGTAATCAGACGATTTGCTGGTAAACTTATAGTGAGGGCTAATGTGATTTTTTACATGAAAACAGTGGCTAAAATACAAAACAGTGAAGAAAAACGGAAATAGTCGATGATATATTTGATTTTAGAAGATATGGGAAACAGCTAGAAAAATTGCGGAACGTTTTGACAATAAAGAAGAACATAACAATTTAGTAGAGGGAAAGAAATGATAATAGGAAAGAAAAATTTCGACACGGATCATGAGACTTATATTATGGGCATTTTGAATGTGACCCCGGATTCATTTTCTGATGGTGGCAATTTCAATTGTATGGATGCTGCACTGCGTCATACAGAAGAAATGCTGGCAGAGGGAGCAGATATCATCGATATTGGTGGAGAATCTACCAGACCGGGACATGTACAGATCACAGATCAGGAAGAAATTGACCGTGTGGCACCAATCATTGAGGCGGTAAAAGCCAGATTTGATGTTCCGGTATCTCTGGACACTTATAAAAGTGCGGTAGCAGAAGCTGGAATTGCAGTCGGTGCGGATTTGATCAATGATATCTGGGGACTGAAATACGATCCGAAGATGGCAGATGTGATCGCAAAAGCAGATGCGGCATGTTGCCTGATGCATAATCGCGACAATAGCGATTATGGCGATTTTTTAAGTGAATGGTATCAGGAAACCGCCGAGTGCGTAGAACTGGCGAAAAAGGCTGGTATCGCAGATGACAGGATTATTCTGGATCCGGGCGTTGGATTTGGAAAAACTTATGAGCAGAATCTGACAACGATTAAATATATGGATGATCTGAAAAAGCTGGGCTATCCGTTGTTGCTTGGAACTTCACGTAAATCTGTGATTGGACTGACGCTTGATACACCGGTGACTGACCGTGCTGTGGGAACAGCTGTTACGACTGTATTTGCCGTTCAGCAGGGGTATGCATTTGTGCGTGTGCATGATATAAAAGCTAATAAACAGGCTATTCAGATGACAAAAGCGATTTTGAATGCGTAAAAAATCTGGATGATTGGTCTTCGGATACCTGTAATGATGAAAATACAGATTCGAGACAGGAAAAAATGAAAATAAAAAGCTGGCTGTGGAAAATTCAGCCATTGGAATGCAAACAGAGAGGAGAGAAGAATCCGATATGGATCGTATTAAAATACAAAATCTGGAAGTATTCGGGCATCATGGCGTATTTTCGGAAGAAACCAAACTGGGACAGAAGTTTCTGATCAATGCGACGTTATATACTGATACGAGAGCAGCAGGATATTCCGATGAACTGGAATATTCCACAGATTATGGAAAAATCTGCCATTTTATGACAAAGTATATGCAGACACATACTTTTAAGTTGATCGAGGCTGTGGCAGAGCAGATGGCACAGGCATTGCTGCTGGAATTCCCTTTATTACAGAAGCTTGACCTAGAGATTCAGAAACCATGGGCACCGATTGGTCTGCCACTGGAAAATGTATCCGTAGAAATCAGTCGTGGCTGGCATAAGGTGTATCTGTCTGTCGGTTCCAATCTCGGGGAACGGCAGCAGTTTTTGCAGGCAGCAGTGAACTTGTTGCATGAATGTAGAGAAATCCGTAAAGTAAAAGTATCCAATCTGATAGAGACAGCACCTTACGGCTATACAGATCAGCCGCCATTTTTAAATGGGGCAGTAGAACTGGAGACTTTATTTACACCGCAGGAATTACTGCATCTATTGAATAAAATCGAAGCAGAACTTGGTCGGGAACGTCTGATTCACTGGGGTCCACGTACTGTCGATCTGGATATTATTTTTTATGACGATGAAATAATCGCAGAAGCGGATCTGATCATTCCACATGTGGATATGCAGAATCGCCTGTTTGTACTGGAACCATTGAATATGCTTTGTCCGGGAAAAGTACACCCGGTATTGCACAGAACGGTGGCACAACTGCGTCAGGAACTGCTGGAAAAGGCAGAACACAGATAAGTACTGATATAAAGAAAAAGAGTAATTGGAGTAGTAAATGAAGAAATATAAATTTATTTTCTGGGACATGGACGGAACAATGGCAAACACCTACGAAGGCGTGAAAAAATGTCTGGAATATGCCCTGGAACCCTATGGAATTCATCTGGAAGGTGAACAGGAAATCCGTAAATTTATCGGACCGCCATTTCGCCTGTCTTTTAGAAAATATCTGGGATTTGAAGAGAATCAGATAGAGGAAGCAATTGCACGTTACCGGGAGCGTTATATTCCGACTGGTGTATATGAATGTGAATTGTTTGAAGGGATACGCGAGACGATTCAGGCTTTTCAAGAAGCCGGTTATATTCAGGTAATCACTTCTTCCAAGCCGGAGGCACAGTGCCGCCAGATCCTGGAAAAATTTAATCTGATCTCAGAATTGGATGAAGTTGTGGGAGCAAGCCACGATGGGAAAATCGATACGAAAATGCAGGTATTGCGAGAGGCATTTCGTCGCATGGAACAGCAGTATGCTGATTTTTCAAAAGAGAAAACCGTACTTCTTGGGGATACCCATTATGATGCGGATGGTGCAAAAGAAGCTGGCATTGACTGTATTGGAGTAAGCTATGGATTTGGAACCGCAGAGGAATTACTGAGTGCCGGTGCAGTAGCAGTTTATGATGACCAGAAGATACTCAGAGAAGCATTGCTGTAGCGTATTACAATTTTGAAATGAAGTGAATTCTTACATCTACTGAAAAATGTATGCAAACGATATTTCTGAAATTATTCTTTAAAAAAGAAAGTTATCAGGAATAAGTGGATTCGTAATTGTTTGAGTGTACATAAGAAAATCAGAGAAGAAAGAATCACAGCAATTTATATAAAAAAAGAAAAATGGAGTCGTTGACGCGAGCCAGAATTAAGGGAGGACGTCATGAAGCGAAAGGAAAAATTGCGGCAGATCGCAAAAGAGGCAAAATCTGTCCTTTGGGCAGTCATTGCAATTATCGTGTTCTGGATAGTTGCAGGTTTTGGGGTAAGTAAGTTACATATCACCGTTTTCCATACTCCGTTATGGGCCATCACGGGATGCATCGGTACCTGGATTTTTTCCATTATTGTCGTTGTATATCTGATGAAACGCGTATTCAAAGATTTTGATCTGGAGGAGGAAAACGAAGATGAATAAGAATATTCTGGCTTTGATGCCGGTGTTTATCTTTATGATCGGTATGCTGATCGTAAGTATTTATGTGCGCCGGGCCTCTGCAAAGAGAGCATCGGAAGGATTTGTAAAAGATTATTTTATCGGTTCCAGAAGTCTGGGCGGTTTTGTACTGGCGATGACCACGGTAGCAACTTACAGTTCGGTAAGTTCCTTTGTCGGCGGACCGGGACAGGCCTGGAGTATTGGATTCGGATGGATCTACATGTCTGTGGTTCAGGTAACCGCATTGTTGCTGGTACTTGGTATTTTAGGCAAAAAAATGGCGATGGTATCACGGAAAATTGATGCGGTTACCATTATTGACGTGATCCGTCACCGTTATCAGTCTGATGTACTGGCAAATATTTCGGCGATTATTATCGTCATTTTCTTTGCGGCAACCATGGTGGCACAGTTTGTCGGTGGCGCAAAATTATTCGAAGCAGTAACCGGATATTCTTATCTGACCGGTCTGATCGTATTTGGTCTGGTAGTAGTTATCTACACAACCGTCGGAGGATTCCGTGGTGTGGCAATCACAGATGCCATCTGTGCCATGGTCATGCTTGTGGGCATGGTAATACTAATGATTGGTATCATCCGTCAGGGTGGCGGTTACGAGACAATTATGAATAACATCGCATCGACCAAGCCGGAGATGTTGGAGCCATTATCCGGTGGCAATATGCCGGTGAGTCTGTATATCTCCCAGTGGATGCTGGTGGGGATCTTTACTCTGGGACTTCCGCAGTCTGCAGTACGCTGCTTAAGCTACAAAGATACAAAATCCCTGCATCATGCCATTATTCTGGGAACTGTTGTAGTTGGTGCCATGAATATCGGTATGAACTTTATTGGTGTGTTATCCGCAGGTGTTCTGACAGGAAATCTGGCAGATTATGGCAACAGTGTGGACAATATCATTCCGCTGGCCATCGCAGGTTCCTTAAAACCACTGATCGCCGGTATCTGTATCATCGGACCGATTGCAGCATCGATTTCCACGATTTCTTCTCTGCTGCTCAGCACTACATCTTCCATTGTAAAAGATGTGTATATGTATGAGAAGGAGAAAAAAGGACATGCGGTTTCTGAAAAAACAACAACCCTGCTGAGCCAGATCTGTACGCTGGTAATCGGACTGATTATTTTTGGAATTTCCATCAATCCGCCAAGTGTAATCTGGAAAATTAACATGTTTGCTTTCGGTGGACTGGAAAGTGCCTTTTTCTGGATCTTCCTGCTTGGCATGTTCTGGAAAAAAGCAAATAAGGCCGGAGCTATCAGTGCGATCATCGGTGGAACGGTATGCTACTGTGTGACCATGTTTTTCGGACTGAAAATTGCAAATCTGCACCAGATTCTGATTGGTATCAGCGTATCATTAGTATGTATGGTGATCGGATCGATAGCTGGTAAAAAGACCGATGAGAAAGTATTGAAGTTGTACTTTTAGAGTATGTTAATTTAGAAACATTCCGGATTCGGTCTGACAGTGTATAAAGGAATATTGTGCCGGAATATTTACCAGCAAGATAAATATCATGCATTGACAGAATCTGTGATGAACGAAAATAAAAAGATTAAAATGTACATACAATAAAGAAAATTTACCTGTACGGCATAAATTTTATGCCTGCAGGTAAATTTTTTTACAAAAAATATCAAAACTAAATTGCATGATAATATTGGAAATAAACAGACAATTAGAACAAATAAAAAACAATAATATAATATTTTGAAAGTTGTCAAATAATCTGACAATTTAAGAAAAAAAGTGGGTTTACAATTTAAAAAAAAAGGCGTATAGTAAACGCAATGAATAACAAACCCAGTAATTAATGCATGAATGGCAGGTTATGAGGGAAAAAAGAACTGTTTTTGCAGGTTTCTACATAATGACATTCATGAAAATTCATTGATTATAACAGAAAGGAAAATGTTATGAAACTTCATATGAACGAGAGCAACGCCAAGGCTGTCGGCATGTACGATCCAAGGTTCGAGCATGACAACTGCGGTATTGGTGCTGTGGTAAACATTAAAGGTGTGAAAACACATCAGACGGTTGAGAGCGCATTAAAAATTGTTGAAAACTTAAAACATAGAGCTGGCAAAGACGCCGAAGGAAAAACTGGTGATGGAGTAGGTATTCTGTTACAGATATCTCACAGATTCTTCTCCAAAACCATGAAATCCTCCGGCGTCTTTTTAGGTGAAGAAAGAGATTACGGAATTGGTATGTTTTTCTTCCCACAGGACGAGTTAAAGCGCAATCAGGCAAAGAAGATGTTTGAAGTCATCATAGAAAAAGAGGGTCTGGAGCTGCTGGCATGGCGTGAAGTGCCGACTGATCCGACTGTCATTGGACAGAAAGCCGTAGACTGCATGCCATACATTATGCAGGCATTCATCAAACGTCCGGATGACGTGGAAAAAGGTTTGGACTTTGACCGCCGTCTGTATGTGGCACGCCGTGTTTTTGAACAGTCCAACGACAATACCTATGTGGTATCCCTGTCCAGCAGAACCATCGTATACAAAGGAATGTTCCTGGTAAACGAGCTGCGCCTGTTTTTCAAAGACCTGCAGGATCCGGATTATGAATCTGCCATCGCAATGGTTCATTCCAGATTCTCCACAAACACAAATCCGAGTTGGGAGAGAGCACATCCGAACCGCTTTATGGTACATAACGGTGAGATCAACACAATCAAAGGTAATTCCGATAAGATGCTGGCCCGTGAGGAGACCATGGAATCTGAGCATCTGAAAGGTCAGTTATCCAAGGTACTTCCGGTAGTCAATAAATCCGGTTCCGATTCCGCGATGCTGGATAACACACTGGAGTTCCTAGTAATGAGTGGTATGGAGCTTCCGCTGGCAGTTATGATCACCATTCCGGAGCCATGGGCAAACAACCACCTGATGAGCCAGAAGAAGAAAGATTTCTATCAGTATTATGCAACGATGATGGAGCCGTGGGATGGCCCGGCATCCATCGTGTTCAGTGATGGGGATATCATGGGAGCTGTTCTTGACCGCAATGGTCTGCGGCCATCCCGTTATTACATCACGGATGACGATTACCTGATTCTTGCATCAGAGGTTGGTGTGCTGGATGTAGATCCGACCAAAGTTGTGACCAAAGACCGTCTGCGTCCGGGCAAAATGCTTTTGGTTGATACCGTCAAAGGTCGCGTGATTGATGATGATGAGCTGAAAGAAGCTTACGCTGGCAAACGCCCGTATGGACAGTGGCTGGATGAGTATCTGGTAGAGTTAAAAGATCTGAAAATCCCGAATGTGCGTGTACCGCGTTACACAGGCGACGATCTGCACCGTATCCAGAAAGCTTTCGGTTACTCTTATGAGTCTGTAAAAACAGTTATGCTTCCGATGGCAAAAACAGGTGCCGAGTCCACTGCTGCCATGGGTATTGATACACCGCTGGCTGTGTTATCCGACGATCATCAGCCGCTGTTTAATTACTTCAAACAGTTGTTTGCACAGGTTACAAACCCGCCAATCGATGCTATCCGTGAGGAAATTGTTACATCTACAACGGTTTACGTCGGTGAGGATGGAAATATTCTGGAAGAAGAGCCGAAAAACTGTCAGGTACTGAAAATTAAAAATCCGATCCTGACAAATACAGACCTTCTGAAAATCAAGCATATGAAAAAAGAAGGATTCAAAGTTGGCGTTGTTCCGATCATTTATTATAAAAACACAAGTCTGGAGAAAGCCATTGACCGTCTGTTTGTTGAGGCAGACCGTGCCTACCGTGACGGTACCAACATTCTGATTCTCTCCGACAGAGGTGTGGATGAGAACCATGTTGCAATCCCGTCTCTGCTGGCTGTTTCCGCTATGCAGCAGCATCTGATCCAGACCAAGAAGAGAACAGCAGTAGCCATGATCCTGGAAAGTGGGGAACCACGTGAGATTCATCATTTTGCAACACTGCTTGGTTACGGTGCCTGTGCTATTAACCCATATCTGGCGCAGGATACCATTGAACAGTTAGTAGACGATCATCTGCTTGACAAAGATTACTATGCAGCCATTGATGATTATAACTCTGCAGTCCTGCACGGAATCGTAAAAATTGCTTCCAAGATGGGTATTTCCACGATTCAGTCCTATCAGGGATCCAAAATCTTTGAGGCTATCGGTATCGACAAGAGTGTCATTGACAAATATTTTACAGACACTGTCAGTCGAATCGGCGGTATCACAATTTCTGATATTGAAAATGATGTCAACGAGCTTCATTCCATGGCCTTTGATCCGCTGGGATTACAGACGGAGCTGACACTGGACAGCAAAGGACATCACAAGATGCGCAGCGGTGCACAGAAACATCTGTACAATCCGCAGACAATCCATCTGCTGCAGGAGTCCACAAAACGTGGCGATTACAATTTATTTAAAGAGTATACAAAGCTGGTCAACAATGAGACCGATATTATGAATATTCGTGGAACCCTTGATTTCAAATATCCGAAGTCAGGCATTCCGATTGATGAAGTTGAGAGCGTTGACTCCATCGTGACAAGATTTAAAACAGGTGCGATGTCCTACGGTTCTATTTCACAGGAAGCTCATGAGACATTAGCCATTGCCATGAACCGGTTACATGGAAAATCCAACTCCGGTGAGGGTGGTGAGAGCCTGGAGCGTCTGGATACCGAGCGTGGATCTGCCATAAAGCAGGTTGCTTCCGGACGATTTGGTGTTACCAGCCGTTATCTGGTCAGTGCACAGGAGATTCAGATCAAGATGGCACAGGGCGCTAAACCGGGTGAAGGCGGACATTTACCGGGCAAAAAAGTATATCCGTGGATTGCAAAAACAAGACTTTCTACACCGGGTGTAAGTTTGATCTCCCCGCCGCCTCATCACGATATTTACTCCATCGAGGATTTGGAGCAGCTGATCTTTGACCTGAAAAATGCAAACACAAGAGCACGTATTTCCGTAAAACTGGTATCAGAAGCCGGTGTCGGAACCGTCGCAGCCGGTGTTGCAAAAGCAGGTGCACAGGTTATCCTGATCTCCGGTTATGACGGAGGAACCGGTGCTGCACCGAGAAGTTCCATCCACAATGCAGGACTTCCGTGGGAGCTTGGTTTGGCTGAGACACATCAGACACTGATCATGAACGGTCTGAGAAACAAAGTCCGCATCGAGACAGATGGTAAACTGATGAGCGGTCGTGACGTTGCCGTAGCAGCAATGCTTGGTGCCGAGGAGTTCGGTTTTGCGACAGCTCCACTGGTAACCATGGGATGCGTCATGATGCGTGTCTGCAACCTGGATACCTGCCCGGTTGGTATTGCCACACAGAATCCGGAGTTGAGAAAACGTTTCGCAGGAAAACCGGAATACGTTATGAACTTCATGCGTTTTATCGCACAGGAGCTGCGTGAATACATGGCAAAACTTGGTGTCCACACAGTCGATGAACTGGTTGGACGTTCCGATCTACTGAAAGTACGTGATAACTTAACCGGTCACGCTGCAAAACTGGATTTGAAGAACATTCTGGAGAATCCGTTTGCAAACCCGAAGGATAAAGTCATCTTTGATCCGAAGAAAGTATACGATTTCGAACTGCAGAAAACAGCCGATGAGAAAGTGCTGTTAAAACAGATGAAAACGGCACTTGAGCAGAAACAGAAACGAAGCATTGAAATCAATGTTTCTAATATCAACCGTTCCTTTGGTACCATTTTTGGTTCTGAGATTACAAGAAAATACAAAGATACACTGGAAGATGATACTTACGTGGTAAAATGTAACGGAGCCGGTGGACAGAGTTTCGGAGCCTTCATTCCGAACGGCCTGACACTGGAGCTGGAAGGTGACAGCAATGATTACTTCGGAAAAGGACTTTCCGGTGGAAAACTGGTCGTATATCCGCCGAAAGGCATCAAATACCGTCAGGATGAAAACATTGTCATCGGTAACGTAGCACTTTACGGTGCAACCAGCGGAAAAGCATTTATCAACGGTGTGGCAGGAGAGCGTTTTGCAGTCAGAAACTCCGGTGCAATTGCAGTCGTTGAGGGTGTCGGTGATCATGGATGTGAGTATATGACCGGCGGACGCGTAGTTGTTATCGGAAAAACAGGCAAGAACTTCGCAGCAGGTATGAGCGGCGGTGTCGCATATGTACTGGATGAGGACAACGATCTGTATACAAGAACCAATAAAGAAATGGTATTTACCGAGGAATTGACCAACAAATACGATGTACAGGAATTGAAAGAACTGATTCAGGAACATGTCGCTTTGACCAATTCCGTAAAAGGAAAAGAAATTCTGGATAACTTCGGAGAATATCTGCCGAAATTCAAAAAAGTCGTTCCATATGATTATCATCATATGCTGACAACCATCGTACAGATGGAGGAAAAGGGCTACAACGTAGAGCAGGCTCAGATTGAAGCATTTTATGCAAATCTTGAGGCTCAGGCATAGAAATTTTACATGAGAAGACTTCACTTCTATAAAAATATAGTTTTACGGAAGTGAAGCCCTTATGGTGAATTATGATGAATTTCGGTAAAACAGGAGGATTAAAATGGGAAAACCAACAGGATTTATGGAATATGACCGAGAGGTAAGCAAAGCGGTTGAACCGAAAGAAAGAATCAAAAATTTTGATGAATTCCACATCCACCTCTCAAAGAAAAAACAGGAGATTCAGGGATCACGCTGCATGGCATGCGGCGTTCCCTTCTGTCAGTCAGGTATGACACTCATGGGCATGACCAGCGGCTGCCCACTGCACAATCTGGTGCCGGAGTGGAATGACCTGATCTATATGGGAACATGGGAGCAGGCTTACGAGCGTCTGCACAAAACCAACAACTTCCCGGAATTTACATCCCGCGTCTGCCCGGCACTGTGTGAGGCTGCATGTACCTGCGGTCTGCATGATGATCCGGTCACCGTGCGGGACAATGAGTACGGAATTATTGAACATGCATATGAAAAAGGTTATGCGAAGGCAAATCCGCCAAAAGTGCGTACAGGGAAAAAAGTGGCTGTCATCGGATCCGGCCCGGCTGGTCTGGCCGTAGCAGACCAGTTAAACCGCAGAGGCCATCGGGTAACCGTATATGAGCGCGATGACCGTGTGGGTGGACTGCTGATGTATGGCATTCCGAATATGAAACTGGAAAAACACATCATCGACCGCAAAATCAATGTGATGACCGAAGAAGGCATCAACTTTGTCACCGGAGTGAATGTGGGAAAAGACGAAAAAGCAGCAAAACTTATGAAAGAGTATGATGCTGTGGTACTTGCCTGCGGTGCCAAAAATCCGCGTGATATCAATGCACCGGGCAGAGATGCAAAAGGTATTTATTTTGCAGTGGATTTCCTGTCACAGACCACAAAGAGTTTGCTCGATTCTGATCTGAAAGATAAAAAATTTGTCTCTGCAAAGGGCAAAAAAGTTGTGATCATCGGTGGTGGTGACACCGGAAATGACTGTGTGGGAACAAGCATCCGTCATGGAGCAGTATCCGTAACACAGCTTGAGATGATGCCGAAAGCTCCGGATCAGCGTGCTGCGAACAATCCGTGGCCGGAATGGCCAAAAATCTGCAAGACAGATTACGGTCAGGAAGAAGCCATTGCCGTATTCGGACATGATCCGCGAATCTATCAGACAACGGTAAAAGAGTTTCTGAAAGATAAAAACGGCAATCTGACAGGTCTGATCACTGTAAAACTGGAGGCGAAAAAAGATGAGAAAACCGGTCGCATGAACATGGTTCCGGTGGAAGGCAGTGAGCAGAAACTGGATGCAGATCTGGTACTTATCGCAGCAGGATTTCTCGGTACAGAGAAATATGTGGCAGATGCCTTTGGAGTGAAATTAAACGCGAGAACAAACGTAGAAACCGAAGAAGGCCGTTACAAGACGAATGTGAAAAAAGTCTTTACCGCAGGCGATATGCACAGAGGACAGTCACTGGTTGTATGGGCAATCCGTGAGGGACGCGAAGCAGCCAGAGAAGTAGATGAGAGCCTGATGGGATATTCTTATCTTTCGGTACAATAGTTTTATTAAACGAATGAATTCCTTTTATCCCTATACTGGCAAAAAAGAAAAAATATTAGAATCATACTTAGTGGCGAAGGAAAATAGAATATAGGTACACTTAATAAAGGGGATTGTTCTTGATTTGTTATCATTGATGAACAATCCCTCTTTATATCATATTAAAACCTTATTCCTCTAAACCTTATTCTTTGTATTTTCGTATAATAATCATATAACTTATAAACAATAAAACAGCTGCGCTGGTCCAGGCACAAATTTCCGCATAAAAAATTCCGTCTTCACCGATCAGTTTTGGTAACAATA
>ERZ772854.390-NODE-390-length-53079-cov-9.956152_pt1 | contig 53079 bp, 46 predicted proteins | sample MGYA00580844_ERZ772854 | MGnify/ENA primary metagenome ERZ772854 (study PRJEB29015, sample SAMEA2737727) | human gut metagenome | biome: human gut; feature: human-associated habitat; material: faeces | place: China | collected 2012 ...
GGCAACACATGGAGCTGACTGTTACTAATCGTTTGAGGGCTTGACCAAAAGGTTGGATTGATTCGGATTTCTGTATGAAGTTTTGAAGGTATATATCTTCAATTTAATATAGGGATATAGTTCAGTTGGTAGAACGTTGGTCTCCAAAACCAAATGTCGAGGGTTCGAGTCCTTCTGTCCCTGTAGTGAACACTGAAAAGTAGAAATGCTTTTCAGTGTTTTTTTGTCTGTAAAAGTAAATATTTGAAATAATGTGCAAGAATCTTCTGTGAGCAATAAGAATCTGTGTTTTCTGCCTTTTCAAAATGAGTAATTTAGTGTATGATAGTAAAAAACAACAGAGATAAAGGAGAAAACGGATGTACGACGAGGAAAACAAAAAAACGGAACCGTATCAATATGGGGAACCATATCAGTATGGACAGACACCGCCGCCACAGAATACAGGGAGCGTAAATGATCAATATACGCAGCAGTATCAGGATGCATACAGAAATGTTCCACCGCAGGAGCCGGCAGGATTTGCAATCGCATCTCTGGTACTTGGAATTATTTCTATCGTATTATCATGTACAATGATCAACATCGTTACTGGCATTTTGTCATTGATTTTTGGTATTGTTCATATAGCAAAACATCAGAGCCACAAAGGTATGGCGATCGCTGGTATTGTTTTAGGTATTATCTCCATTGTGATTACGATTATTCTGATCGTAGTGGGTGTTACAGTGATATCTACACCGGGCTGGGATACGATGCTGAATGAATTATAAGAAGTTTCGTTAAAACTGAATAGAGCGATGAAAAGAAAAAGACATTCTGTTGGAAAACGGAATGTCTTTTTTGGAGGGTATGTAAAAATAGTAGAACAAATGTCAAAGGACATTTGAAGTTTGTATTATAATTAATACTTTAGAAGAAATCGTAAAAGGTATCACATTACAATATTTATAAAAGCGAGTTTCTTTATGAGACTATGAAGAAAAGTCTGTAAATAAGATTCTTCTATGATAAGTAAGAGCGAATTGTTCATCTTGTGAGCTGTTCGCTCTTGTTTTATATATATCAGCTATAAATTTGCATGTCAAGAGCAGGCGAAAAATCCGCCTGTCTTAACCTGCCGTTGAATTCCTTATTCGGGCAAGCGACCCTCATACATAATACTTAATTCTCCATATACCTGTGCCCGGTTCCGAATCGTTGTAGTCCATTTTTTCGTTGCTTCAAATGTAGCAAGGTATAAAGCCTTTAAAAGAGCTGTATCGCTCGGGAATACGCTTCTCTGACGGTTTAATTTACGGTAAGTAGAATTCAGTGATTCAATGGCATTGGTCGTGTAGATTACCTTTCTGACCGTCGCAGAGAACTTAAAAATGGGAGAAATTGCATCCCAGTTATCTTTCCAGCGTTTCATGGAATTCGGATATTTCGGAGTCCATTTTTCGGTTACCCGATCCAGAGCAGCCAGGGCCTTTTTCTCGTCAGCAGCCTGATAGATTGTTTTCAGGTCTGTTGCAAAGGTTTTTGCATCATTATTTGAGGTATTTACGCTCTTTTGTATAAATCTGCAAGAATCTTCCTGTTTTACAATCCCTACAATTAATGGTAGAATAAATAGAAAATCAAAATCAGTCAAAGGAAAAGAAGCAGATATGAGTACAGATGCATGCCAAAATGTGGAATCAGCAGAAGAAAATGAAGTGCTACGTGCATGGAAGTTACACATGGAACAGGTGAAAAATCAACCGGAAAACCTGAATGCAGAATTGTTGTGGCAGGTGTTATGCGAACTTCAGAAGATTCCTTTTTACACGGTAAAGAGCATCCAATTTACTTATAGCATCCGGGGATATGAGATGTTTGTCGACCGAAAGGAAAAATCGATCACACAGGCAACGGTTTTGCTGTCGGCACAGCGCGTATTGGAAAAGCAAAATCAGGGAATTGCGATCACAGGACCGAAAAAAATAGGTACTTTTGGAGCAAGTTATCTGTACCCGATTTTCCAGCAGATTGGTTTGATATCAGTCGAGTAGTTTCTCATCTATTGTACGAAGAGCACAGTAATAAATTTATTTTAACAAAGTGATGTTAATTCGACTTGAAGATATATAAGGAATATGATTGGAAAAATTTGGAGGAAGATGATACGTGAATAAAATAGATCCACAATCCTGGAAGGCGGATATGCCGGATTTCAGGGAAAAAACAAAAGCGTTTTACAATGGAGAAATGAGCAAAGGTGACTATAAAGGTTATTCCGGTCGTTATGGAAGTTATGCACAGAAAGGCGGAAAAGCAAGTATGCTCCGTCTTCGTATGACAGCTGGTCGTGTGACAAAGGAAAAACTTGCATTTATTGCAGAATCCATTCGAAAATATAATGTGAAAAAAGCACATTTTACAACTTGCGAGACGATTCAGCTGCATGATCTGCAGCAGGAAGAACTGTGTCAGATCATGGAAGATGCGCTAGATGTTGGAATTGTTACGATGGGCGGCGGTGGAGATTTTCCACGAAATGTTATGTGTTCTCCCCTGTCCGGAGTGGAAGCAGATGAGTATTTTGATGTGCGCCCGTGGGCGGAGGCAGCGGGTGAGTATCTGATGACTTTTATCAATGCGGAGAAAATGCCGCGTAAGTTGAAAGTATGTTTTTCTAATTCGCCGAAAAATATTCCACATGCAACGTACCGTGATCTTGGATTTGTGGCAACAAAAGAAGGAAAATTTGACGTATACAGCGCTGGTGGACTTGGCAATAATGCCAGATTTGGAGTAAAAGTTGCAGAAGCAGTTGATCCGGAGATGATTTTATATTACATCAAGGCGATGTGGCTGACGTTCCGTGCGCATGGAAATTATGAGAACCGTGGAAAAGCCAGAACACGATACATGCAGGAAATCTGTGGTGGCGCAGAGAATTATGCGAAGGCATATCAGGAAAAACTGGCAGAGGTGTTGGCTTCCGGAGAAAATCTGAAAATTTCTGTAGATCCGCAGCCGGTGAACAAAAAAGAGGACGGAGTACGCATTTCCGGAGCACGTATTTTACCACAGAAACAGAACGGATTGTATATCGTGATTTGGCATCCAATCGGAGGACAGCCGAAGGTGGAAGAACTGTGTGCACTTTCCGATGCGATTCAGGAGATGGAAGATGTGGAAATCCGTCTTGCACCGGATGAGACAGCATATATCATTAATCTGACTGGCTCAGAAGTGGGAAAAGTGCTGGATGCAACACCAAGTAGTGCAAATACAGTATTTGAGACAAGCGTCAGCTGCATTGGAGCATCGATTTGTCAGGTAGGACTGCGTGATTCTCAGGCACTTTTGCAGGCTTGTGTGGAAGCAGTTCGTGAAGCAGACATTCCAAACGGTGCGTTACCACAGATGCATATTTCCGGATGCCCGTCATCCTGTGGTACGCATCAGACTGGTGTAATTGGATTCCGCGGCGCGGTAAAACGTGTGGGTGATCAGCCGAAAAATGCATTTGTGCTGTTTGCAAATGGTGAGGAGCGTCAGGGTGAAGAACGTATGGGACGTGAGATTGGAACTATGGAAGAGTCAGTGATTCCACAGTTTTTGGTGGAACTTGGACAGACTGTGGCAGATTCTGGAATGGATTATCTGAACTGGGCGCAGAAAAATCCGGAAGGAATTGATAAAGTAGCAGAGAAATATCTGTAAGGAGGAAAACGCGATGGAGCGTCGGGATAAAATTAATTATTATCTGGATCTGGCTGAAATTGTGGGACAGCGCGGAACCTGTCTGCGCAGACATTATGGTGCCGTTATTGTAAAAAACGATGAAGTTATCTCCACCGGTTATGTGGGAGCACCAAGAGGCAGAAAGAACTGTTCTGATCTTGGTGTCTGTATCCGGCAGAAAATGAATGTGCCGAGAGGCGAGCGCTATGAGCTTTGCCGTAGTGTACATGCAGAGGCAAATGCGATCATCAGTGCATCCAGAGGAAAAATGATCGGAAGTACGTTGTATCTGGTTGGAAAAGAAGTGGATACCGGGGAATATGTAAAAAATTCCAACAGTTGTTCCATGTGCAAACGAATGATCATCAATGCCGGAATCGACCGGGTGTATATTCGAGATTCCAAGGATGAGTACCGTATGATTCAGGTGCAGCAGTGGATTGACGATGATGAATCTCTGGCAGGAACATTTGGATATTAGAGCAGATGATATACAAAAGTAAATAGATGAATAAAATCAGAGAAAATCACAGAAAAACGCTATTTATACAGATAGAAAGTTAATGGCAACTAAGAAAAAACAATGCGAAGAAACTGAAATCGAAATTGAAATCAGGAGAAAAATAAGGCAGGTAAAAGAAACGTATGATACAGGATATTGCACCATTTCATTTTAATAACGAGTGGCATAAATTACAACCGGAGGAAAATGACTGGATCATCTGTATGCAGGAGCGGAAAATATTGCTGCGGGGAACAAAAGAAGATATATCTTTTCCACGTTATCATGAATTAAAGGAACAGGTGCAGAACGGAGACCGGTTTGTGTATCTGTTTGCAGTTGGTGAGGAACGATTTTTCCTGTATCAACAACATCAGTACAAAGAGCGGGAAGAACTCAATCTGATACATCTGGAACAGTCATATGTGAAAAAACAGTCAATGAAATTTGAGGAACAATTTTGTGCAAAAAAACAGCCAGAAAGTTCTGATAAGCAATCTGACACGGAAAAACAGCAGAAAGATTCTTCTGAACAGTTGGAGAAACAACCAGAATTTCACTACGAAACAACCAGATATTTACGTGGAGCAGCACCACAACATCTGTGTTATGCAGGATTAGTCGGCGCACAGTTAGCAGGCTGGTATGCAGCACACCGTTTTTGCGGTGGATGCGGAACCCGCATGATTCCGGATGAGCGGGAGCGGATGATGCGCTGTCCGGTTTGTGGCCAGATGGAATATCCAAAAATCTGTCCGTGCGTGATTGTTGGAGTGATGCACAAAGGAAAAATTCTGGTCAGCTGGTACAAAAATGGTTTCCGTGATCATTATGCGCTGATTGCCGGTTTTGCGGAGGTAGGTGAGACCATCGAAGAAACCGTTGCAAGAGAAGTGTATGAGGAGACGCATTTGCATGTGAAAAATCTGCGTTATTACAAAAGTCAGCCATGGCCTTATTCAGAAAGTCTTTTATTTGGATTTTTCTGTGAACTGGATGGAGAAGATCATATCATCATTCAGGAGGACGAACTTGCCATGGCAAAATGGGTGACACCGGAGGAAATTTTTGAGTCATCGGATAATTTTTCCCTGACAAATGAGATGATCTGTAAATTTAAAGAGGATATGACGGAGCACAAACAGCTTTGTTTTTAGAGTAGGAGCATAGAAAACAATATGATAAAACAGGAAAATCTGGCAATTGTAACATTGAAAAAAGGAGAAGGACGTACCATCAAAGCGGGAGGCGCATGGGTATTCAATAATGAAATTGAGACCATTACCGGACGTTTTCATAACGGAGATATCGTGCTGGTGCATGATTTTGACGGTTATCCGATGGGAAAAGGCTACATCAATCAGAATTCAAAAATCCGTGTGCGTCTTCTGACGAGACATGTGGATCAGGAGATTGATGAGGCATTTTTCGAGATGCGTCTGCAGAATGCATGGAATTACCGAAAAGATACAGTGGACACTTCATCCTGTCGTCTGGTGTTTGGTGAGGCAGATTTCCTGCCGGGAATCGTAATCGATAAATATGAAGATGTGCTGGTAATGGAGTGCCTGACTCTTGGTATGGAGCGGTATAAAGAACTTCTGGCAGATCTGATGAAACAGATTCTTGCAAAGGACGGCATTCAGATTCGTGGTGTTTATGAGCGAAGCGATGCGAAAGAGCGGGAAAAAGAAGGATTAAGCCGTGTAAAAGGTTTTATTGGAGAAGAATTTGATACCAATGTGAAAATCGTAGAAAACGGTGTGCGTTACATGGTGGATGTGGTAAATGGTCAGAAAACTGGATTTTTCTTAGACCAGAAATACAACCGTCTGGCAATTCAGAAATTGTGTAAAGGAAAACGTGTGCTGGATTGCTTTACACACATGGGAACCTTTGCACTGAATGCAGGAATAGCAGGAGCAAGCGAAGTAACCGGATTGGATATTTCTGAATTTGCGGTAGAACAGGCAACAGAAAATGCAAAACGCAATGGATTGAGTGACACAGTAAAATTCCGTGCGGCGAACGTACTAGATGAACTTCCGAAACTGGCAGCAGCCGGAGAAAAATACGACGTGGTAATTTTGGATCCGCCGGCATTTACCAAATCCCGTCAGGCAACAAAAAATGCCATCAAAGGTTACCGTGAGATCAATATGAAAGGTCTGAAACTGGTCAAAGATGGCGGTTATCTGGCAACCTGTTCCTGTTCTCATTTCATGACACAGGAGCTTCTGGCAAAGACCATCCGTGAGGCAGCACGTTCCACTCATAAGAGACTGCGTCAGGTGGAATTTCGGACACAGTCTGCGGATCATCCGATTTTATGGGCAGCAGATGAGTCCTATTACTTAAAGTTCTTCATTTTTCAGGTTGTGGATGAAAAATAGGAAGATAAAAAAGTTCGCAAAGCCTTGTATTTTTAAAGGGCACTGAAAAAGTCTAATTCTTCGAAAAAAGAATTAGACTTTTTCAGTGCCCTTTCAATATAGTGGTTCAGTGTGTTGTGGTCAAGTTTTTTTGTTTGATTTTTTCATCACTGGTTACTTTCCTTTTCCGTATACAAAGAAGTGATTTTGTATCTGCGTTTTAGAAAGATTTTATGGTTTTTTCATGGAAAAGACAAGGGTATATGTTACAATTATTATAAATATGGGGATTTCGAAGGTAAGGAGAATTATTCAAAAATGGATGAGAAAGTGAAAGTAACAGATACAGAACAAACAGATAAAAAAGTAAATGAAGATACAACTCTAAAAGAAAAATTGGTTGAGGCAGAGTGCATGGAAGCAGATATGCCGGAACAATCAGAGGAACAGGATGGGACAGGAGCGGAAGAAACCACAAGTTACCTGCCATTAGCAGCAGATCAGCTGGATCTGGCGAAACAATACAAACAGATGATGCTGTTTTATGAGGCCGGAATCCGTCAGCTGACGACAAAATTACAGATTTTGAACCGGGAATTTGAACAGAGCAATGACCGTAATCCGATTGAAAATATAAAAAGCCGTATTAAGTCAGCAGAAAGTATTGCAAAGAAGATGAAACGGAAAGGCTTACCGATGACGTTAAGCTGTCTGACGAACAATATTTATGATATTGCCGGAATCCGTGTGATCTGTCCGTTTATTACGGATGTATATGAGGTGGCGCGGATGTTGCTGAGTCAGACCGATGTGGAACTGGTACAGGTAAAGGACTATATTCGGGAGCCGAAGGAAAACGGTTACCGCAGTCTGCACCTGATCGTCAAGATTAATGTGTTCTTTTCCGATGGGATGCGGCAGGTACCGGTGGAAGTACAGATGCGAACCATTGCGATGAATTTCTGGGCAAGTACGGAGCATCAGCTTCGTTATAAAAAGGACAAAGTCATTACATCGGAAATGCATGCACGTTTGAAAAAATGTGCCGATATTATGGCAGATGCAGATTATCAGATGCAGAAACTGGCGGAGGAAATTCATTTTTAGGAAAAATTTCCATAAGAAAATAATACGAGGATGAATGTATACAGATAGAAACTTGCAGAAGAAATCTATTTCTGATATGATGTGCGTCGGTATATGAAAAGTATTTATAAGTGCAGTAAGTAAAAGAACAGCAGTTAAAGAAAAAACTACTGCATATTTACTGTAAACTGGGAGAATTTGAGATAGATTTATGAGTGAAAAAAACAAAGAAAAAAAATTGTCAGGCGGAAATCATACTGTGCAAAAGCGTGGCAATGACAATAAGAAAAAAGAAGGTACAGCCTGCAAGGTTGCAAAAAAATGTGGTGGATGCCAGTATCAGGGCGTTCCCTACGAAAAGCAGTTAAGTGAGAAACAGAAAGCAGTCCGTCAGTTAATGCAGCCGTTTTGTAAGACTGCGGAGATTACAGGAATGCAAGATCCGTATCATTATAGAAATAAAGTGCATGCCGTGTTTGCACGGAAAAAAGATGGTACGATCATTTCCGGCGTTTACGAGGAGGGCACACATCGGGTCGTTCCGGTGGAAGCCTGTCAGATTGAGGATGAAAAAGCAGATGCCATTATCAATGACATCCGTGGACTTTTAAAATCTTTTAAGATAAAAACCTATAATGAAGATACCGGTTACGGTTTACTGCGTCATGTGCTGATCCGCCGCGGATTTACCACAGGTGAGATCATGGTCGTTCTGGTGCTTGGCTCTCCGGTGATGCCGTCCAAAAATAATTTTGTCAAGGCATTGCGGAAACTGCATCCGGAAATTACAACGGTTGTGCTGAATGTGAATGACAAACGTACGAGCATGGTGCTTGGTGACCGTGAGACAACGATTTACGGAAAAGGCTATATTGAGGACGTGTTGTGTGGACTGACCTTCCGTATTTCTTCCAAGTCTTTTTATCAGATCAATCCGGTTCAGACGGAGAAACTGTATGGAAAAGCAATGGAGCTTGCCGGACTGACAGGTAAAGAACGTGTCATTGATGCGTATTGCGGTATTGGAACCATTGGTATGGTCGCTGCAAAATCTGCAAAAGAAGTGATCGGTGTAGAACTGAATCCGGATGCAGTGCGAGATGCCATCAAAAATGCAAAACGTAACCAGATGAAAAATATCCGTTTTTATCAGGATGATGCCGGACGGTTTATGGAGAAAATGGCGGCAAAGGGCGAAAAGGCAGATGTCGTGTTTATGGACCCGCCAAGAAGCGGCAGTACGGAGCAGTTTATGAAATCAGCTGTAACGCTGGCACCGCAGAAAATTGTGTATATTTCCTGTGATCCGCAGACGCAGGCGCGGGATCTGAAATATTTGACAAAACATGGTTATAAAGCAATGGGGGCGTATCCGTATGATATGTTTCCGTTTACAAAGCATGCAGAAAATATCGTGTTGTTAGTGAAACAGAATTAAATTTGAGTAAAAGAGATATCCGGAAGAACAGATGATGCGTGTATTTTGCAGTAAGGATTGCGAGATTATTTACAGATTGTAGCAAAGAAAAACCTGTAATATATGCATGTTATGAGATAAAAATGGGAGATTTGAGTCTTGGCAAAAGAGAATTATATGATTAACAGGAAAAAAAGAATTCTGTTTTACATATTGATGGCAGCTGTTTTATGCTGGTTTGTCGTGTTGCAGATTTTTGGAACAAATGAGCGGGATAAAAAGACGATTGAGCAAAATATTCTTTATCAGGGCACGTTTGTCTGGGAAAAATCAGACGGAAGCCGGGAGCAGATCGAAGTTCCGGGCAGATATGAACTGTCGGCGAAAGAGACGATGGTTCTGGTAACGCAATTGCCAGAAGATTATGACGAAAAAGCATTGGCGATCCGTTCCTCACTGCAGGAAGTCCGATTTTACGTTGATGGCGTATTGCGGGCTGAATATGACACGTCAGATACGAGATTAGCAGGCAAGAATTCTGCCAGTCGTTATGTGTTCTGCCCGACCACGGAAGCTGACGTAGGAAAAGAAGTCCGGATTGAGTTAAAGACAAATACAGCAAAATATTCCGGTGTGGTAAATGAGGTTTACTGTGGAGATAAGGCAGAAATATGGGAATATATTTTTGCTGAACACGGACTGGAGACGGTGATCGCGTTTTTCATCCTGTTTGCAGGCATTGTTACTGTCATTTTCAGTATTGCGCTGGGGGTGGTATATCGTACGAAGTTTGATATGGAATATCTTGGCTGGTGTATGATCATGGCAGCAGGCTGGATGGTTGGAGAATCAAAACTTCGTCAGGTTCTGGTACCAAATGCAACGGTGTTAGCAACGCTGTGTTTTGTTATGATCATGCTTGGACCGTTGCCGATTATTTATTACATAGACAGTATGCAAAGTGGTCGTCACCAGAAACTGTTCTGGATCGCAGAGGCGGCTGCCATAGTTAATTTTGCAGTATGTACGATTTTGCATCTGAGCGGTGCGAAGGATTATATAGAGACACTTCCGATTGCACATGTGATTCTGGCAGTTACGTTAGTATTGATTCTTGGTACAGTATTTTATGATATGTACCACGGCTATATTACACAAAACAGATTTATGGTGGTGGGCTTGCTGATTGCGGTCGTTTCGGTTGTGGTGGAATCCATATCTGCGTATTTTGTAATTTCTATTTCCGGTATTTTTATGGGAATCGGTATGATCGTGCTGCTGTTTTTCAGTTTGGTCAGAACAATCCGAAATTTACAGAAGATGGAAAGTCGCCGACAGCGGCAGGAAATGAGAAAGCGCAGAAAGCAGATGGAAACCATGTCTCTGCAAATGATGCAGACCTTGTCTACCACGATCGAGGCGAAGGACGAATATACCAGAGGGCATTCCCACCGGGTGGCTGAGTATGCGGTTCTGATCGCAAAGGAACTTGGCTGGAGTCAAAAGGATATTTCAAATTTGCGGAATGCGGCACATCTGCATGATATTGGTAAAATTGGTATTCCGGATACGATTTTGAATAAGCCAACGAAGCTGACAGAAGAAGAATATGCGGTTATCAAAGAGCATACTGTGATCGGGGCGGAAATTCTGAAAAATATCAGATTGATCGATCATGTGACAGAGGTGGCACGAAGCCATCATGAACGGTATGATGGCACCGGGTATCCGGATGGATTAAAAGGGGAGGAAATCCCAATCCATGCAAGGATCATTGCGGTGGCAGATAGTTATGATGCGATGCAGTCCCGTAGAATTTATCGAAATCCGCTGGGAACAGCGGTTATTTATAATGAGATTTTGAATAACCGTGGAACACAGTTTGATCCGGAGATTGCAGATGTGTTTTTGAAACTTCTGGATGAAAACCGGCTGGTGATTAATGCGGATTATAAAGGAATCGAGGATGAATATGCCCTGCCGGCAGTGGAGAGTGAAATTGAAAAATTTATTTCCAATGTTATGACTACCATGCGGACGCAGGAGGACAGTGAGGGCTTTGACTTCTTAACGGGTCTTCCAATGCGGAATCGTGGAGAAAAACTGGCAGCGCAGTTTATGCAGCAGGACGATGGATATCTTGTTTTCCTGGATATGGATAATCTGAAAAAAATCAATGATATCTATGGACACAAAGCCGGTGACCGAGCACTGAAATTGCTTGGTTCGCTGTTGTTAGAATTTGCACAGCATTCTGTGGTCTGCCGTCTGGGTGGGGATGAATTTCTGATGTTTGTTCCGAATGTTTCGAAGGAAAAGATTTCGGAAATTGTCCGTAGTATTCTGCAAAAATTTGAGGAACAGAAAGAGGAAGATATGGAGATCCGCCACGCGTCAATTTCTGCTGGAATCTGTGAAACGACAAAGGGAGCATCTTTTGAGGAGTGCTACACCAAGGCGGATAAGGCATTGTATTATGTAAAACAGAATGGTAAAGGTGATTTCTTCTTCTATCAGCAGATGGAGCAGGAGCAGAAGACGGATCAGGGAACCGGAAGAGATCTGGCAATGATTACAAAAGCATTGCGGGAGAGCGGCAATTATACCGGTGCACTGGATCTGGATTACCGTGAATTTGCGAAAATTTATGAATATATGAATCATTTAGGTGAGCGTTACAAATATCACTGCTATCTGGTGATGGTTACGATGGATACGACACCGGATTATGTGATATATATCGAAAATATTGAGCGGGCGCTTGAGAGTATGGAACAAGCGATTCGGCAGACAATCCGAAAAGTGGATATTTGTACCCGCTACAGTTCCATGCAGTATCTGATCATTTTGTTTGAGGCAGATGAGACAAAGATTCCAAAAGTTATGGATCGAATCTTTACATAGTATTATAAACAGTACGATAAGAGTAATTTTATTCCGAAGTATGAGTACATTCTGATAATGGAAGAAAAAGAGGAGCAGTGATCATACCACTGCCCCTTTTTTGTGTGTTACGGGAAAATCAAAATGGAAAAATACTGTGAAGGTAAACTGCAATACCATCGTGGTCGTTGTCTTTTGTGAGAGCGAAGCCTTTTTCTTTTATGTCTTCCGGGGCATTTCCCATGAGGATTCCACGACCGGCGGTATGTAACATTTCCACATCGTTGTAATTATCACCGAATGCCAGAGTGTGTTCTGTTGCAATCTGTTTTGTGATTTTCATCCATAATCAGTGCGCCGTTACATCCGATGATATTGCAGGAGAGATGAATCCGGTCGAGAATCGGCTGAATGCAGAGCGGATTTCGGGCGGAAATCAGGGAAAATTGGATGCCGTGTTGTATCGCTGAACGGATGACTTCCTGTGTTTTTGGGGAAACATGATGTTCGGAGGTTAAAAAGGTTCCGTCAATGTCACTGAAAATGGCTTCACAGGTAAATGGGGTGTTCATCTCAGTCTGAGTTGAGACTCCCACTTCTGCAAGTGGTGAGTAGTAACAAGTATTTCTCAGTGGGAGTTCAATCTCCGACTGAGATAAATGCTCCGCGAGGGCGCACATTGTCTGGGAGACAATGGTTTTGCGCCGACCGGAACGGAGTGTAGAGTGCAGTGATTCTGAAAAGAAGATGTCAGCTTGCGCTGACCAGAATTACGCACCAAGTCTCACGTGCGTTCGACTTGAATCTGGGATTTCCAATTTGGTTTGCACCGGAAAGTCTGTGGTGGGTGATGCCGGTGGTAGAAGTGCTGGTGCTGGCATTGAGTATTTTCTGGGTGAGAGAAAAGGCTACACCGAAGAAAAAATCATGAAATTGATGATAGAATAGATTTTTGGGATGTAGAAAATAAGAATGTGCCAGATGATTTCACAAAGAAATATGGTTGCAAAAAGTTGACTTTTTTACTATATTATAACTATTCGATAAGACGATGCAAAAGATATGCTACTGAATGAAGTGCAGAAATAGGAAGTAGTTTTTTTTCGATAAAGTATAGAAAACGATTAGTAAAAGTAGATAAGGTTGGTAGAAAAATGCAGATTTCAAGCAGATTTACGCTGGCGATTCATATTTTTGCCTGTGTGGATACATTCAAAGATGATTATAAAGTAACCAGTGATTTTATTGCAGGAAGTACAAATGTGAATCCTGTCATTATTCGGAAAATATTAGGTCAGCTCAAGGCGGCAGGACTCATTGAGGTGGCGAGGGGAACTGGTGGAACCACGATTGCGAAGCCGTTGTCAGAGATTACATTTCTGGATATTTATCGTGCAGTGGAGTGTGTAGAAGAAAATCAACTCTTTCATTTTCATGAAAATCCGAATACTGCCTGTCCGGTTGGAAGAAATATTCATCATGTATTGGATGAAAAACTGGATCGGGTGCAGAAAGCGATGGAGCGGGAATTGCGGTCTATTACGCTGGAAGATGTCAGGGAAGATTTGAAAAAATATCTGGAGCTGGAAAATAATAAATAAAATGATAAGTAAAAAACGGGATTTCACAGTTGTGAGATCCCGCTTTTTTGTATTAATAACAATTTTTACATGGTCTTGATTTTCCACTTTCAGAGATGGAACCGCTGAGTATAGTTTTGGAGCGTCCAAGACTAGGACAGTCCTTGGTGGAGTGATAAACTTCTCCATTTGGAGTCCAGTATACCGTTCCACTGGTGTTTTGCTGTGAATCAGAAGTGTCGGAAGAATAAGTGGTAGTATTTTGTTGTGTCTGAGCAGCTGCAGCTTCTTCCTGAGCTTGCTGCTGAGCTTCCAGTTCTGCCTGCTTTTGAGCTTCCTCCTGGGCTTTTTGCTGAGCTTCCAATTCCGCCTGTTTTTGGGCTTCTTCCTGAGCTTTTTGTTGGGCTTCCAGTTCCGCCTGCTTTTGGGCTTCTTCCTGAGCTTCCAGTTCCGCCTGTTTTTGAGTTTCTAATTCTGCCTGTTCCTGCGCAGCTTTTCTGGCTGCGACATCTACAACGGTAATTGATAATTTATTACTTTCGATATCGCCGCATTTGACGTATATTTCATAAGAGCCTTCGGCTGTTCCTGTTTCGATTTTGTTATCCGTAAATGTAAAGGTATCTGATTTACCAGCAGATGAAATGTAGGTCAAATCTGAAATATCGGCATCCGATGGTTCAACAGAAATTGATACAGGAATTGTCTGGTTGATATCATATTCTGTCTCCTGATTTTCAAGCGATATTTGAATCGTCTTTATGGCTACTTTTGTAGAAGAAGGCATCAGGCTTGCGCCGATAATAAACAAGATGAAACATATAAGTGGTGGAAGCAGTAATTTTTTTCGAAACTTCTTTTTTACTGCTTGTATAATCATGTAGATGTTTGTGATAAAGAAACCCAAGAACCCAATAAGGGCTAATGCATAACTCATAGTGTGACTCTCCTTTGTATGTGATCTACCTATTATTATAATAAAGAGAAAAATAATTTCAATATATCAACAGGAATTGTATTCTTTTACAAATGTATAAAAAATGAAGATGTAACCATTGACATTACAACATAACTATGATAATATGCAAATATCAGATGTAACCAATAAGATTACAACGAAAAACAATAAAAAATTAAAGCAAAAATCAGGAGGATATCATCATGAACAAAGTAGTAGAATTTTTACAGGCAAACCCGGTACAGTATCTTGCAACAGTAGGTCGCGATGGAAAAGCAAAATGCCGTCCATTCATGTTCTGTTTTGAAAAAGATGGAAAATTATGGTTCTGCACAAACAACACAAAAGACGTATACAAAGACATGCAGGAAAATCCGGAAATTGAGATTTCTGTTTCTTCTCCGGAGTATGCATGGATTCGTTTACATGGTAAAGCAGTATTTGAAAACAACATGGAAGTAAAAGAAGGATGTATGGCAAATCCAATCGTAAAAGGACAGTATCAGACAGCAGACAATCCAATTTTTGAAGTATTCTATCTGGAGAACGCACACGGACTGATCGCTGACTTCTCAGGAAATGCACCATATGAGTTTTAAGAATTTATATCAGATGGGAGATGACTCCCACCTCTATAGGTGGTGAGAAACAAGCTAGTATCAGTGGTGGGAGCCAATCCCCCATCTGATATAGCCTCCGGCAGGATTACAGAGGTGCGCAGTTGAAGTATGTCATGCAATTGCATGACGCGCACCTCGCAACAAGAATGCCGGAGCATTCTTGAATAGTTTGAACGCAGGTTGTAAAGCGACTATGTTCATGAGAAAGTAGCAAAATTGGATTGCGAATGTCCGCTTTACTGGCGGATTCTGTACGAAAACAGTTAATAGTGATTCATAAATGAAATTGTTGCGATAAGACAAAATGCCCTGTAGATTGTTCTATTCTATAGGGCATTTTAGTGATAAAATCAGAGCAGGAGAAAGGAGTCGGGGTTATGGAATATTTGAAAATGCTGGTTGAGGAATTTCATTCAACGACAGTGGCAACATTGGGTGAAGATGGACATCCGCAGACGCGTGTCATCGACATGATGCATTATGAGGATGATGGTGTTTATTTTTTAACCGCCCGCGGAAAAGCATTTTATCAACAGCTGATGGAACAAAAGTATATTGCGGTGTCTGCAACAAAGGATAAAAAAGCAATCTCATTGCGTGGTAAAGTGAAAAATATCGATTCGGAAAAATTAGATATTTTATTTGAAAAGAATCCATATATGAAACAGATTTATCTCAGTCTGAGTTGAGACTCCCACTTCTGCAAGTGGTGAGTAGTAACAAGTATTTCTCAGTGGGAGTTCAATCTCCGACTGAGATAAATGCTCCGCGAGGGCGCACATTGTCTGGGAGACAATGGTTTTGCGCCGACCGGAACGGAGTGTAGAGTGCAGTGATTCTGAAAAGAAGATGTCAGCTTGCGCTGACCAGAATCACGCACCAAGTCTCACGTGCGTTCGACTTGAACCAGAACTGACCTATAAGGAGTTGTATGATTCCAGAGAGCATATCTGGAGTGCGCTTTTTATGACCGGCTATCTGACACAGAGGGGAGAGGCGGATGGAAATCTGTACCAGCTTGTAATTCCAAACCGAGAAGTTCGAAATATTATGACAGATCGTGTGATGTCATTGTTTAAAGAAAATGTAGGAAAAGACGGAGAGATGGTCAATTCTTTCTGTAATGCTCTTTTAGCGGGAGATACAGATAAGGTAGAAGAATTAAAGTATGAAATGAATTGAAAAAATATAAAAAAGCACTGAAAACCAATGAATTTATAGGTCTTCAGTGCCTTTTTTTGTAGTATACAACAGAATGATAAATAATATTAAGTTTTGCTAAATTTCACTGAGTTAGCGCATACTTATACATTAAACATTACATGTGCCATTTCTGTACCGGATTTGGTTATGAAAATCCGATCAATCGCTGTTTGAATTGCCTGCTTATCCGCATGATCTTCATAAAGATTTACGAGGAAATCTGCCTCTACCAGAATTTGGTAATCTAACCCATCAATATTGCTGTAAGTATGATGATGTCCGATGAGATAGCAGACACGATCAATCACCGCATCAGAATAAGTTCCACATTCCGTCAGCATCTGGCGGGCAGCTGCCGGACCTTCTTTTTCCTGCAACGGTCCGGTAGAACAGTGATATTTTTCTTCTGCAATTTTGATACCGATGTCATGAAGAATTGCAGCGGTTTCCAGAATATGCTGCAATTCATCGGATAAATGTTCTGCGTGTCCGATCATGGATGCGTAAGTATATACTTTTGTGTAATGCTGGATGCGGGCAGGATCGCCGGAATAGTATGCCAGCATTTTTCTGATCAGTGTTTCATTCATTTCAACTGTGTTGTTCATGTTATGTGTTCACCTCAAAAAATTCATTATTCTTCAATCAGATTAGTCTGTTATCTCATCTACGTTCATTACATCATAATACTCATTCTGAGTCATCAGATCCGAAGCACTATCAATCAGCCCCAGATCGATCATTGCCTGGATCGTGTTCGTACAGGACTTAGACAGAGAAAATGACACTTCTATGGAAGAATAATAATTTGTCGGTTTATTATTCTGAACGGCAGCATTTACCGTATTTGCCGAAGCTGTTTCGTAATCACTGGAAGTACTTGACGAATTTCTGGATGGCAGCATATCTGTCAGGTATTCCACATCCCCAGGAACCTGTCCATAGAAGTAAAAACTGTCATAGTAAATTGGGTTATCGTCAGTATCATGAATGCCAAGTCCTGCCGGATAATTGCCTGCAAGGATATCTGCCTTGAGTGCTTCATACAGTGTCTCCGTCTGCTGCTGATTCAGGGTGATGTTTCCATCATGTCCGTATTCGTCTACATGGCTTAAGGTGCCGTTTACAAAGGTGACATCTTCATAATTGTAGCAGAGCAGATAACGAAGCAGATCTTCATTTCCGGTTTCCAGTTTAGAAATTTGATAAGCCGGTGTGGTATCATCCTTCAGTGTTGCGTTTGTTACCGGAATTTCATAGCGGCGCATAATTTTTCGTCCATTTTTCAGATAATAGGTAATCTGAATGGAAGAGATATAATCGCTTTCGCTGTAAACAACGGAGGTTGATGTGCTGGATGCTGTGGTGTCGGACAATGTTGCGGTTGCAAAATCAGCACTTCGTTCTTCAGGATGATTGTATTCCAGATAATTTTGCTGGTAGGAATACGGTAAATACTCCTGCTTGTGGTTCAAAATATTCTGGTGGATTTTCTCCAGAACTTCAAAATCCGCTTCATCCGTGTATACATGCTCATAATCGCCGTACATATAGATGGCAGCAATCTGATCCGTGTCCGGAATTCTGCGTTCGATACGGAAGGCATCACCTTTCAGCAGACCGGTTCCAATCAGGCAAAGTGCAATGCATGCCGCCCATTCGATCCAGCGTTTCCTTGAAAAGATATGAAAACGTTTTTTTAACAGCATTTCTGAAATGAAGAAACTCACAAAGGAGCACGGAATCAGAAATACAAATAATGCCGTTGTCATATGTGCGGTGTTGTCAAAGAGCAGACTGAAAAGCAGGAAGGAGAGCCCGAAGCCTCCAACCAGCGCCAGCATCCAGCGGAAACACGGATGCAGCCATCCAAAGGCAACCACATCGCTGGTACATTCCAACTGACGTTTCTGGTAAAACACGTAAGCAAGGATCAAAAATACGACTGCGATAATGCAGTACAGTCCGATCAGCAGGCTTCCGCGCATATGAATCTGTTCCAGTGCGGTAAAATCTTCATTCATGGACCAGGTCAGGGATACGTGACCCAGCAGATACATAAATGGAGAAAGTACCGTGTCTCTGGTCTCTGTCAGCCTATAACTTACCTGATCACCAAGGATTCCCATGCCATAACACATGGAGGAAATGATCAGTGTGGCAATGGATTTAATTCCAATATACAGAAAATTTCCTACAAAATAGTAAGCTGCAGCGGCAACCGCATGCCCAGTGAGCATACAGCAGAACACCGCAAGAGTATAAAACAGAAAACTCATGCCTATCATATAAAGCAGCCAGTACAGCAGATATTCCACGGACGTAATATTATTGATAATGCAGACCAGCAGGTTCAATAAAAACGTGACTAACTGTGGAAGTAGCAGGAATAAAAATCCGCTGATATAATTTGTTACAAAAAGTTCACTCCGTTTTACCGGAAGCGCATGCATCATATAGCAGCTTCGGGTTGTGAACAGATAGGAAAAAATGGTAAGGGCAGCCACCAGTGCCGCGAAAAAAATGACATATGGTTCTAGGTTTCCACTGATGCATTCCAGCATGGTCATTAAGCGGTTAGTAGCTGGAGTGGCAGAATAGTGATCAACTGCCGGGGTATTCATATAATTGCGGGTGTTCAGGAACATTCGCACGGTCATATTGAAAAACAGATACGCCAGATAAACCGCCCATACCGGCCAGAACCGAGTCATATTTTTGAGGAATATCGTTTTATTAAAACAGGATGTCTTTGATTTCATAATTCTTTCCTCCCATTTCGTAAATAAAAATTTCTTCCAATGTAAGAGGAAGGATATCGATCAGCATCGGATGTGTTTCCTCAAGGATCATTTTGGCGCGTTCCGGATTGCCTTTTACGATCAGTGTGTATACACGACCGGTATTGGACATGTGTAAAATCTCAAAATCTTTCGGCAGCGTCGGCATGCCTTCCTGGAATGCCACCTGAATCTTGGACACATTTCCCTGCAGATCGGAGAGGGAACGTTCCACGATAATCTTGCCCTTGTGCATAATGCCCACATGGTCGCAGACATCCTCTAACTCACGCAGATTGTGGGAGGAGATCAGGATCGTAGTTCGGCTTTCGCTTGCTTTGGACAAAATGATACTCCAGATCTGACGGCGCATGACAGGGTCGAGACCGTCCATCGGCTCATCCAGGATCATCAACTCTGGCATAGCACAGATGGAAAGCCAGAAGGCCACCTGTTTTTGCATACCTTTGGAAAGGCGGCGGATGCTGCGCTTGGTATCAATATTTGGGAAAAATTCCTGTAGTCGGTCAAATAATGCGGCATCAAATTTTTTGTAAATGCCCTGATAAAACTGTTTCATTTCCAGTGTGTTTGACTGTAAAAAATAAAACATGTCATCCGGAATGTACGTGAATTTGGCTTTTGCCTCTGGATTGTCATATACTGGCAGACCATCAATGAGGATGGAGCCGCTGTCCGGGCGGTAAATTCCCGTGAGATGACGGATTAGGGTGGATTTTCCGGCACCGTTTGGACCGACGAGACCGTAAATGGTTCCTTTCGGAACGTGCAGGCTCATGTCGTCTAAAGCCATGAAGCCGTTGAAGGTTTTTGTAATATGTTCTGCCTGAATCATGCCTGAATCCTCCTTCCTGATAAGGAAAGGATGCGGTTCGTGAGATCATTTACCGGCATGGACAGGTAGAGAAGCTCAGACACGATCTTATCAAACTGTGGCAGCAGTTCCTGCTGGCGAAACTGGTTGGAGTGGTCCACCTCAGCAACAAAGGTGCCTTTTCCGGACAACGTATAGATGTAACCTTCGCTTTCCAGTTCCCGATAGGCACGCTGGATCGTATTCGGATTGATCGCCAGCGAAGCAGCCATATCACGGACGGAAGGCAGTTTTTCATCTTTTTTCAAAGCACCGCTGACCACAAGCTGCCGGACATTATCCTTTATCTGCTGATAAAAGGGGCGCGTATCGCGGTAATTTAACTGTATCATAGAAATCTCCTTATGTGAAAATAAACGAATGGTGTTAGCTGAATGTCAGATTGAATATATCGGATGAAAGTTCAAGTCGAACGCATGTGAGACTTGGTGCGTGATTCTGGTCAGCGAAAGCTGACATATTCTTCTCAGAATCACTGCACATCTACACTTCGTTCCGGTCGGCGCAAAACCATTGTCTCCCAGACAATGTGCGCCCCCGCGGAGCGTTTATCTCAGTCGGAGATTGTACTCCCACTGAGAAAGACTTGTTATTACTCACCACTTGCAGAAGTGGGAGTCTTCTCGACTGAGATAAAACCCATATGGCAGACAGCGTACTAACCGTGTTAATACAGTTAATATAGCATGCATGCAGAGGACATACAAGGAAGAAGCGTAAAAGAAAATCTTAATTCTTTCGAAAGAAAAAGATTGGTTGTGTATAGGGGAGATACGAGGACAGAGGAAGAAGTTATGCGTTGCATTCTTGAACGTAACAAGAATATGCAGATGTAAAAAGAGCAGGCGGTTGTTCGCCTGCTCTTGTGTTATTTGTGATAGTTAATCTTCTTTTTCCAGCTCTGCAACAATGTCGTTTAACATCTGAAGTACGTTGTCCTCACCTACATTGTCAAAGTGTTCGGAAATGGATTCCAGTCTATCAAAAAAACTTGGCTTTCTTTCGCCTGTCTGAGTGTCGCAGGAAGAACCACAGCTGTGGCAATTACCTGTACATCCGCCAATTGTATTTTCTGCCATATGAATTTACCTCCTTTATAATGTGAATCGAATGATTCTGATGCATTCAGTATACTATAATATTCTCTGCGTTTCTATAGAAAAAATATGAATTCATAGAAAATTTATAGGATTGTATGATTGCAGGCATGAGGATTTAAAATTCAAGTCGAACGCACGTGAGACTTGGTGCGTGATTCTGGTCAGCGCAAGCTGACATCTTCTTTTCAGAATCACTGCACATCCTCGCGGAGCATTTATCTCAGTCGGAGATTGAACTCCCACTGAGAAATACTTGTTACTACTCACCACTTGCAGAAGTGGGAGTCTCAACTCAGACTGAGATGAATGTTTGGAGTAAGGATATTTTTTGAATCGGCTCCAAGAATGGGATGGCTAAAATAGTGAATTATTTTTTAGTAAGAAAGCATTCCTGTTCCCATATATTGAACGTGAACCGTGGTGTATTTTTGGTTGAGAAATAGCGGAAAAACGAGTATAATAAAACACATAATTCGGGAAAAAATCCCGCTGTCAAAAAAGCACTTTATTTGGATAGAAAATTACGTTGAATTATTTATCTGACAAAAGTACTTCGTGCAAATGATGCATATTAGCACGAGAAGAATTATGTTTCTTTTGGCAGAGTTTGAGAAGGAGTTTTTAAGTATGAGAGCAAGTGGTATTTTACTTCCGGTAAGCAGTTTACCGTCAAAATATGGAATCGGATGTTTTTCAAAGAGTGCCTTTGAATGGATTGATTTTCTGCAGGAGAGCGGTCAGACCTTCTGGCAGATCCTGCCGTTGGGACCAACCAGTTACGGTGATTCTCCGTATCAGTCATTTTCCACCTTTGCGGGAAATCCGTACTTTATTTCACTGGAAGAACTGATCGAGGAAGGGCTTCTGACGAGAGCGGAATGTGAGTCTGCGCAGCTTGGTACGAATCCGTCCTATGTGGACTATGAGAAGCAATATGAAAACAGAAATCCATTGTTACATAAAGCATATGAAAACAGCAAAAAACGGGAAGACGCAGAGTTTCTGAAATTTGAGGAAGAGCAGAAAGAATGGCTGCCGGATTATGCATTATTTATGGCATTGAAGGACGTTCATGACAAACAGGCATGGAACACCTGGGAGAAAGAACTGATCCAGAAAGAGCCGGAAGTTCTGGCAAAATACCGGGAAGAGCTTGCAGATGAGATCTGTTATTACGAATATCTGCAGTACTGGTTTTTAAAACAGTGGTTGAAAGTAAAAAAATATGCAAACGAGCGTGGTATCAAGATCATTGGTGATATCCCGATTTATGTAGCCTTCGACAGCGCGGATGCATGGATGAATCCGGAATTATTTGAGTTTGACGAAGATATGAACCCAATCGAAGTTGCTGGATGCCCGCCAGACGGATTTACCGCCGATGGGCAGCTCTGGGGCAACCCAATCTATGACTGGGAATACCATAAAAAACAGAACTTTGCATGGTGGATCCGTCGTATCAAACATTGCGAAGTATTGTATGATGTGGTTCGAATTGATCATTTCCGTGGTTTTGATGAGTATTACACCATTCCTTACGGCATGACAAACGCCCGCATCGGAAAGTGGAAAAAGGGACCGGGTATCGCGCTTTTTAAAGAAGTGAAAAAACATGTGAAAAACATTGAGATCATTGCGGAGGATCTTGGCTACATGACACAGGCTGTTCGTGATCTGGTGGCAGAAACCGGTTACCCGGGCATGAAAGTACTGCAGTTTGCCTTTGGTGGCGGCAGCGACAACGAATATCTTCCACACAACTATACACCGAACTCTGTGGTATACACAGGAACCCATGACAATGAGACTTTGATGCAGTATCTGGATGGTACACAGGATCATGTACGCAACCATATTCGGGAGTACATGAACCGTCCGCATGCGTCTAATGGGGAACTTTGTGAAAATCTGATCTGGATGGCAATGTCCAGCGTTGGAAAATATTGTATCATTCCGATTCAGGATTATCTGGGACTTGGAAAAGAAGCCCGGATGAACTTCCCGTCTACTCTTGGACATAACTGGGAGTGGCGTGTGCGTAAGGAGCAGCTGACACATGATCTGGCAGGGTATATTGCGCATATGACAGGATTGTCCTATCGTCGGAGAATTGATCCGCCGAAAAAAGAAGAGACGGATGAAGGCAAAGCAGAAAAATAATAGTTGATGATAAAACAGGGAAACGTGATAAATTGCAGAGAAAAATGTAGTGTATAAAACAAAATGCACCTTTCGAAAAGAGCGATATCAGTAATTGAAAATCATGTTTCCCTGATAAAATTTAGTTTAGTAAATGAAGTTATGAGAAAGAAGGATTTTGTATGGAGTTAAAACGACAAAATCATGAATTTCCACCGGTGTATGATGAAAATTCCGAAATACTGATCCTGGGAAGCTTCCCGTCCGTGAAGTCCAGAGAAATGCAGTTTTTTTACGGACATCCCCAGAATCGTTTCTGGAAAGTGATGGCGCAGGTTTTACATGAAAACGTTCCACAGACAATTCCGGAGAAAAAAGAGATGTTGCTGCGGCATCATATTGCGTTGTGGGACGTGATCGCAAGCTGCGATATCGCGGGATCCAGTGATAGCAGTATCCGGAATGTTGTGCCAAATGATCTGGGATATATTATAAGTAGAAGTCGGATTACAAAAATTTATGCGAACGGGGCGAAGTCAAAGCAGTTGTATGATAAATATCTGTCAAAACAGCTTGGGATTGAGGCGGTGCAGCTGCCGTCTACCAGTCCGGCGAATGCGGCTTACAGTGTGGAGCGGCTGCTGGAATATTGGAAAAACGTAATATTGTGATTGGCAAAACGAAAGGTTATGAAAGCGGAATTTGAAAATTTGGTCTTTTCAGCTAACAAATCGCTTTCAAAGAAAAAATTTCTCAAATTCCGCTTATATACGTTGTGTGTCCTGAAAATTCACATATGTTGCCACTAAAAAAGTAGAGATTTAGAACATAAAAGTGGACATTCAAAACATAAATGTAGACATTGGTACTAAAAAGTGGACATTCAGAGTACTATCGTAGTAAATTTTTAAGCCACCCTAAACAAAAATTTAATTTTCGACAGCATAAGCCGACGCCCCCTGTTCTAGAAAACTCAGTCCATTCATCGTAATTCCCATCAGCAGTTTTCCAACTTGCTCAATAGAGAGCTTATAATTACTGCACACCCAGTTCTCCAGAATCCCGATCACTCCATTTGCCAGATATGCGTAGGAATAGTCCAGCATCGTTGCATCTGCATTCGGATAAAGTTTCTGCCAGACACGCATACTGTTGTCATATCCCAGATACATCAGCTGTCTGATAAAGGAAGAATCTCCATGCGGTCCGATCAGTACCTGACAGAGATCACGGTTCTGATCAATGAGATGCAGGATATCATCAAACCAGTTGTCATTTCCAAGAGTTACCACAATATTTTCAAACAATTCATTCTGAATCTGCGTCAGAAGAGCATACACATCCTCATAATAAGAATAGAAAGTACTGCGGTTGATATCTGCCATTTTACAGATATCCGTTACTGTGATCTTATTTAAAGGTTTCTCTTTCAACAGGTCAAAAAGTGCCTGTCGAATCACCGATTTCGTATATTTTGTGCGGCGATCTGTTGCCATTTTCTTCTCCTCTCCTTCAGTCAATCTGTCTGGAAACTGTTAATTATCCAACAAAGTCAAGAAAAAGTGTGGGATAATTGACAGAAAAAATCAAATTGACGGTTGATATTTAACTTAAGTTGATTATAATATACAAGAGTTAAAAATGCAACATGTGTTGTCAAAGACACGGATGTCGTGTAAGAAACATATGTTAAAGAACAGACACATTTTTACAATTGTAAAAAGTAGTAGTTGCCTGTTTGGAGAATTTGTTTATAGTAAGAAACAAGTAAATATTTAACCAATGAAGCTACGTGGTAGTTATTTGGTTATGAACAAGTAGTGATAGTGGATTGCAAATATCCGCTGACTGATGGCTAAGGGAATAGGAAAGGAGAGCATATCGTGGCAAGTTTATCACATACTATGCAGAGAAAAGCGTTCAGCGCAGCAATTGATGTTGCTTTAAAAAGACTGAACAAAGACAGAGAAAAAGGATTACTTCAGATCATCGATCTGGCTCAGAGATTTATGGGCGATAATTTCAAACCGGAAGCATATGAAGGTGCAAGAAAAATCGTTCAGAATCCAGATCACAAATGGATGAAATTCGTCAATACCATGCTGGATGAGTTAGATCCGAACGTGGCAAAAATGACAGCATTAAATCTTGGTTTTGAAGCTGCTTTCTATGGTACAAAAACAATTCGTAAAATGCGTGAGGTTCACCACTGCAATATCCCGTGGCTGATTCTTATGGATCCGACAAGTGCATGTAACTTAAGATGTACAGGATGCTGGGCAGCAGAGTATGGTTACAAACTGAACCTTACATACGAAGAGTTAGATGATATCGTAACTCAGGGTAAAGAACTTGGTATCTACTTCTACATGTTTACAGGCGGAGAGCCGTTGGTACGTAAAGCAGATATTCTCAAACTTTGTAAAAAACATCATGATGTAGCATTCCACAGCTTCACAAACGGAACACTGATCGATGAGGAGTTCTGTAAAGAAGTTCAGAAATTAGGAAACCTTTCCTTCTCTCTGAGTCTGGAAGGATTTGAGGAAGCAAACGATGGCCGTCGTGGTCAGGGTATTTTCCAGAAAGTTCTGGGCGCTATGGATCTGATGAAACAGTATGGTCTGTTCTTCGGAACATCTGTATGTTATACAAGAAAGAACATGGATGCCGTTACATCTGATGAGTTCTTCGATCTGCTGATCGAGCACGGATGCCGTTACTCCTGGTACTTCCACTATATGCCAGTCGGAAACGAAGCTGATGTAGAACTGATGCCGACTATGGAGCAGCGAGAGTACATCTACAAACGTATCCGTGAGGTTCGTGCATTCGAAGGTGGAAAACCGATTATGCTCATGGACTTCCAGAACGATGGTGAGTTTGTAGGCGGATGTATCGCCGGTGGACGTAACTACTTCCATATCAACGCAAACGGAGATGCTGAGCCATGTGTTTTCATTCACTACTCAGGAGCAAACATCCGTGAGAACACATTACTTGAGTGTCTGAAACAGCCGTTATTCATGGCATACAGAGACAACCAGCCGTTCAACGACAACATGCTTCGTCCGTGTCCGATGCTTGAGAACCCGGAGAAACTGCAGGAGATGGTTCGTGAGACTGGTGCAAAATCTACTGATTTACAGTCTCCGGAGAGCGCAGAGCACCTTTGCGAGAAATGTGAGCCGTACGCAGCTGAGTGGAAAGAGCATGCTGACAAGATCTGGGCAGAGCATCCATTCGTAAAGAAAGGCTACAAGAACTACAAGAGTGAGATCGAAGGAACTGATGCAAACTAAGGACAGACAACAGGAGGAATTGAAAGATGGACGTAAAACACGCTGCAGCAAGAAAGTCATTTGAACTGGCTTTCTCAGGAGTTTATAAATACATCAACAAAAATAAAGAAGAAAATTTAGTAAAACTGATGAACCTGGCAAACAAGATCGCAGGTAAGAACTTCCCACAGTATTTCTGGGATAATGCAAACGAAGTTCTGTCTGATCCGGAGCAGAAATGGACACAGATGATCTACGATGCTTTAGAGAGACTTCATCCAAACATCGTAAAACAGCACGTATTAAACATGGGATTTGAAGCTGGTCTGACAGGTTTCAAAAAAGTAAAAGAGAACCGTGAAAAATACGGATGTAACGTGCCGTGGGTTATCCTGATGGACCCGACCAGTGCATGTAACCTGAAATGTACAGGATGCTGGGCTGCTGAGTATGGTCATCAGCTTCAGTTAAGCAATGAAGAGCTTGACAGAATTATCACAGAAGCAAAAGAGCTTGGTATCCACTTCTTCGTATTAACAGGTGGTGAGCCGATGGTTCGTAAGAAAGATATCCTGATGCTTGCTGAGAAACATAACGACTGTGCATTCCATATCTTCACAAACGGAACACTGATCGATGAGGAGCTTTGTAAAGAAGTTCAGAGACTTGGTAACTTATCCTTCGCTCTGTCTGTAGAGGGATATGCAGAGACAAACGATGACCGTCGTGGACAGGGTGTATTCGAGAAAGTTATGCACGCTATGGATCTGATGAAAGAGCATGGTCTGTTATTCGGTACATCTATCTGTTACACAAGCAAAAACTATAAAGTAGTTACATCTGATGAATTCCTTCAGATGTTGGTAGACAAAGGAGCAATCCTTTCCTGGTTCTTCCATTACATGCCAGTTGGAAAAGACGCAAGTACAGATCTGCTTCTGACACCGGAACAGCGTGAGTACATGGTTAACCGTGTTCGTTTCGTACGTAGCAGAAAATGCCCGATCAAACTCTTCACACTGGATTTCCAGAACGACGCTGAGTTCGTAGGCGGATGTATCGCTGGTGGTAAGAACTACTTACATATCAACCCGAACGGTGATGTAGAGCCATGTGTATTCATTCACTACTCCAACATCAACATCAAAGAGCATTCCCTGCTTGAGTGCTTACAGCAGCCGCTGTTCATGCAGTATCATGACAATATGCCGTTCAATGACAACCAGCTTCGTCCATGCCCGATGCTTGAGAATCCGGAGATGATCAAGAAGATGGTAGAGGCTTCCGGAGCTCATTCTACAGATATGCAGGCAGAAGAGCCGGTTGACAGCCTGATTGCAAAAACAATTCCATACGCAGAGAACTGGAAACCAGTTGCTGACAGATTATGGAAAGAGCGTCAGGATGAAGTCGCTGAGGCAAGAAAAGAGCGTTTTGAGAAATACGGTGAGTAATTCTTAAAGATTGCTTTAAAAACGAATATAGAGAAGGTACAGTGCTTCTGAGAGGCATTGTACCTTCTCTTTTTATACATAAAAAAGCCCAGCCCCGAAGGACTGAGCTTTTTAATCTTTGCTTTAAATTGCTTTTTAGCCTAACAGCAGTAAGCTGAATACCAGTGTGAACAGCGCTACTGTCTCAACGATACCAACTACGATGAAGTAGTTCGCGGTACCTTTACCGGTTGCGCCAAGAGCGTCTGCAGCAGCAGCAGCACATTTACCCTGGAATAATCCGGAAAGTCCGATTGCAAGTCCGCCAAAGAGTCCAACGCCAAGTGCCAGACCAGCGTCTGCGCCACCTGCTACTGCGGATTTGATAAAGTTCATAAGAAGGAATCCATAAATTGTCTGTGTCAGCGGTGCACCGGAGAATGCGATCATAATGAACGGTGCTGCTTTACCGCTTGCGTAACACTTTTTCCAAGCTCCTACTGATGCCATTCCGGCAAATCCTGCACCAAATGCAGATCCTGCTGCTGATAAACCAAGTGCGGCTGCCATACCTATAAATGCGATATTCATAATAATTCTCCTTTTTTAATACTGTTTTATTCAAGAATGTTTTTCATTCCTGTTGCGAGATGCACATCATGCAATCCATGATATCATTCTGTTGTGCATCTTTGCAAATACACTATTTTTTAATCTTTTCGTTTACTTTAAATGGTTCGTATGCAATTCCTGTCCACTCCAGACCGGCCTGACCGGAAAACTCTAATACGTTCAGTCGAACACCGTGTACAACGACGGAAAGGAAACACATGATAATGTTCAGTCCGTGTCCGATTAGTACGACCACAACGCCGAGAATGATGAGCGGTCCGTGAAAACCTGCTGCAATGCCGTTGAAACTCTGGGAAATGGCAAATCCTGCCATACCTACCGCAAACAGACGGATGTAACTCATGACGTTACCAAAGCAGCTGATCGTATTTAAGAATACGGTAAATGCATCTGCGACACCACTTTTCAGACCCTGACCAAATGTTTTGTCCGGGGACATGCCACCGAAGAGTACGACCAGGATAAATGCAACGCCTACCATGGCGAAGACTGGTACGATATTAAGCTTCTGGCCAATAACCAGATACAGGGATAACAGATACATGCCGATGACTGCTACCAGCCAGCCAAGGTCTGCCACCCAACTTAAGTTCTTTTCGCTCAGTTTCTTTTTGATGGAGATCAGACTTCCCAATGCCATCTGGATCGCTCCGATGGTGAAAGAGAACTTCATGATGGCGTTCTGCTGTGTTGTGGCAGATACACCGAAGTAATCCGGGTAGTTTGCAAACTGAGGAATAACCAGAGCCTTTAAGAAAGGCACATGCATTGCTTTTTCCATACCGAACCACGTACCCGTGACGGCACCCCATACGATGGTTGCAATGGAGAGAACCAGTAACAGGTAAGTTGTAGTATTAAATTTCTTTGTTTTTGCTACCAGAGCGATCGTTGCAATCAGGATCAGGCAGCCGTAACCGGCATCACCGATGATCATTGCAAAGAACAGGGTGAAAAACAGGAAAAACCAGAGGGAGATATCTGACTCCCGATATCCCGGAAGGATTCCAAGGATATCAAATACCGGCTGGATCAGTCCGGAAACTTTTCCATATTTTACTTTGGTAGGGATCTCTGTGTCATCCTCTGACACGTCATCCATGGCCCATGCCCATTTATGCTCTGTTGCCGCAGCTTTGAATTTCGGAAGATCTGCTTCCGGAAGGTATCCGGAAATCCATACAAAATCTTCATCATTTTCTGCTGTTTCACTTGCAGAAGAATAGTTTTCTGCATTTTGCGCTTTCAGCATCTGAACTTGAAAACTTGTATCATAGATGCTGGATTTTTTGAGTGTTTCCTCACATGTACCGATTTCTGTCTGACAGCTTTCAATCTGTGCTGTCAGCTCATCGATGCCTTTTTCCGGAAGGGTAAATTCTGTTGCCGGAATTGTGACCGGAAGTGCTCCCAGTACTGCAACTGTGTGCATTTTATCTATCGGTGTCAGTGCGATCATTTTGATTTCTGGATCCTGCAGTGCCATCTGGTATTCATTTTTACCAAGGCGGTAGAAGTGAAGATCATATCCATCTTCTTTTACGCGTTTCACATCTTCCGGTGAAAAATTGCCCCAAGCCTTGATTCGTTCAATCTCAGCGTTGGCAGCACTGATTTCCTGCTCCAGTGAGGCTTTTTTATCTAATGTGGCTAACACATTCTGATACATTTCCTCAAATTCGGAATCGGAGAGAACCGGTACAGGTTCTTTCTTTTTGTTCTTTTTATCCGGCGCATAGTCCGTCAGAGTGGCAGCTGTCTTGGAAAGCGTTGTAAAACGTTCTGCAACTGCACGGTCCGGACTTTTCTTTTCTGCCAGATGTAAGAGCCCTAAGGATCGAAGTCCGTCGAGCATCTCGTCTTTTCGGGAGACAGATGACACGACGCAGACCATTTTCATTTTCTCTATCATTGTGCCGCCTCCACTAATTTTTTCTTTGAAATCTTTCCGCGGACAACGGCCGCTGTCTGCTGATCTCCAAGGAAAACGCCGATCATGCGGATATTTTCCTTGGCTTCCGGAATCTTGACTTTTTCAAACAGGTTGACACGCTGGGAAGTAGAGCGTAACTCTTTTTCCAGAAGCGCTTCCTGTTTGCGCAGTGTTGATACCAGAGCATCCAGACGTGCGATCTCGCGGAGTTTTATAATAGCAGTGTCCACCCACAGAGGATAGTCGTCCACATCGTAATCGATGTCTTTGAAGGTCAGCTCCTGAAAGGCAGGAACTGTGACACCGGCGATGTTCTCATTCTTACAGATGACGGTATCCGGCTGTACCAGGTGATCTAATTTTTTGCTTTCATCGAAGATTTCATTTTCAGCAAATACTGCAACCCAGTCATCCAGGTCGCCGATCATCTGAGCACGTTCGACTTCCTTCTGGTCCAGATCAGCTTTTGTTTTCGTGATGACAGCCTGCAGCTGCTGTTTTTTCAACTGCAGGGTAGGAAGATAACGCTGATACTGTTTCAGGCGGTCTTTCTGCACCTTCTGCTCATTTTTTGTAAGTTTGATAGCCATCAGCTGCTCCTTTTAGTTTAATGCTTCTTTGTTTGGCCATCTCTCCTGCAGAAGACTTGTCTTCAAACCGGTTTCGTTTGGCTCGAAGCACTCTGCAAGGATTTCCCAGCCAAGATCAAGTGCATCCTCAAGTGGAATGTTTACACTGAGGTCCATAAGTTTTGTCTCGAAAAGCTCACCGTATTTCAGAAGCTTTTCATCCCAGTCACTCATCAGGAATCCCATGGATTTCTTCTCAAGAGCTTCCTTATACTGGGAGTACAGACGGATCATACCATCCATCAGTGCACGGTGGTCATCACGGGTCTTGCCGTTTACGTTCTGTTTCAGACGGGAGAGAGAACCGAATGGCTCAATGTGTCCATTTTTCAGATAGTACTGACCTTCTGTGATATAACCGGTGTTATCCGGTACTGGGTGAGTTACGTCATCACCAGGCATTGTGGTAACACCAAGGATTGTAATAGAACCTGCACCTTCGATATCAACGGCTTTCTCATAACGGGAAGCCAGGCAGCTGTACAGATCGCCCGGATAACCTCGGTTGGAAGGTACCTGCTCCATGGTGATCGCCATCTCTTTCTGTGCATCGGCGTAGTTTGTCATATCGGTAAGCAGTACCAGAACTTTCTTTCCGTTCAAGGCAAACTGCTCTGCAACAGCAAGTGCCATATCCGGAACCAGTGTACACTCAACGGTCGGATCGGAAGCTGTGTGGATAAACATAACGGTATGGCTCATGGCGCCACCTTTTTCCAGGGTATCACGGAATGCAAGGTAATCATCATATTTTAATCCCATACCACCCAAAACGATGACATCTACTTCTGCCTGAAGTGCGATACGGGAGAGCAGTGCGTTGTATGGCTCTCCGGAGATAGAGAAGATCGGAAGTTTCTGACTCTCTACCAGTGTGTTGAACACGTCGATCATCGGGATACCGGTACGGATCATGTTTTTCGGTAAAATACGTTTTGCCGGGTTAAAGGACGGTCCACCGATCGGGATCATATTCTCAGTCAGTGCCGGACCATGATCACGCGGAACACCTGCACCGTCAAATACTCGTCCAAGCAGGTGTTCGGAGAAGGAAACCATCATTGGTCGACCAAGGAAGCGGACCGGATCGCTGGTTCCGACGCCCTGTGCACCTGCAAATACCTGAAGGGATACCAGGTCTTTATCAAGTTTTATAACAGTCGCGTAACTGTCACCTACGAGAGCAAGGTCGCCCAGACGGACATCTTTTGCTCTGACAGTAACTACGTTACCGACAATTGATTCAATTTTTGTATATACTTTCTGCACTCTAAAATCCTCCTACTCAACAGCTTTTGATTTGTAGAATTCTGAGATTTTCTTTTCCTGTTCGTAGAATTCCGGTGATTCGAATTCTGTACCGTGCCAGTCAAGGAATTCCTGTCTCAACTGGTTGAAGAAACCTCGGATCTCGTTTTTGTCATCCAGATCATAGGATGCCATCAAAGCATCGTAAAGGATGCCGAATTCTTCACGCTGTCTGTCCGGAGAGCATGCTGCATCGATCGGATCGAAGGAGTTCTGCTGCAGATATACGGAATCGAGAAGTTCGCCCTTCTGATAAATAATGTAGTCTTCTGCGGAAGTTCCTTCCTCACCAACTACTTTCATCATCTGGTTGATCTCATTTCCTCTGTGCAGAATAGAACGGGCTTCTTCCACCCGAGCCATATCGACTACGCCGTCATATTTGGACCAGGAATCCATCGGATGGATCGCCGGGTATTTACGGGCATCGGAACGCTCTCTGGAAAGTCCGTGGAAAGCACCAACTACCTTCAGGGTTGCCTGTGTAACCGGTTCCTCGAAGTTACCACCTGCCGGTGATACGGTACCACCGATGGTAACAGATGCGATCTTGCCGTTTTTCAGTCTTACTTTACCTGCACGTTCATAGAAAGAAGCGATGGTAGACTCAAGGTAAGCCGGGAATGCCTCTTCACCAGGAATCTCTTCCAGACGTCCGGACATTTCACGCATGGCCTGTGCCCAACGGCTGGTGGAATCTGCCAGCAGAAGAACATCCAGTCCCATCTGTCTGTAATACTCAGCCAGAGTTACGGCTGTGTAGCAGGAAGCTTCTCGTGCGGCTACCGGCATGGAAGATGTGTTACAGATAATGATGGTACGTTCCATCAGGGATCTGCCTGTTTTCGGATCTTCCAGTTCCGGGAACTCTTTTAAGATCTCTACAACCTCGCCGGCACGCTCACCACATGCAGCGACGATAACGATATCGGCCTCACCGTTTTTCGCCTCCATATGCTGAAGAACTGTTTTTCCGGCTCCGAATGGTCCAGGAACACAGAAGGTTCCGCCTTTTGCTACCGGAAGGAAGGAGTCGATACAGCGAATCTGTGTTACCAGAGGTTCGTCCGGACGAAGTCTTTCATCGTAACATTTTACTGCCTGTTTGATCGGCTGGGAGATGACCATGCTTAAGTTTTTCTCCTCACCGTTGCCATTTTCAATGACACAGATGGTTGCTCTTACATGGTAAGAACCTTTTTCTTTGATTGATTTTACTTTCCAGTCATGACCTTTTAAGGTAAAAGGAACCATGATTTCATGTGTGAATAATCCTTCCGGAACGCTTCCGATGGAGTCACCTGACTCTACGGCATCACCGACTTTTACGGATGGGGTAAATTCCCATTCTCTGTCCGGAATCGGGTCAAGGTATACACCTCGCTCAAGGAAAAATCCGCACTGCTCGGCCAGATCCGGCAACGGATTCTGCAGACCGTCAAATACCTGTGTGAGCAGACCCGGTCCAAGTTCTACGCTCATCAGTTCACCGGTAAATTCTACTGGGTCTCCGACTTTAATGCCGTTTGACATCTCGTAGATCTGCATGCTGGCTACGCCGTTGTTGATTCGGATAACCTCGCCTTTTAAGCGTTTTCCGTCAACAAGGATATAACCAACTTCATTTTTATGAACGGCACCTTCAAAGCTGACATTTGCCAGGTTGCCGTTAATACCAGTTACATATCCTGTTACTGTTTCCATTCAATTTTCTCCTGTTATCAATAGTTTTCCGTTTTATCAGCAAAGATGTGTGTTTCTTCTATAACTGATAAACGCGCTGCTGCACCTGATCAAAAAGACGTTTGAATTCTTTTTTGCCTTTTTCCTGTACAAAACAGTTCTGGCGCTCCAGCAGTTTCAATTTCACTGCATAGCCAAAGAGATATACATCGTCAAAGGTATGCAAACCTACCAGGGAATCAAGATTTTCAAATTCGTAATCCAGCAGGATCTTTTCTGCTTCCAGCGGGTTTTTGGCTGCAAGCACGGTTCCTACTACCTGAGAGAGTACGGAATCTTTATCATAGGATTTTAAATATGCCCGTCCAAGGTTCGCGCTTCTCTGCGCATTCAGTTCACTCATCAGGTTGTTATAAAAAACAGCCCAGTCTTTTAAGAGTGGTCCCTCATCAGAGGAGAGGGTGAGATTACTTAAAAATTCGTATTTTGATTCGCTTACATTTGACTGGCACATGCCAAGAAATTCTTTATAAGAAAATGGCATATCACCGTCGGTTCTCAGGTCCGGCAGGCTGGATATCAAATAATAATATGAAGCCATAAGCACCTCCTGCTAGAAATCAAGATTTCTGAAGTATGGCATCAGCATCTGCATGATCTCATCATCGGAACAGTCAAAATATCCGGAACCGTCTTTTGCTGCCAGGCGGAATCCTGCGCGGACATTTTTTGCTGGTTTGATCTCAAGTCCGTTTTTGATTTCTTCTGCAAGTTCTGCTTTCAGTGCGTCACTTACCTGTGCAACTTCTGCGGTATAATTTTCTACCCCTTCGTCTGCAATGGCTGCTTTGATCAATTTACCAAGTGCGGCATCAGAAAGACTATCTTTAACCTTTGAGGAAAGAATCTTTTCAAATTCGGCTTTCACCTCAGCTTTAAATGCAAGCATCGCATCTCTTTTTGCCTGCTCAGCACTGAGTGCAGCACTCTCTTTTAGAATACTGATTTCTTTTTCTGAAGCTTCCTGTATACTTTTTGCTTCAGATTTCGCGTCTGCCACGATGGCTTCTGCTTTTTTCTTAGCTGCTGTAATAATTGCCTTTGCCTCGGCATTTGCTGCATCAATTCCGTCTTTGCGGATGGAGGAAACTAAGTCTTGAATCTGTAATTCCATATGTTCACTTCCCTTCTTCTTTTATGCGTTGTACTAAATAAAATACAATTTAGAAAACATTATAATATACTCTTGTTCGACATGCAAGCATTATTTCCAATTGTTTAAAATTAGACAATCTTGCTAGTTATTATGCCCAAAATTGAACATATTTTACAAAAAGTGTGCATTTTTTTTAATACGCTTTCTGCATCTGCTTTTCTTGTGTAATGATATGGGCGTATGTTATACTTTACTCTATGAAAGAAAATGAAGAATTAAAACGGCGGGTGCTGGATCTGGCAAACCGCTGTTATCAGCAAAATATTTATACGTTTTCCGGGTTCTTAAATGCGGCGGAAGTCTCAGATGTATACACCATGGAGCGGGAACTGGACTTTGTACCGTGGAAATTATTTGGCGGTACGGAGGGCTGTGAGCGGCAGATGTTGCGGTTCGGATCAGAGGAAACTTTAGGGTATGAGGAGGAGTTTCCCATCAGCTGCGTAGTGATCCGTCCATCGGCACCGAAATTTGCGGAGGATTTAAGCCACCGAGATTTCCTTGGCGCATTGATGAATCTTGGAATAGAGCGGGATGTTCTTGGTGATATTATTGTCAGGGATGCCGCAGGTTATGTATTCTGTGAGGATACTATGGCGGCTTATCTGGCGGAGCATATCACGCAGGTGCGCCATACATCCATGACCACGGAGATCACAAAGGAATGTCCTGAGCAGGCAGCACCACAGTTTGCGGAAGAAGAATTTGTGGTCAGTTCCAACCGCTGCGATGCAGTGGTTGCCAAGGCGTACAAGCTGTCCCGCACCCAGAGCACAGATCTTTTCCGTGCAGGAAAAATATTTGTAAATGGCAGACAATATGACCGGAATAGTGGTATACTGAAAAGCGGAGACATTGTGTCCGTGCGCGGATTTGGAAAATTCATATTTCGTGGATTTTTGCAGGAAACGAAAAAGGGAAGGATTCGTGTCGGCATTGCCCGATATGTATAGATATCAGAAATAGAAAAAAGAATATCAGCGAAAGGATTACTTCGATTTTACAAATGATATAGTTGAAAAAATCGGGGATGTATCAATGCATATTTATCTCAGTCTGAGTTGAGACTCCCACTTCTGCAAGTGGTGAGTAGTAACAAGTATTTCTCAGTGGGAGTTCAATCTCCGACTGAGATAAATGCTCCGCGAGGATGTGCAGTGATTCTGAAAAGAAGATGTCAGCTTGCGCTGACCAGAATCACGCACCAAGTCTCACGTGCGTTCGACTTGAACTGACAAGTTTTGTTATGAGAGAAAGTAAAAAAACAGGGATGTAATGAAATCTATGAGTAAAGAAGAAAAAAAGAAGCTGAAAGCTGAGAAAAAACAGCAGAAAGTGCAGGAGAAGCAGGAACGGAAAGAAGCCCGGTCTGCTCATAAGGAAACCAAGGGAAGCAAGGATCGTGAGATCAAGTGGGGAAAACTTGACAATACGGCGCATCTGTTTCCAGTTATCGCCGGGGAAGGCATGACAAATGTTTACCGTGTGGCGATTATTTTAAAAGAAGAAATTCAGCAGGATTTGTTGCAGCAGGCATTGGATATGGTATTGCCCAAATTTTCGGTGTTTAACTGCAGACTGCGTCAGGGCATGTTCTGGTATTATTTTGAGGAAAATGGGAAAAAATCGCCGACGGTGCATGAGGAGCATACGTATCCGTGTCGTTACATTGATGAACACCGCAACCGGAGTTATCAGTTTCGTGTGACCTATTACGGATGCCGCATCAATCTGGAAGTATTTCATTCCCTGACGGACGGCAATGGTGCATTAAATTTCCTGAAGGAGCTGACGTATCAATATCTGCGCCTGTCTCATCCGGAGCTTGGTGAGAAGTACGGAAACCGGCTGTACAAGGATACTTCATTGAATACAGAAGACAGCTTTTTACAGAATTATAAAAAGAGCCGGTTTGAAAAATCCTACAAATCGGAAAAAGCCTATATTTTAAAAGGCAGCATGTTCCCGGAAGGAAAAATGGGAATCATTCACGGTCATATGCCGGTGGATGCGGTGAAACGTGCAGCGAAGAAATACGGTGCCACCATCAATGAATTTCTGGTATCAGTCTTTATCTGGTCAATCTATCAGGAGTATTTAAAAGGAATGCCATCGAAACGACCGATCACCACAAGTATTCCAGTAAACCTGCGACCGTATTTTAATTCCGTGACGACGAAAAACTTTTTCGTTATGGTAACGGCAACGTTTCATCCAAAGGCGGAGAACCAACCATTTGAGGATGTCATCGGGGAAGTAAAAGAATCCCTGCGGGAACAGATTACAAAAGAGCATCTGGAAGAAATCTTTTCCTATAATGTAACCGGAGAAAAGACTATGATTCTGCGGACGATTCCGCTGGTGTTCAAAAAAATCGGTATGAAATACATTTATAATATGGCGGCAAGTGCCAATACAGCCACCATCACAAACCTTGGAAATATTCAGGTGGCGCCGGAATACGAGGATTATGTGGATCATTTCAGTGTCATTCTGTCACGTTCCAAAGGACAGAATCTGAAAATGTGTCTGTGTTCTTATAAGGGCACGCTGACATCGACGATTTCATCCGTGATGAAGGATACGAAGCTGCAGAAAGCATTTTACCGTTATCTGGTGGCAAATGATATTCCGGTAACAATAGAAAGTAATGGTGTGTATTATGAATAAATGTTGGAACTGCGGAGTGGAATTTATCGATCCGACCAACGTATGTCCACTTTGCAAATGTATTACAGAACGGGATGATGCGGAAGAAGAGGAGTTCAAACCGACGTATCCGTTTCGCCCGGACAAGGAAATAAAGAAAATTCAGCTGGCATTGAGCATCTATACGCTGGCAGCAATTATTGCAGAAGCAATCCTGGTGATCATTGATTTTCATGTGGGAGACCGGATCGGCTGGTCTATCATGACCGGAGCCTGCATGGTGTATGCTTATATTACATTGAAATTTTCCATTCAAAAGCACAATGGATATCAGTTTAAGATACTGATGCAGACGCTGCTGGGTGTTGCTGTCGTCGTACTGATCGACTTTTTGACGGGATTTTCCGGATGGTCGGTAAACTATGTGCTGCCGGCGGCTTTTATTCTGATCGATGCAACGGTAATTGTTCTGATGATCGTAAACAGCAGAAACTGGCAGAGTTATATTCCGATGCAGCTTTTGATCATTGTACTGAGCATTATTCCATTTATTTTGCGGTATTTTGGAATTTCCAGTGACAGTATCATGTGTCTGATCGCCTTGTGCGTAGCGATCTTTGTATTTGCCGGCAGTGTGATCATTGGAGGCCGTCGGGCAATGGATGAGCTGTACCGTCGTTTCCATGTATAGTATATCAGATGGGAGCCAATCCCACATCTGATATAGCCTCCGGCAGGATTGCAGAGGTGCGCAGTTGAAGGATGTCAAGCAATTGCATGACGCGCACATCGCAGCAAGAATGCCGAGGCATTCTTGAATAAGAGAGCAAAAATAGGATTAATATAGGAGAGAAGTGAATGTTACAGACCGACAACAGTATTCGCGGAAAAGTAATGCGTGAATTGATCGCAAGGGTCGCATCCGACAACCTGATCGGAAGAAAGTTAAAAAGCGGCGAACTGCGCAAAAAGATGACAGAACCCGAGTGGAGAGTGCCGGAATTTTACAATCTGCGCGTGATTGAAGAGAAAAACTGCCGTCTGGAATTATTGGAGTGTGATATCAAAAATGAGCGCCTGGTGCTGCTTCAGCTGCACGGAGGCGGATATATCGGGGGAATGCGCAATGCGTACCGCAGTTTTGCGGGACTTTACAGTGAACTTGGCCGGGGCATGAGCGTCTTGACAGTGGATTACCGTGTGGCACCAGAGCATCCGTACCCGGCGGCTCTGGAGGATGCCATCACCGGTTATAACTGGCTGCTGCAGCAGGGCTGGCAGGAGCATGAGATTGTAGTCGCAGGAGATTCTGCCGGTGGTGGACTGGCGTTGGCACTTTGTATGTATCTGAAGAATCAGAACCGGAAGCTTCCGGCGGGACTTATCTGTATGTCTCCTTGGACGGATATGACGCAGTCCGGAGCGTCTTATGATTTTAATTATGAGCGGGATCCATTGTTTGGAAATACCAGAGACAGTCTGATCTACAGCAGGGACTATATTCAGGATGAAGATCCGACCAATCCGTATATTTCTCCTCTGTATGGTAATTTCAGTGGATTTCCGCCGATGCTGATCCAGGTGGGAAGTTATGAAATGCTGCTGAGTGATTCCGAACTTGTGGCAGAAAAGGCGAAACGTGCCGGCTGCAAAGTGCGTCTCAGTGTGTATGAGGGAATGTTTCATATTTTCCAGATGGCAATGCTGATGATTCCGGAATCCAAACATGCATGGCAGGAGATCGGGCGTTTCCTGGAGATTATCGAACATCATCTTCCGGCAGAGCATCTGGATGAGGAAGACAAAGAAATAGAGTCCAAATTTGGAGAAGTTGAATATGAATAAATTTACTGATTGCTGTCTGTGTCCGAGAAACTGTCATGTGGATCGGACACAGGGGAAAACAGGTTACTGTGGACAGACCGATCAGATACGCGCGGCACGGGCTGCATTGCATATGTGGGAGGAACCCTGCATATCCGGCGATGCAGGTTCCGGAGCCGTGTTTTTTTCAGGCTGTCCCTTAGGCTGCGTATTTTGCCAGAATCATTCCATTGCAGCAGGAAGATTGGGAAAAACAATCGCCACGGAGCGGCTGGCAGAGATATTTTTAGAACTTCAGGATCAGAAAGCATGGAATATTAATCTGGTGACGGCGGGGCATTTTGCGCCGCAGGTAGTCCGGGCGCTGGAGTTGGCAAAAGGACAGGGATTAAAACTTCCAATCGTGTACAATACTTCCGGATATGAAAAGGTAGAAACGTTGCGGATGTTTGAAGGGCTGGTGGATATTTATCTGCCGGATTTTAAATACCTGAGTGCGGAGCTTGCTGATGCTTATTCCCATGCGGCAGATTATCCGCAAGTAGCAAAACTGGCGTTGCAGGAGATGGTGCGGCAGGTGGGAAGTGCTCAGTTTGAAATTGTATCCGGGGAAAATTCCGGGAGGGTTACGGATGAGCTACTCACAGACGTGGATTATGGAGACGGTGAACTGGAACGGATGTTGCAGGGCGTGGTAGTTCGGCATCTGGTGCTTCCGGGGTATGTAGAAGAATCTAAAAATGTGATTCGTTATCTATATGAGACATATGGAAATCAGATTTATATCAGTATTATGAACCAGTATACGCCGATGTCCGGAATTGAAGTACAGTATCCGGAACTTGGAAGAAAGATTACATTGCGAGAATACGACGAAGTCGTGGATTATGCAATTGAAAGCGGTGTGGAAAATGGATTTATTCAGGAGGGGGAGACAGCGGAAGAAAGTTTTATACCGGAATTTGATACTTCTGGAGTGTAGTTGGTTCGGATAATGATAAGGTTTGAATTTTAGGTAGTGAAGGCGCCAGACATCAATCTTACCTCTGCAGCTGATAATCGCATGCCGAGGAAAGATTGCCTGTCTGGCGCCATATACGTTTTGCCAATTACTAATTTTATACTACAATATTTTGTATTGTAAAAAATAGCCAGAATGACTCGGCTTTGAAAGTTTCCGAGTGTACGTTGTAAATAAAGGGAGAAGAAAAACTTCCCTTGGCAAGCGATTGTCAGCTGCAAAGGGAAATTTTCTTCTCTCTTATTCAATATCGTAAATTTAATTCACAAAATAATTTTTTCCTACTGAGCGGCAGTCGTAGTTGTCGCAGCCCCATCATCTGTGGTCTGCTCATCTGGCGGAATGACTACCGGCACACCCAGATCATCTCCGGAAGTATCCGGAACTTCCACATTATCTGCATCATGCTCATTGAAATCAGCCGGTGCATTAAATGTGATCGTATTGGAACTGCGGAAGATCGTATTGCTTGATCCAACCTGATTTACAACGATCTGTGAGCCGGCTTTTAAGTCTGCCATGGAAATCTCCAGACAGTTTCCGGAAATATATTCCGTAGAGACTTTTTCACCATCGATATAAACCTTACTCCAAGGAGTGAAGTTTTTACCAAACAGTGTCAATTTTGTCTCATCCGTATTCATGGAAGTGTGATCGATCACAACGTCCTGAACACCCATTACAAGGTCAGATGCCGGATATTTATCTACACCATGGTAGGAGTAGCGGTCTCCGTAAAGCAGATCATACTGCAGTAATTTCCAGTTTGTGAGGTAAGAAGCATCGTCAGTAGATACGCCTGCATTCATCTCAGACTGATGATAACGGAACATGGTTCCTTCGTGAATACCAAGCTGATCTGTGATATAAGACATCAACTGGTAAGCTGCCACGTCTTTATCCTGTTTTTCCAGACCAAAGTTGTTCCATGTCACGTATGTAGTGTCATACAGGTTTCCGGTATTCATATCGGAATCTTCCAGACCAAGAGTTGGAAGGTGATCGCCGTACATAACAACGATTGTTTTCTCATCACGTTTGGATAAAGTATCGATCAGGTTTTCAATAAATTTGTCAACTTCGTGAAGTTCGTTGATGTAGTACTCCCACTGATAATGCTCAGCTTCGGTATCACCACCGGTTACCTGAATTTCCGGATTTTCAAATACTTTGTAATCCGGGTAGCTTCCGTGGCTCTGTACGGTAATGGTGTACAGGAAATCGGACTGGTTAGGAGTAGAATCCAGAGTCTTTGTTGTCTCGTCGATCAGAATGTTATCTGTCGGCCAGGAAGCAATTTCGTTATATTCTGTAATGTTCATCAGCTCTTTGCTGGTGAAGGTATCAAATCCCATCTGGGAGAAAACGGTTGCACGTCCGTAGAAGTTACCACCGTTGTTGTGAAGTGCGTGTGTTGCGTATCCGAGATCACCAAGGACGTCAGCAGCACTTTCACAGGAAGTATCTTTTAAAACCGTTTTGTATGGGTATTCACCAAGACCGAAGAAACGAATGCCCATTCCTGTCAGAACCTCGAACTCTGTGTTTGCAGTTCCTGCACCGACAACCGGAACGGTAAGATATCCGGAAGTGTAGTTCTGCATTAATTTATGAAAATTCGGGATCGGGTCTTCAGAGTAACTTAAAAAGTTTAATTCGTACGGATCAATGAATGTCTCAAGCTGTACGAAAATGATATTTGGCATATCGGAAGAATCGACCGTTGTCTGAGCAGTTTTTACATTGTCATTGATCGTGTCGATGGTCTCTTCATTATAGTTAGCCGGTTTACTCATACCAGTGTCTACCACGCTGGCGGAGAAACTGTATACAAAACCGTAGTCCTTATATCCCTGAGCCAGATTTCCGAAGTATCCGGAAAGAATATCGGAATGGATAGCAGCTTTTGTGATAAAAGGAATCGTTGCTACACAGAGCACCAGTAAACCAAGGTTACGGAACAGGTGAACTCTTTCTTTGAATTTCGGTCCCTTGAATGCAAAAACGATCAGGAACGCTGCAAGTGCGATCAGCAGAGCGATAACTGCGATCTCCTGTCCGGCGGACAGATATTTACTGTTTTTCATGGAGAGCAGGTCTCCGATCAGTTTCAGGTCTGCAAAGTTAAACGGTGTGACACGGGATGCAAGTACGCAGCCGTTGATGACACCGAGCAGCATCCAGAATACGGATATCACGATACGGACCAGTGCACGATGTTTGAACAGGTACACGATCAGCAGCGTTGCAAAAATCAGTAGCGCATTGTAAAGGAATGTCAGCGGGGAGCTGATGCAGAAGCTTACTGCTGAGGTAAAGGAATGTCTGGATACCCATTCAATCGCAAAAACCAGGATGCATGCCAGCAGTCCGTGGAACAGTAAAGAAAATTTGTTCATAAATTTTACTTTTGGACTGTCAGACAGATCCGGAAAATTGAAACTTTTCAGAAAACTGAAAAATCCATGTCGTCTTTTGGTGTTGTTGTTACCGATGATGATCGGTTTTTCTTTTCTTTCTTTTCTAAATGATTTCATATAAACTCCTTCTCTCAAAACGTACTACGAAAGATATAAACTTTACTATTAAGTTAAAAGAATTTTACATAACCGTACAGATATTAGTCCCAATTTTACAAAAAGTCAATTAAAAAAGTATAAAATGCACGATATGAACAAAAAAAATTCATATAGTCATTTTCTTTTGTAGAATAATACAGCAGAATTGTCTGTTTATGCTATTTATTTTAAGGAACGTTCCTATTTGTATTGGAACGTGCTTTATGAGTTACTAAATAAGCAGTAAACAGATTTTTATCTTATTTTTTGGGTATTATAAATTATATAATAAGGAAACTTTTGAAAGAAAAAGTAAATAATTTCTTAAGATGTCAGATAATGAATGGAATGAAAAATAAAATTTGGGTTGTATTTATGGAAAAAGATAATGCTTTTCACATGAAATTTACAGAAAAAGATACCATTATTGTATGATTAAGGCTTGCAAACCGAAAAATGTTGTGCTAAGATACAAAATCATGAGCAAATGCGTAGAAGGAGACTCTTGTCTTCAGAAACCGACAGGAATACGGCGTCACCGACTGAGAACGCTGTTTGGCGGAGGAGATGAAGGGAACACTCTGGAGCAGACAGATTGAACGAGAAATTCAGTAGGTCTGTACGGATCGCACACGTTACGTGCCTGAGTGGGGAAAGACACAGATCATGAGTGTTTTGTAGTATTGTTTTTCTCAATGCGGGTGGTACCGCGGAATAATATAAAAGAACATTATTTCGTCCTGGGATACAAAGACGTATCCTTAGGGCGATTTTTGCTTTTTTGGGAGTTTGTTCCGTCCCGCACCTTACAACATTTTATGCAAAAGGAGTGTACGAAACAATGAAAATGATGACCGGTGTAATGCCAAAAGAGACCATGGAAATCAGCGAAATCCTGTCATCTGACCTGTATGGGCAGACGATCAGCGTCAACGGAGCCGTTCATACGGTGCGTGACATGGGCGAAGTCGCCTTTGTAGTCCTTAGAAAAAGAGAAGGCCTGCTGCAGTGCGTATATGAAGAAGGCGTGACTGCCATTGACCTGAAAGAACTCAAAGAAGGTGCAGCTATCGAGGTGAGCGGTGTATTAAATAAGGAAGATCGCGCGCCGGGAGGATTCGAGATCCGCATGAAAGAGGTCAAAATCCTTTCCGAGCCGACAGAAAGCCTGCCGCTTCCAATTGCGAAATGGAAGATGAATACTTCCATGGAAGCCAAATTAAATCACCGCGCCGTAGCTCTGAGAAATATCAGAGAGCGTGCCACCTTCCGGATTCAGGAAGGCATCGTAAGAGGCTTCCGTGATTTCCTCTATAGTCAGGGATTTACAGAGATCCACACACCAAAGCTTGGCGCAAAAAGTGCCGAGGGCGGAGCCAACCTGTTTAAGCTGGAGTATTTCCACAGACCTGCGATCTTACAGCAGAGTCCACAGTTTTACAAACAGATGATGGTGGGCGTGTTTGACAGAGTCTTTGAGACAGCACCGGTTTTTCGTGCGGAAAAACATAACACAAAACGCCATTTGAACGAATATAACGGTCTGGATTTTGAGATGGGTTACATTGACGGATTCGAAGATATCATGGCGATGGAGACCGGATTTTTGCAGTATACCATGGAACTGCTGAAAAAAGACTATGCGAAAGAGTTAGATATTTTGCAGATCGAGCTTCCGGATGTAAGCCAGATTCCGGCGATCCGTTTCGATGAGGCAAAACAGCGCGTGGCTGAAAAATATGACAGACAGTTCCGTAATCCATACGATCTGGAGCCGGAGGAGGAGCATCTGATCGGTCAGTATGCAAAAGAAGAATTCGGCAGTGATTTTGTATTTGTCACACATTATCCGTCCAAGAAACGTCCGTTTTATGCGATGGATGATCCGGCAGATTCGACCTACACCTTAAGTTTTGACCTGCTTTACAAAGGTCTGGAGATTACAACCGGTGGACAGCGTATTCATCAGTATGATAAATTAATGGAAAAGATCGCCCAGCGTGGCATGGAGACAGAGGGCATGGAGCATTACCTGTCCGCGTTCAAATACGGTATGCCGCCACATGGTGGACTTGGTATCGGTATGGAGCGTCTGACCATGCAGCTGATCGGAGAAGATAACGTCCGGGAAGCAACCCTGTTCCCGAGAGACCTGAGTAGATTAGAGCCATAGGAGGAGAAAAAACGTGAGACATACAGGAACACAGACAATAGCAACAGAACGCCTGACTTTACGGCGTTTTACGATAGAAGATGCAGAAAATATGTATTACAACTGGGCGAGCGACCCGGAAGTGACAAAATATCTGACCTGGCAGCCACACAAAAGTGTGGAAGAGACCACAGAGATTCTGCAGCAGTGGGAAGAAGATTACAGCAAAAATGATTTTTATCAGTGGGCCATCGAGGTAAATGACATCGAGCAGCCGATCGGAAGCATCAGCGTGGTATCGCTGGATGAAGATGTACAGAGTGCAGAAATTGGTTACTGCATCGGAAAATCCTGGTGGCATCAGGGCTACACCACGGAGGCAGTGGAGGCAGTCATCCGTTTTCTGATGGCAGAAGTCGGAGCCGGACGTGTCTGGGCACAGCATGATGTGGCAAATCCAAATTCCGGTGAAGTGATGAAAAAAGCCGGCATGGATTACGAAGGAACCCTGCGTCAGTCCGCAAAGAATAATCAGGGCATCGTGGATTCCGCTGTTTATGCAAAAATCAGCCATGTAGCACTGGACGAAGAACCGGAAGAAGAGGAGCAGACCAGTGGTGCATCTGTCACAAAAGTGATGGCAGAGGACGGAACCATGAAAAATGTCATTTCCGATGACACCATGGAATATGTCGGCATTCTGGCAAAACTGGAGTTGAGTCCGGAGGAGGCAGAATCAGCAAAAAAAGACATGGAAGATATGTTGGATTACATTGATCTCTTAAACGAGCTTGACACCACAGGCATTGAGCCAATGTCCCATGTATTTCCGATTGAAAATGTATTCCGCGAGGATGTTGTGACAAACGGAGACGGCAGTGAAGCGACACTGAAGAATGCTCCGGAGCAGAAAGATGGCGGATTCAAAGTACCGAAGACAATCGGCGAATAAGAACGGAGGACATGGAAATGAGTTTGATGAGTTTGACAGCTGTAGAGCTGGGAAAGAAGATAAAAGCAAAAGAAGTGACCGTGGAAGCTGCCGTTCGGGAAGCTCTGAATGCGGTACACGCAAAAGAAGAACAGGTACACAGTTTTGTGACCGTAGATGAGGAAGGCGCCCTTGCCCGTGCGAAGGAAGTACAGGCAAAAATCGATGCAGGAGAGCTGACCGGCCCGCTGGCGGGTGTCCCGGTAGCTATCAAGGACAATATGTGTACGGAAGGCCTTTTGACCACCTGTTCCTCAAAAATTTTATATAACTTTATACCGACCTATACGGCAGAAGCAGTGAAAAAACTGGAGGAAGCCGGAGCGGTCATTATCGGAAAAACAAATATGGATGAGTTTGCCATGGGAAGTACCACAGAGACTTCCGCTTACGGCGAGACAAAAAATCCATGGAATACAGAGCATGTTCCGGGAGGATCTTCCGGCGGTTCCTGCGCAGCAGTGGCAGCCGAGGAGTGTCCTTTTGCTCTTGGTTCTGACACTGGCGGTTCCATCCGTCAGCCGAGTTCTTTCTGCGGCGTAACCGGTATCAAACCGACATACGGAACAGTTTCCCGTTATGGACTGATCGCCTATGGTTCTTCTCTGGATCAGATCGGACCGGTGGCAAAAGATGTGACCGATTGCGCAACGATTCTGGAAGCAATCACTTCCTATGATAAAAAGGATTCTACTTCCGTAAAAAGAGATGATACCGATTTTACTTCTGCACTGGTGGACGATGTCAAAGGCATGCGTATCGGTATCCCGAAAGATTATTTTGGGGAAGGTTTAAATCCGGAAGTAAAGGATGCAGTACTGGCAGCAGCAAAAGTACTGGAGGAAAAAGGTGCCATTGTAGAAGAATTTGACCTTGGACTTGTAAAATATGCGATTCCGGCGTATTACGTTATCGCCTGCGCAGAAGCAAGCTCTAACCTGGCACGTTTTGATGGCGTAAAATACGGTTATCGTACCAAAGAATACGAAGGCCTTCACAACATGTATAAAAAATCCCGTTCCGAAGGATTTGGTCCAGAGGTAAAACGAAGAATCATGCTTGGCTCTTTCGTTTTAAGTTCCGGATATTATGACGCGTATTATCTGAAAGCACTGCGTGTTAAAGCGTTAATCAAAAAAGCCTTTGACGATGCATTTGCAAAATATGACATGATCCTTGGACCGGCAGCACCGACCACGGCACCAAAGCTTGGCGAGAGCCTGCAAGATCCGATCAGCATGTATCTTGGCGATATTTACACAATTTCCGTCAACCTTGCGGGACTTCCGGGCATTTCCCTTCCGTGTGGCACGGACAGTCAGGGACTGCCGATCGGTTTACAGTTGATAGGAGACTGTTTCCAAGAGAAAAAAATTATTCAGGCAGCATACAGTTTTGAGCAGACACGTCCATATCAGCACAGCCCGCTGAGTCTGGCGTAGGAAGGAGGAGAAGATAATGAGTAAGAATTATGAAACAGTCATCGGACTGGAAGTACATGTAGAGCTTGCAACCAAAACAAAAATCTTCTGTTCCTGTTCCACAGAGTTCGGAGGAAAACCAAACACACACACCTGCCCGGTTTGTACTGGTATGCCGGGTTCCCTTCCGGTGTTGAATAAACAGGTGGTAGAATATGCCATGGCAGTTGGTCTGGCTACAAACTGCAGCATTACCCGATATAGTAAATTTGACCGGAAAAACTATTTTTACCCGGATAACCCACAGAACTACCAGATCTCACAGTTATATCTGCCGATCTGCCGAAATGGTTATGTGGAGATTGATACACCGGCGGGCAAAAAACAGGTGCGCATCCATGAGATCCATATGGAGGAAGATGCTGGTAAACTGGTGCACGACGAGTGGGAGGACGTATCCATCGTGGATTACAACCGTTCCGGTGTGCCGCTGATTGAGATCGTATCTGAGCCAGATATGCGTTCCGCAGATGAGGTGATCGCTTATCTGGAGACACTGCGCCAGACCATTCAGTATCTGGGGGCATCCGACTGTAAATTAAACGAAGGTTCCATGCGTGCCGATGTCAACCTGTCTGTGCGTGAGGTCGGTTCACCGAAATTTGGAACCCGTACCGAGATGAAAAACCTGAACTCCTTCAAGGCGATCGCACATGCTATCGAGGGTGAGCGTGAGCGTCAGATCGAGCTTCTTGAAATGGGAAGAAAAGTTGTGCAGGAAACCCGTCGTTGGGATGACAATAAGGAATCTTCTCATGCAATGCGTTCCAAAGAGGATGCGCAGGATTACCGTTACTTCCCGGAACCGGATCTGGCACCAATCGTCATTTCCGAGGAGTGGATTAACGAGATCCGAAGCCGTCAGCCGGAACTGCGTCCGCAGAAGCTGGAGCGTTACCACAGAGAGTACGATATTCCGGATTACGATGCAGAGATCATCACCGGAACAAAGCATATGGCAGATCTTTTTGAGGAGACTACAAAAATCTGTGGCAAGCCGAAAAAAGTATCCAACTGGCTCATGGGTGAGACCATGCGTCTGTTAAAAGAGAACAGCATGGAAGCAGAGGAAATCTGTTTTGCACCGGAGCATCTGGCTGCATTGATCGAGCTGGTAGATGCGGGTACTATCAATGGTTCCGTGGCAAAAGAAGTATTCGAGGAGATGTTTAAATCAGACGTTGATCCGGAGAAATATGTCGAAGAAAAAGGTTTGAAAGTGGTCAATGACGAGGGGGCTCTGAGAGAGACCATTGAAAAAGTCATTGCGGAGAATCCGCAGTCGGTGGAAGATTACCATAATGGTAAAAAGAAGGCTATGGGATTTCTTGTTGGACAGACCATGAAGGCGATGAAAGGAAAAGCAAATCCGGCTATGGTGAATGCGATTTTGCAGGAACTTCTTGCTTAGGGATTCTTGTTTAGGGATGACTTAAAAATTTAACCGAATCAAGTAAGTCCCCTGCTTCAATTGCGAAAAGCAATAAGCAGTGGGTGGGGACTTGCTTGTATCAGGAGGAGTGCAAGCTCCTTCTGATAAACTGCGGAGCAGTTATTCGGTTATGAGCAAGTAGCGAAGCGGATTGCGAATATCCGCTTGACTGATTTAGGTTATGATAGGACCTCCTGGAATTTTGTCTCAGTCGCTAACAATCGCTCCTTGAGAAAAATTCCAGGAGGTCTTAATTCAGTTTGTGAATTTAGCGAAACGTATATGGCGCCAGGCAGGCACTCTTTCCTCTGTAAGCGATTGTTAGCGGCAGAGGTAAGAGTGATGACTGGCGCCTTCACTAACTAAAATTATAAATCACACAATTACCCGAAACATAAACCTTTTATTAAATGAGGTAAGTACAGTTGAAAATAACCGTCAATCTATGGTAAGATAAAAAAGTCTCAACGGCATTTTTGAGGAAAATACAGACGAATGGAGAAATTTTTATGATAGATAACGATTACAGAGAAGTAGATACAGACGAAAAAGACGAGGCTGTATCTGAGAAAAACGAGACAACCGAGACTCCGGTAGAGACCGGTGAGGTAGTGACAGACGATCACGCAGAGGAGCATGAAAAATCCGATGATTTTGACGAGTTCTGTGCAATGTGCAGACGTCCGGCAAGCAAAGCTGGCAAACTGATCCATGTGGCTCCGAATATGGCAATCTGTCAGGATTGTATGCAGAAGACCTTTGATACCATGGGACAGATGCCGGGAATCCCGGGACTGGGTGACATTAATATCGGAGATATGCTTTCCAGCGGAAAGATGCCGAACATTCAGTTTGTAAATATGTCTGACCTGCCGTTTGGCAATCAGCAGAAAGTAAAGAAGAAAAAAACGAAAGAGAAAAAGAAAGAAGAGCCGGTTTTAGATATCCGTAAAATTCCTGCACCACACAAGATTAAAGCAAGTCTGGATGATTATGTAGTTGGTCAGGATTATGCGAAAAAAGTGATGTCAGTAGCTGTTTACAATCATTACAAACGTGTGGCAGCAGGTGCTGAAGCAAATGCAGATGGTGTCGAGATTGAAAAATCCAACATGCTGATGGTTGGACCGACCGGTTGCGGTAAGACTTATCTGGTAAAAACACTGGCAAAACTTCTGGATGTGCCGCTTGCTATCGCAGATGCAACTTCCCTGACAGAAGCTGGTTACATAGGCGATGATATTGAAAGTGTACTGTCCAAACTACTGACAGCAGCAGATAACGACGTGGAAAAAGCAGAGCGCGGCATCGTGTTTATCGACGAAATTGACAAACTTGCCAAGAAGAAAAATGCGACACAGCGTGATGTCAGCGGTGAATCCGTACAGCAGGGAATGTTGAAACTGTTAGAAGGCGCGGAAGTAGAAGTGCCGATCGGAGCAACCAGTAAAAATGCCATGGTTCCGATGACAACCATTGATACCTCAAATATTTTATTTATCTGCGGTGGTGCGTTCCCGGGACTGGAGGACATCATCAAAGAGCGTTTGAATGAACATGCGTCCATCGGTTTTCAGGCAGATCTGAAGGATAAATATGATAAAGAAGAAAATCTGCTTCGTCAGGTGACCACAGAGGATATCCGTAAATTTGGTATGATCCCGGAGTTTATCGGACGTCTGCCGATTCTGTTTTCACTGGATGCATTGTCTGAGGATATGCTGGTACAGATTCTGAAAGAGCCGAAAAACGCGATCATTAAGCAGTATCAGAAATTGCTGGCTATGGATGAAGTAAAACTGGAGTTTGACGATGGTGCATTACGTGCCATTGCAAAATGTGCCAAAGAGAAAAACGTGGGAGCTCGTGCACTGCGTTCCATCATTGAGGAATTTATGCTGGATATCATGTATGAGATTCCGAAAGATGACAATATAGGTGCTGTTACCATTACAGAGGCATATATTGAAAAGACAGGCGGTCCACTGATTCAGATGCGTGGAACACCGGAGCTGGAAGATAAATCTGGAACAAACTAGAAAATTAAGGTAATGATACATAATAATCTTGATTAACTGAGTGTTAAGAGAGGAATGCTTCTTGAATTTGACACAAGAAAGTTCTTATTTGTATATTTCATTAATTAAATCCCTGCTTCCATTGCGAAGAACAATAAGCAGAGAGGAAACATGGCAGGAGAAAGAGCAAAGGTGCTTATTTCCCCTGCCATTTTTAGACCTATTAAGCCCTGTGTTTTTACTTTAACCGAATCAAGTAAGTCCCCTGCTTCAATTGCGAAAAGCAATAAGCAGTGGGTGGGGACTTGCTTGTATCAGGAGGAGTGCAAGCTCCTTCTGATAAACTGCGGAGCAGTTATTCGGTTATGAGCAAGTAGCGAAGCGGATTGCGAATATCCGCTTGACTAAGTAAGAAGAGTGAGGACATTTGCCTGGCTGACTGATTGTAATGATCATCAGAGAAAAAGGAAAGTAACAAAATAGCTGGATTAAAAAAGGAGGAATCTGAATGAGAGAATTGAACCCGAAAATGCGACTGTTTTTAGATTTTCTGATGTTGACCGTGGGATCTGCCATCGCTGCATTTGCCATTGAAGAATTTCTGGTGCCCTGCACGATCTTGGATGGCGGTGTCATTGGTATCGGCATCATGGTAAATAACCTAACCCATATCCCGTTAAGTATTCTGACCATCGTTCTGAACATTCCGTTTCTTCTGATTGGTTCCCGAAAACTTGGTGTGACATTTATCGTAAAATCCGGCTATGCTATGGCGATGTTTTCCATATTTTTGGAAGTGTTTGCGCCGTGGGTGAATGCCACAGATCAGTATTTGCTGGCAGTATGTTTCGGTGGTGTGATCCTTGGAGCAGGTGTGGGTCTGGTCATTCGATTTGGCGGCTGTCTGGATGGGACGGAAACAGTGGCAATTTTGCTGAACCGCAAATTCAAGTTCCCGGTGGGACAGACGGTGCTGATTTTTAATGTGATTATTTATATTGTAGCGGCACTTCTTTTTGGATTTGACCGCGCAATGTACAGTCTTCTTACTTATTTTATTACATCGAAAATTATTGATAAGGTAGAGACTGGTCTGGAGCAGGCGAAAGCGGCTATGATCATTACTGACGAGGGAAAAGAAATCGCGGATCAGATTTATCAGAAGCTTGGCAGAACTGTGACAATGCTGGAGGGCGAAGGTCTGATTAGTGGAAAGAAAGTTGTATTGTACTGTGTGTTGAATCGTCTGGAAATCTATGAACTGAAACGTCTGATCAAAGAAGTTGATACTTCTGCATTTATTACGGTCAGTGACGTGTCTGAGATCATTGGAAAACATATAAAGAAAACTGCGATAGAAGATGTAGCGAATAGTTAATAGAAAATGAATGAAACTAAAATAAAAAGTTTTACCTTGTAGTGTATATACTTTTGGGTAAAACTATTATGTGTGTAGTACAACAGACATTTCTCATAGTAGTATTTTTTAAACAAAAATAAAAGACAGCCAAATCCGAACGGCTGTCTTTTTAAGGAGAAGGTATTTTTTACTATGGGGGTAGCAAAAAACTTATAATGTATTGGG
>ERZ772854.428-NODE-428-length-50466-cov-5.869394_pt1 | contig 50466 bp, 74 predicted proteins | sample MGYA00580844_ERZ772854 | MGnify/ENA primary metagenome ERZ772854 (study PRJEB29015, sample SAMEA2737727) | human gut metagenome | biome: human gut; feature: human-associated habitat; material: faeces | place: China | collected 2012 ...
TAAATGGCGCGCCCTAGACGATTCGAACGTCTGACCCACAGCTTAGAAGGCTGTTAAAAAAGATAAATAACACTTTGTTTTTAATATATAATAATAGAAACAAATTTGATTTGTGTAAATTTTGTGTAAATTTATCTTTCATTCACAAAGTTCCAATTCTTGGCGCAGCTTATTAATGCGGCCAAGCCACTCCCAGGTGTTCGGAAATTCCGAATAGCTGGCTTTTTCAAGTTCGGCGGCAACTTCAGGGCCTGCTGTCGGATAGACCGGGCAGTAATTATAGCTGACCGTTGTGCATGAGTTTAAGCAGCTCAGTGCGGCCGGCATGAGGACGAGACTGAATTTCAGCTTGTTTACGGTCAACATAGCGGATGACTTCTTTTTCTTTGGTAATAATCTTAATTTCGGCGTGACTGCGGCCAAGCAGATAAGCACCCCCAAGAGCAACCGCCAAAAGAAGGATACTAAACGCATACCTCATCACATCTCCGCAAGCAGCAAACCCAGATAAGCCCCAAACAGCCACTCTCCCCAGTTCCAGCCTGATTTTCCCAGTGCTTTAAGTTTTTCAAGCAAACCGCCCAACCAATAGCAGACGCCCATTCCGAGGCCTGAGAGCATCAGCGGCAGGCTGCCGAAGTACAAACCCCACAGAAACGTGATGATGAGGCCGGTCAGCGTTACCCCGCAAAATCCGAACAGTTTCGGGTATTCATACAGCCAGACGGTTTTTCCCTTAAAACTGATGCGGCAGGAATAGAGCAAATCGTCGATCAGTTCACATTCGCGATATTGTACTAAATTCGGATTAAGCTTGCCGCCCTCCAGCAACCGGCCGATATACAATCCCCAGCCATACAGCTGATAGCTGACATAACAACAAATGAACCCAATAATGGCTTTTTCGAGGCTGTTTCCAAAATGGAAATAACCACAAATACCAAAAAACAGCGCATACCAGATTTTGTTCGCCGGAACATATTCTTTCCACAAGCCGCCGCGGATGCGCCATAAAAGCGCGGATAATGCAGCGATTAAATAAGTCATACTCTCCCTTTCCTCCTATTTATCGGCCAATTCGAGGCTTTTTTTCAGGACTTCGTCGCTGTAAGGCTGGATTCCGTTTTCGTGCCGGATAACCGCTTTGAGCAGGTTAATCATTATTCCCGGTTCAAAGACGTCAATCACGTCGCGGGGTTTGACGTCGAGCACCTGGCAGACGCTCAGAATATAAGACGAGGTGTCGTTTTCAATCTGCGGCGCGAAACGGTTAATAATGCTTTCCACCGTTTTCAGCCCGTGTTTGGTCTGGTAGTTGCGGAGGATTTTGACCAAAGCGCGAATGCCCCATTCCGGCGCTTTGAAGACGCAGAAAGAAGCATCGGTCTGCTTATCGGCCAATCCGCGCCATTTGTCGCCATGGCGGATATTGCCGGGATTGTTGTTTCTAATGCCGCGGGGTGTCATCGTTTTTCTCTCGGATGGTTTTGATGAATTTAACCGGATTCTCGCCGGCCTGAATTAACAGATTCTCCAGAATGATGAATATCCGCACCGCAAACAGCCCGCAAACGCCGCTGAAACCGAATTTGACCGAGACGGGAATATCGACGTATTCCATCAGCAGGCCCGACAGCATGCTGACCAGAAAAGTGATGGCCATGTCTCTGATGGTTTGCTTGACTGAGATAAACGGACGGATGAGCATGGTGATAATCCCTAAAAAAATGCCCCACAGGCAATAATTGTTAATGAGGTCTTTTAATTCTTTTTCCACTGTCAGCTACTCCGCAAATAAGCAGACGGTTAGGTCTCTACTCTGAAGCCGTAAAGGTTAAATTTTCCGGTTCCGGACATATTTATATAAACGTCAAGCCGCATGACTTCGGCATTGACGGTTGCACTGCTTGTGAACGTTGAAGATTTTATTTTCAGAAAATACTCGCGATTGTCATTGCTTGTATCTTCGTCTTCTGTTTCTGACCAGCTTTTGTAAGAAACCGTATTGATGTCATATTGATTATAGCCCTGGATAACAAAGCGCTTGACAAATGTCTTTCTAGGCAAGATAACATAAAAATGTAAAGCTTTTGTTCCCGTCCATTGCAGATAATCTGCCGGAATATCACCGGCAAAATCATTATAACCATGCCGCCAAATTGCTGCTTTAGCCGCTTCCAAATCACCGTTTGAACTGCCGCTGACACCTTTTATTTCCGCATTTAACTCAGCAGTTTGGTGCCAACTCTCAGCGAGCAAAACAACCTCAAGCGTTGCATCTTCGGTCAGGATAAGGTTTCCGCTTTGCGCTTCGTAACCGTCGGCCTCAACACGCCACTCAATCTGTGTATTTTCCTCAGCAGTCAGGCTGCTGCGGATTTCGCCGTTAATCGTAACAACGGCATTGGCCGGAGTGGGTATAACGGTAAAGGTATAAGAGGGCTTGGGCGGATTGCCGCCGGAAGCGGCCGTCAGCTGCAGCTGGGGAATGCGCAGGCTAAGCATTGCTTTTTTCCCAGATGACGAGAACCGAAGGCCCCGGACTTCTGATCCAGAGCGGATTATCCACCGGGCTGTAATCGACAAACATGCCCCGGAACAGTATAATACCGGCTTTTCCCGCGGCCGGGGCGGCTGCGTCTTCCCGCAGGATAACCTCATTGGTACCCGCGTTTTGAATCTGGTAGGTTTTGCCGCTTTCAAAAGAGGCCTGTTCATCTGCCCGCATCCAGGCGGTGCTTATATTTTCAATTGTTTGCATTTTCTCTCCATTCGTCAAAGGTTTGAATTTTGACCCAGGGGAAATCCCCGCCCTGGGGAATGTCGCGCAGATATTGGCGGTAAGCGGCCATTTGCGCTTTGGCTTCCGCCTCAATGGGATAATCGCTCACCATCAGTTTGTCGGTTTGCTGCAGCAGGCGGTCGCGCTGCTCCCTCACCTGTTGGGCCTTTTCCTCGTCGCTGTACTTTTGATAGACCGCTTTTTCAACGATTTTGTCAGTCTCTTCCTCAAAAACAAAAGAAAACGTGCCGTCGCAGTCATGATAGCCGCTTTTGTCATCCAGCGTTTCCACCGGTTTGTAACCGTCAGCCAGCAGCATGTCGCGGTTGCTGTCAAAGTTATAGCCGCAATAGTCAACCTTGTTTTTGACCATATGGTAAGGCGCCTGTTCGAGCCGGCTGCCGTTTAATTTGCCGTAAATCATAATCTTTGCCCTATATATGTAATTTTCAGATAGCCCGTATAGAACTCCTGACCGTAGTTAGTGCCCGGTATCGGTTGAAAAGAGTCCCCTTTCTGACCGTTGGTCTGGATTTCGGGCGTGCCGTAAACCGAGGCCCAATCCACCGTATTGATGGTGAGAATGCCGGGGTCGCCTTCTTTGTCGTAATCGACGGCGCCGGTGGCTCCGCCGGCAATGATAAAGTCACCGATAAATGACGGCTTGCTTAACGGATAGGTGTTTTTATTGGTTTTGGCCCCGACCTGAACCGCAACTTCAACCGTTTTGGTAACTTTGATATTGCCTTTGAAAGCAGCGCCGGAAGCACCGTCAAAACCAGCCCAACCACCATAAGACGAGTTAGACCCCCCCCCGCAATTATAACGTTATAAATGCCGCGATACAACTTTACCGTGGCGTTTATGTTATCCTGTCCGCCCTGTTCGGGCTGCGGACGCCCCTCGAAAACCACAAACTGCGGCTGAAACGGGACACCGAAACCGGAACCCAGCGGGTCAAGACTGCAAGGAATGCCTGTCATGGTCTGATCCTTATATATTCTAATTTGCCGTAGCCGTTAACATCAAAAGCCCCGTAGTTATTATAAACGGACGAGGCCGCAGACCCCGCGCAGGAGGTGGCGTTGCCGCCGGCGTTGCCTTTGGTTTCAAGCTCGACGTCAAAATAGGTGTTGAACGTACTTTCCCGGTTAACGGTAATGGCGCCTCCGCCGCCTGCTCCGCCGCTGGCATCGTTGCCGGGATTGCAGGTCACCAGGTTATACCAGGTATCCGGCGCATTCCAGGCGGAGACTTGCAGAACGGAAGCGGCTTTCAAGGCGCCGACGGTCAGTTTTAAGCGGCATTTGGTGTTAAAATACATTTTGGCGATAAAGCCGGCCGCCGACCCCGGGCCGTTGCAGCCGATGTAGCACCAGCAGGTCGTATTGCCGCCGCCGACCAGCCATACCTTATAGACACCTGGCTTCGGCACTAAAATTACGTCAGATGTTGTTGTCTCCGATGGATTGCCCAATTCATATAGTATTTTCCCAGCAGGGTATGCATCTAATTCGATCTTACCTAAAGGAGCTAAAGTACAAGGAATTACCATGGCTTAACCCTCCGCTCCGGCATCGGACAAGAGGAACTGCTGCCAGCTTTGCGCGTTGCGCAGAACCACCCAGTGCGGCTTGGCGTCGGTGAAATCGGCCGCATTGCCGCCAATCCAGACCGGAGTTCGCCCGGAAATGGCGTATCCTACGGTTTTGGCGCCGGAAGAAAAGATAAAACGCAGCTGAATCGTACTGTAATCTTTAGTCCACGTCAGTTGGCTGATGTCAAAAGTAATCGTGGCATTGTTGCTGACGCCTAGCGTGATGATTTCGTCGCTGTCTCGCAGCTGAACGGTGGTGTCTCCGGTGATATCGACAGCGCGGGAACCTTCATAATTGATATATTTGCGCTTGGCGAGGCCTTCGTTGACGAAAGCGACTGTCGGAATCGCTTCGACCCAGCTGGTGCCGATAACCGCCGGCGTGGTGATAAAGTTGTCGGTGTTGTCGTCTTTGGTTGATTGCAGCAGTCTGACCCCGGCATCGCTCAGATACCAGAGGATGGCGCCGTTCGGATAGCCGCCGATGGCCGCAGAGACCTCCGGGCTGAACGTGTAGAAGCTGCCGTTTTGATTATAAAAGTTATGCGACGACGTCATATAGCCCAGGCCGTTAAAGTCCTGACGGGTGGGCGGAATGCCGCCGGCGTTAATATCTTCTTCGGTTACCGGCGGAAAGCCCAGATTCTGGCTGGCATCGCCGGAAGACGGGTTGTTGGTGGCCGGAATGATGTTTTTGTCCCCGTCTGCGGCAAAAGGCGTCGTTAAAACGACGGGTGCAACGATTTCGCTTTTTTTCATGAATTTACTTTCCTGCTCAAATCTTCTTTTTTCCAAAAGACGCCGTGATTAAAGGTTTGCAGCCCCGAGCCGCGGAAACCGAAAACGTCTCCGCGCGGAATGGCGTTGACCGAATAGCCGACCCCGGCCGGACGCGGCAGAATATTGGTGTTGAGAAAGACCACCTTTTCGCTCTCGGTAGGGATAAACTCCAGCACATAGCGGATGGTCATATCCTGATTGTCAATCACATAGGCCGGGCCGCGCTCGCCGAACAGCAGATGCAGATAATTGTTAATTTCCGGCACCGAACCGTTCATACCGAGGTAGAGCAGCCGCCCTTTCAGCAGCAGGCGGTACTGCTCGGTATCCAGCGAATAAGGCTGTCCGTTGACGGTATAGGTTCGCTCGACCCGCAGCAGCTTGCCCCAGACGGTGAGCCCGAAGTCGTTGGCGGTGTTGATGTTAAAGACATTGGCAAACCAATCCGTCCAGAAGCTGGTATTGTTTGCGTTATACCAGTTCTGTTTATGTTGCAGCAGCTTTTGCAGCCGCGGCGCATTGTCATATTGCCAGAGCAGCGCCTGCAGCAAATCGGCCGCATAATCGGGATTGAATATTTTCATCAGTTGATGACCACCGTGATGTTTGACGCCGTGATGACGGCAATCTGATTGATTTTAACCGGAATAACCGCAGTTGACAGCGGCTGTCCGTGCACCGCGACCTCAACCTGCTGAACCGAAATTGAAGAAAGCGTACAGCTCAGCGCCCCGGCAATTTCAAACGGCGAGACATCGACATTGACCTTTAAGCCCTGCACCGTGGCAATGCCGCCGGAAGCATAAGACAGGACCGTGTCGATAATTGCCTGTTCCAAATCGGCTTCGGCCGCCGATTCCTGTTTGACCGTGACTTTGACGTCTGTCAGGATTTGCTCCGGGCGGTCAAATTTGACCGTGTAGGGATTGCCGTAAGTCGGATCGGTAACCGTGACCGAAGTGTTGCCGGTGTAGCCGCAGCCCGATGACTTGACGTTAAACAGCGCTTCGGCAACGTCTTCGTCTGTGCCGCCCTCAACGCAGCTGTAAAGCGAATGCGGCTGAATCTGCACGCCGTCAATGGTAACGACTTCGCTGGTATAATTGTCATAAACATAGCTGCTGTTTATATTTTCAACCTTGCCCAGAGATGAAGCATAGTCCTCCAGCAGCGATTTGCCGGTAAAAATGCCCTCGGGAAAACGTGATTTGAAGCTTTCGTCGCTTTCCTGCGGCGTGCCGAGCACGGCCGGCGCCTCGTTGGTGATGGTCTCCCAGCCGAAAGTGCCGTCGATGATTTTGTTCAGTTCGCCGATGGCGCAGGCGATTTCGCCTTTTTCCTGGCTCAGGAAAACCGCCTGAACGGTGCCGCTCTCGGGAATGGTGACCTGATTTTCGAGGTAAAAAATAACTCCCTTCGCCGTACTGGCTTGGGAGTTAGCCGGGATGACCGTGCCGCTGACGCCGGTAATCGTTGCCAGCACGCTGCTGGACGTTGCCCCTTCCCGGTACAGGCCGAACATGGCTCCCAGCGCATCCAGCGCTTTGCCGTATGCCAGATTGATGTTAAACATGTTGGCGGTGAGCGAATTGCTGCGCACCACATTGGAGCGGGCCAGCGTTTCGGCGTCTATCAGGCGGCCCTGCGGCGTGCCGGCCGTGGTGTTCATATCCGCTCCCAGCGCGTCCTGAAATTCCGCGGTTATGTCGTTTTTCAAATCCGAGGTATCGGGCACGATAATCCCGGTATTGACAATGTAGTTGTAAATGTCAGCCATTGAGTGTCATCTCTCCGTAAGCCGTGACGATTTCGGCCGTATAAGACAGCGTTCCGCCGGAAACGGAATAATTGAAGCTTTTGACCCGGGTGACGCCTTCGACGTTTTGCAGCGCCGAGACGACCGCGTTTTGAAAAAGCTCAAGATTGGGCGGGTCGGTAAAGACCGTTTCAAAATAAGGAATGCCGCCGTCAACGTCATAAGTCAGCTCGCCGTAAGTGGTCAGCACCGTATTGCGGCACACCTGGGCGACCGCCTCAATGCCGGTGACCGTTGCCAGATTGCCGAACTCATCAAGATAAATGTCGTTATTTTCATCGGTTGCGATTGAAAGCATCAGCCTATTCCTATCACTATTCCGTCCTGAACCACGACGTTTTTATTGTCGGCGCTGACAAAGCTGCCGCTTGCGCCGGTTTTGCTGTGCAGGCTCTGCGCCGTGGCGCTCCCCGTTACGTCGAGGTTCTGGCTGACCGTTGCGTTCCGGTCAACCGTCAGATTTTGGTTAATCGTGACGTCTTTTTGCGCCGTAACGTTGTCTGCGGCCGTGACCGGGCTTTGAAACGTGGTCGGCCCGGTAACGGTGACCGCTGCCGAAGTAATCTCCAGATTGCTGCCGTTAAGCACGATTTTGTTGTTGCCGTCGAGATTGGAAATCACCAGCCCGCCGTCGGTTCCGGCAATGGTGAAGTTCTTGACTTTGTCGGGGATAAAAAAAGCATCGCTGAAGCGGTGCTTTTGATAGGTGTTCGGTGCGGTTTCCGTCAGATTCTGCTTAAACAGCGAGATGTCGCGGTCACAGGCGACGATCCACCCGGTATCACCGGGACTGAGCGGAAAATTGATAAAATAGCCGCCGCCGGACATCGTCAGCACCGGAATGTCATACAGCTTGTCGCGGCTGATTTTCTGCCCCGAAGTCGCCACTTCGCTGACGGCCGGCTGCAGCACCGCCCGGTTGGCGGCACGGTCATAACTGACGACGATTGCCGGCAGGCAGCATTCAAGGTCCAGGTTAATCTGATCGTTAAAATATAACAGCAGCCCTTCCAGTGTGCCCAGGTTGGCCGGGTTATAAGCCGGAATATCGTGTACGTCGCTCATAATCTGCGCGCCTCAATCGTTGTGTAAAATGAATTTTCCCGCAAACCGCCTTCATGCGTGAGTTTATAAACCCAGTAGAAGCCGTTGGCAGCGGGAATGCGTTTGCTTTCAAGCTTGACCAGACTGCCGCAGGCAACGGTCGGATCCAGCAGCATTTTGGCGCTTAAGCCCAGAGCATTCGGCTGCGGCATGTCTATCAGCCCGCTTTCCGCCGACAGCACTTTGGCCGAAGCGGCAAGCTTGTCGGCCTTGATAATCTTGTCAACCACCTTGAGTTTGCCGTCTTCTTCAAAGGCGATAAAATTGCCCAGGCGGTTAAATTCGTTAATCAGTTTGCTGCCGCCGCCGATATAATTAAACGAACCGATCGCCTTTTCGCTGCTGGCGCGCCAGTCAAGCTCCAGTCCCAGCGTGTTGGCAATGTTCAATGCCAGTTGTTTGACCGAGGTGGGGCTGTCGATGGATTTGGTCAGCAGCGTCTGGTTATTGTAATAGCCGCTGATGGCCTGGCATTTCAACCAGACATCCGGCGGCGCGGTCGGCAGAGCTTCGGAAATGTCGCCGTCAAACAGCAGGGCAACGTCCTGCCCTTCATAGCCGGCGGAAATGCGGAGGCGCTTGCGCTGCTGCACCGCCAGCGCATAGCTGGTGTAGGTGGTCAGATATTCGACGTCTTCCCGCGCCAGATTGGCAATGTCAATCTGCGCCTTGTTCATGACGGCGCCCTGAAACTTTTCAATGCGGAATTTGCTGCTGATGTGTTCAAAGCGCTTCAGCCCGCCGCGGACGGAAAACTCGGTGGTAACAATTCGTTTCTGCATTGAGTTGACCTTTTATATCTGTCTGGCGGCATTGATTTCATCGCGGGTATAAAACAGAAGCTGGCAGGTACTGCCGAAATTCTCCCAATTCGGATATTCTTCGTTTTCGGTTTTAAACACGAAGTTGCCGTTTTCCGCCATATAGGGATAAGGCAGAATAAACTGGTTGGCAAAGCAGCGTTCGCCGTCGGTGACTTTGTTGCCGTTGACCGACAGGCTGAACTCTATAATCCCCTCAACCAGTTTGAGCGTGATTTCATAGGAAACGTCGTTAATCACCACCGACAGGCTTTGGTTGGGGGTGGAGATAATCGGTATTTGATAAGCCATTGTAAAGTCCCCAAACCTTGACAATATTATATAAAAAGAAAGTCCGTTGCGCGAACAACGGACAATTTCTAACTCAGAAAGGGGTTAACCTTATCTTAACTTCTTTCCATAAAATTAAGATAACCTGTTTGACACTAAAGGTCAATACCCTTTTCAGACCCTACTTCCGGGGCTATGACTTATTTTTATCATATAAATCAACGTCAGAAACCGGAATTCCTTTCATTGCCAAAACAGCATCTCTAAGGTAAACACCAAAAATTGTCATAATATCTTCCAAAATAACCCCTTGATAAAAAGCCTCATCTTTTAAGGTTTTTAGCTCTTCATCACTCAGGCGTTTAACCATATATTGCTTAACCACATTGAAAGATTCTGTCTGAATATCATAAGCATTATTCGGCTTTGCCTTATCAACCTCGCCGATTAATTCATGTTTATATTTATCAAAAATGTCTCTTGCCTTAACCTTTTCAGCCACTTCTTCTCCTTTAGCTGTAATCGCTACCGGAGAATTAGATCGAGTCATCGCTCGAGGATTCGTATTTTCATATATCATCTGAACTCGTTCCTTTAATGCAACAACTGTCTCATGAATGCTCTCTATTTTACACAATCTGTCTTCATGATATTTATTTTCAGCTTTCCACATTCCAAACCACGCAGAAACTTTGCTTACCATTACAATAAAAGCTATAAGCAATACAATCAGCATAAAAACACTGGAATTAAGTTGTTCTATCAATTTTAAAAAGATATCAGTCATGATGTTCCCCTGTCCCCTATAAGCAGGATATTCTATCCTAACAAGTAATTATTAATAGATAAATAACAAGGTCACTTCTGTTCGATAAACTTATTATAGCATAATTTTTTTATTATCAATATAAAAATTATTATATGTTAATGCCCAAGGGAGCGCCGGCGGCACGGAAACCTTTCAAAAGCAGGCTTGAGGATTGCGGCTGTTTTTCGCCCGAGCTCACCGTGCTGGCGTCCTGTTTGTGTTTGACCTGAGCGGCCGGCATCGGCACGTATTGGCTGACCGCTTTCAAAATTTGCTTGAAAGACAGCTCATAGACCACATGGTCCAGATTGTCGGCGCCGACCTTGACCGGTTTGCCGATCATAATCATCGGTTCGAAGACGTCGCTGCGGATTTTAATCGTTACTTCCCGGCTTTGCCGGTAGAGGTTTTGAATTTCGCGCAGTGCCCGGTCAAACAGGAAAGGCGTGTTCGGCATCCAGCAGCGCAGGGTAACCTCGTTGGGATTAAAGACGATATGGTCGGTCACCAGCGCCCCGTTTTCCAGCGGATGGTCCATTGTTTGGGCGTCATCGGCCGCTTCGGCGTCTTGCAGGATGACATCGGTCAGAATCTCCTGATTATTTTCATAGACGCTGACCGCTTTGCCGGCCAGAATCAGCCCGCCGAGCGTTAAGCCCGTACCGATTGAAAAAGAAGGTGTAACCATTTTTTATAAGTGTGAAGTTGCACTATTCTGCATAGTGGTTTGAAAAAGGTTGGAAAATGAATCGGCAATACCCCGGGCATCAGTGGCCCTTGTATTAATAGTGACATTATCAACCCGCATGCTCTGATTGGTGTTTGCATAGCTGGTGGAAACGCTGCCCTGCGGAACGGAGGCCCACGGGGTTTGCGTCAGTTCCAGCTTTCGTTTGGCCTCGGCCATATTTGCCTGTTCGGGATTTTCCTTTTCCTCGGACAGGCCGAACAATTTGCCGACTTTGGTTCCTTTAAGCCATTCCAGAACACTGTTGAAACCTTCTTTAAGAAAATTCCACAGAGCGGTAAAAACATTTTTAACCGCTTCAATAAATGTACCGAGTAACGATTCATTTCCCTGCCAGAAGTTGACAATATCGTCTATCAAAAGGCCGATGGCAGCCGAAACCGCGGTTATCAAAGCTATCGCGCCGATAAAAGGAAGAAAAGCCAGCCCGGATTTGATTGCCAGGACGGTGAGGATTGCCGACAAAGCCAGAAAAAAGCCTTTAATAAAGGAAGCATTGCCGTTAATCAGGTCAATAAAGCGGCTGACTTTATCTCCGACCCAGGTAAAGGCCGGCAGCAGCGAGCGGGCGACGACGCCGAAAATTTGCGCCAGTCCCAGCTTGATGTCACGCATTGTGCGCTCGAACTTACGGCTGTTTTCGACATCTTCTGCGCTGAACAGGCTGTATTTGCGCCCGCGTTCGAGTTCTGCCTGCACATTGGCGACCCCGGTTTGCAGCAGGCGGATGGTTCCCTCGTCGAGCCCCAGCCGCTGGCCGAGGTCAATCTGCTGGGTCTGATTCAGACTTTCAAAACGTTTGGCAACGTTCATCAGCAGTTCGTCGGCGGTTGCCAGCCCGTTTGCACCGTAAAGGTTAATACCGTAGGTGACAGCGGCGTCTTCAACCCCGCCGCCCCCTTTGCCCAGCCGCATATTGTTCAGATTGGCGTTAAGCCCCTGCATGCTGCCGGCAATGCCTTCGGCGGTACCGCCGTAATTCTCGGCGGCAATCGCCAGAGCCTGAAACTTTTCAACCGCCAGTCCGGTGTTCTGCGCCAGAAAAGACATTTCTTCGCCCAGCGAAGCAAATGCCAGCGACCGATTAAGCAAAGCGGTGAGCCCGGCCACCGGAGCCAGAGCTTTGAGCACTTTGTTGGACATCGAGACAAAGCTGTTGCCCATTTTGTCGGCTTTTTGGGTGGTTCCCTCGGTTTCGGCGCTGATTTCTTTCAGCCCGTCGGACTGAAATTTGAGAAAAAAGGTTTCAAGCAGGCTCATTTTTTCATCTTTGCTTTTTGCATGGCGTCTTGCGAAATCAGCCATTCGTTATATTTGGGGACAATATCGGCCTCCCACAACATAAAGGCGTCTTCCAGCGTATAGACCGTGCGCAGTTCGTTTAAGGTTGCTTTACCCGAGCTGACGATTTGCCCAATGAGGCAGTCAATATTTCGGAAATCTTCTGTTCGGCAAGATGCGCAAGCTTTTCGAAGAAACTTAAGCTCTTGCCATTGGTTAAAAAAGAGCAGTTATACGACAGCATCTCCCATTCCAGCTGTGCCAGAACTTCCCAGTCCGGCACATGGTTGTTGATGAGTTCCTGCGTGCTCAGGCGGATGCTGCGCTCCGGCAGCACCGCCTCAACATAGCTCATCAGCTTGAGCATAATCTCTTCGCTGACTTTATAGTCGCCCAGCTTGGGCATATTGCTGACCGGGTATTTGGCGACAATCTCCCGCCCGACCGTGGCCGGAAATTTGGAAATGCGGTAAGTTTTGCCGTTGATGTCAATTTCTTTCGGCTGCAAAAGTTCCATAATTCACCCCGTTAAAGCTTGTTTTCGAAAATAAAGCGGTAAGGCTTGCTTTTGAAGCGTCCGGCCGAAGCGACCGGAGTCAGCGGAATGGACGCCACCAGACGGCCCGAAGTGAGCGTTTTGCGCGTGCCGTCGGGATAGGTGACCGTCATAATGATAGAGTCTTTGGTGGTCAGCTTGCCTTTGGCCGGGCGGTTGGCATCGGCCAGCAGCGCCAGATTCTTTTCCTGATCGGTTTCGGGAATCATGCCCAGCGTGACTTCAATCGGCTTCGGCGTGTTCCAAATCACCAGATCGCCGTTGACGCCCATGCCCCAGTCGGCGGTTTGCAGTTCCGGGGTGTCGAGCGGGTCGGTATCGTCGGCAAAGGCGTTGAGCGTGAGCCCGGCGGGAAAAGTGGGAATGGCAATCAGATTGATTTCAATGCCGGTTCCGGAAATGTCTTCCATAATTTTTTCTCCTAGATTAAAGTATGGGTGCCTTCGATTTTTCTGATTGAATCTCCTTTGGAGTAAACCAGAAGATATTCGATTTTGTATTCTTCACGGTTGTTGACGGTCTCCGAGGTGACGGCAAGGTCAATCCAGCAGCCGTTCAGATAGATTTCGCGCCAGGCTTCGGCATCGCCGGTCAGTCGGGTGACATAGGCTTTTTGTGCGGCGGTCAGCTCTTTGCCGACGGAAATGACGCCGTTGTTTTTGGCCTCGTCAATCACGCTCTGGACAGAGGTGCGGGTCAGCCCTGCCCCGGTGTCGTTTGCCGGAAGCTGCGGCAAAGCCAGAAGCAGACTGAGCAGATTGGAGGCAATCGCGTCTTTCAGCCAGATTTCATTCACATAGACGCCCATATCGGTGACTTCGCCCTGCAAAATGCCGCGCTGGTAAAAGGCAATCTGGTTGCCCGCCTGCTGGGTGGCGCCGTTGTAGTTGATGCCGAGGCCGTCGAGCTTGTCGCTCAGCTGGTCGGTTGATACCGAGACCGGAATAGACGGGAACTGATGATACATGAAGTTAATCACCCCGTTGGCACGGTCCCAGTCAATCGAAGCGGTGAGAATCATCGGCATCAGCCAGGCATAGCCGTTAAAGGCGTCATAGTTCAGCGCCACGCCGGAATAGCCCGCAACCTTGCCCTGGACTTCGGTATAATCGGCATCGGCCACGTTCACGCTGTATAAAAACTGGTTGTTTTGCCCGTTGGTCCAGCCTGAAACTTCTTCAATCTGTTCGGCATCGAGTGCCTGCAGAAAGCCGAAAGAGGCGAAATTGTTAGACAGCTCAACCGCGGCATCAAGCGTTTCGGTCAAGGTGGCCGGTGCCGTGCCGTTTGACACAATGCCGCCGCTGGCAGTATTCCACCCCAGCAGGCCGGAGACATCGGTGCCGGAATCGGGAGCCGACGCATTCAGGATAACCGCTTGGCCGGACTGGCCGCCGGTGAACACAAAGGCGGAAGTGTCGGCGTCAAACGTGACGGTGGCTGCCGTCCACAGCTCGCCGCCGGCCGAGTTTTGCCGGACGCCGGCCTGAACCGCCGCCGCCACGGCCGCATAGTTATCGGCTTCGCTGAAGTTCAAACCGGAAACCGTATAGGCGGTGCCCCCCATATTCAGCACCAGACCGCCGTCGGACACCGCTTTGAACGCGGCAATTGCCGGCAGCGTCTGCACCGAGCGGATTGTCGGCGCCGTGCCGTTCAAAGCATAGCGCTCGAACGCGATTTTTTTCGGCGCGTTGTTGTATTTGTTGACATAGCCCAGATAAAGGGACGCGGCCTCATATTCGGCCGAGGTATAGCCGAAATATTCGCCGACGTTCTTTTCCTCCTCGAACTCAAGCCGGGTTCCGGTGGGAATAAGCCCGTTGTTTGAGAAAATCAGGCCGATCAGCTCTTTGCGGGTTGCAAGCTCGCGGCCGCCGACACCCGAAGTGATAGCGACATATTTGGATTGACGGATTGCCATTAATTAAACTCCTGTGATTTTAGGCGTGAATTTATTGGTGCCGGGTATCGGCCCGGTATAGCTTTGGTTAAGAATTAACGAAAATTCAAAGTAAGGATTGCGCTCGTAAGTATCGGAATCGTCGATAAAAAAAGGTTCTTCCAGCCGGCTGACGCGAAATGTGCTGTAACCCAGAGCGCGGATGGCAGCCAGCCCTTCCCGGCTCATAAACCAGGTAATCAGCGCATTCAGCGCGTCGGAAGAGGTGAATTCTTCAATATCGGCCGGGTGCCGTTTTTTCAGTGCGCTGATTTGAAAACGGATTTCCTGCCAGTAGCTCTCCTTATGCTCGACGCCCGCGGCCAAAGCGCGGTCGGCGGAATATTGCCAGCCGATGCGCGGCGAATTGAGCTTGGCCATAAAGACCGTCGGCTGCAGGGTGGTGATTTTGACCGGCTGCTGCAGTTGTCTGATTTGCCAGCCCTCAAGGCCGAATTTGGCAAGTCCTTGGGTAATCAGGCTTTTCAGGTCTGCCCAGATTTGGTTTTCGGTCTTAATCATCGTTCTCTCTTGTCTTCGACTACCAGGACGCCGTTCCAGCCGTTATAGTTCATCCACGGCACGGTTTTAACCACGCTCCAGGTCAGCCCGTAGAACGTCAGGCGGTCGGGAACTTCCTGCTCCTCCACCCCTTTCATATTGACCGAGGCGTAAACCAGGCGATAGTTTTTTTGAAAGTCAAGCCCGAGCTGCGGATAAATATCCAGCTCAACGCCCTGAATCGAACCGGTGACCGTTACCGGGGCGGCAAACTGCGGCACGTTCAGCCCGATGTCGTTTTCAACCGTTCCGGTAAACTTTTCATATTGGAAAGTTTCGCCCGGGATAACGCCGAGGGCGATTTCCAGCAGGTTTTCATCTAAAAGGTTCATCTCAGCTCCGCTTTTGAATCGACGCTTTCCAGCAAATGGCCGCTGTCCATTAACGGTTTGGTTAAGGCGCCGGTAACGCTCTTATCAGCGTATTGGTTCCGCTTGCGGCGGACGGTGGAGGCCTTTAAGGGCGGCGCATTGACTTTGGCAATTGCCTTTTTGATGTTTCCGGCCGCTTCGGCGCCGATCATCTCGGCGGCCTGCTGTTCGGAAAGCTGCCCGTTGAAAAACTTGCGGCTGATAATCTCAATCTGGCCGACAAAATCTTCTTTGTTGTCTTCGACCGAGGGTTTCATAAACGGCCGCGGCGGAATGACAATCGTGTGCGGTTTGGTTATGCCTGCCGGATTAGGCGTGTCTTTTTTGACAAAGACAACCTCTCCGTTTTTGCCGAATTTGTAAGGCGTGCCGCCGGGGTGGTTTATCGTTGCCCCGCCGTCCTGCACCGCGGCAATGCCTGCAACCGGCTTGTTGTCGCTGTATTTGGCGTTTTCAAACCAGCCGGCTTTGATTGAAAAGTTTTTGAGCCTTTTCATAATTTGCCCGGCCGGGGTGGAACTGTGCTTGAACGTTACTTTCATTACAGCACCCTTTGAAACGACCCGCCGACATAAAAGCCCGGCGTTGCTTTAATCTCCAGTAATGCCAGAAGCGAGCTGCCGTACGTTGAGATATTAAACCACCACTGGGTTTGGCTGTTCATCGGCGGCATGGCCAGCGTGACGCTGACCTTGTCAATGGAAGCGCCCGATGTAACCGTTACCTGCGTTTTGCCTGCGGCAATCATATCTTTCAGCGTTTGCAGATGTGCCGTCAGCAGGTAAATGGCCCGTTGGCGGCATTTGTCCTGCAAGGCGCCGTAGTTGCGCGTGGATATGTAGCAGGTGGCCAGATCCAGCGTGTCGGCCAGCACCGCGTCGGGATATTTGACCGGATCGGCAAACGCCGGATACAGCGTGCGGAACTCCGCCACGGTAACGGTTACATAGGTTTTGCTCATTTATTTAGCCTTGGTTTTGGGCGCTGCCTTGCCCTGTGCCTCGTAGTCTCCGGGCGTTTTGGGGGCGGAAGCGTCTTTTTTGGCCAGTTCTTTGACGTTTTCGGCGCGGCTTTCGCTGGCGCAGACTTTAACAAAGCCGCCCGCTTCGTGCATTTTGAACACCGGATGCTCTTTCAGCAGGGCCAGCTCTTCGTTACTGACCTTGGTGACGGCGCCGTCTTTGGTGATGAAATGCTTGTCGGCGACATTGGCCTTGCCGAGGATAAGAATTGACCGGCGAACCTCATGGCTGCCGGTCGGGGTTTTGCCGTAAACGCAATATTTAACGTCTGCGGACATGGTGCTTGCAATGTAAGGCATGTTTCCTCCTTAAATGCCGGTGACGCGGACAACGCCGATCGGCTGTTTGAAGAAAATGCCGGCCGTCGCGTTGGAATAGTCTTCCAGGAAGCCTTTGGCTTTCTTTTCAATGCCCAGCATGCGGAAAACGTCCTGAACATATTGGTCAACCACCTTTTTGCCGTTGATGCGTTCGGCAAAGGCATACATGACGTTGGCGCCGCCGTTGGCTCCGTTCAGCTGAATGGCGCTTTCAATCCGCAGGTTCGGATAGGTTTTGTTCAGCCATTCGCGGATGGACATGGAGCCCAGAGCGTTCGGAATATCCAGATACTGGACAACGTCGGTGCCCATGGCAACCACCCAGGCGTCGCGGTTCGGGTTGAACAGGTTGCCGGTCTGGGTGCGGAGCTTCTGCGCGATGGTGCGGAAGTCGGCCAGAATTTCGTCAAAGGTTTTGCTCGCCCAGGTGGTCTGGCCGGAAGCGCCCTGTGCCGCCGTTTCGTATGCCGGCAGGTTCGGGTCGTTCAGGAAGCCGTAAGTGCGGTTGGATCCGTCATTGTAGCCGTAGAAACCGATATTATTCATTTCGATAGCCAGAGATTCGGCAGCCGCGGCGCGTTTCTCGTTGGCCGAGGACAAACGCATCCGGCCGGCTCTTTCTTCTTCCAGAATGCCGACTTCGACGCCCTCTTCAAAGCGGACGATGGTGCGGCGTTCAAAGTTGGTGTTCCAGCTTGACAGCGGAATATTGGTGTTGTCGCCGTACGGGCGCGCCTGACCGGTGCGTTCCAGCATGGTCTGGACGATTTCCTCATCGGCCCAGTTGCCGGCCGTGGTACGTCCGACAATGTTGTCAATGTCGCGGGCAGCGGTGACAACTTCGATAACTTCGGTCAGCCAGTGCTGCAGCAATTGAATCGGCGTAGAGACGCTCGGCGTGGTCATCATTGCCACATTGGGCAATGCGGCGTCAAAGCCATAGGCCTTGAAATAGTCTTTCATGTCCTGGACGGCTTTTTGGGTATAACCCACGCCAAGCATGTCCAGCGTTTTTTCGGTGGTGTCGCTGTCAAAAGAATACGAGCGAACCTTGCCCGCCGGGATGGCCAGGCGGATTTCAGAATTACTCATTTATGTTTCTCCTAATCGGTAATTTCCAGAATGGCGGTCTCGCCGGCGGCGGCACTGCGCAGAATAAATTTGGCGTTAGGGATTTTGGTTGAACCCGCAGGCGCGCTGCCGCTGGATTCGATACCCGAAATCTCGCCGGTGACGTTGTTGTAAACGGCGGCATCGTCCGGAGAGACGGCATTGCCGACCTTGACCAGAATATGTCCCATGGTTGCCAGCTGGCCGATAGAACCGTCAGGCAGGCTCATGGTGGCTTCAAGGTTCATATAGTTGGCATATTGTTTCGGGCCGACCAGAACGCCGCGGAAAGCGCCCTCTCCGCCGATGACGGCTTCATTATCTTCATCTCCGGCGGTAAAGACACAGGCAACCGTCGGCAAAACGGTGCTGAGTGCGCCGCCCTCAAGGGTGCTGCTGGATGCGGTCATAACCGAGCTGGTGACTGCCAGAGCCACGCTGTTGCCGGCCGTGCCTGCGGTTTTGGCGGTAATTGTTACCTCAGCGCCGGAAGCGGAGGCGGCGGCGGAAGCGTTCGGCGTGGTGGTGCCGGCATAATAATCGGTGCCGGAGGCGCCGGTGCCGTTAATCACCTTAACCAGAGTGGCGATTGAATCGCTCTGGGAGCTGCCGAGCTTGATGTCGTTGGCGGCTACCATATCGGTTTTAAATTTATAAGTCGTCTCCCCGACGGTGACGGTGTCGCCGTCTGCCGGATTGCCCGCAAAGGCAATGCTGCCCGCGGCGGCGATTTCTCCTGCGGCAGAGCGCAGAATATAAGGCGCAACGCAGCGCGGAGAATCATCGTAGAACTCACCCGGAACACCGAGCGCCTGCGCGGTATATACGCTTTTCTGTACCATTTTATTTTCCTTCCAAATATTTCGAGATTGCTTTGTCTTCGCCCCGGCTGCGGACGGAGCTGTCCAGGCTGTAACCGATTTCCGAAGTTTTGGCCGCTTTCAGATAGCCTTTGAGAAAGGCGATTTCCTCGCCTTTGGCTGCGCCGAGGTCAAGCTTGTCACAGGCATAGCGGGCAACTTCTTTCTCGGTCATCAGCGAGCAGTCAAAAGTGCCGATGCCGGTTTTTTCCTGAATTGTTTTATAGAGCCTGTCGCGTTTGGCCAGCTCGGCAAACACGGCTTTAGGCATTGCATCCATTGACTCTTTTAACTCTTTGATTTCAGACTTCTTTTCTTCGTCTTCATCTTCGTCCCCGGCACAGGATTCCGGCTCTTCGTCTTCGCCGTCTTTCTTCGGTTCCTCGTCATTGCCGGAGCGTTCGGAATCGTTGTAGCTGATTTTTTCGGCAATGCCGGCCGCCTCGCGGATTTGTTCTTCCGAACCGCCGGCTTCGCGGACAATCGCCATAATCTGGCGGATGCCCTCGCGCTTATCGACCTCGTCGTCGTTGGCCGTGCCGCTCTCAGAACGGTTATAGCTCATTTCTTCAAGCTTTTTGGCGATGGTTTCTTCTTTTTCCTGCTCGCCGCCTGCAAAGTCTTCATTCGGTTTGGCCGCAATTGCCATCACTTCCCGAATGAGTTCTCTTTTATCCACGTCTTCGTCAAAAGCCTGACGATTGCCGCGTTTTGCACTTTTTACCATGCTGTTAATCTCCTTCATTGAATCCATTGTGATTTTTCTGTCCATTACCCGGACATCAGAGCCCATGCGCCCTTCTTCCACCAAGGCAATGTGGTTGCCTCGGATATTTCTTTGGACGGCATCGTAATGTTGGCCGTCAAAGGTCCCGGGGGTCAGCTCGTAGTCGCAGAAATACCCCATGGACAATTCTTTTTTTCCGGCTTCGATTTCGTCTTTCAAAGTCTCGGAATAAATCTTTAAATCGCCGTACAGCTTGCCGTCTTTGCCATAAACGTCGCTGCCGGACGTGCCGTGCACGCCTTTTTCCTCCGCCGGCATCATTCCCGGCTCGGTGCCGAGCATGGTGTGGTCATCGACAATCGGCAGCAGTTTGAAACTGTTGACGGTGGCTTCTGATAAAAGCTCCTCTGCCGGGCGGTAAACCTGATAAATTTTGTCGGGCTCCAGCTCGGAGCTGATTTGTTTGCCCAAGTAAGGAAAAACCCCCACTTTGGAGAGGGGGTTGTCCTTGATATACCAGAAATCGTTATGATCTACTTGTTTCATTTCTCTTCGTCTTCAAATTTCAGCACCGGGCGCATTGTGCAGTGGCAGTTCGGCAAATCGCCGGGAAAGCCGCGGGTGCCGGTGTTCGGGTCGATAACCGGAGGCTCATCAATGCGGAAAATGCCGTGGTTCAGCCCGGACGGATGCGCGCGCATATGGTAGCTTCTCGGCTGCTGCGACCCGCCGGAATGTATCCATTCAAAATGGGTAAAGCCCAGCGTTTTGGCGCGGCGCATGCTCAACGCCTCGTAAGTCTTGTGCGTTTGGTCGCGGGCAATGTTCTTCGCCCGGCGGTGCGTGACGCCCTCATAATGCTCCAAATGCCTGGTAATGCTCTCAACACCCTGCCCGCCCAGAATGGCGCGGGAAATCACCCCGGTAATTTCCTTAAAATACTGGTTCGGAATGCTTTTAATCAGATTGACGTTTTCAAAAATCGCCGCTTTGGCCGCTTCGTCTTCCTCCGGCGTAAGCTTCTTCCGGGCTTTAAGCTCCGGCGATATCTGCTTTACCGCAGCGTTCAAAGCCACCCAGGAATAGGCAATCAGCTTTGTCAGCAGCTTTTTGGACAGCTCTTTTGACTTTTCGGCAAACTTGTCGCCGTATTTCTTTTGCAGATAGTTGAGCTTAATCCGCATCTGCGAGGAAATGCCGGCGTCTTCGGCAAATTTTATCTGCTCGTCTTCTTTGGCATACAGCTTTTTCAGCTCGCGGGCACATTCACGGGTCATCTGACGGCTGAGTTTTTCCAGCTCTCCCATATACCAGGCTTCAATGCCGGCATTGGCATTGAGCTTGCCACCGCGTATGATTTGTGACTGCGCCATAGAACTTTTTGCTTGCTTTTTATTGCGATTCAGGGTATTATATTGACATAAACCTTGAGGGTGTTGAGAAATGTGTCCGCAACTTGTTTTGAACGGTCCATCCAGATTCAAAAACCTCAAGGTTTTCTTTGTTTAAAGGCTGTCAAAAGAAACTTAATCTTTTTATCTCCATTAAAGTCGGGAGAAATAACAGCTATTTTATTCTCATAAAACACCTCAAATCTCCCCTCTTTATTGAGGGATAAACTTCCCTTTTCGATAACATTTCCCAAAGAAGATAAGAATTCTTTTTTCTTCTCCTCTGGATATTTACGACGTTCTAAAATATGGCATAACCCTCTACTCTCATCTCCCCAGACAAGGTCGATGTCGCCGATGTCTTTACGGGTAAAGGCTCCTTTGACATGCCCCTGCTTTTCTTTCATCAGCAAATCAACGGCTTCCTGACCTTTTACGCCGGTAAACTCTTTGCCCAGAAATTCAGAAACATTATCAGACTTCTTTTCTTCCTTGGCCTTTCCACCGCCTTTGCCGAATTTGCCGTCGTCATCACGCGGGTGGTCTTCCTCGTTCCATTCGTCAAGCGTTTGTTCCGGCTGCTCACCAAAGAGCTGTTCGCCCGCAGCGGTTTCGTCATCAAGGAAATTCTCTTCCATAAAATCGCTGTGCGGCATTTCTGCCGGCAGGCCGTTGTAGCCGCTGTTCGGGTCGGCGATAATCCGCGCCCGCGCTTCTTCAGGCGAAATAGCCCCGGCATTAATCAGAACCATGTCGGTGTCGGCATCAATCTTGCGGACTTCTGCCAGTTCGCGCTCGGTGGGCATATCAACCGGGTTGAATTTGGCTTCCAGCTCGTAGGAATAGCCGAACTCTGACTTTTCGACCAGCAGGTTGTTGCGCTCAATCAGGGGCTTCATCTGATTGTCTTGCAGGTGCTGAAGCTCCTGAATGTAGTCTTTCATCTCATATTCGCCGGTGGCGTTAAAGCCTTTCGGCTGCGTCTTCAAGAGCTTTGTTGCCGGCATACGCGCGATTGAGGCCACCAGCTGATACTGGGTCATAATCAACGCGTCAAAGTCGGTCAGCGAAGTGTCAATCTGCTGCACATTATCGCCCGGGCGTTTGAAAAACACCCCGTAGTTATCGCGGCAATAGGAAAGCTTTTGCAGCTTTTTTTCGGCGTCTTCCTCATTCATGAGGTAAGCCTCAATATTGCCGTCGGCAATCAGCATACGCTTGGTCAGCGCCATCAGCGGCGCCTCGTTGGCTACGCGCTCGGAGGCATAAACCCGCTCGTAAATCTGCTGAGTCAGCGGCAGGCCGCCGAAATAATAGGTCGGCTTCAGAACATCGGGCACCTCATCGCCGGTGATATAGATGACGTGCGAGCGGTGTATTCTCTTGCCGTTCGGCAGGCGCCACCAGGTCGGTTCGTAAAAGTGCAGGCTTTCCGGCGCGGAGGTGGCTTCCATATCCAGCTCAGGCATAACCCAGTATGGCTCAATCAGCGAAATGCCTTTATAGGAACCGCGGCGCACACCGTCAATGTTAAACGGTTTGGCGTAATCAATGCCGTCAACCACCGGAAGCGCCAGCGCACAGCCGAAAATCTTGTTGTTGCGGGCAAAGTTGCGGGCAATGTTCGAAATATTGTATTTGCGCTCCGAGACCTGTTTGATTTTAACCAGCAGGTCCTGATCCTCAAGCTCAATATCCTGATTCAGGCTGATTTCGTATCCTGGACGGATAGCATCTTCACAGGGAACACTGCAGGCATTATTAATAATCCAGTTCTGAGCCAGCAAGGCGCAGGCCTGATAGCCGATAAACCCCTGCTGGGCAAAATGCGTAAAGATAATGTCATCGGCATAATTGCTGACGCCGAAAACGTTTTTCAGGCTGCCGCCCACGCAGGCCGCATCCATGGCGTGGCCTTTGGCGTTTACCGGCTTCATGTCTTCCGACGTGCGCTGAAACGACCGCGCCAGCAGTTTCTGGCGGTCAACCTCGTTCAGGTTCAGCTTGTCGTAGATATCTTCCCAGCGTTTGGATTTGTTTTGATTGGCAACCTCTTTGGCAACGGCTTTTTCAATCCAGTTGTTCACAAATTTAAACATTAAAAGAGGCCTCGCTTGTCCATATCAAATTCAAGTGCATAACGTGCGGTGTCAATGGCGTGGTTGTTCTTGTCCGGATAATCGTCGCGCAGGGTGCCGTCCTTTTCCCGGATAAATTCATATTCCGTAAATTCCTTGGCCGTGTTCGGGCAGCGCACCGGATCGATGATTATCTGCTCCAGACGCTGCAAAAACTTAATTCCGTAAGCAACCGAGCCTTTGCCTTTCTCGGCGCCGCGAATGTTAAAGCCGGAACGCCAGAACTCGGCAATCGACTTTGGCTCCTCGCTGTCGGCAATTATTGTCTGCCGCGGGTCAAACATCTGGCGGATTAAGTCCATGGCATCGTCATTCAGCAGGCCGGGTTTGTAAATCTCGCCGAAAATGTAAAGCCGCCGATATTTGCGGTCGTAGTTCATTTTCAGAAAGACAAACGGGTCGGTCGCATAGCCCCAGTCAATCCCCTGCCGGATAACATCAAACCGTTTTATCTCATCGTCGCCGATCTCTCGGGTAACAACATTGGTAAAGACGTTGGCGCCGTTGCCGACGCTCTCACCCAGATATTCATGGCGGTAAGACGCTTCATCGGATGCTTTCAGATATTCGGCATCAAGCAGAAACTGCTCGCCCAGCCACTCGCGCGGAACCGTCAAGTAAGTGGAATGGTGAACGTATTTGTCCGGGCGGGGAACCGCGCATTCCTTGTTAACCCAGTTGGACGTATTCCGCGGCGGGTTATAGGAGTAAAACACCACATAACGGCTGCCGCCGCGCAAAAACGACTGTGTCGTCTTGCGGATTTCCTCCGGGCCGGAAAATTCATCCAGCTCCTCAAACCAGACGAATTTGAAATAGCCCTTTCGCGGCTTGACAGACTTTGTCTTGTTGGCATCGTCCAAGCCCTTAAAATAAATCGTTTGCCCGGTCGGCTTGTAGATAACCCGCAGCGGCGTCAACATAACCCGGAAAAAATCACCCAGCCCCAGAGCGTCAATCGCCCACAGGACTTGCGCATAAACGCTGTCTTTCAACGTGTCGCCGACTTTGCGGAAGCAAACCGCATTCGCCTGCGGGTCTTTGATAATTCCCTGGACGATTTCCAGGCTGATAAACGACGATTTGGTCGAACCGCGCCCGCCTTTAAGCCAGTAATGCGTATAAGCGTCATCTTTAATCAGGCGGTGCAGCTCAAAAAAAGACGGAGCGACCAGCGCGGACAATTTTATCTTGCTGTCTTCCATCTTTAAGCCTTTTGTCTATAATTTTCAGTATATACCCGGCAATTTTTGACTGTATGGACTAATATGAACAAAATTAAATATCATCAACGATGGTCGGCGCCTGCGTAATCTTGGCTGAAATGTTGTCAGTCACCAGCCCCAGAAGCTTGGCTTTTCCCATTGAGGCCGAAACCATTGCCGCCGATGTCTTCGTTTCCTTGGCAATTTCTCTGGCTTCCTCCAACTCGGAAATAATATCGTCAACGGTGAGGTCATAGCGTTTTAAGGCCCGCTGCTTTAATTGCTCAACCCTTGCAGTAATCTTGGGGTCTTTCATAAGGTCGGTTGCTACACGATTGATTGTCTCGGCTTTCATATTCTCAGCATCGTAAGCTTCACGATATGCGTCAGAGTAAGTCAGGCCTTTAGCCACACCCTGACAGAACTTTTCCTGCTTTGCCGTTAATGTCATTGATTATCCTAACGTTGCCCGCCAGAGGAGGCCTTTGTTGTTTTGAACCAGCTGATCAATGTCGCCGATAAGGTTTTCTTCGCCGTAAGACATTTTATAGCTTTCACGAAGCGTGTTGATTTGAGCGTGAAAATCGGAGAAAAATTTATAAAGCAAAAGATTGTTTTCGTGAGTGTTCTCGGTAATGTCGGGAATAAGCGGGATTGTGTCTTTAAGGATTTGCTTTGATTCTGGCGTGTTAACCTCATTGCCCAGATAAAAAACTTCTTTTAGCTCATCAATGTAATCATCCCACTTGTCAGACAGACGGTCAGCCAAAAGGTGATTGCCGTAAAAACTATTATACTTGGCATGATAATGCGCATCTTTAGACAGGTTATAGGCAGCCAAAGCATAACAGATAATTTGATAAACCGGGGATAAATCCATGCGAACCACATAAAAAAAGCCTCCCGTAGGGAAAACCGGGAGGCGCGGACTGGGAGTGAACCTTGACCATACGGTCAAAATCCAACATCATATAAATTTAATAACACATTTTTTCAAAAAGTGTTAAAATTAAAATGTTTAAACATTCAAGTTTTTTGTTTAAACAAATAAGCTATTGATTTTATTTCTTTTTTCCCCATAAGAGAGAAGAAAACCAAAACAATAAAATCGAAAAGACAATAGAGAGAGCCTTGTTGGGATTTTCACCGCTGAAAGCAAATCCCAGAAGAGCAAAAGCCAACACTCCGCAACATAAGCCTAACGTTCTGCGAATAAATAATATCAACGAACGGATTATTTTTCCGCCTGTCGATAACTCTTCTAATTGTACCCCTTTGTTATTCTTATGTTTCAGATCATAAATAACTTTCAAATAAAAATCCTGCGGCAAAAGCAAAATGGATGATGAACCGTCTTTGAAGTTTACCTCCATAACCACACCGTTCGATTTGGCCGTATATCCTCCGACTAACGCACCTAAACCGCCAAACAAAAGGCCGCCGAGCAAACCTCTGCCGACAACGCTTCCGGTACTCTTATTGTTATCTTCCTTAATAACTTCATAACTTTCTATCGTGTCAGGCGTGAGCGGAAGTCTCTGCATAAATCCGGTATGGATTTTTATATTTTCACCATACCATTGGATAATGGAATTTTTATATCTTCCTTCCAGAACTTTTCCTGTTGCAAAAGATGAGGGAATTAAAAACATTTTTCCTCCTTATCGTACTTCTGCAAGCGCTTTTTTATAACTTTCTAAAAGAAGCGCATCAATTTCTTTATAGTCATGTGAAGAACATCTGACTTCCTGATTTTCCAGCATCGGGAAGTAGAAACTCTTGGTACCATCCCCATTCTCAACAAAATTAAAGATTTTCCCGCTTCTTTCTTTTTTATAAAAGACGGTAAATGTGGTTTTAAAATCTCTCCATTCGATTTTATCAATACCTTGATACAGCTCATCACTGTCAACCAGAAATGCCAAACGCTGCTTGGCATAAGTAAACGCATACATTTCTTCATCTGTCGTAACAATGTCTGATTGAGGCGCAGGAACCATCTGAACCGTTTCCGGAGTTTCTTCCTTTTTCTCTTCAATTTTGACCAAACGCTTATCAGCCAAACCTACCCGGTCCAAAATACGCTTGTCTATAAACCCCTGAAATGCCGTTTTAACAATATCAGTATTCTCTTCCATAACCTTGCGAGTTATTTTCTGGTTGATTCCTTCGGCATTGCTTAAAAGATAACGGATAAAATCTTCACTCGGATTTTGCAGATTGTTTTCCAAAAAATTGATAATAGAAGAAAAAATAACTTTCTTCTTAGCTTCAGCCCCGACATTATCCGGGTCAAATTCACTTTTGCTGAAGCTGGAAATTGCTTTAACCTGCTCATCATCAATACGGCCCTGAGCAAATTCTTCAAAATTAAACGAAATAAAAGGTTCGTCATCCATCATATTGGGAGAATCACAATCGGCAAAGAATTCATAATTAAGCCCATCCGTTAAAATACCGAGCTTAACACTCTTGCAGGCGTTAAAGTAACTCTTCAGCTGTCCGCGGTCTGCCTTGTCAACCTGAAGCTTGCACTCAATGGCAATAACGGCCTCGCCTTCTTTGAGGATTGCATAATCAACCCGATTTTTATACTTATCGGAAAAATCAGCCGAATGTTCCGGACGAACTTCATCAACATCAAAAATATCATAACCGAGAAGTTGAATAAACGGTAAAATAAGCCCTTGCTTACAAGCCTCTTCCCCCTGACAACTCTGTCTCCGCTTTATGCACATTTCAGCATGACGAACCAAACGGTCTCTAAATTGCTTTTGTTCATCGTTTAACATTTGAATTCCTCTCAGTCTAATTCATTATAATTCTTTGAAGCTCTTCCCGAACCGCTTTGCGACAGGCACCCTCTATCACCTTAGACAGATTATGCATAATCGGATCCAATTGAAGCAGGCCGGTGTGTATTCCCTTATACACCGGTTCGGGAACGGAAATAACTTCCCCGTTGATTTTAAAAGCCAAAGCTGCACTGTTTTTGCGCAGAGCAAGAACAATGGCTTTTTTTATTTCATCGATGTTGGTGGTTTCTTTGTTGGCAACCGCATAAGAACCGGTCTTGCGGATAGAGGGAAGAACTTCTGAATAAACCCAGTCAGCAAACTTTTGCGCCTCCGGTTTATTGGAACGAAAAACCAATCTGTAAAGATTCGGTTCATTCACAAAAGTCAATTCCTGATTTCCGCCCTTTGTAAGGGTACGACAATTTGTCACACCCTTTCGAGGTAACCTGTCAACTCTATACTGTCTGATATTTAATGCTGTGCAAGTGTCGGATAAACAAAACCAAGGTTCGCCATTTTCATCGGCATAGGTTCTGATCGGTTGGCTTTCAAAGTTAAAAACGGTCAAATCGTTCATAGTACATCTCTTTGTGTTAAAAGTTCGGAGACCGCTTCAACCTTGTTTCTAATAAGGTGTCCGGCGGTAGAAACCCCGCCACAAAGAAACGAGTCTAAGATGTTTTAGCCTTTGCCTGGACATATCATCTTAGCCGCCGGACATATAATCCATTCGTCAAGATTGGTATGTCCTTTGTGAATTTGGAGGTTTCTAATCTCCATCAGGCGCCCTCGCCTGACAAACCAATCTTAAACACAATAATAAAAGCTTGTCAATGGTTAATAAATATAATTGTTTATTTTGTCCACCGCTATTTGCAACAACCCGCATTTTTACAAGCGGGGGCAAGCGGCACAAATTGCTTGCAACCCCGCAGGTTTCTTTTATACTGTTTTTGGGAAACAATAAAAGAAAGGCTCAAAACATGGTTTATGATGTTCTTAACTTTCTGTGGGAGAAACACATTATGGAGTACGCCTTTTGGATATTGATTGTTTGGCTCATCGGACATTATACTTTCCCCTATGCCTGGAAAATCAAACAGAAAGAGCTTGCTGCCGCGGAGCAAAAACGCCGGAAAAAAGCGGAAAATGCGGCAAAGCTTAAACAGCGCAAAAGCCTGCCGAGCTACTGCCCCAAATGCCAAAAGAACACTATGGTTCGCATCGGCGCATCTACGAACAGCGGCATAATCTCGGACATTTACAAATGCCCGGATTGTTTTGAAACCAAATATGTTGCGCGCGACTGCTGACTTTGTCATTTCTTCCCCTCCAATTCGGCCAGCCATTCCCTCAGCAGATTAATGCGGGAAAAACCGCCCACTTTGCCTTGCGGATAAGCTCCGACAAGCTCGGGCCGGTAATGATAAGACGACGTACCGCCCTGGACGCCCAGATAGTTGACCAGCCTTTCCATTCCCCGGTCATAGATGTACCAAACCTTAGTCCGGCTGATAGCAAGCTTTTTCTCAATCACCTTGCTGGGGCAGCCGCAGGCTTTCAGCCAGATAACCGCCCATTGCTCCCGTTTTTTCTCATCTCCTGCAAACGGCTTGACCCACTCGGTGCAAACCTTATACCACAGGTCAATATCTGCCTGTGAGGGGCTAAAATCGGGTTCTCCTTCGCGGGTCATCAGCCGCAGGGCTTTTTTCTCGGCCTCAGTCAGAACAATATCCGGCCAGAGCGCTTTGGCATCCTGGGCTTTAACCCGTGGCAAAAACTTGTCAACCTTTGCGGCTAAGATAAGCATATTTTCGACATCTTCAACGCTCTGCATCAGATTACATCTCCCAAATCAAAATTATCGTTGCTGTCGTCCTGAGCCGAGAAGTGAGCGCCCAAACGGTTAATCGCCCGGGAAACGCTGAACGGCCGGGTTTGGCTTTCGGCATCAAACTGAACATCTTTGCCCCAGTCGCGGCGGCAGACGGCTGTCAGCAGATTGTCAAAATCGTTAAACAGCCCCTTTTTCATCGCCAGTTCACAGCGCTGGGCAAAAGTCAGGCGCCGCCATTGTTCCGCCGGAATCTCCCGCAACAGCAAGTCTTCGGCAATGTAACGCACCGTTGCCTGATAAACCGGAAGCAGATGACGACAGCGGTTGAGCTTGATGTCCCGGCGCATATAGGCCTCGGCATAGCCTCCGGCCGCATTTTTCTCGGCGGCGGGAATTTCCGGCTCCGTCCAGTCGTGACCGGAAAGATTGACATCCGGCCACTGCTGCCGCGCCAGTTTGAGATACTTGTCACGGGCTTCCCTGCCCCATTTGTCGCCCAGCTCATCGGCACATTTGAGAATTCTGGCTCTCATGCCTTGGCTCTCAGATTTAGCCGCCAGAAATTTTTTAAACTCGGCAGGATTCGGCGCCTTGTTGTACTCCACTTCACGACGGTAAGCCTTCAGCGCATCCAGAATTTCGGTCTGCGAATGTCCGTCCAGTACCTCCGTCCATAGCTCAACATCAAGCTCATCAGGGTACTGGAACGTTGAGTATAGACTTTTCATTTTTTTGAACAGAAACTCCGCCGCTCTAAGGTTTTCACTCATTGCAATCCCTCCCGAAAAAACGCTTCCCATTTGGCATTGTCGGCATCATCCGTCGACCATCGGTTTTTGTTTTTCAGCTCTGGCGGAGCGTATTCATCAGCCCAGCACCCCTGATTGAGCCAAGTTGATGGATGCTTGATGTATTGCGGCTCAATTTTCTCTCTTCGGCAATGCTCTGCATAGGCCTTGGCCCCGGCAAGAAGTTCATCAAAAGTAACCTGATTTTTCTTCAGCAGCTTTTCAAAAATCCTCAAGGCATCCTGTTTGGATTTTTTGTTTGGGTACTCAGCCCACCAAATTTCGAAGTTAGAAAGAAAACTTTTTTTATTTATATTTTTTTCTATTCTTTTCTTATCTTCTCTTATCTTATCTGCGCCGTTTTTCAGATTACTTTCAGATGTCTGAATTTCATCTTGTTTTATTGATTTACAATAGGATATCTTATTAATCCTGCGTTTTTTTTGAACCTTCGACAACTCATCGGCAACTTGTTCTCCTATCGTCGACGCATAATCGGCGATGAATGCACGTTCTGTCGGCGTGAGGTTCTTGACCAGTTGACGATCCGTCGGTTCTTGCTCGAGGCTTGCAAAAAGAGCTTGATATTTTACCAATGCTGCAATTTGAAGATTAGTAAATTTCCCTGATACAATATCCGCAACCGGAATTTTTATCCACTCCATCTTCCCTACTCCGCTACTTCTAAATAATCAAATATTGAAAGCTGCTGTTGAGCTTCCTCTAAACGCTTAACTGACGTCGCCCAATAATCCGGGTCTTTTTCAATGCAAATAAAACGTCGATTAAGGTTATGGCAGGCTACCGCTGTCGTCCCTGAGCCGGAAAAACAGTCAAGAACAAGGTGCCCCTCATCACTATACAATGCGAGAATATCACTTATTAGTTCTAATGGTTTCTCACAAGGATGAAATTTTTTAATTCCTGTAGGACAAACAAAGCTCATCCTTTTCTTATTAATTGGTAGATTATTGTTAAAATAGGCTCCTGTTTGTCTGGCAATTATTATATATTCAAGATTATTAACGAGCTTATTATTCCCCATGGGTGCAGGATTTGTCTTATCCCAAACACAAAGATTTACCATATACTTCTTTTTTTCAAAATACAGCATGGTTCTTGAGACTTGCTGTTTGCTGCAAAAAATGACAATATTAGGTATTCTGCAACACCTTATTAATTCATTACATACATTAAAAAAATCAAAATCTCTTGTTAAAAAATCTATATTCTCTTTAACTTTGGCACATCTTTTAGCTAATGGAGAGTTAGTCCCTCCATGGTTATCAATAATATAAGGCGGATCGGTCAATACCAAATCAATGCACTTGTCCGGCAGCTGTTTGAGAATATCCAGACAATCCGCATTAATGATCTTATTGATGTTTTTATCAAGATAACTCATTTTCCCTCCCGTAAACGCCAGGCATTGAAACTTTTTAAGCGCTTTTGTGCATCGGCCCGGGCACCCTTGTTAAAAGCCGCAAGGCGCAGCAATTCCAGCTCATAGCTGTAAACCATCTCCATTCGCGTGTCATATTTCTGCGGAGACGGCGAACCCTGAACCCAGTCAAGCAGTTTGCGTGCAGTTTTAAACATGATGATTTCCCTCCCATATCCTTTGTGTGTTAATGTCCATTTTGGCATCTCTGGCTTCCATAATCTTATAAGCCTCGGGAAGCCCGCGCAGATAGCAATTGACCACCTGCCCGATTTTACGCTGAAAACGCATATCCAAAGCCGCAGCGGCAATTGACACATCTGCCATTTCTTCAATCCAGCGCTGATAGTTTTTCCCTTCCTCGGCATAGGCTTCGTGAATTTCTTCGTTCAGCTTGCACATCTGGGCGACATAATCGCAGTCGGGAAACGTGCGCTTATGCCATTCGGCAATCTGATAGTCGCTCCATTTATAGCGTTTCATGCCCGCACCCTTTCAGCCCATTGGGCTTGTTTGGCTTTGACGAACTCCGCCAGCGTCAAACCGTTTTCAAGCAGAAAATCCTTAAAATTCCTGTTTTTTTGGTTAATCAGATATTGCTCGCGAAACGGATTGATAATCTCATAACTCAAACTGCCGTCATGTACGGCCCGGTGTTCTTCCAACGTCAGCGGAATAATGTTCTTAATGTCCCAACGGGTCAGCAGATATTCCCGGCTGATGTGATGATGGCCGCATTCCGCCGGCCGGCCGGAGATATAGCTCCGCTGGCGGCAAGCCCATTGCTGCACCATCCGATCCAATATAAATGTCTGAGAATTCAATTTCATAACATCACCCTGACCGGCTCATTTATTTTTTTCATCATTCGAAAAGGTTTCAATATCAAAGAAAATTCCGTTCTCTGCAGCTTTTTCTCCAATATATCGGAGACGCCAAGAAGGAATTTTATTCACATTCTGCCAATACTGGATCGTTGAAATAGGAACACCGGTTTTCAGGCTCATTTCAGTAAGTCCACCAAATTTCTCAATCAAATTTTTAATCATAAAGACCCTCCAATTACGATTATCATAATTGAAAGAGGAATCGCTGTCAACAACAAAAGTACGATATTAGTAATTTACTATTTATGATTTTCGTATTATCTTGTTAAAAAAGGAGAATTCCATGTATGAATATATAAAAGACAGACTCAAAGAAATTGGCAAAATGCAAAAAGAGCTGGCAGAATTTTTAAACATAGCACCCTCACATTTGAGCGCTATATTCAAGGGGCTTCGGAAAATACAATCTTCTGAAATTCCATTGATGGCACAGTTCCTTAATGTAAATTTAGAAGACTTTGTGAAATATGTAGCAGGACAAAACTCCGAACTGAAACCCCGCACGCTGGTAACAACCATTTATAAAGTGGGCTATGTTCAGGCCGGAAAATTCAACGAAGCCTGCCAGCTGCCGGAAAGCGAATGGGAAACAATCCCCTACCCGGTTAATGATAACTATAAAAGCTGCCGCATATTTGCCTTAGGCGTTCGCGGCGATTCGATGAATCTTATCTTTCCGCCGGAAAAGACGACTCTTATCTGCTGCCCGATTGAAGACTGGGTAGACGTTAATCCCGATGAAAAACTGGAAGGAAAATATATTATTGCCTACCGCCGAACGCCGGACGGCCTGTGCGAAGCCACGGTGAAGAAATACACCAGAATTGACGATGATACGATTATATTAGTGGCCGAATCAAGCAATCCGGAAATTAAACCGATTGTGCTTCACCCGGACAAAAATGATTACGAAATCGCCGCCGTCGTCATCGGCGACATGAGGATGTATTAAAAGAGATATTGAATAAATGATTTTAATTGACTATAATTAACTTATAGGTTAAGCAAGTATTCGTAAAAAAAATAAAAGTAAAATAATCTTTCACACATTTTCTATTAATTAACTAATAGCAGATAGAATAAATGCTGTAGGGAGGAGATTATGACCAAAGAAAAGCAAAAAAAGAAAGCTGAGCAAATTGAAGATATAAACTATTACATATCTGAATATAGTCAGTTTTTTTATGATACACCGTATAATTGTCAAAATACACCTTCAGAAAAGCCATTTTATGAGCAAAATAATAATTTTTATTATTCAACTCAAACTATTTCCTGTGAATTTGCATAATGCCTAATTTTATTGAAGTTCTTAATGAATTAAAAACTAATGGTGCCGACCCTACCCGAGCAAAATATTTGACTCAGCTTCATCAACACACAAATCGTAATATAATTTGTTATTATTCAGGATGGCTTCAGAAACCGGAATTCAACACAGGAATTGATGACGACGATAAAAATTCATTTATGACCGTTATCAATAAGTTGGATAGGAGCAAAGGGTTAGATTTAATTCTACACACTCCGGGAGGCAACGTTGTTGCTACAGAATCCCTTATTGAATATATAATGACAATGTTTAATAATGATGTCAGAGCTATTGTACCTCAACTTTCTATGTCCTCTGGTACAATTTTAGCCTGCGCATGCAAAAGTATAGTTATGGGAAAACAGTCATCTTTAGGGCCTATAGATCCAAGTTTAGGTATATATTCTTGTTCAAGAATACTCAGGGAATTTAAAACTGCTTGCCTAGATGTGTCTAAAAATCCTATGAATATAGAAATATGGAAAGCCATTATAAGCAAATATCCTCCAACATTGCTTACTCAATGCCAAGATAGTATCGAACTAACAAAAGAGATTTGCACTAATTTTCTTAAATTAAATATGCTAAGAAATTCCCCCAAAAAAGCCTCTCGTGTTGTTAAAAACTTACTCGATTCCAACAAATCCAAAGAACATGGACGGCATCGAGGGATTGAATATTGTAAAAAAATAGGTCTTAATATTGAAGATTTAGAAAACGATGATACATTCCAAGATTTAGTATTAACCTTACATCACATTTATATGCTCATATTAGGAAACGGTCCTGCGTATAAAATAATAGAAAACCATAAACAAACAACTCTTATGAAGAATGCTCGCCCACCCCTACCGCCTCAATCATAGCTATTTTTATATAAAAAAAGACTAAGAGATTATATCTTCTTAGTCATTTTTTATTCGACAATCCATAAAGTTATTCCATACTTATCGCAAATTTCACGAACGCGGTCGATATAATGCCAGTCTTTATCGCTCTCCACAATCAGCGCAATCATCGGTTTTCTGCATGTTTTTAAGGCATAGTAAAGCGACTGACCGACAGCTTCAGCCCATTTGGCGGCAAAATCAAATTCAATTGCATAGTCTTCGGTCAAACAGTCCACCCGTGTTTTATCTGCCAAACGGTATTCTAAAGCACCCTGGCAATATTTAACCTGGTAATACTTCTCCGCATGTTTATGCTTGGCTTGCACCGGGCAGACCAGACACAGACATATAAACAAAGCAACTAAAAACCGCATTGAATTTCGCTCCTCTATTTATAGTAAACTATATTTTATTAAAAATAGCAACAAATAAAAAAAATCTTTTTCCTAAAATCAATAGCATACATCTTTTTTATAAAATTAATTACGATTTTAATAATTTTGCTATTGACTTGTAATTACGGATATCGTAACTTGGTTATATCAACAACAGAATGAAGTATAAAATTAGTAATTTAAAGAAAATAACGTTCAGGAGAAAGATATGAAAACAGGAACTTTTATTTATTGTGACGGGTCAGAAAGTGACGAGTTTAATCCGGAAAAGAAGCTTAAAGGGATTGCCGTTATTGAAGATGATAACCACGCTTTTTTAGTTCTTCCGAAAGACATAAAAGAGGTTGATTGGTGGGACGGTAAACGCAAATGTGAAGAACAGTTTGCGCAAATGCCTAATCTGCGGCAGCTCGACGCAATCTACAAGAATAAAGAAGTTTTGAACAAAGCCTTTATTGCGGCAGGTGGTGAAGCTTTGGATGATGAAGCTTACTACTGGTCCTCTACCGAGTATAATAACTACAGTGCGTGGCTATTGCGTATGAGTGACGGTATCAGGGATTGGCTCTATAAGTTCGACGATACCAGGTACGTTCTTCCGGTTCTAGCTTTTTAACGATTCAACTATTTTAGAGACAATCATGACAAACCAACTGATACAGCAGCTTGAAACTCTTCCGGCTTTTCTCGCCCTTTCAAAAGGTCTTAAAGAAAATTTTAACGCAGACAATTTCTATGTCCGTCATTTCATGCCTGAAGCTGTTAGCCAGGAAAAAATAGATGGCGTTAACCTGATTTATTCGCGCTCTGACGAAGCGCGGGAAAAAATAGCCAAAGAAAATTTACTCGATGACAATGACGAGTATTTTGACGAATTTATCCACGAAACGAACCTACGTAACGATGTAACAGAGTTCATGCGGGCCATTGTCAAGGAGATGTACCGTGATAGAAGAATTTGAAGCAACTTCAAGATATTACCAATACAAACGCGAACAGAAGATTCAAAAAATACAATCAGTAATCTGTTCATCCGTTATGGGATGCTTGCTGGGCGCGTGGGTTACACTTATCGTTATGATTAATATTTGAGGGAAAAGAAATGAAAAAAACAGGATCATACATTTACACCGACGCGTGGAAGTTGCTCATGAATAACGGTTACAGGTGCAGCAACTATAAGGGCAGCAACTACTACGTTCGTCCGGTTCTAGCTTTGTAACGATTCAACTATTGGAGACTGTTATCATGACCATCTATGCTGAATTAAGCCGGATTCAAAAAGGGCTAAAGGCCCCAAAGAATCAGAGAAATGCTTTCGGAGGTTACAATTACCGTTCCTGCGAAGACATTTTAGAAGCCGTCAAGCCACTGCTTAATGATTGTTCGCTGACCGTTTCTGATGAAATTGTTGCAATCGGAGACCGTTTTTACGTCAAAGCAACCGCACGCCTGTCATTATCTGCCGAAGATTATGTGCAGAACATTGCTTTTGCCCGTGAACCTCTGGCTAAAAAAGGAATGGATGAGGCACAGGTAACCGGAGCAACGTCATCTTATGCCCGCAAATATGCACTTAACGGCCTTTTGGCTATTGACGACACTAAAGATGCCGATGCAACCAACGACCACGGCAAAAGCAACGATAACAATGATTTTGCGAAAGAAGCCGCCGCTGAAAAAGCAACCAGAACTAAAGCAATCAACAAGGCCAAAGCTGACGGAACAACGTATCTGCAGCCACAGCAAAAGCCGCTGTCCGAAAGATTTGAAAAAGCCCGGACATGGCTGGCAACCCAAACGCCGGAAAGCTTCAAAAATGCAACAAAGTCAGTGATTGACAGCCTTAACCAACTGGTGACCGATCTGTCTGCGGCCGGAAGCATAAGCTGGGCCGAAGAAATTAAAAGCCGCTTTATGCAGCTTTCCGACATAGATGACAACATAAACTATTGAAAGTATAGAGCGGAAAACTTTTGGCCAGATTTCAATATCATTAAAGATTACAGGGTTTAAAATGTATATCAGTCAGATTTCACAACTAAAACAAAGTTTCAGCGTCCTATTTACCCAAGCTGAACTTATGCTTAATGCCGGTAAGCGCATTACTGTTGAAATCGCCGAAAAGAAACAAAAACGCAGCAATGAGCAAAACTCATATTACTGGCTGTTTAACGGGCAACTGGCAGATTTTTTGAATCAATCCGGGTTATGTTATGGGGAGCATCAAATCCCTTATACCGGCCAATTGATTCACGAAATTAACAAGAAGCTATTTGGCGTTAAAACAACAACAAAAATGTCAACCGGAGAATTCTGCCAATACATGAACAAACTTCTACTGTTTTGGCAGGAAAAAACCCAAGGCGAATTTATGATGTCAGAACTTCCGGCAAACTATTTGGAACGAAAAGGATACTTTATAAGATGAAAAACGCAATTGTACTCGAAAGCCATAATGAAATTTTAAGCGCCCATATGCGCGGAGAATACCCGGAACTCGCTCTGGTTATTCCGACTAAAGAAGCGGAGCCGTCCGAAATAACAGACATTTCCGCCAAATATGAAATCGGCAAATACTATCCTAACAAAGGTATCTATGCCGGAGAATTGAAAAAACAGGACGGCTTTTACGGTATTTTTGCAGCTCTGCAAGATGCCGGCGAAAAAGACGATGATGGAGATTCTCAAGAATATACTTGGGAAGAGGCCATGAAAATAAAATTCTCGCAAGACAACATCCATGTACCCGATATCAGAGAACTTTCACTCCTCCACCTCAATATTGATGATGTTAATGCCGGATTGTCCGCAGCCGGAGGCGAAAAGTTAGAGAGCTATTACTGGTCCTGTACCGGGTATAGTAGTAACTCTGCGTGGTATTTGTGGATGGATGTCGGTCTCAGGGACTACGCCCGTAAGAACCTTAGCAAGTACGTTCGTCCGGTTCTAGCTTTAAAACTTTAACGATTCACCCCTTAGGACGGTAATTATAGCTAACTCCTGAATACCGTCCGCCTCCGGGAGGCATTTTAACCCGAATTGGTTTATATGTCCGCCTCCCGTCTTTAACCTTGGAGAAGAAAAAGAAAATGAATGAAGAAAAATACGGACTATTGCCGGCCATGGACTGGCTTGACATCAACAAACTTGTCATCGACACAAGCTATCAGCGGACAACAACATCCAAGCGATCGAAAAATAACATCGTCAAAATTACCGAAAATTTTGCATGGAGCCGCTTTGCCCCGCTGATTGTTAATGACAATGGTAATAATACCTACAACGTTATTGATGGACAGCATCGTCTGGAAGCCTGCAAACGTCTTGGCGACATTAAGTCGGTCCCTTGTTACATTGTTCCGCCGCAATCGGTTTCAGCCCAAGCGGTTGATTTTGCCCAAACCAATACCAACCGCGTCATCGTTAATAATTTTGAAGTCTTCAAAGCAAAAGTAGCTGCCGGAGACGCCGATTTTATTCGAGTAAAAAAATTTCTTGATGGGTACGGCCTTGAGGTTTCTCCCAGCGGCGCACCATCCGATAATCCTAATATTGTCTATACATTTGCCACGCTAAAAAAACTTCTTAAAGCCGATCGGCAATCAGACCTTGCATACGCCGTTGATATCATCATACAGACATTTCCTAACATTGGCAATCGGTTTCGCGGCGAGTTAATTACCTATTTATCCAATGCACACCAAAAATTAGGCAACAAGTTAAACCGACAGGCGCTGGTAAATGCTCTACGCAGTTTCGGCTCTCCAGCATTAATCATAAGCCGCGCCAAAAACGCTCGTGTTTTAGATCCATCTCAGCCGCTGATTAAACATCTCAGCCGCATCATCAACACCGAATACAACAATCAATTCAAAATTCTGAAAGGCTTAAAATAATGGAAAATCTTATGCACAATCCTGCCAATCGTGAACTGACACGCTTGTTTCTTGAGGCATCCAGTCTGGTTGTCAAATTAACGCACAAACTTGAAAATGCAAACATCAAAGACGCCGATTTACACCTTGCCGCTGCCAAGGATTTTATCCACCGCAACCAACTTTATGCTCTGACTTTGGGTGCCTTATTGCCTGAAGAATCAAACGCTCCCGTTGACGACTGGACACAATCATTAAGAAAGGTAGGCAAATAATGGTTAAAAAATATGGTTTAACGAAGCACGAACGAGCCTTGTTAAACAAGGCTCAACACTATCAATATAAAGCCGAAGAAATGCATAGAAAATTTGCCGATAGTCTGCAAAATAGGTTTTATAATTCTACCACAATCTGCGAGTTTGAAGCGTGGGATTTATGGACGTTAAACGAAAGTGGTGATTGTTCCGGAACTGAACAGGAAGCACGCTTTTGGAGAAAAGTTAGAGCTGAGGAGGAGCAAGACTAATGGCATATTTAGAAGAACTGCTGCCCGAGTTCAGAAAAGGGGCAAAGATTAAACGTGAGTGCTGGAGTTTGATAAAATTCGTTCACATTAAAGACGGAAAAATTGTTGACGAAGATGGAAATCATATAGATTTCAGCGACGAAGCTTTTATCAGCAATGATTGGGAACTCTATCAAGAGCCTATCGATTGGGACTATATCGTCAAAAATAAATGCCTTTGCTGGTTTTGGGACGATGTCGATAGTTTAGAAGAATCATCTTATGGATATTTAACCTACCATAATAAAAATATTCTATACTGTTATAATGGGAAGAAATGGTATAAAAATTGCCGACCTGTCCGCAAAGATGAAGTAACCTTTTATGAGGATGCGGAGAAATGAGCAAAGAGATACCGGAAATCGGCGATGTGTGGAAACTTGCTCACAATATTTATTACCTCGTACTAGGTTATAAAGAGTATAGTGTTGTGGCTTTAAGAAGCGATGAATTAATAACTTATAAGCTATTACCCTGTCAACTCGGAGAATATGTCGGTAAAAGCAAAGCCAAGATTGAAGATTTGTTTGGAGTGAAAGATGATTAGGTGGTTTGCCGAGTGGTTAATAGATTGTATTGTTGTTACGTTTCTTATTGTTGTAGGAATGTTTATTGCTGGTATAGGATTTACCCTTTATCCGTTTAAGAAAATTAGATACTTTTGCGGAGAAAAAGCCATGCATCTAATGGACACGGCAGATTATTTTTTGGGAAGATAAAGAAAAACAAAAATATTTAGACGTTTGCTTTGCTGGCTTGGAAAATATAAGGAAACTAAATGAAAACATTAAAATTTATAAAGGGTATTATTTATACCAAAAACGAAGAAATACATTTTAATTTTTCCGATAAAATCCTTCCTCAAGACTATCTTGATGAAATTAAAGAAAATGGTTTTTTGTCTGTTTCTCGTGAAAATAAGGATAATTTTCATTTTGAAATAATCAACGCCAAAGAAATAAGAAAAATAATTATTCTAGGAAGATATGAATAAGCAAGGAAAGCGGATTTATTACTTCTCAAATTTATAACAAAATAACAAAGGCAAATAAATGAAATTAGCACATCAATTTGACCGTGGGGCAACTAAAGAAAGGTTTGACGATTTAGGAGAATTTGCAGAAAGACATAACTTTTCTTGCTCAGATTTTCTGGCTGTTGTCTGCGCTAAATTAGCTGGATACCCGCAAAAAGATTTTGAAACGGAGCTTATAGTTTGTGGTTGTGAATTTAAGATAAGGATTGAAAAACAATGATAAGGCCTAAAGTACGCGACATATGGCAATACAAAACTAAACCATCCGTCAAAGCACATGTTCAAAAAAACAGTAAAAGCCATGTCTATTTTTTACAATTGAATATATTCGGTGAAGTCTGCCCAAAATGCGAAGAACTGCCTTATTTTTTGGAACGATACGCCTACCAAGGCCCAGCAAATGCTGCTGTTGAAGATATGTTTTCAATAAAGGAAATTTAAATGACTCGACAAAACAGCCAAAACAATATAAAAAGAGTCCTAAATGCAAAAGAAGCTAGAGAATATTTAGGCCTTCCTCGCTACTCTTTCGAAAAAGCGGTAAAAGAAGGAAGCATTGAATTTAAGTTAATTGGAACAAAAAAATTCTTCCCCGTTTGGTGCTTAGAAAAATGGCAAAACGACATAACGAACCATATAGATTATATAAAAGAGGCGAAACCTATCATGCCTATATCTCATTCGTATCAGAGACCAGAGGTAGGATTATCCTTAGAGAGTCTACTCGAGCAACGGGAGAAAGAGAAGCGGTTAAATATTGCCTCAAAAGGTTATCGGAATTACAAAAACAGGATCGTCAACAGGCTTGCGGCGAATTGCCCAGCCTAACCCTTAATGATGCATTTACCCTATTCTATCAAAAGCATGCACAATATTATGCGAGACCAGAAGAAACTTTACGCAAACTTATTTTAATAAAAAACAATCTGTCTGTAGAATATTTGCATCAAATAGATACTTCTGAAATTTCAGACTATATTCAAAGAAGAAAAGCAACCGTATCAAATGGTACAATTAATCGAGAATTGGTTATTCTTTCTTCTTTATTTACAAAATGCCATTTATGGAAATACAAAACACCTGATGTAAAACCTTGCCAATTCAAACTTAAAGAAAAGGCTGAAAATATTAAATATCTGCAAAATTGGGATATCGCATCTACAATAATAGAACGCGCTGCACCTCACTTAAAACCAATTATATATACTGCATTATATACAGGATTAAGACGTAGTAATATTTTAAAACTAAAATGGCAAGAGTTAGACTTTGTTAATAATCTTATTAACGTAAAGGTAAAAGACCGCACTAAAGATGGGGGAAAAAATCTTACCATTCCTATGATAGAAAAATTAAAAGACATACTTTTAAAACAGCCAAGAATTAATGAGTATGTGTTTAATTATAATGGTAAGCCAATATCAGATATAAAACACTCTTGGCATTCTATTTTTTATGATAGTAAAGGAGTGCTAAAAGACCCTGCTCTGCCTTATACTAATTTCCATACACTAAGACATACTGCAGCAACTTGGATATTAAAAAAGACTAACAACCTAAAAATTACCCAAGAAATATTAGGCCATGCCAACATAACAACAACAATGAAATATGCTCACGTTATGAGCGAAGAAAAAAGAAAAGCCTTAAATTCAGTTTTCGAAAATTAAATTACCCACAAGAATCAAATATTATGTTTTTAAACATGAGTGTGAAAGATTGTGCAAAATTTGTGCAACTTTGAATAAAACGACTCGCACTTTTTTACACATTTCAGCATTTTAGTCACTGTAAAAAAAATTGCTCTACATATAACAAAGCCCCTGTTTTACAAGGGCTTTAAATGGCGCGCCCTAGACGATTCGAACGTCTGACCCACAGCTTAGAAGGCTGTTGCTCTATCCAGCTGAGCTAAGGGCGCATCTGATTAATCAAAAAGCAGCAAAACCGCCGCTCTGGACGAGAATATAACGATTTATAAACTTTAAGTCAAGTAAAATCTGCAGAAAATAGCGATAAATACCCTCACCTTTCCTCATAAATCATAAAGCATTTCCGCTCGTTCCGATTACTAAAAAAGCCACCCCTGAAGGCGGCTTTCCTTTACTGGTCGGGACAGGCGGATTGCTTTCAGCGCACAGGCGCAATTTTTGCTTTTAAGCAAAACCGGCGATACTCCCGTCTCGCCTATTGCTGGTAGTCGAACCGTCTTCTCGACGGTTCAAATCCTGTGTTCGCCAAAAGCCACAAAAAAACCTACCACAAGGGTAGGTTTTTTCTGTCTGGTCGGGACAGGCGGATTCGAACCGTCGGCATCTTGCTCCCAAAGCAAGCGCTCTACCAGGCTGAGCTATGTCCCGTTAAAAAACTTTACTTTCACAATAATCTCCGACATTTTGCTTTGCTCGCCCCGTTGGTTTGCTAGTCTCGCTTTTTTGCTCCCGCAAAACCGCTCAACAACCGGTCAATCAATGCTCAACGCACAATACCTTATCCAAAATAAATTAAAATGCAAGCTTAATTTTTCAACTCTGCAATCAACCCGTGATCTTTGAAACTGTAATAGCCGTTTTTGCTGACAATCAAGTGATCAAACAGCTTAATTCCCACCGCATGGGCCGCAACATTGATTTTATTGGTAATATCCAAATCGGCATGCGACGGCGTCACATCACCCGACGGATGATTATGAACCAGAATAATGGCTCTGGCCCCGCGAAACATTGCCGCCTTAATAACTTCGCGCGGATGAATCGAAACCTGATTAATCGTTCCCCGCTGCTGAACTTCTTCCCCGATAACCTGCAGCTTGGTATCAAGAAAAATAATCCGAAACTCCTCCACATCCCGATGGCCGATTGCCGTCCGGCAATAATCAATCATCGCATCCCAGTTGCTGATAACCGGAGCCGCCTTATCCTGCAGACTGCTCCAGCTTGAGCGGATAGCGGCTTCTCTGACGATACTGAAAACGACATAACTGTTTTCCTTAACATACGGAACTTCATATAATGCAGCTGCCGGCGCATTAATAACACCGGCAAAACTGCCGAACTTCGCAAGCAGCTGCTTGGCAATCTGTTTCACGTCTCGCCGAGGAATAGACAGCGTCAGCAAAAGCTCCAGCATCTCATAGTCGGGAAAATCTCTGCCGCCGCCAAGCATAAAACGCTTTTTCAGCCGTTCTCTGTGTCCGGAATTGTCCGGCTTGACGTCAGCACCGGTATTTTCTTTCGTTTTGCTCATAATCTAGTCAATCTTATAAGGGGGCTTATCCATTCCCTTCGGCGAATAGGTAAAGACTTCATAACCGTCTTTGGTAACCGCCAGAGAATGCTCGAACTGAGCCGAAAGGGATTTGTCGCGGGTCACCGCCGTCCAGCCGTTTTGCAGAATAATTCCGTCCGGACGTCCGATATTAATCATCGGCTCAATGGTAAAAATCATTCCCTCTTCCATAATCGGTCCCGTGCCTTTATTGGCAATATGCATCACATTCGGCGCATCATGAAAAACTTTTCCCACGCCGTGACCGCAAAACATGTCAACCACCGAATAACCGTATTTGTGAGCATATTCGGCAATCACATAACCGATATCGCCGAAATGGGCTCCCGGTTTAACCACATCAATGCCCCGCATCATGCATTCATAAGTCACGTCGCACAAACGGGTTGCCTTCAGCTTGGGCTTTCCGGCATAATACATCCGGCTGGTGTCGCCGTACCAGCCGTCAACAATCGCCGTCACATCAATATTCAGAATATCGCCGTCGGCCAGCTTACGATCCGGCCCCGGAATACCGTGACAAATGACATGGTTTATCGAAATGCAGGTTGACTTCGGATAGCCGTGATACCCCAAACAGGCAGGAACGGCGCCTTTGTTAATCATAAATTCCCGGCACAAATCGTCAAGCTCTCCGGTTGTCACCCCGACCTGAACATAAGGAGTGATATAGTCGAGACATTCGGCCGCCACTTTGCCTGCCTTGCGCATTCCCTCATAATCGGCAGCATCATAAATCATAATTCCGTCTCTTCTTTTAACAGCCAACGTTTTTCTCCTAATATAAAATTTTCATCTTTCGAGTTATCTTTATACTCTTATCGCTGATTGTGCAAGCATATCCGCAAAATTTCAACCCGTTTTTTGCCTCGTCAAAAATCTTGGCCGCCGCCATCGGCGCAATATTCCACACAAATTTGATATCGGCACAGTCTTCCCGCGGCACAATCAGCACCACCCTGGTTTCGTGTCCCATTTCCCGCAGCTTGGCAAACTCGCTGAACATTTCCATTTCAAAAAAATTAATAAAAGAAGGAAACACGACGCAAGCCCCCTGCTTATTGTAAATGCTCACCGCATAAACATAGCACTTTTCTTCCCTCTCGTTGGAAAATTCCAGCTGCGCATAGCTGACATCGTCGCTCTCATCAACCCGGCGCAGGCGGTTATAAGCGGAAAAATCCGTCAGCAACCCGGCAGAAAAAGCTTCTTCCAGCAAAACTTCCGCATAAGTCGGATTAATCATAATCAAACTGCCGTCCCGGTTAATCATCTGCGTTTCATACTTCAGCCGCCGCCGCGGATTGCCGGTCGGCAAAAGCCAGACTTCCGCCCCCGGAACATAAATTTTCTGCCGGGCATCAAGCTCCGGACAAAAAACCGGCACCACCTCGTCTCCGATTTGTACATCCAAAATCAGATTTTTATAACACTTGACAATTTCACCCCTGACCAGTTCTGCCGGAAATTCCATTTTCACCTCTTTAAAACAAATAAAGCATACCCGCGGCATGCTTTATTTTCAACCATATTTTCCGCCCTAGCGCAATTTTTCTTTCCGTGCCCGCAGAATTTGAATATTGTTCTGTTTGTCGGCTTGCAGACTCCGCTGATAGGCGGCAATTGCTTCCAGAGCTTTTTTCTTTTTATATTCCTTTTTGCTCAGCCGTCCCGTTCCCGCCTGCTCGGCTGCGGCTTTCTTCCATTTTTTCTTGCCGCCGAACTTGGCTTCTTTCGGCGACAGACGCATCGGCTCGTCATCCAAAATAACATCTTCCGCCGTATCGTCCAAAACGTTCTGACTTGAAGAAACCGTCCGCAGAGCATACGGGCTCTTGGTAATCGGCTGATTGACAACTTCGCAGATTTTTTCAATCGGCATATAAAAATCATCGATTCGCCAAAATTCGGTCAGGCCTTCGGCCGGAATATTGGGATTAGGTTTAATCGGGTTCTGAAAAATATTCTTAACCGCAATCCAGGTAACTGGACGATACGGCTGCGCTTCATTCACCGCCAGCTTCCGCCCGACTTTCATAACTTCCAGATTTTCGGCCAGCGAAACTTTGCCGCCGTGCTGCTCAATAATCTGCTTGGTGTGTCCGCATTGCTGCGGATTGCCGTGAATCGGCGTAAATATCGCCTCCGGCGCATGCTGCCGGATAACATCGACCAGATTTCCCAGCGCACGGGCATTGATATGTCCGGAATCCTGCATTCTGACCTGTTCAAAATCGCCGATTTGACGGCCGCATGGCGTAATAACCACTTTTGCTCCCTGCGCAGCCATCATCTGCAGCATCTGCGGACCGGTTTTACCGTTAATCTCGTCAATAATCCGCTGCCGAGCCAAAACCAGAACATTGCGCCCCAAACGAATATCCTGATGCAGTCCCAAAGCCATCCGGGTCGCCGAAGCCATCGGAATATTAGACAAGTCGCTGCGATTGTGATTATATTCTTCCAGCCCCTGCGCAAAAGCTCCGGTGCAGACAACATATTTTCTTTTAACGCCTTTGTCTGCCAAATATTGGTCAAGCGCACCCCGGTAAACCACATCGTCAAAATCCAGATGTCCGCTGTCCGTCATTGCCTGTTTAACCAACTGTAGCCATTTGCCTTCCAAATACACTTTCGTGCCCAGTTTTCGGGCTGCGGCTATATCTATGGCAATATTCTCGACACTGCGGGAAATAACCGGAGAAACAATCAGACTGCGATCCGAATTCGCCTCAATCACCTGCAGGGTATTCTGCACCGCCTGTTCAAAACCGATGCGTTCCGAACCGTTCGGCACCGTAGATGTTGAATCTATCTGAACATTGGTGGTCAGCTTTCGCTTCAGCAAATCGGTATAGGTTTCAAAATTAAAGCTCTGTCCCACCGGCATATTCTCTTCAACCAGAAAATCGCCGTTATTGATAATGCCGGCATAAGGCTTGCCGTCAACTTTGGTCAAGGTATGGAAACCCATTGCGTCAACCACACTGTGACTGACCATAAACGGTTCGATCTCCATATCCGTCCCGATCATAATCCGGTCACCCGGATTGATTTTTTCAATAAACGGCGGCTGCATGCCCATCTGCGCAAAAGCTTTGCGAATCAAACTGCGGGTAAAGCCGCTCGCTTTAATCGGAGGCAGTTCGTACCCCATGCGGATATAGTTCATCAGCGCGCCGATATGGTCTTCATGGGCATGAGTTAAACACAGAACCGCCGTCGGTTTAATCGCCTTGGTCACCTGGCCGCTGTCGGGATCGGTGCGGTCAAAATAGTCGCTCACATCGGGATAAGCCGCCGTAAAGCCGGATTCATAAGGAGTAAACAAACTGCCCAAATCAAACATTGCCCGTACGGTCTCGCCTTTTTCATTGGTATGCCCAATGACCATGCAGTTGCCGCCGATACGGTCCCGGTTCACTCCGCCGACAAATTCAACCTTTGTTCCCGCTTCGTTGACGGCAACTGCCGCCCGGTTCCACTTAGTCATGTTTTTCTTATCATTTTTGGACATAATGCCCTCCCCAATGTGTGAAATTGCTTTATATAAAGCATATTTTTGACAAAAAATCAAGAAATTTTTACTATTTTTGTCATTATTTTTAATATTGAAAAAGACCGAAAAAGAATTATTTCCGAGTTGTTAAACCAACAAGGAGAAAAAACATGGCCAAACTCGCCAAATTTCTGTACAGCACTGCTCTGGTCGTCATAACCGCATGGCTCTGCAGCTATTTTACCCGTTACGGCATTGCCAACTGGTATGAATCCTTTGAAAAACCGGCCGTAACGCCGCCCAATAAAATTTTTGCACCGGTGTGGGCTTTGATCTATGGTTTGATGATTGTCTCTTTCTACCAAATTTTAACCGCCGCGTCATCTCTGCGGCAAACCGCAGGACAATTGTTTGTCGCCCAGCTTCTGCTGCAGATTATCTGGACGTTTCTCTTTTTCTACGAAGGCATGCTCGGCGCGGCTTTCGGCGTTATCGTTTTCCTGGCGGTGGTTGTCTGGCAGATGATTAAGGTTTTCAAACAGATACGCCCGCTTGCCGCTTATCTGAACTACCCTTATCTCCTTTGGCTCTGCTATGCCGGATTTCTGAATTTCGTTTTTCTCTACGCTCAGGGCGCCGTCGTTGAATTTTAATCAAAAATTTGCTGGACTCTTATCCCAAAATAATCTAAAAAATATCAGATTTAAATCAAACTGCATTTGGGAAATAAAGTTACTATGACTGCAACATTGAAAGACATTCGAAGCACTTTTCTGAATTACTTCGCAAAACACGACCATAAAATTATCCCTTCCTCGTCTCTGGTTCCGGATAATGACCCGACCCTGATGTTTACCAACTCCGGCATGGTGCAATTCAAACATATCTTTACCGGCAATGAAAAACGCGACTATACCCGCGCAACCACATCGCAGAAATCCGTCCGCGCCGGCGGCAAACACAACGACCTTGACAACGTCGGCTACACCGTCCGCCACCACACGTTTTTTGAAATGCTCGGCAACTTCTCTTTCGGCGACTATTTCAAAGACGATGCCATTGCCTGGGCCTGGGAACTGGTCACCAAAGAATTCGGCCTGCCCAAAGACCGCCTGGCCGTAACCGTCTTTCATAACGACGATGAAGCCTATAATATATGGAAAAAGGTTGCCGGCCTGCCCGACGACCGCATTATCCGCATTGCCACCAAAGACAATTTCTGGCAAATGGGCGACACCGGTCCATGCGGCCCCTGCTCTGAAATTTTTTACGATCACGGCCCCGAAGTTTGGGGCGGCCTGCCCGGCACGCCGGAAGAAGACGGCGACCGCTGGATTGAAATTTGGAACCTCGTTTTCGACCAGTTTGAAGACCTGCCCGACGGCTCCCGCATTCCGTTGAAACAGAAATGTATCGATACCGGTATGGGACTGGAACGTATTTCCGCCATTTTGCAGGGCGTCCATTCCAACTACGACATTGACCTCTTCCGCAATCTGATCGCCGACATCGCCAATCTGGCCAACTCAGACCCGAACGGCCCGTTAAAGGCATCTCACAACGTTATTGCCGACCACCTGCGCTCAACCGCATTTCTTATTGCCGACGGTGTTTTGCCTTCCAACGAAGGACGCGGCTATGTTCTGCGCCGGATTATGCGCCGCGCGATGCGTCACATTCAGCTGCTCGGCGTCCGCGACCCCATGCTCTACAAACTGCTGCCCTCTCTGCAACGCGAAATGGGCGAAGCTTATCCCGAACTATACCGGGCCGAAGCTTTGATTACCGAAACCATTAAAGCCGAAGAAACCCGCTTTATCCGCACCCTCGACAAAGGCCTGAAAATTCTTGACGATGAAACGGCAAATCTTAAAGCAGGAGATGAACTCAGCGGTGCTACTGCCTTCAAATTATACGATACTTACGGTTTCCCGCTTGACCTGACGCAAGATGCGCTGCGGAGCAAAAACATCAAAGTCGATACCAAAGGCTTTGACGAGGCCATGGCCAAACAAAAAGCCGAAGCCCGCAAAAACTGGGCCGGTTCCGGCGATGCCGGCACCGAAAAAGTCTGGTTTGACTTGCAGGAAAAACTCGGTGCAACCGAATTTCTGGGCTATACCACACTGCACGCCGACGGACAGGTAACCGCACTGGTTGTTAATAACGAAGCCATTAACGCCGTCAGCAGCGGCGAGTTCTGGCTGGTTGCCAATCAAACCCCGTTTTATGCCGAAATGGGCGGACAAGTCGGCGATACCGGCGTCATCTGCGGTGACGGCGTCACAATTCAGGTAACCGACGTTAAAAAGAAACTGGACGGCATTTCCGCTCACCTTTGTAAATTGATCAAAGGAACCGTTAAAGTCGGCGACAACCTCTCCTTTATCGTTAACGAGCAGAACCGCAAAGACATCTGCGCCAACCACTCGGTTACTCACTTGCTGCACCGGGCTTTGCGCGATGTTCTCGGCGAGCATGTCACCCAAAAAGGCTCGGCAGTCGGCCCTGACCGTATGCGCTTTGACATTTCCCACCCCAAACAGGTAACCGCCGAGGAAATCCGCCAGGTGGAAAATATCGTCAATAACGCCATTCGCCATAACTATAAAGTCACCACCACCATGATGTCGCAGGAAGATGCCATCAAATCCGGCGCCATGGCTCTGTTTGGCGAAAAATACGGCGATGAAGTCCGCGTTGTGTCAATGGGCGACGATAAAGAACTCTTCTCCCGCGAACTCTGCGGCGGAACCCACGTCAAAGAAACCGGCGATATCGGTTATTTCAACATTGTATCCGAAAGCGCTGTTGCCGCCGGCATCCGCCGTCTGGAATGCCTGACCGGCCGCGGAGCAGAAAAATTCGTTCAGGATATCGAAGACAAGCTCCACGCAGCCAGCAACATTCTGAAAACCAACCCGAACGATTTGGAAAACCGGATTAAACAGCTTCTTGACGAAAAGAAGAAATTGGAAAACGACCTCTTTGAAGTAAAAAAACGTTTTGCCAGCAACAAAGCTGCTGACAACCGGGACAATTTCGAACTGGTCAACGGAGTCAAATTTGTCGGCCGTGCTATCCCCAATGTTCACCCCAAAGAGCTGAAAGCTTTCATTGACGAAATCACGCCCGAGCTGGGCTCCGGCATTGTCGTCCTCGCCTCCAACAAAGACGACAAAGCCTCTATCGTCGTCGGCGTCACCAAAGATCTGACCGGTCGTTACTCGGCCATAGACCTGGTACGCATTGCCTCTCAGACAGTCGGCGGACAAGGCGGCGGCGGTCGCCCTGACATGGCTCAGGCCGGCGGCCCCAACGGTGAAAAAATTGCCGATGCTATCAATGCCGTCAAAGAAGCCATTTAACCAAACAATAAAACCCCGAAAAAATCTGGGGTTTTATTTTTTTAACGTAACTATTCGTAATACATGACACGAAAACGAAAATCACACATCTAAACCTAAGGTTTTAAAATAATACGGGTATAACTTTGCTTTTGTATTGCCAAAAACCAAAGAATAATTTAGATTTTTCAAAAAAATAAAAGTTCGACAGGAGAATGTAAATGAACACTTTCCCGGTTCGCCGGCTGATACCGTTTTTTGTGGTAACGGTCATATCGGAGGGGCTGTATCT